>Ga0164241_10003161_pt1 | contig 16960 bp, 15 predicted proteins | sample OricomyardsoilBY_FD_108780 | JGI IMG/M metagenome (GOLD analysis project Ga0164241, IMG submission 108780) | Backyard soil microbial communities from Emeryville, California, USA - Original compost - Back yard soil (BY) | ecosystem: Environmental > Terrestrial > Soil > Unclassified | place: USA...
AAAATAAAATAACTTGCACATTTCAGGTAAGGTCACATGAACTTAGAATTAGTAATTAGAACTGAAATTAGAAAGGCGGTAGAGAAATTATTCGGTCAACCTTTCTTGAATGAACAACTCCAACCTACCAACAAAGAGTTCGAAGGCTCGCATACATTGGTGTGTTTTCCACTGACTAAGATTTCAAAAAAAGGTCCGGAAGAAACTGCAAAGTTGATTGGAGAACATTTAGTTCAGCATTCTGGCCTTGTAAGCAAATACAATGTCGTTAAGGGCTTTCTTAACATGGTGATTAATGATGGGGTGTGGGTAGAATTATTTAAATCTATCTACGCTGATTCAAATTTCAGCACCCTTCCATTTAATGGGAAGGAAATGATGGTGGAGTATTCTTCACCGAATACCAATAAGCCATTGCACTTGGGCCACTTGCGTAATAATTTTTTAGGCTGGAGTGTAGCTGAAATTTATAAAGCGAACGGCTATAAAGTTCATAAGGTACAGATCATTAACGACCGTGGTATTCACATCTGTAAATCAATGGCCGCCTGGAAACTTTTTGGTAACGGAGAGACACCGCAAAGTAGTGAATTAAAAGGTGATCATTTAGTTGGTAAGTACTACGTAGTGTTTGATAAGACCTATAAGGCTCAAGTCAAAGCGATGATGGATAATGGTGTGAGCGAAGCGGATGCAGAGAAGCAAGCTCCAATTATGCTTCTGGCAGTAGAGATGTTGCAGAAGTGGGAAGCGAAAGACTCTGAAACTGTTCAGCTTTGGAAAACCATGAATGGATGGGTGTACAGTGGTTTTGAAAGCACTTACAAAAGAATGGGTGTCGACTTCGAAAAATTGTATTACGAGTCGGATACGTATTTGCTTGGCAAAGAGGAAGTATTGAAGGGCGTAGAGAAGGGAGTCTTCTTTAAAAAAGAAGATGGATCTGTTTGGGTGGATTTAACTTCTGACGGATTAGATCAGAAAGTATTGCTTCGTTCCGATGGCACTTCGGTGTACATGACGCAAGATATTGGCACAGCTATTCTCCGCTTTCTTGATTTTCCGAAAATTGAAGGACAGATATATACGGTCGGTAACGAACAGGAATATCATTTCAAAGTATTATTCCTGATTCTGAAAAAACTTGGATACACCTGGGCAGAAAAATGCTACCATCTTTCTTACGGTATGGTTGATCTTCCCACCGGGAAAATGAAGTCGCGCGAAGGTACTGTCGTTGATGCAGATGATCTCATGCAGGAAATGGTGGACGAGGCCGAGAAGCAAACCCGTGAGCTAGGTAAGATTGAGGACTCAACAGATCAGCAGATTAAGGAACTTTCGGAAATGGTGGGATTAGGTGCATTGAAGTTCTTCTTACTTAAAGTTGATCCTAAGAAGCGAATGCTTTTCGATCCAAATGAATCAATACAGTTGCAAGGGCATACAGGACCTTTCATTCAATATACACACGCACGAATCAAATCTATTTTGCGTAAAGCGGAGTCAATGAATATTTCTCCTTCAGTGGAAAATGTAACTTCATTAGAGCCTGCCGAACGTGAAGTGATTTTCTTCATCAGCACGTATCATAATAAATTAGCGGAAGCGGCAAGAGAACATTCCCCTGCGGTGATCTCGAATTTTGCTTATGATCTGGCAAAGGAATACAATCAGTTCTATCAGGCTATTCCTATTTTCAATGAAGCGGATCAGGACAAACTAAAATTCAGAATAGCTTTTTCAAAAGTAGTAGCTGATTTATTGAAGAAATCGATGAATTTGTTGGGCATTCAGGTGCCTGAGAAAATGTAATTCATTGTGAGGTAGCAACCATTCTGTTATCTTAATAACGAATTGGTTAGCATATGAAGAATATCTTCTTCTTTTTCTGGATTGCCCTATCGATTAATGCATATTCTCAGGATTACTTTACCATTATTGGTAAAGTAATTAATGGTGAAGATCAAGCTGCACTTCCCTGGGCTAATGTGTTTTTAGCCAATACTTCCAAGGGTACTCAAACGGATACAGAGGGAAAGTTTGTTGTACGGCAGGTGCCTCGTGGAAGATTTAGGTTGGTGGTTTCATTCATTGGATTTGAGACTGTGACAATCGACATCTCTGCGGAAGAAGCAAAGATATATTCAATAATTTTGAAGCCATCAATTGAGCATCTGAAGGAAGTCGTCATTAGAAGTAAGCATATTGATCGAAGTCAGTGGAATGAAAACCTTAAGACATTCAGAGAAAATTTCATTGGACTAAGTGACAATGCGAAAGATTGTGTAATCAAAAATCCAAAGGTTATTCAATTTTCAAATCAACCAGGATTACTTCAGGCAAGCACGGATAGCATTTTAATTATTGAAAATTATGGACTGGGCTATCGTTTAAAATTTTTAATGGAGCAATTCACCTTCAATAAGATAAAAAAGAAAGTTTTTTATAAAGGTCAGGTTGTATATGAAGCCCTTTTGCCTAAAGATGACGAGCAGAATAAATTATGGGCAGCCCATCGCCTTAAAGCGTACTATGGTTCCGAGATGCATTTTATGCGTGCCCTGTATCAGCGCAAGTTATCAGAAGCGGGGTTTTTTATAATACTTTATGAACGGGACCAAAGAGGTATTATAAAAAGTAAAGAGACAGTGGATACTTCATTCAGGGTAAAGTCAGTTGCTTTTAAAAATAAATTTAAGGCATCTACAATAAGTAATTACAATCGTATTTTGGATTCAACGGCACTTGAAAAAAGTAAAGTAGTTCTTGCGTTTAATGGCCAACTTGAAGTGACTTATATTCATGAACTTGAATCGCCTGACTTCTCAAGTAAAAGAGCGCATCGTAAAGCGGGGTTTAAATTTCTGCAGTATTCCTCTTTGACTTTAGAAAACAAGAAAATTCCTGTGGAAGAGAATGGATCGATATTATCTGAAGAAAATTTATCTACAAAGGGATACTGGAGTTGGGAATTAGTTTCGGAAAGCCTTCCTGTTGATTATGACCAAACTCCGGACTTAAAAGTAATAGGAAATCCTTTTGTTGACCGACATTAAGAAGTAGCAGTCCCCCCGATTGAACTCTGCGTGCAGATTAAATTAAAATTTGCCTTATAACTTATTTCTTTTTTGAACGACTTAAGGAGCGCCTACGAACACCTTCTTCAACGACTTTCTGTTCATATTTATCTGCCAGGTAGCCTGGACGTATAGGTTGATGTGTGGTCTTGGCATATACATAGGTGAATGCGGTTCCAAAATAAAGTGTGAGCGAACAATAAAAGATAAAGAGCAGTAATAAAGCCATCGAAGCAGATGGTCCAAAGAGTTGACGAAATTCATTCGTTACCAATAGATTAGTCAGGGTGAACCGTCCGATATTAATAAGCACACCAGTGAAGAGACCTCCGGCAATAGCCACGCGCCATTTTACATAGGCTTCAGGCATTAATCTGAAGATAAGTGTGATCCAGGTAGACACCATAACGATAGAAAGTAGTGCGTGTAGCAATCCATTTACGATAACTTCTGTATCCGGATGGTTTTCTCCGATGAAACGATTGAGGTGTTCAATGCCATTGTCAAACACCGTGGAGATCAGAAATAAAACACCAATCAATAATATAATACCAATCTCAATTAATCTTTCTTTAAGGTGATAGCTAAACGGATGTCCGGGTTTTCTTTTAATGTGCCAGATCTGATGGATGCATTGGCGAATGTTGGTTAACAATGTGGTTCCAACGAAATAGAAGAAGATCGTGACTGGAATGGTGACCCACGCGTTTGTTTCGAAACTAAGAAAGTTTTCAACGATACGCTTCACATCATGCGCAGCTTTCTCTCCCACAGAAGTGGCTACTTTAGTAAAGAGCTTTCCAAGTATAATTTCCTGATCAAAAAATAAAGTAAGCAGGTGAGCAAGGTTGATCAGAATGGGAGAGAGTCCGAAAGTAGTGAAGAAGGCCGTGGAGGCGGAAAGTACTAACGGGTTGGAATTATTGAGCAGATGAAGAGCGCTTTTGAGAATCGTTACGGTGGTTCGAAAAAACTCCTTCATTGTTTAGCGAATAACTGGCCCTAAGTTAATAAATGAATGTGGCATACGGATTAGCGTATTTTATTCATATGCTATTTTTTCAATGGCCGGTATCGGTATATTTGGATATGGACAATTTGAATGAGCCAGTTGCCTCAGGCAAAAAGAAAAAGAAGAAGAAAAAATCAAAGGTCACGCCTGAATTGGCGCGAGTTATTTACCAGTAAGTTTTTTGACTTATTCATTGTGATCGCAGGTGTTTCGATTGCATTCCAATTAAACAACTGGAAGCTGGCATCCGACTCAAGAGGGCTCGAGCGTTTTTATTTGGAGAGCATGGTGGCAGATTTGCGGAGTGATCAAAGGCAGATAGACGAGGTTCTCACTGCATTGAAAAGTGATCATAAAATTATTGACGACTACATGAAGGAGCAGAATAACGTTGGTCCGGATTCGCTGGGAACCGTTTTGTTGCAAGTGTTGACTTTGGAAACATTCACACCTGCTCAGAATCCCCATCAAATGCTATTAGCAAGTAATGGTCTCACGGCAATAAGCGACCGAAACATTCGAAGTCAAACAGCAGAGTATTATAACCGGTACACGTCTGTGAAACGTTTTGAGGAAGTTTACACCCAAGTATTGCTGGAAGTATTTCAATACTTTAATCCGTATAGCGATTTGATTGAAAAGAAAATTCTTGATCCTGGCTTAGGATCAAGACACGAGACTAAAAATTTCCTGCTCATTTCACAAGAGCAGCTGGATGACGGAGTAGACGCTCATTCCGAATTACGTGAGAAGGGTGTTAAGCTGATTAACGCCATTGAAAGCTATCTGAATCGTTAATCCGGCAGAATTTGAATATTTGGATTTGGTTTTTTTAACAATTCAGCGGTCTCCATTCAAAGAACTTCCCTTTGAATTCCCCAAACAATGTTGTTGATTTAAGTGTTAGTTGTTCAAACCAAATAATATTATGAAAACCCTGATTTTAACCTTGATTGTGCTATTTATGAGCCCTGCTGCTTCTCTTTACGATTTGAAAATGAATTCATTGGATGGAAAGACAGTTGATTTCTCCAAGTACAAAGGCAAAACGCTTTTGATAGTGAACGTGGCTTCCAAATGCGGATTCACTCCACAGTATGCTGACCTTCAAAAACTGCAGGATACCTACGGATCCAAGGTGACTATCCTTGGCTTCCCGGCAAATAATTTTAAAGGTCAGGAACCTGGTACCAATGCAGAGATTGCTGAATTCTGCCAGAAGAATTACGGTGTTACTTTCCAGATGTTCGAAAAAATTTCTGTGTTAGGTGCTGATCAGGCCCCTCTTTACGCTTACCTGAAGGAAAAAACAGGACAGGAACCTTCATGGAATTTCTGCAAATATTTAGTGAAGCCTGATGGTTCAGTGAAGTTCTTTAATTCAAAGGTGAGCCCGATGGATAAAGAAATCATTGATGCGCTCTAAGATTTTTATTATTGCCGGAGGAGTAATCATCATGGGACTTTCTGCCTTTTTAGCAAACTCGTTATCATCTAAAGAACCGCAGGGACCTGTGGCCAATTCTATTTATGACTTTAAACTAAAAAGTCTGGATGGAAAGGAAATTGATTTCGCTCAGTTTAAGGGAAAGAAATTATTGATTGTAAATACCGCATCAAAGTGTGGTAAGACTCCGCAATATGAAGGTCTTGAAAAAATACATGAACAATTCAGAGACAAAATAACCGTGCTTGGATTTCCTGCCAATAATTTCCTTTGGCAGGAACCGGGTACAAATGCAGAAATTGCTGAATTCTGTGAACGTAATTATGGTGTGCAGTTTCAGATGTTCGAAAAAATTTCCGTGAAAGGCAAAGATCAGCATCCACTGTATCAATGGCTCCAGTCAAAAACAGGTGAAAAACCGGATTGGAATTTTGCCAAATATTTGATCAGCGAAGATGGAACAAAGGTCACCTTCTTCAATTCAAGTGTCCAGCCCATGGACAAACAAATTATTGCCCAGATTGCACAATAGTTTGTGCTGATCAATTAAGTATTTCTTCCGACTAGTAATAAAGAAAGCGCTCGCCTTCTTATTTTTGCATCATGCAAACAAAAGCGTGGTTATCCGCATTCCGACTTCGTACGTTGCCCTTGTCATTGTCGTGCATTGGTATGGCAGGGTTTTTAGCAGCAGTGGCTGGTAAGTTCAATGGAACGATTTTTTTCCTGTGTTGTCTCACCACCATTTTTTTGCAAGTGCTTTCTAATCTTGCTAATGATTATGGCGACTCGATAAATGGCGCAGATCACGCTGATCGTAAAGGTCCACAACGAGCAGTGCAGTCAGGAGCAATCTCTGCAGCACAAATGAAAACGGCAGTGGTAGTTTTCGTGTTGCTATGTCTTGTTAGCGGAATTTCTTTGTTATTGATCTCCTTTGGATTGAACTGGAATGCATTGCTCTTCTTCTTCGTTCTTGGATTGCTTTCTATTGCGGCAGCCATTGCTTATACCGTTGGTAAACGTCCTTATGGATATGCAGGACTCGGAGATATTTCGGTGCTTTTATTTTTTGGACTGGTAGGCGTTTTAGGCTCGCTTTATCTTTTTACGAAAGAAGTATATTGGACAGACGTACTGCCCGCCCTTAGCTGTGGATTATTTTCTATTGCTGTATTGAACATTAACAACGTGAGAGATATTGAATCTGATCGTACAGCGGGTAAATTTTCAATACCTGTTCGAATAGGCAAAGCAAATGCAGCTATCTACCACTGGGTCTTATTGATTGGCGGAATTGGTGCTTCGTTAGTTTATGTGACCATTCACTTTCAATCACCTGTGCAGTTTTTATTTCTGCTTACAACGCCATTATTAATTCGGATTGGATTAGCCGTTTCAAAGAAACCATCTTCAGAATTAGATCCTTATCTTAAGCAGATGGCCTTGTCTACTTTGTTATTTGTTATTCTTTTCGGAATAGGCTTTTTATTAGCCTAGCCTAATAAAATTGAGCTACCTGATTGTTGAATAGATTGAATGATTAACCGTCAGCGTAATCATTTAATCCAATAATCAGCGATCCTGTTTTGCTGTATGTGCTTCCAATACCTGCTTCAGATTAGCGGTAGGAACCACTCCAGATTGTCTCCATTTTATTTGACCATTCTGGAATAGAATCAGGGTAGGTACTGACTGTACCTGGTAGGCATTCGCAACTGCATTATTCTTATCGATGTCGATTTTGATAATGCGCACACGATCACCCATCTGACCTTTTACTTCCTCTAAAATGGGTTTCATCATTTTACAAGGCCCGCACCATTCTGCATGAAAATCCACGAGTGTAGGAGTGTCTTTATTGATCAGTTCGGAGAAGGATTGCTGTGCCATAATTGCTTTAATAGTAAACCAAAAATCAGGTGATTCAGTTTGCTAATAAGGTTAAAAAATCAAGCTAAGCCAAGATGGCTGATTTTCTGCAAAAGCAAGGTTTTCTCCGGTTTTGATTGTGTAAGAAGCAGTGCATTTTCGAAATACTTTTTAGCTTTTTCTTTCTCTCCCATCTGCGAGTGCCATTCCCCTAACGCAGCAGGATACAGGTAGTAATTTTTTAGAAGGCCTTTGTCTTTGATTTGCTCACTTTCTTTCAATGCTTGTTCAGGCCCGTAAACTTCCCCATAAACGATTAATCGATTTAATGCAGTCACTGCGTCATTTTTTCGCTGATAAAGCCAGTCATAGAGCTGCAGAATTCTCTTCCAGTTGGTATCGTCATAGTGCTTGGCGATGCAATGCTCATAGGCAATGGCCGCCTCCATGTGATACGAGGACATGTTGTTTCCTTGTGAAGCTTGTTGTAAATACAATTGGCCCTGACGAATGAGTTCCTGGTTCCACAACGAACGATTCTGGTTCTTAAGTGTCAGCAGATTGCCTTCATTATCTAATCGTGCATACACCCGGGCCGATTGACAACATAGCAATGCGAGGAGCGCGAGGCTTTCTGGTTTTCGGGTAATCGCATGATCGACAAGCATCTTTCCTATTCGCAACGATTCCTCTACCAGATCATCACGTATTAATGAATCATGAGAAGTAGAATTATAACCTTCGTTGAAAATGAGATAAATCGCGACCAATACATTATCCAATCGTTGAGGAAGTTCATGATCGGTTGGAATAGCAAAAGCAATTTTCTCTTCACGAAACTGCTGACGTGCCCGATAAAGTCTTTTCGTTATCGTTTCATCATTTGTTAAGAATGCCTTTGCGATTTCGGCTACACTGAATCCGCAAAGTGTTTTTAAGATCAATGCTACCTGGGCTTCCTCTGCAATGGAAGGATGACAGCAAACGAACATCATTCGTAGCTGTTCGTCTTCGATTTCATTTTCGTTTATTAATTGCTTTACTGTTTCACCTGTGGTGTATTCCGATTTTAAAAGAGCTGAAACTTCAGTTGCAAATTCTTTTTTATATCGTTCTCTCCGAATGACATCCAATGCTTTGTTACGTGCTGCAGTGAATAACCATGCTGTTGGATTTTCCGGGATGCCATTGAACTTCCAGTTGTCCATGGCTTTTATCAATGTATCCTGAACCACATCTTCAGCAAGTTCCAGGTTATGAGGCCCGAATATTCGCGTGAGCACGGAAACAAGTTTTCCTGATTCATGACGAAACAGGTTATCTCAAATTTAAGCTGAGATAACCTGTAAAAGTGAAGTAACGAATTTTATTGGATTTCCTGAGCGTAACAATTGCTACAGATTTTCATTATCCCTGAGGAACAGGCATGATCTCACGAACTTCAACGCTGCCCGTTGGTGTATTATACATGGGGCAACCATCTGATAGCTTCACGGCTTCGTTCACATCATTTGCTTTAATGACTAAGTAGCCGCCCACCATATCCTTGCCTTCAATGAATGGTCCGTCTGTAACCTTCATTTCCTGGCGCACCACTTTGCCGTGAGCAAAGAGGGGTTGACCTCCAATTAATTTTTCCTGTTGAGCAAGCTTGCCCATCCATTCGTTCCATTTTTTCATGTCGGCTTCTATCTCCTGTGGCGACATGTTGGAATACATTTCTTCAGCTCTTTGAGTGTTGCGGAAAATGTACATGAACTCTTTCATAGTGTTTAAGATTTTGATTAGATAAAATTTAATTACGCCCTTAAGACGAACCGCTTTCCGCAATCCGGACAGGAATCTAAATTAATTTTCAGAAATCTTTTAAGGCATAAAAAAAGGCTCGATTTGAGCCTTTTTAATTGATTTTTTATTTGATTTTATTTTCCTGAATACTTCTTCAGTTTTTTCAAATCATCTGCTGTTGCTGGCTTAATGCTTACTGCAGCACCACCCCCTGGAGCCAGTTTTATTTTCAGTGTACTTGCATTGGTCACGATAAATTTTTGAATCTGATATGCCTTCGGATTGTCTTTCCAGTGTGCATCGGCTCCATCCATATAAAGAGTGGCCACGTAGCTTTTCTTAGGTTCAAGGAAACTAAGTGACGCATTGGTAGAACGTGGGTTCTCATCCGTAATGGCTCCTAAATACCAGTCTTCATTTCCTTTCGCTTTGCGGGCAGTGGTTATATAGTCGCCAGGTTCTGCTTCTACGATTTGCGTGTCATCCCAATCTACTGCCACGTCTCTAATGAACTGAAACGCATCCGGATAACGCTCATAATTATCAGGTAAATCAGCTGCCATTTGTAGCGGGCTATACAATGTTACATACAATGCAAGCTGCTTGGCCAAAGTAGTATGAACCTGATTAGGATTAGGTGTTGTGCTCGGATAAGGTTTGATCTTATCATAATAGCTCATTTTTATTTCGAAGATACCAGGAGTATAATCCATCGGCCCGCCCATCAGTCTTGTGAAGGGAAGAATAGTTTCGTGATCCGGAGGATTGCCGGTGCTCCAGGCATTAAACTCCTGGCCACGTCCTGCTTCGCTGGTCATCCAGTTTGGATAGGTACGATGTAATCCAGTTGGTCTTACCGGTTCATGGGCATCCAGCATGATTTTATGTTCTGCCGTTTTCTGAGCGGAGCGTAGATAGTGATTTACCATCATTTGTCCGTCATGATGTTCTCCTCTCGGAATGATACGTCCTACGTAACCAGTCTTCACTGAATTGTAACCATTATCAACCATAAACTGATAAGCAGCATCCATTCTACGATCATAATTACTTGCAGAGGCCGAAGTTTCATGATGCATAATCAGCTTCACATTTTTGGAAGCAGCATAACGTTGCAATTCTTTTACATCAAAATCAGGATAAGGTGTTACGAAGTCAAACACTTCTTCTTTCCAATTACCTGCCCAATCCTCCCAACCCACATTCCATCCTTCAATCAAAACACCACCAAAGCCATACTTAGAGGCAAAGTCGATATATTTTTTTGTGTTAGCTGTGTTGGCTGAGTGTGTTCCGTTTGGTTTCAAAGATTTCCAATCGGTGTCTTTTAAAATCAGGTTAGTTTCATTTGAATAATTCCACGTGCCCATGTTCGCGTGCATTTCCCACCAGATACCCACGTATTTCATTGGCTTGATCCAGCTTTCATCTTTGATCACGGAAGGTTCATTGAGATTAAGTATGATTTTGGAGGAAAGAATCTCCGTTGCTTTGTCCGTTACGATGATGGTACGCCAGGGAGTATTGAATGGAGTTTGCAGGTAGGCTTTGTTTCCAAACGCATCCGCAACCAAATGGGACTTCATTCCAAATGTAGACCTGTTCAGATCAAGGATCATTGCAGGGTAGTTGATTAATGCAGCTTCGTGAATGTTGATGTACAATCCATCTGCCGACTTCATCATCAACGGTGTTTGTACAGCATCTTTAATTGGCCACTGAGCGTCAATTTTATCCCTGTCTTTTTCAGTATCCAATCCGCTGAGTGTTGTGGTTTTATAGGAGTATTCGTTGGTGTCATAATCACCCGGAATCCAGAATACTTTGTGGTCACCGGCAAGATTAAACTCGGTTTTCTCCTCTTTCACGATAAAGTGCGAAAGGGTTTCCTGCTTGGGAAACTCGTAACGGAACCCAAGGCCATCATTAAATAAACGAAAGCGAAGAACGATATGACGATTGGTTTCTTTTTGTTCTAAAGTAACAGCCAGTTCTTTGTATTGATTGCGAATGGTTTTTACTTCTCCCCAGGAAGGATTCCAGCTCTTATCCACTGAAGCACTATCAATTTTTGAAATGGTGAAACCTTGAATTAGCGAAGGTTTGCCATTGAATTCAATACCCAACTTGCTGGGTTTGATCACAACTTTTTTATTAAAGTGAAGCTGATATTGTGCTTCCCCTGCTGCAGTGAGTGAAAAAGTGAGCGTTTGCTTTTTGTTTGGAGAATGGATAGTCTGTGCGAAAGCACCAGCACTAACTAAAAGTAAAATGAACAGAGTACAGCAACGATTCATAGTTTATCAGGTTAATTAATAAAGAGTTAATTGAATGGATTTTTAAATCCATCGATGAAGAAAGGAGAATCAAAATTTCACGATCTATTCGATAGCGATCAGTGTTTTTAGGTCTTTTGATAAACAGATGAGTGGGGCGAAGTTAAATAAATTTTATTTCCTGTGCTATCGATTGTTTAGGATGGAATCCGGGGAAATTTTAAATGTTTTCTGCTTAGTCCCTTTCCTGCTTAGAGATTTAATTGGTTGTATTTTTGCTTAAATACTTTATCTATGAAAGCAATATGGATGTTCGCCCCGTTAGTGCTATTGACTTTGGTCGTAAGCGCCCAGACAGCCAAAGACATAAAACAGATTGAGTTTTCTACCTCTACTCGGGGATCGTATAAGCAGGTAATTTTTACGCCAAAGGAAATGATGATCAGTGAAGAAAACAGATCATCTTCAAAAGGAGAAGAAAGGCAGAATAAAAAACTGACCGCAACGGAATGGAAAAATCTTTGTCATTCATTTGGAGATGTATTCATAGCCGGAATTCCTTATTTGGAATCACCAACCATGAACAGGTCATTTGACGGAGCAAGGACCTCCACCATTACCATTTCCCTGAAAGATGGAAAAACGTATGGTCACAGTTTTGACAATGAAAATCCAAATCCTAAGCTTCAGAAACTCATGGATGCGATTACAGCTTTAAGCAATGGCATGAAAAAAGAGTGACCCTCCGAGTCACTCTTTATGAGGAGAACAAATTGTTTCTTATTGTTTTAGTGTTGCGGTGCCTGAACCTGTGCCTACATAAATTTTATTTGTTCCATTGCCTTTTACTACGGTCTTTTCAATAGTGGTATTATTATAACCATTATCATCGTTCTCTTCGGTTTTATCAAACTCAAATGGAGCTATTATTTTACCGTGCTTCTTACTGGCCTTCATTACGATTTCGCCTTTCACTTCATTACCATTGAAATTCAATTCAGCATCACCTGATCCACTGTTTACCGAGAGATCATACTTTGGTGTAGCGCCTAGCACGACTTCGGCAGTTCCTGAGCCAGTATTAAAGCGACTTGATCCATCAAGAATAACATTCCTTCCGGCAATGTCACCACTTCCGGTGTTGGCATTAAACATCGCCTGACTGTCGCTTAGTTTTACATTACCTGATCCACAATTCAGAGAGATTTCACCTTTGCTTTTGGTAACGCGGATATTTCCGCTACCGGTATTTGTTTTAATCTTTCCATTCACGTTGTCCAGCTCAACATTACCTGAACCTGTTGTTCCATCGATTATACCTTTCATGTCGGTAAAGAATAAATCACCTGAACCAGTAGTGATGTCCAAGGTCAGATTCAATCCGCTGGCTTCCAGATTTCCTGAACCGGTGTTGAAAGTAATGTCAACACCATCAGGAACAGAGAGTGTCCATGTGCTGTTACCACTATGTGAGCCTCCACCAAAGGTTTCTTTAATTACAAGGCGATCCCCTTCTTGTGATATACTGGGTTTATAACCTGAATCCGTGTATGTGTGATTCAAATTAACAGCGACACTGGAATTTGTGCTCTTTTGAATTTTGCAATCGCCTGATGCAGTATTCATACGTATTTTTTTAATACCACTGAATGATTTATTGATTTGATCCTGGGCGAATGAAATAAATGGAACCATTAAAATGATTCCAGCTAGAAGTAAGCGATTTTTCATATCCTGATTGGTTTGTTTCTGATTTACCTGGTAAAGACCAAAAGGTTACAAGAGGGTTGCTTGGAATGACCCCATTCCCAATTATTTTCTGAAAATGGTTAGAAATTAAGCTTTTTCGAAGCAAACAATAAAACTGGCCCCTTTTCCAGGTTCAGATTCACATGAGACTTCTGCATTCATCAATTCAACATATGTTTTTACTATCGACAAACCCAACCCCAGTGATGCTTCTCCAGCTGTGGGCCTTGCACTCAGCCGCTGAAATTTTCTGAAAAGCATTTCCTTATCATCTGGTGTGAGACCTGGCCCTTCATCTCTCACGGTGATTTGTACTTTGTCGGCTGAATCAAGGACATCAATGAATATATTTTTTCCGCGTTCTGAGAACTTTAGTGCATTAGAGATTAAATTCTCGAAAACCTCAATGATATAAAGTGAATCACCTTTTACTAAAAGTGAATCAGCTTTAGCAGAAAAATGAAAAGTAATTGATTTCTGTTCTGCCAGCTTTTGAAAACTTTTTACAATATCCTGTATAATGGAATTTATGTTTACCTGGTCAATAGTCATCTTCACCCGATCATTTTCGATTGCATCGATATCCAACAGGTTAGCGATCATTTTGTTCAACCTAATGGACACATCTGTGATTTGATGCATCATCTTTTTTTCTTCTTCGTTGAGGGACTCAGCGCTTAACAAAATTACCTGGGCTAAACCTTGAACATGATTGATTGGTGCACGCAAATCATGGGCAAGAATTTTGATCAGATTATTCTTTTCTTCGTTTATAGCGATCAGATGTTCATTTCTTTTTCTTAATTCTTCACTTTTTAATTCGATGCTTTGCTGCTGGCTTTCAATTTTTTCTTTTTGCTCGTTTTTCTTTCTGTACAACACGATTATCGTTACCAAAGAAGCAAGAATAACAGCGATTAGTGCGGTGAGAATGTTTCTTGTTTTTGTTTCCTTTTCAATCTGTTCTGTTTTACTGATTAGGTCTTTGGATTGAATTTCTTTTTCTTTTGTTAAAAGAGCTATTGGGGAGTTAGATTGTTTGGCTAGATCCTCCACAAAGAAGTATAGTTCCGGATCAAGATAATGGCTAATGATTTTTTGAAAATCATTTTTAAAATTTTTATTCTGAAAGTAGTTATCAACGGGAGTTTTCCAGTCGCTTCCTTTGGGAAAAATAATGCCGTACCCTTCACGATTGATCGGAAAAAAATTTTGACGTTTAACATTCACCGATGGATCATCATTAAACATCATCATGTAAATGGGCAAATCGATAAACCCAAAGGCATTGTCACGACCTGCAATGTGACGTAAAATATTTTGCTCGCTGGAAATATATTCAATTTTAAATGGTATGTTTTCACTTTTCTGAAGTATGATCAAATCTTTTTCATAGATCGTTTGACGAATAGTGATGGCGGTAAGTTTTGAAAATACGTCATTGAATTCATCCAGCGTTTTAGCAATGGGTATATTACCGCTTGAGATGAGCACACAAACATCCGCCATATAAGGAGGACTAAACTCGACCTCTGCAAGTCGTTCAGGTACAATTGAAAAAGCTGAAGTGGCGAAAGTGCCAGGGATTTTTTGATCACGAATGAGGTTGTATGTATTACCAAAGTCTTTCCCTTCAATCCAGTTGATCTCTATGTCCGTATTGTAATTCGTTTTTAAATATTTTTTAAATCCTTCAATGATTTCGAACTCAATTCCGACAAGCTCATTTTTATCATTTCTAAAAATAAATGGCCGGGATTCGTACCAGAAAATGGTTAGAGTACCTTTCTTGTTTTTTTCAGTTTGCTCCCAGCTTTGGGCAATTGCGTTTGACTGACAAAACGACCCGATTGGAATAAATAGTAACCAAACCCAACACAAACAACAGCGCTTCTCCATAAATTAAAGACTCATTAAAAGTAAACTCCTTGTATCAATATAGGAACTCTGATCTGTAAATGGAATTATATATCGTTTGCGAAGGCTAAATCATTTTAAAATTTTCGTTCAAATCGCTACTTTTACTTAAGGCGAAATAATTTAATAACTCTTTGCTATGAAAAAAATATTAGTACCCACCGATTTCTCTAAAACTGCTTCTATTGCTTTAGATGTGGCAGCGGATATTGCAAAAAAAGCCGGATCGGAATTGATTGTATTACACGTTGTTGAAGAAGCGGCTGGTAGTTCGTTTAATGCAGAAGGTCAGATTTCTGAAGGTAATATGATGGAACGCCTCTTTACATTGAAGTTGATTGAAAAGGCAAAAAAACAATTGGAAAAGACGGTACAGGATCCACGTTATTCGGCTATTGAAGTTAACGGTGAGCTGCGTGTAGGAAATGCATTTCATGGAATGCGAACCATTATTTCGGAACACAAAGTTGATTTGGTGGTGATGGGAACCTCGACACACACTAAGCTGGAAGAAATGCTCATTGGAACCAATACGGAAAAGGTCGTTCGGAGCACAAAGTGTCCGGTGTTGACGGTGAACAAGAAACCGGCTTCTACCAATTTTAAGAATATTGTCTACGCCACCACTTTGGCAAAAGATGAAGAAGTTTTTTCACGGATTGTAAAACGCTCACAGCAACTGTATAATTCTACCATTCATCTCGTTCGGATAAATACCCCTGGTGATTTTCAACGAGACAGTGTGGTGAAGGATGCCATGGACCGTTTTGCAAAAAAGGTGGGGCTAAAAAATTATACGATCAATGTTTACAATGACCTGAACGTAGAGGAAGGAATTATCCGATATGCCGATTCAGTCGATGCCGATTTGATTGCGATGGCTACGCATGGACGAACTGGCTTTGCACATGTGATTGCCGGCAGTGTAGCAGAAGATGTGGTAAGTCATGCCAAACGACCCGTGTTAACTTTTGTAGTGAAGCACTAGATTTTTTCAAGTCATTCAACGTTAAGCCCGTATTGCGGGCTTAATTTTTTTAAAAGCATGAAAAACTATTATGAGGTATTGGGGGTAAGTGCTACTGCCACTGATCACGAAATCAAACATGTTTTTCGAAAGCTTGCCGTTGCTTATCATCCTGATAAGAATCCTTCTCCCGAGGCAGAAGCTTTTTTTAAAGAAGTGAATGAAGCATATGAAATTTTAGGTGATCGGACAAAACGTATATTTTATGATCAGCTTTTATCAGGATCAATAGCTGTAGTGCCTGATGAATCTTTACAATCATGGCACAAAGATCCCGCATACAGAAAACGAAGACAGGCCGGTTATAAACCTCCTCCCAGAGGTCCATCACCACGAATGGTGATGATGGAATCTTTTCTGAAATATGTTCATATACTATCATGGGTGGCATGCGGCTGGAGTTTCTTATTGACCATTGATTACATCTTACCTTCAAACATTAGTAAAGAGAAAGTGACAACTAATGTAGGCGCAGTCAAAAAAGCGATGCTTCGTTCTTCCGGTGACCTTCTTGTAACAGAGCATGGACATCATTACCCTATCGCGCTGCATGAAATCAGGTATTTTCCTTATCAGAGCGAATTGAAAATATTTTATTCTCCTTTGTTTTCATTATTAATCAAAATAGAGAATCATGACAGTAGCTATCAGTTGAATAATCTGGCCACGATTTACCGGAATTTTATGTTTGGGCCCATTCTGCTGATTCTTCTTTCAGTGATTGGGTTGATTTGGAGAAAAGGGATAGAATTCCGTTTTAATTTAGGATTGGTAACGTTTTTAATATTTCTT
>Ga0164241_10003162_pt1 | contig 16958 bp, 14 predicted proteins | sample OricomyardsoilBY_FD_108780 | JGI IMG/M metagenome (GOLD analysis project Ga0164241, IMG submission 108780) | Backyard soil microbial communities from Emeryville, California, USA - Original compost - Back yard soil (BY) | ecosystem: Environmental > Terrestrial > Soil > Unclassified | place: USA...
CCATTAATGATAGACTAATTTATAGCTATTAGCTGTCAGAGCAATCAAATGAAATTCGCTGACGAATAAAGCAGCTTCAAATAATTTAAACTACGTCTCCGTAAGCCATAAAGAAATTTAGCTGTATCACGACCTGAACGAGTAAGCATATAATTTTTTAAAATGTCGTTGCTTTCAACAATAGCCATGACTTCAGTCGCTGTTGACAATAAAAATTATGGATATGCATGATAAAATATTAATGTTTATTTGCAGCTAAAGCCATGGAGTTTTTACCCCCTCCTACTCTATTCGTTTTATTCTTCTGCGTGAAGTCCGATTTTATTTCCTTCGGTGCCAATACTCCGGCAGACGAATAAATATTAGCTTTTTGTATTTATCTTCATCTTTTGTTTTATAGTCACTAGTTAAGATAAATCGAATAGCTTTTGTATTATCCTCTTTTATTCGATACTCCGGCAGGGATCAATACAGATGCTATTGCACACAAAAAAAATAGAACAATTCAGCAAACTAAGTCATTAAATAAAAGTAAAATGAATTCCTTGCATTGGCTACTTTTATTATTCTGGATTATTTATTACACTGTACATAGCATCCTTGCTGCTACATCTGTAAAAGTATTTTTTAAGAAAAGATCAGGAAAATATTTTCGCTATTACCGGTTGGTTTATTCCATTTTTGTGACCGTAACTTTGCTTTGGTTATTGTGCTATCAATATTCTTTTCAAAGCCCCGTGCTGATAAAACCAAAAATATTAAAATATTTTTCTTTCTTACTCCTTGTTTTGCCCGGAATATTGATTATGCTCATTTCTATCAAAAAATATTTTTTGTTACTAAGTGGAGTACGATCCATATTAACGCCTACGCCTGCTGTGGAGCTAAAAGTAGACGGGATTCACCGGTATATACGACATCCATTATATTCCGGTACTATTTTATTTGTATGGAGATTGTTTTTTATTTTTCCGTTTCTAAATAATTTAATTGCCGTTATTTTATTGATGCTTTATGTTCTAATCGGAATTTCTTTTGAAGAAAAAAAACTGATAAAAGAATTTGGGGAAAAATATCATGAATATATTTTCAACGTGCCGAAACTGCTTCCCGATCTAAAGAATAAAAAAGTGGGCTTTTAATTATTTTCTGAATTCTATATCTGCACTTTAATACCCCGGCTGACTGATCAATTACTTTTTGTTTCATCAGCTTTCCGTGCAAAACGCATTACCGCTACATCATCCATCATGAAATTAAGTGTGTTACCATTCACCGAATACCTGTTGACTTTTTTCAGCATATTCAAAAAAGTTTCTTCGCCTCCGCCTTCACAAAACATCATCGTTTTTAACGCGTCGGCAAAATATATTTGATTACCCTTAATCGTGTATGTTGAACTGAAGCCATTGCACGAAGTATTTCCCATTAATTGCTTAGCGGAAAAATTGAAAGAAACGAATGGCTTCTTATCAGGATACAAACCATCAAATGAAATTTTAGGCCCTGAAATATAATTTAGCTCCCACGTGCCACTTAGCCTTTCCATCCCCGGTGATACGCCGTTGAGCTTTGCTACTATTGTGTTTCCGCTGCTCAATACGAGCTGCGTGTCGGCAATATTGTAAGTCGTTACAGATGAAAGAGCCTTCAATATAGCGGCTTCTTCATTGCCCGCACAAAACATCCTTGTAGCGGCAAGTGGTAAAAATTTCATTGAGTTTTCATCATTTATCTCCACTGATCCCATGAGATTGTTACATCCTGTATAGCCGGAAACCTTTACAGGGCTTCCTTCAGAAAATAAAAACCAGGAAGTTTCATTATTGTTTCCTACAAAAGTATAAGGTTTGCCATCCAGTTCGGATAAATACCATTTGTAGTGATATAGCAGTTGTGTGTTATCGACTGTTTGTCCGCTAATCGATTTAGAAGAGTGGCAACTGCCAAGTGCAAACATTATTAGAAAAGAAAAAATAATTGGTGCGTTCGCCTTCATCTTAAAAAATTTTATTTGTTCTGGTTCTGATGTTTTCAAATGTGTATCGAAAGGCGTAAGATAATAAAAAATGAATCTTAATAGTTTTCCATTTTTAAATATTCCCTTTTGATATACAATGAGAATATCCGGGAAATGAGAATTTTATCATCCCATAAGCAATATCTGGAACAGCGCATAAGACAACTGATGAATGCAGCTATTCATCGCGCGACAGCTTGTTTCCGATGTTTCATTAAACAAGTAACGTCTCCCTAATGGAAGACGTTACTTTTAAAAAAAATTGAAACTTTTTATTCTTACTGTGTATTGGTGGAGTCGGCTTTATTGCCTTTTCCAATTAAATCCATGAACTGATCAAGCTTCGGCGTAATGATGATCTGGGTACGCCTGTTTTTTTCTTTTCCCTGGGGCGTATCATTGGCTGCAACCGGATTGAATTCCCCGCGGCCACCAGCTGTGAGACGTTTTGGATCAACCCCAAAAGTATTTTGAAGCGCTTGTACAACTGATGAAGCCCTGAGCGCACTCAGATCCCAGTTGTTGCGAATATTAGTTTTTGAAATAGGAACATTATCAGTATTACCTTCTATCAATACATCATAATCTTTATAATCAGTTATGATCTTCGCAATCTTGGATAACGTTTCGCCTGATTTGTCAGAAATTTCGTAGCTACCGGATTTGTAAAGCATATTATCAGACAAGGAAATATAAACAACACCTTTCAATACCTGCACATCCACATCTTTCATTTCATCACTGCTAAGCGACCTGGTAAGATTATTGGTAAGCACCATATTCAATGAATCACTTTTGTTTTTCGAAGCAATTAGTTCCTGAATATATTTGTTAGATGAATTGATTTCGTCCACCAGTTTTGAGACATTCACATTTCCCTGGCTTGAAGAGGTTAGGCACTTGTCCAATGCATTCTGAAGTGTTTTATTATGCTCGCGTTCTGCATCTAACTGAGATTGTACTCCCGACAACTGTACACTGGTCTTATCTAAGTTACCTTTGCAGTCTTCATTTTGTTTGGTCAGTTCAGCATTCCTGTCATATAATTTGTTGTAATTCGCCTGCAGCGAATTATACTTTTTCGTGCTTACACAGCCTGTAAAACATACGATAGCCGTCGCGACAGCTATTACCTTAAAATTAATTTTCACGTCTAAAGATTTTGAGTTAATAAATAATAAAAATTTCTTTATAAAAAATTTCGGCCAAGATATTGATTTTTTCGAACAAAAAAACTCCACGTGTAATAAATTGATGCTATTACCCGGCTAAATACTATTAAAGCACTGCTTTGTGAAGAAATTAACTGACAGTTAAGAACTATCAAAAAAATACTTTGGAAAATCATTGTTTCCTGTGATTGGTAATTGTCCGGCTTTTCGGTTTGTGTCGTGAAAAGTTTGAGAACGTAAAAAACCCGGAGGTCTTTCCGGGTTTTATTAAAAGTCTATTTCAAATGTTGAAAATGTGAAAATCCATTCCTGTTATTGCCTAACGCTTACCGATACATGGCGGTCCATCGCTCTATCCTCGTCAGATGCTGTAGCAGGATATTTAGCAAATTCAGATCCATATCCTTCCGCTCCGACAACTTGTTTTGCGACGCCTCTCTTATCCAGGCCATCTTTGGCAGCATCTGCGCGTTGCTGTGAGAGCTTTTTATTCCCGGCGGCATCACCGGTTGAATCTGTATACCCGCCAATTTTTATTTTTGCATCGGGAAAGGCTTTTAATATTTCCGCGATATTGTCCAATTGTTTTTCACTTTCGGGAAGCAAAGCAGCTGTCCCTGTATTGAAGTTTAGGTTATCAAAATTGAACCACCTGTTTTTTAATGAATCAGCGCCCAAAGCTTTCCAATTGCTCTTTAAAAAAGTAACCAATTCATCTTCAATTCCTCCTTTGTAGGCATTCAGTTCTTTCCCGTTGGGCAATTGTACTTTTATCGATTCGTGCACAGGGACAGCAGGCATCGCTACAGTAGTATCCGCTCCGGCGATAGCAACGGAGGTATCTGTATTGACGGCTGCAGTACTTGGCTTGGTTTGATTGCAACTTTTTGACATGTACCACAGCAGCGCGATAGCCGCTAAGATGATAATTAAAGGCAATAACCAATTATTTCCTGCCGGTTTGTCTATGATTGCCTCAGCACTTTCCTTTAAATTATCTTTCATACCTGCAGTTGCAGTACCCGGTGATCCCAATCCAAACAAGCCTGTGATGGATGATAGCCCTGCCGGCATTGAATGAAGTATATGGCCTCTTTGCGAGGATAGAAAACCAGCCAATCCGCTGGCAGATAAATTATTTTGCCCGGCATGTTTTCCGAGAATACCCATTATGGCAGGTAAACCCATACTCATCAAAGAGCCCGCTGAAGAATCTTTAATTCCCGAAAATTGAGCAATTGCACTATTGATGCTAACTTGCTTTGCTCCAAATAAATCTGAAACCATGCGTTCTCCTTTTCCAGCAGATGCTAATTCGGGAGAACCGGCATTTGAATTGAAAGCGTCTTTAGCCATATTAAGAATGCTGTTTGCCCCGTCATCGCCGGATGTTGCTTTTACTAAAATTCCCGCGAGGCTAGTGGGTATAATAGCGGACAGTGCTTTGGAAACTCCTGAACTACTTTCTCCCAAAACGGAAGATGCCTGGGTGGTGAATTCGCTGGTAAAGTAGTTTTTTACCGCTTCTATCAAATTGAAAGTCATAATGTTTTGATTTTTATATGAAAAATAATTAGAGATACAATTACCTCCCTAAAATGGACAACAAATTCGTATTGATTAAGGATAGATACAACGAATGTACCAAAATCAATATAAGCGGAAACTTCTGCTTCAAAAACCTGTATAGGCGCTAAGGCGAAAAAAACTGCAAACAAGTTGTCACTTTTCTGTTTCCTGGAAGACTTATCCCACAAAGCACACGAAGGAATAAAGCACACGAAGGAAAAAAAACTTCGTTTTTTTTATTAGCTTTTCAACTTTTTTGGGTTATCTCTTTTTCCCTAAAAGGTTTATTTTTGAAATGAAAATATTTAGTCCCTTAGTTGTCCTTTTTTCTGATTAAGCCAGGATAGGTGAATCAAGGTGAGAAAAATATTATCAACATGGAGAAAAATATCAATAGCCGCTAAACAATGAATTGCGATCTGCCATAAAGAGGAGCACAGGAAGGTAACGCTGATAAATAATATAATTTCTTCGCTGACTGTACTTCGACTAATCTCAATACACGCGAAAACTTAGTCCATCCGTATATTTTTTGAATATTTATTTTTTATTGTGGCAACAAGACCTCATCAATAATATAATAAACTCCATTGACTGCATGATTATCCATACTTATTGCGTTTGCAGGAGTCCTTGAATATGGGGCACCTCCCGAAGGAAAAGTACCAAGACCCGTGAATTTTAAAGAGGTAACAAAGGGGCCTGTGAAAGTGGCTTGAGTTAAGATACCCGGATGATTCACGGCGGCACTATCACTATTGACCAAGGTGGTATGGAGGGTGGGCGTAGATGAAAAATTTACAGAAAACACCCTGATGTTTGGTTCAAAGGCTGTATCGATTGGGTTAAATGTCGCCAAAAAATGATAAGCCAAAATACCCCTGACTGTTGCAGCAGGAAGTGCGCTATATAAATCAGGGTTACTAAAAACATCCGGAGATCCAGATAACGCGGTTGCTATACCCGCTGCCTGCGCCGGTGGCATACCTTGCTGAACCAAAGAACTATAGATCACACCAAATAAAAGTTGCTGAAAAGCCTCATCGCTGGGCGCCAGGATCGTCATGTTTGTCACCGCATACCCCAATAGTGAATCTATTTTATTTAAGCCCGACTGGCCACTATCAGCTCTTGCCACCGCAGCTTTAAAGTAGGTTAAATTCGCATTACTGTACATCGCCGTTTTTAATAACTGGCTGGGAGGAGCCGCAATCGCAGCAACGAGATGAATAACTCCATTCCGCATCTTCAAATCAGGTTGTACAACCGGAATATTATTATCATAAAAGCCGGTCGCACCGACCGACGGAAATGTAGAAAGTTTTAGCGGAAGCGGAGTTCCGGGAAGCGTACCAATACTGATCGATGATGGTAGTTGAATATTGGGGAATGATTCAGAAATGGACGTAGAAAGATATTGTAGCCCGGGAATGATTGCATAGCCGACAATCCCTCCTAAAACATTGGCGGGCAGCGAATTAACAACATCAATTGAAGAAATTCCTGAAACACGAAAGGCGTTGTTATTTGGTAGAAAAACAGTGAAAATGCTATTGCTATCACTCAATTGTGCTAATTGGCCAGTCTTTTCTGCAGCCGCTTTAAAGAACGAATAGCTGGTATCTGAATTGATGACATCACCAATACTGGTTGCAACATCGTTAACCGGCGGATAGAGAATGGGTGTAGGATCGGGCAACGCTTTATTACAAGAATTGAGGAAAAGACCGGCTATAACAACGAGGCATAAACCGGAGATCCAAAAAGTTTTTAAGATATTATTTTTCATTTTCTTTCTTTTAGAGATCAACGAATTATTTTAGAATAAATTGTAACCAATACTTACATAATAAATAGCACCGATAGACGCGTTTCCAAAACCATCACGGTAGTATTGATTCAAAATATTAGTTCCGCCCAGTTTCAACAATATTTTCGGCCCGGGAAATTTGTAGCTCACCTGCGCATCCACTGTTTGATAGGCGGGTACGATTCCGTTTGCAAAATCTCCCTGGTAATTTACGTCGTCCTGCCAGCGATAGGTAATATTAAACCCATACTTGTTTTCTTTTCCAAAACCGGTATTGCTGAAATTGAGTCCGAACCGGTAATCCGGCGCATTAAACCCGGCAACAAAATCAGCCGGCACATTATCCAAGTGGTCTGATGTGATATTTCCTCCAATTAAAAAATTATGCTGGAGAGAATAAGTAAGTCCCAATCCAAATCCATAAGTGGTTACATCGCTTGTTACATTGGTTGGTACAGAATAGGTAGTCACTAAAGCGGGATTCGCGAGGTTAGCTTGTACAGTAGCGGGATCAGTAAATACACTTATATCGCCATTTACTGATTGGGCCACCAGGGTACGTGCGATGAAATCTTTATAAATTCCATAATAGCTGTACATATCTACCAATAATCGCTTTTGTGCCAAAAGGCCCTTATATCCTACCTCAAAAGAATTCACCGTTTCAGCTTTGAATTTATCGAATGTCTTCACCTGCGGCGATCCCGCGAAAAGCGCATCATTAATAGTATATATAGGATTTGTATTAAAATGATAAAAACTATGAAACGTCTCTAATCCGCCAATCAAAGCTGTACCCCCGCCTACCCTCAGGTTGATCCATTGCTGTTGAGTGGATCCAAAGCGATAAGCCTGCTGGTACGATAAACGAATGTTATTATCCTCTGCTACTTTAATCACAGCAGATAAACGGGGCGTGAACCTGCCTTCAAAGTTTTCATTCTTATCGTATCTTCCTGAAAAAATCAGCGTTAAGCGATCATTCAACATCTTCCTGGTGGCCTGCAGGTAAGCGCCAAATTCATTAATCGGAATTTTACCGGAAGAATCGGCAAACAACGTTCCTTCGGAATTCAATAAATACTTTTTAAAATTAGCGCCCACTAATACATCCGCCACTTTCGATGTAATTGGTGAGAGATTGTATTGCCCTTCTACATTATATAAATTGGTTTTATCTACAAATAAGCCACCTCCCTGTGAGATCGGAACACTTCTTATTTTATCAAAAAGTTGTTTAAACTCTGCTGATCCCGCGGCGGGGCGACCTTCATCAGCAACAGCGCGCGCAGCATCGTGGGCGGCAATATCTGTTTGTCCCTCCAACTTTGAATTTAAAAACGCCATCGCATATTGCGCGTACCAACCGTTACTGCCGCCGCTTGGTTTCCATGCCTCATTTACCAGCCGCGTGGTGACCGTGGCATTGTAAGATTGTCCGGCATTTTCCTGGGTAGTGTATGCCCTTACGAACCAGTTTTTATTTACCATTTCTATTTTGTACTGCCCTATTTTTAAGCCTAATAACGAGTACCTGTCGCTTCCGGTATAGACCGTATTTCCTGTACCCCAGTATCCTTCCGCATTCAGCGAAGTATTTTGTGTCAATTTATAAGACAGCGCACCAATGAATTTTAAATTATAAGTAGTAGGATCAATGATATCCCTTTCCTGGTAGCCCGTTCTGGAAACAGGTATGGAAGCAGGTAATGAATTTACATACGGTGCATAAAATGGAGCTGCCTGTGCCAATGGTTTTAATACATTGCTCACGATATCTGCAGTTGTTTCATCACCGTAAACATTGATCCCATCATAATTAGGATCGGTATTCCTTGTACCTGGTTTTACCTTGCCAGTAGTAGCCAGCCGATCGTAATCCCTGTAATCATCCGCCACCCAGTCCTTTGCATCTATTATTTCAGCGCCTACTTTAAACGCAAATTTGTCGCTCACTTTTTTTGCCCAGCGCATGGACCAGTTGTAATATGCAGAGGCACTGTTCGACCGGTTATCAATATTCATAACTCCCGTCTTGGCTTCAAAAGAAAATCCCTGGTATTTGAAAGGGTCTTTACTGTTAATTATTATCGCACCATTCATGCCGCCCGGGCCATACAAAGCTGAAGACGCGCCAGGTAATAGTTCAACACTTGCCACATCTATCCCAGATATACCAACCACACTTCCGACAGAAAAATTCAATCCTGGCGCCTGGTTATCCATTCCATCCACAATCTGGTTGAGACGCAGATTACCACTTCCGTTAAACCCTCTTGTACTCGGAGAAGAAAAAGTAAGTGATGCAGTTACCACATCCACACCTTTCAATTTTCCTATCATGTCGTAATAAGAAACCGATGATGTATTCCTGATATCAGCCGCACTAATCCTTTCAATGGTTACAGGAGATTCTAAAATCCTTGAGGGTGTTCTTGTAGCTGATATTACTACCTCCTGGCCAAGCGTACTAGCGGGTTCCAAACTTATTTTTAGTAATTCAGTTGCGCTATTGACAAGCACTTTCTGTTCTTGAAAACCAATAGATGAGATAATTAACGTATCCGGTAACTTGCCTTTTATATCCAAAGAAAAATTTCCATGCTCATCGGTATAAGTGCCTTCCCCCGATCCTTTTACCGTTACAGAAACAGAAGGGATGCTTTCCCCTGTGGTCTTGTTTGTAATAGTACCTTTGACTGTATTAGCCTGTGCAGAAGCTGCAAGTGATAAGACATTTCCTATAACGACGAAGAAAAAATACCTGGTAAACTTTCTCATATCGACTATTTTAAGGTTAGAATTAACAGCAATTTAAGATTTGTAGAGATGATTTAAAAATTAAAGTTGAATATGGTATAAACTAAACAGTTTTATGAATCCTAAAATATTATCTGCATTTTTGCATCTTATACAATTTTTATGCAGCCAATTGAATTTCCAGGACAAACTTATTTCTACAAAGGAAAAGTCAGAGATGTTTACACTGTTGAAGACCGTTTATTGATAATGATCGCCAGCAATCGCATCTCCGCCTTTGATGTCATACTTCCCAAACCCATTCCGAATAAAGGACAAGTGCTTAACCAGGTAGCCGCTTACATGCTCAATGCTACCAAAGATATTTGTAACAACTGGCTGTTGGCCACGCCGGCGCCAAATGTGTCCATCGGAAAAAAATGTGAGCCGTTTAAAGTAGAAATGGTCGTGCGCGGAAACCTAACCGGCCACGCTTGGCGAACGTACCTGTCTGCCGAACAGGCAGGTCAATCCGGAAAACGAATTTTATGCGGAGTAAAGATGCCCGAAGGATTAAAAGAAAATGATTATTTTCCTGGGCCAATTATTACACCCTCCACCAAAGCCGCAGAAGGCCATGATGAAGACATTAGTAAAGAAGAAATTGTAGAAAGAAATATAGCTTCGAAAGAGGATTATGAGCAATTGGAAAAATATGCGTTGCAGCTTTTTGCACGGGGTAAAGAACTTGCTGCTAAAAGAGGCTTGATATTAGTGGACACAAAGTATGAATTTGGAAAGCTTGGCGATGAAATTATTTTAATTGATGAAATTCATACACCAGACAGCTCGCGCTATTTCTATGCCGATGGTTTTGAAGAAAGGCAGGCAAGCGGCGAAAAGCAAAAGCAACTTAGTAAAGAATTTGTAAGAGAATGGCTCATTGAAAATAATTTTATGGGAAAAGAAGGACAGCAGGTTCCCGAAATGAGTGATGAATGGATATCGATTATCCGTAGTCGTTACATAGAGCTCTATGAAAAACTGATCGGAGAAAAATTCATACCTGAAGAGTTAAGTGCAGAAAAAACCAAAAATCGAATTTTAGAATCGTTAAAGCAATTGGCGGGTAAATGAATATAGAAAGAAAGGTCTTGAAATAAAGGGGCAACATCTTTTGAGAATTAATAGTTATTCGAATGACCAAATTTTACATTGGATGTTCCGGTTTTCACTACAAAGAATGGAAAGAGTTTTTCTACCCCGAAAAATTACCACAATCAAAATGGTTTAAATTTTATTGCGAACATTTCAATACGCTGGAGATTAACAGTACTTTCTATAAATTTCCAACAGAAAAATCTTTGGCAAAATGGTACGACACGAGTCCGGAAGATTTTAGGTTTTCGGTGAAAGTTCCACGGCTGATCACACATTATAAAAAGTTTTCTGATTGCGAATCCCTCATTTTTGATTTCTATACAAGCATCAATAAAGGATTGCAGAAAAAATTGGGTTGCGTCTTATTTCAACTACCTCCGCAATTAGCTTATACACCGGAATTGTTAGAGTTGATTATAAACATCGTTGATCCATCTTTTAAAAATGTTTTTGAATTCAGGCATGTAAGTTGGTGGAATGAAAACGTATTTTATCAATTTAAAAAACGAAAACTGATTTTTTGCGGTGTAAGCTTTCCAAAATTACCGGATGAAGTGAAAGCCACTACCTCAATTATTTATTACCGTTTTCACGGCATACCGGTTTTATATAAGTCCGCTTATTCCAAAAAGTTTATTGAGCATATTTATTTAGAAATAAAAAAAATTGCTCCGGACGAAACATGGATTTATTTCAACAATACCTGGTGCAATGCAGCTATTATTAATTCTACCTATTTTCAGAAACTGGTAATGGTTGAATGAATTGGTTCGCTCAATTTAGCCAAATAAAAGTCTCCATTTTTTTGGTTGGTCAGTACAGGTAAATCATTTTGAATTAATTGCCTTCAAATAAATCACCCTGTATCTTATTGGATTTTTCGACCTGGACCCAATCCATCTGGTCGCTTTTAGAAAAGTCGGTTAGCTTATTTCCAATAGCTTTCCATCCCATAACATCTACCACCTTGTGAAGCTTTATCTTAGCCCTGCGTACCTGGCTACCTCTTCCACTCTGCATTTCAAGAATTGGTTCGTCTGTCGTGGTCGCTTTTATAAGCCTGTTATCCTTGCCTTCTTTAATAAAAAAGAATTTTGAATTGAGCGTATTGGTTTCGATCTTAAAACGCTTGACGTTGTATTGCAGCTTCTCATTGTCGAGATAAACCGCCGTAATGATTTTTTCAGGATCAAACTTTTCAATCAACTCGATAGAACCCACATCAAATCTTTGGGTGATTTCCTGGCCGGTTATTTCATAATTACCGTCTTTATAGATCACAAGAATCTTATCATCGCCTTCAAAGTTGCCAAGTAGTTTCCCTTTTTCTTCTGTATTCAATCTGCCGAAAGTTGCATCAAACCAAAGTTTTCGTTGGTCTAATGTGGATCTTCCTTTTTCTGCCAAACGAACAGATTTAACCGGGTATTTGGTTACCTGGTTGCCAATGCTGCCACGGCTGCGGATTTCAAGGGTTTCAAAGTAAAAATCAAGTTCTTTGTTGCGGGCACTGGAGCCCGGAGTAAGTACAATACGAACCACTTCAGCTTCTCCATTAGGATTCACACTAAAATAATGTACTTTACTTTTTTCGTCTCCTTTGGTAAGATCGTATTCCTTATCCCTGGTAACGCCGGTCACATTAAATCGCTTCGCATAGCTGATCCCTTTTTTACCATCCGCATAAATCATGTTGTAAGTGGTGCGGTCATCATTTTTGTCAAACACGGCTACATGAATGATGTCTTTGCCGATAAATACTTTATCAGCCACCTTCACCACCTTCATCTTTCCTGATTTTGTAAAAACGATAACATCATCAAGATCACTACAATCTGCAATGAACTCGTCTTTCTTCAGACTACTTCCCACGAAACCTTCGGAGCGGTTTACATAAATCTTTGTGTTAGCAATGGCAACAGCCTTCGCCTGGATGGTATCAAACAGTTTTATCTCTGTTTTACGCTCCCGTCCTTTACCAAATTTTTTCAATAATTCTTCATAATAGGAAACAGCATATTCCGTCAAAAATTCCAGGTCATGATTCACCTGCGCGATATCATCTTCAAGCGATTTTATTTGTTCATTCAGCGCATCAATATCGAGCTTGTAAATTCTTCGTACAGGCTTCTCCGTCAGTTTCAGAATATCTTCCCTGGTAATTTCTCTTTGCAATAATTGTTTGTAGGGAATAAATGCTTTATCGATAGCCATGATTACTTTATCCCAGGTCTCGTGCTTTTTCTCCAGTTCTTTGTAAATCTTTTCCTCGAAGAATATTTTTTCAAGCGAAGTATAATGCCACTTTTCCTGGAGTTCACGCAACCTAATCTGCAATTCCTTCTTCAACAGTTCACGCGTATGATCCGCGGAAAATTTCAACAATTCACTGGCGCCTGAAAATACCGGTTTCTGACCTTCAATAACGCAGGCGTTGGGAGAAATGGAAATTTCACAATCCGTAAATGCGTACAATGCATCAATAGTAATATCCGTAGAAATACCCGGAGCAAGATCCACTGTGATCTCTACTTCAGCAGCGGTATTGTCGGTAACTTTCTTAATTTTTATTTTACCATTTTCATTTGCCTTAACGATGCTCTCAATTAATTGAGTTGTTGTGGTGCCATAAGGAACATTTTTAATGACCAATGTCTTTTTATCCTGTTCTTCAATCAGTGCGCGCACACGTACTTTACCGCCCCGGGCGCCATCATTGTAATTGGTCACATCAACCATTCCTCCGGTCATAAAATCAGGAAATAGTTCAAATTTTTTCCCTTTATAATATTTAATAGTGGCTTCAATTAACTCGCAAAAATTGTGAGGAAGAATTTTCGTAGCAAGTCCCACTGCTATTCCATCAGCCCCTTGTGCCAGTAATAAAGGAAATTTCATGGGAAGAGTTACCGGTTCATTCTTTCTTCCGTCATAGCTCAATTGCCAATCGGTCGTTTTATGATTGAAAGCCACTTCCAAAGCGAATTTGCTGGGCCGGGCTTCAATATACCTGGGTGCAGCCGCATCGTCGCCGGTGCGCACATCGCCCCAATTGCCCTGGGTTTCTACCAACAAATCTTTTTGTCCCAAATTCACAATCGCATCGCCAATGCTGGCATCTCCATGAGGATGGTATTGCATGCTCTGCCCAATAATATTAGCCACCTTATTAAAGCGGCCATCATCCATTTCTTTCATGGCGTGCAGAATGCGACGCTGAACCGGTTTTAATCCATCTTCTATCGCGGGAACAGCACGTTCCAATATTACATAGCTGGCATAGTCCAAAAACCATGTTTTGTATTGCCCGGAAATACCGGCATCGCTGTGTTTGTATTCGGTCTTATTCCTTTTTATCATTTGTTATTTTAAAAATATTCAAGTTTGAAGTTGAAAAAAAACAATATTCAATAATCAATATTCAAGTTGGAAAACTAATACAAGATCGTCGATCTCAAAACTGTTAATCCGTTATACTATTTTTTTCTGAATGCAAGTTTTTCTTTGCCGTTTCAATACCTTGGCAACAATAGAAATAAGTTGTTCATTTTCTGATTTAACGCCGCCTAATTTTTCAACCGGCCTGATCATGTTTGCTTTGGAAATAACTTTCAAACATACTCTCGTTTCCTTTAATTCCTTTAAACAGATTTTCATTTTATGAATAAAGTCAGCCCTGGATTCTGCTCCCTGAGCCTCTCCGTATAACAATGCGGGAGCCAAGCCACATCTAATTAATTGCGCTGCGATATAATTTCCCACTCTCGTAGCCGGTAAAGCTTCAACCACTTCAATAATTCTGCATGAAAATTAACAAGCCTGTCTTCTAAATCAAATTTAATATCTGCCATTGAAATTGTTTATTGTTTTTTATTTTGAATATTGATTGTTGAATATTGATTATTTGCTCCCCTTGAACATTGATTGTTGCTCACGTGGTTCCTTCATTGGGCGTTGCCCAATGTTAATATATCTCGCCCTTCCACGGCTAGCTGTTATACTAAATATAAATTCCGGTTATTTGTTCGTTTACTGCTTTCGTCATTACTTTTATTATTGAACATTGATTATCTCCTTCTCCTTAAACATTGAATATTGAACATTGATTATTGATTATTTTGCTTCCCATTGAACATTGATTATTGAATGTTGAATATTTGCCAGCATTTAACCATTCTTCATTCGGCTGGCACATTCGCTTTCTTCTTCACCTCAAAATCCTTCATATTCTTAATTTCTCCCTGCGCATCTATTTTATTTGTTGTTATTAATTCTTTCAACCGCCAGAGCAGGTAGGCATCACCGGTAGATTGTTTCGATTTCGATAAAACCTGGTTGATTACTCTATTGCCTTTCTGCCAATCGGGCGTTATAAATTCCAATAGATATTTATCAAAAAAATCTTCATCATGTTGCGACAATTTTTTGGCGCCCTCAAGAATTCGTACCATCTTGTTTTCATTGCATATTTTCGTCCATTCATCGGGATCAATCTCAAATTCAGAAACGGTAATGGGCCGGGCTAATTTTTTTGCTTTTAAAAATTCTTTGGGTGGAATTTCAGATAAATTCTCAGGATAAAAAATGCCCCCTTTTTCATTGATAAAAGGAAGATTATTGAGCATCAGAATATACACCCTGCCCGCAAATTCTTTTAGTTGCGTCATTAACCAATAATAGCCGCTTACATCATGTTTGTTGGGCGCCACCCAAATCCAAACGGTTTCTTCCTCGTCCTGTTTTAATTTATCTATTATTTTTTCTACTGCTTTTTGGTCGTTTACTTCATCCGTTTCTACGTGGCCATCATAATCGCCTCCGGACAATACATTCCGCCACCATTGCTTCCTGGCTTCTATTCCTTCCTCAGCATAAACATCTTTTAGCGGCCCTACCGCATAATCATCTTTGATTTCAATCATTTCGCTACGAAGCGTTTCATCTAAATCAAAACTCTTTGTTAGCGCTTTTATATCTTCCTGTTGAAAAACTATATGCATTTTATAATGGTGAATTAAAAAATTATGAATTAGAACTATTTAATAATTCTATGTTTTCTAAGTTACATGGAATAATAAAATCCGAATCATGTGATGCTAATTTGGTTTCATGAAGTTTGCAGGTGGCAAGAATAATAGCATCGTTAGGGAGTAAATTATAAGTTGACATAAGCCTGGGTACTTCTAAAATAAAATCGGAATTACCGGAAAGAAAATTAAAATTATTTATAGCTCTGATTATCTTTGATTCATTTTCCAGGGTATCTTTTATTTTCTTTTTTTGTTGCAGCGTTCTTGGAGAAACACCTGCACTAAATCCTAAAATATAATATAAACATTCGCTTATTACGACATCATTAATAAAAAGTTCATTCGTCAAATCAGAAATTAACTGTTCATAAAAATCAACTTTATTTCCCTTTAGGGGTTCAATCATTATTGAGCTGTCAAGGAAAATTTTATTGGTCATAAACATCATACTTTGTCATTGGAAAATCAGGATGTTTTGCTGCTCCTACGATGCTCATTAATTGTTTTATGTTTCTCTTCTTGCCGATCATCTCATCTTCTTTTCCTTTTTTTTCCTTGGAAGATATAATAATTAATTCCAATTCTTTATTATCATATTCTTCGGGAACAGAAACTGTAAGTTTTCCATGGTGCGAAGTCCCTGTTAATTTAATTGCTTCCATAAAAAGTTTTTTACAAATCTAAAACTAAAAGAATTATGAATTGGGGCTTAAAAACTTACGTTTTAATTCGGACAAACCTAATTTTTAATTCCTGAAAAGTCCTCTACTTGTTTTTAGAATTGACTAAAGTATTGCAGGACTTTTCTAAAATAATAGTGTTCGCTTCCATAATTCTCAATTATCAACTCTCAACTTTCAACTTTCAATTCTCAATTTTCAATTAATCCACCTCTACCAAATCCATCTCCACCTTCAAATTATCAATAATAAAATCCTGGCGTGACGGTGTGTTTTTTCCCATATAATATTCCAGCAATTGCTGAATGTGCATCTCCGGCAAAAGCATGACTGGTTGCAGCCTTATATCATCGCCAATAAATTTCCCAAACTCTTCCGGCGAAATTTCCCCCAGTCCTTTAAACCGCGTGATCTCCGGTTTGCCACCCAGTTTTTCTATTGCTTTTTGCTTTTCCTTTTCATCATAACAATAGATGGTTTCCTGCTTTTCTTTGTTCTTTCCAGGCATCGTTCTTACTCTGAATAAAGGAGTCTCAAGAATATATACATGCCCATTCTTTACGAGGTCAGGAAAAAACTGTAGGAAAAATGTCATCAATAAAAGGCGTATGTGCATTCCATCTACATCGGCATCTGTCGCTATTACTATGTTGTTATACCGCAGGTCTTCGTAGCCTGTCTCAATATTTAGCGCATGTTGCAACAGGTTGAATTCTTCATTTTCGTACACCACTTTTTTAGTAAGACCAAAACAATTCAACGGCTTTCCGCTAAGAC
>Ga0164241_10003163_pt1 | contig 16955 bp, 36 predicted proteins | sample OricomyardsoilBY_FD_108780 | JGI IMG/M metagenome (GOLD analysis project Ga0164241, IMG submission 108780) | Backyard soil microbial communities from Emeryville, California, USA - Original compost - Back yard soil (BY) | ecosystem: Environmental > Terrestrial > Soil > Unclassified | place: USA...
GTTGCCGATGGCCATCCAATATCTGCGCTCGAGCGCGAGGTCGATCTTGCCCGCGAGGTGCTGCTCGACCTCGGCAGCCGAGTAGTTGCCCGTTGGCAAGCGCTTGCCGCGCTCGGCGCGGCGCACTTGCTCGAACGCTCCTTCGAGCACCACTACCGCCGCTTCGAACCTCTCGAGTGCGCCATTGTTCTGGGCTGTGTGGAGACACCTTTCGATGTCTCCGACGGTGCGACACGCGAAGTTGTGGGCACGCTGCTCGTCGCTGCGCGCGTCGGCTGCCGGCGCAAGCTTCTCTCGCGAACAAGCGAAGTGAGAGCGCGCTTCCTCGAGCGGGACCGGCGCCCCACGAATAGCGGAGAAATGGGCCACGTACTCGGACGGCGAGTGCAGAACGCCGCCCCATGGTGGCCCGCACGTGGTCAGCTTGAAGATGTGTGCGCCGCGGCACGTAGCGCAGGTCGGGATCGCTCCGCGGATCCCAATCCCGGCGAGGGCGACTACGGCTGCCGAGGGCATGTTCCCCCTGCTGGCACCCGCTCGCAAAGCGTCCCAGCTGTAGCCGATGACGTCGTCCATTCGGTGGCAGAGGTGGCACTCGTCCTTCCCGAAGTACTTCGAGAGCTGCTCGACGCCGGCGGTCTGCGGCAGGCAGGTCTCGCACAGTTTGACGATGGTGCTCACGCGCCCTCACGCTTCTGGGCCACAAGCGGGCGCCCGTTCAGCTGCAGGCCGTTGGTGGCCGCGATCAGGCGTGCCGCGCCGTCGGCGAGTTCGTGGACGTCGTGTGCGCTCAGGCGGTGTGGAGTCGGTTGCGGCGGGTCGTCTTGGAGCCGCCGCGCCGTCGCAAACGTAGTGCCGGATGATGGTAGCGTGTGCCCTTTGAGCATCTCGAACATCTCTCGTGCCAGGGTGACGCGCTCTGATTCTGCCTTTTCGCTCGTGTTCTCGTTCATCCGTTCCAACCTTTCCCGGGACTTCGCCGGTCAGCCTCAATTCCAACCTTCGCGCACTCGGCGCACACGTAGACCTGCTTCGCTCCACCAGCCGTGATCACGAACGAGCCCAGCGAGGTGCAGCCTCGAAACCCACAGGGCTTCATTCGCACAGGCGCAAGCTCGACGGAGGCAGGACGGTAGCTCACGGCTTCACCCGAGCCGACTCAGGTGGGTCAATCGCGGTGATTGCAACGCGCGATTCCTTCCCGCGGAATGTGACGCTCACGCGCACCACGGCGCCGCAGCGGGCGCAGGTGACCATCTGAGAGCGAAACGGCAGGTTGCTCTTGGTGAACTTACAGCGCTTGCAGGTGACTTTCATTGCCCACCCGCGGAGGCCAGCTTTAGCGGCGGTGGTGGGGTCTTTGCGAGTCGGTCGACGAGCGCCGTTAGCTCCGCCCCGGACAGGCTCTTGACCGCCTCGCGCGCTTTGGGTCCGTAGCGCCCAGCCGCCGCGTTTTGGATCACCAGGCTACGCGCGCGCCGAACGTCTTCGTCCGAGCCCGCCTGTGCCCCGCCACGCGGCGATGCGCGCGGTCCGGAGCGCGGGCGCGAGTTGCGCACCCACTTGCGAAATTCGGCATCTGCGTCCGCGCGAGGGGTGTCGAAAGTGTGGTCACGGAAGTTCGCGAGCTCGAGCGCGTAGTCCGCGCCGTGCTCGCGGGCCAACTGCTCGTGGTCCGCAGTCGGCTCCCAGTCGTCCGGGACTTTGACCCAACGCTTCGGAGGCGGCGGGGCTGGCTCGCCCCCCTCACACTCCCCTGCAGGACCATGATCAGGAACAGGAGCAGGAACATCGTCCCTTGCGAGGGACTCCGAAGCCCCTTCCTCTCCAAGTCGGTACGCTTTCGCATATTTGTGCAGAAATAGGCCATAAAAGCGGTGGCTCTTAAACGGTTCGAGCGCCCGCTTCACGCCTTTGATCTTGTGATCCTTGGGCTTGAGCGACTCTCCGATCTGGTGCTTCGCCAGCGCAGGAACGAACACGAGTTCCTCGTCCTCGTCCCAATAGGCGAGATCCACGTCCGGGTCAGAGCACCTTGCAAGCCCCTTCGAAGCCTCTTCTGCCGTTAGCCCCGTCTCATGGCATAGCGTTGGCAGCGACAGGTGAAAGATGCCAACCATGGTCGTTGCCGGCGAGCTCATCAGGTAGAGCGCAACGATCTGACCTTCCTTGTGCCCGCGCAGCTTCTTGCCAGAGCCCTTGGTCCAGAATAGCGGCGAGATTGAAGCGTAGTTTCTCATTGCGTTTTCACCATCCCGACCACTTCGTTTCCATTTTTCCGATGCCAGCCAGCTGCAAGCGCTCGACCTCCTCGTTGGTCGCTCGCTGACGCCAGGACGGCGAGCGTGCGCGTGGCGTCCGTTCCACACGCGTTGACGCTGATGGCGTCCCGCCGCCTCGGTTCAGGCACTCATCGCAGTCGCAACAGAGCACGTGCCCTTCGGTGAAGCTCATGGTGCCCACCTGACTTCGATGATCACGCAGCCTTCGCCCTTCGGTGCTGGCTCCCAATATTGGATTGTCTCGGCGACTGAACCACGATCGTCTCGCAGGTAGCCGAGCTTCCCCTCGCCGGGGTTGCCCACCACCAAGCGGTCAATCGCCATCTTTGCGAAATCCGCACTCGGGTCAGACTCATTGTGCGCGAAGCGGCGCGCGATCACTTGCGGGTATCCGGTCAACGGCGCGCGCGCGGGCCGTGCCTGAATCAGCATCAAGTTGCCGATGGCGCGTTTGAAATTGGCGAGCTTCCACCCAGGCATGCCGCGCGTGCTGTTCGTGGTGGGGCACAGGTGCAGCGGCAGTGCGAAGCGAGCCACTACGTTGCCGCGCGGCTTCGGGCGCTTGATATGCAACCCCGGCGCCGGCGGCCGCGACAATATGTCCTCGGCCAGGGCGAAGGCCTGCGGGATGCTGAAGTGCGGCGGAGGCTTCGGGCGGCGCTTCACCTTCTTGCCCGTCGCGAGCTCGGTCGCGCGGCGCAGGATGTCCGAGCCCGTGATCGCCTTCGGCTTGCGCTTCTTGGGGGGCTTCACGCAGACGCCGCCTTTCGCTCGACGGGTTCCGGCATCGGTTCGCCAGCGCGGCCCTCCGGGCCCTCCAAGATGCACTTCTGGCAGTGGTGCCAGCCGCTCACGATGAAGTCGTGGCGCGGGCAACGCGCGACCGTGCAGCACAGTTCCGCTTTGCGGTGGTACTCGGTGAGTTCTTCGACGGTGATGCCCTGGTGACACCCAAACGGAATCTGGGTGCGACCGCAGCTCTTGCAGAAGAACCCGATCGCTCTCCCGCTCTCTTGTTCGGCGATGCCAACGGCGTTCATCGAGGCACCTGAATCACGATGTGGATTCTGCCGTGCGTGAGTCCACCGACGCGCTCGACCGAAGTAGACGCGAAGAGGTTAGCTGGCAGCGAGTCACGCAGTGCCGCGCTGATCGCGTACCGCACATCGTCAGTCGTTCCGTTTGCCACGTCGAAACGAGCCCCGATGCGCTCACGGAATTCCGCATCTTCGACGCTTCGCGGCGGGCGGAATGTGAACCGCGCTGCAAGCGCGACCCAAACCGAGTTCACTGCGAAAACGGTGAATCCGGCAAGCCAGCTCAATCGCTGCCCGATTTGGAAGTAATAAACCAGGTTCCACGCGCCCCAGAGCTGGTACCAAATGGTCGGGGCAATGCGGACGCCAGCGAGCTTCCGATCACGCCAAAGCGCGCTCACGTTGAGCGTTAGGACGAGCGCACCACCGAACTCGAACACTGCGTTTAGTAGGTCGTACGTGCTCACTTCAGTTTCTCCAGCTTGGCGATGAACTCGCGCCATTTACCAGCGCGCTCGGGTTGCTTCCACCGCTCACACTCACGCATCGACGCTCGAGCGTGGGCGAGTGTGATGTCGAGTGGCGTGCCCCATTCGTGATTCGGTTCGGTGTGTCGGTTGGCATTTTCTGGTGAGGGGGTTGGCGGCGGTTGCGTCAAAGGGCTTCAACCTGCGGTAAGCAGCTGTCCGAATCGGGGGCTCAGGTCCCAGCCGAGCGCGCGCCGTCCCTCGGAGCGCGCGGCCTCGATCGTGCTGCCGCTTCCCGCGTACGGGTCGACGACGAGCTCGCCGGGGTTCGAGTACTGACGCACGAGATTGACGAGCATGTCGTGCGGTTTCTGTTGGGGATGGATGCGGCGTGGGTCTGTTTGGCAGACCGATCCAAAGTGCAAAACCGAACGCGGGTGTCGATCGGTGGCTCCCGCTCGAGCGCGCGCCTCTTGCGGTTGGCCGCCGTAGTTCTCGCTGCCAGTTGCGACGCCGGCGCCGACCGAGCTGATCGGGATGCCCGTCTCAACGAATTGCGGATTGAACGTTGTCTGCCCGGTGCGCGAAAAAACGAGGATGAACTCGTGCGCGCGCAGCGGTCGATTCGCGGCGTTGAGGTGGCCGGTGGCGAGGGTCTTTTCCCAAACGAGGTCGTAGCGGTACCGCTTCGGCTGCGAGGCGATCACTGTCGCAGCGAAGCGAATCGACGAGGCGAGCAGCACCACGCACCCTGTTGGGGTCAGCGCGCGCCAGACCGCAGGCCAGAAACGCGCGAAATCCGGGGAACGGTCGAACTCGGCCGCGGTCTCACCGCTCGGCAGATCGGAGAGCACCAGCGCCACCGAGCCGGCATCTAGGGTATCGAGACCCACAAGGCCGTCACCCAGCGCCGGCGCGTAGAACGGCAGGGGCGCCGCCTTGAGCTTACGGCGCTCAGCCAAGCTCCACCGTCCCTGCTAGGACCACTTCGGGGTCAGTGATGGTCTCTAGAATTTCGTCCTGAATGCAGCTGACGACGATCGTTGCTACGTCGTGTACGAGGCCATCGGGCGGGCATGCTCCGTGGGCGCTCTCGTGTTCGAAGTAGGCGTCGCAAAGCGCGTTGCGACGGGCGCGGTGCTCGAGCAGTTCGCGCACCATGGCGAACAAGACCGACGCCGGCAGAAGCGCGTCACCCGGCTCAGCCGCGAATGGGAGCACTTGGCGGCGGAGCCCGCCCAACGCTGACGCCGAGAGGCGGGCTGCGGAGAGCGTTCCCTGCAACGCGGCATCCGCTTGGAAGGCGGCCTCCTCGGTTGGGTCCAGCTCCTGATCGGCAGCCGCCTCTCGGGCGGCGCGAGCAGCGGCGAAGTCGACGTCGACCACGTCACCCACGACGACCTCCGGGGGCGAGTTCCACCATAAAACTCCGCCGGCCACACAGCAAAGACGCGCGCGCCGTGGTCCCCGACCCAGCGCACGGGTCGAACACGCAATCACCGGCGTTCGAGTGCGTCTCAATCAGCACCTGGTAGAGCACGTCCGGCTTCTGTGCGTCGTGGGTCTTGCCGCGCAGGATCTCGGTGATGTCGCTCCACACGTTCGAGCGACGCAGAAACTTGCTCTTCGCCGGGTACTGCTTGTTGTAGCCAGGGTAGCCCCGCTCAGCGGCGAGCAGCGGGATGTTGAACACCGGCTTGCCGCGCGTAAGAATGAGACACTCCTCGCGGGTGAAGAGGTAGTTGCGTTGCACTCCGTAGGCGCGCTTTTTCTTCCACGTGATCCAGTTCGAAATCTCCCAGCCCGGGAAGTCCTCCTCGACGGTCGCGGCGAATTTCAGGAACGGGCGATGCCCTCTCTTTCCGATGCCGCCCCACATGCAGATCGTCGCATCGGGCAGCGAGCGCTCAGCACACAGCCGCATCCAGCGCGGGTAGTTCGCGACGTCCCACGTCTTCTTCAGAATGCGCCCGTAGGGGGCGTCGCAGATGGTGAGCGGGAACTGCTCGGTCAGCTCGAGCTCGAAAGCGTTGCCGATCACCAGGCGATGACCTGTGGCGTCAATGTGGTCGCGTGTCGGATGTCCAGTATCCGAGGGCGCAAAAGGGGCGGAGTGCTGATGGGCTCGCATCAGCTTACTGCGCCTTGTTGAGCGCGCGACGGGCGCGGCTCTTGTGTTCTTGGATATGGAGCTTCGCTTGGCGCTCGAGCGCGATGGCGTCGAGGCGCTGGCGGCACGCAGCGAGCTCGACGGATAGGCGGCCCATCGTTTCGAGTCGGCGCCTAGCGCGCCTCTTGAGCTCCCACTCGTAGTGAGTGAACGCCGGGCGCAATGCCCGATCGCGAATAGAGAGGACCATCAGCGCGGCCCTCGTGGTGTTCCTGCTGCGATGCCCATGCCGGCGATCGCGGCCAAGAGCAGCAGGGTCTTGCGCGGGTCATGCGTCGGGCGAGGGCGGAGGCCTGGCGCGCTCGGCGGCGCAACAGTGATCGGTTGCATCGGCGGGGGCGGCGGGGGTGTCTCGGGAGACACGACCACCACGCCGGGCGGGTTGGGGTCGGTGTACGTCGTGTCCGTGAGAACCGGGAACGGCCGTCCGTCGATGGTGACCGACTTGATCGAGCCCGGATAGAACCCGCTGCGCGGCGACAGCGCGGCCACCTGATCGGCGATGGTCGGCGCTGGCGCGGCGGGCGCCTTCGCGTGCTTCCGTAGCTTGCGAGCTAGCGAGCCCATCAGCGTGCCCTCCGGGCCTGAGCCGCAGCGGCGCGGCGCTCGTGGCGGTTCAGCGACCGGGGCTCGGTTTCACGTGCACGGAGAGCTTCCTTGAGCTTGTCGGCGTCCAGCTGAATTAGCTCGGCGCGCTCCGCTCGCTCGAGCGCGGCGAATCGTTTCGCGTCCGCGCGCATCGCATGAACCAGCAGCAGGTACGATGACGGATCCATCGGCGGATTGGGAACGGCCCGCAGAATCCCGAGCACTCGCAGATCCAGTTCGTCGGAGCGCGCCTCCGCGAGGTGGCAAAGGAAGTCCTGTACCTCCGAGCACTCGACCATGCCGAGGCGCCAGCCCGTGATGTATTTCCAAAGCGAGTCGGCCCGCTTGTCCCTGCGGCGCTCGGCTTCGATGGCGGCAAGGCCGGCTCTGATGTCGCCCAGCGGGTTCGAAGGCTCCGTGGCCCACGGCGTTGCACCAGGCGGTGTGGTGTCCATCAGCGGGACCTCCCTTGAGCGCGCTGCATCCGCGCGTAGAGCTTCGGCATGCGCCGGTCAGCTCGCTTTTCTTCCTCGAGCCACAGCGCCTCGAGTTCGGGCCAAGCGTCGGCGAGACCATGCCACTCGCGGCTACCGTACTCGTTCGCGACCTCGCCGATTCGAGAAGCCCCACCGGGAATCAGCGCGAGCACGCGGCGACACCGGCTGTAGTCGTCGGGGTCGAGCGGGTAGTCGCCGAGACTCGACGGCGCCACGATTCCTTCGCAGAGGTCCCGGAACTGCGGGAGCAGAACGGCGACGATCGACGCCGCGGATAGCCCTTGGTAGCGCAGCAGGCACGCGCGCACCGTAGCGACCACTTCAGCGCTGAACGCTGGTTTTCTGATTTTCCCACTCATCGAACAACCGTCCCCCTCCAGCAGCACCACTGCCGGCTAGTCGTTGATTCACAGTACGCACTGCAGGGCAGCTCAACGCAGCCGGGAAACTCGAGCTCCGGAGGCGCGGAGACGAGCATGACCTCGGTGTTGCCCGGGGTGCATTCCGGCGCCGGCGGCGGAGCCTCGTAGGAGCCACCGCATCCGATAAACGCCGAAACGACAGCACAAATAGCTAGGCACTTAGTCACGCTGCACCCTCAATCGGCCAGAGCTTGGCCATCTCTGCTTCCACCTGGTCTCGGTCGACGCCGTAGCTGTTGGCGAATTCGTTGATCGCGAGCGAACGGGCGTGACCATAGTGGTACGCGATCATGTCACGCAGCTGCTCGAGGTCGCGCGGTGCATCGTTGGCACGGCGACGTGGCTTCCAGTTGTCTGGACTCTCGTAGGCCAGCTCGAGCGCTTCCTCGAGCGTGAGGGTCTTGCTCTTGCGCGCGCGACTTCCGGTGCTGACGCCCAAGCATGGCTTGATTCCAAGCCAGCAAGCCGCGGTCTCGCAGCACTCGCACACCGTGATTTGCTCCGGCAGCTCGATGCGTTCCGGGAGCTTCACTTGGACCTCCGCTCGAGCCACTCACCAGCAGTGAGCACTCCAATCGTTACCGCTCCCAGCACCAGGCCGAGAGCTCCAAGCGCTACGAGGGCAGCGCTGTACTTGGCTTTGCTCGGGATCACCGTTGAGTTCCCGTCTCGAATTCACTTTCGTGCTTCGCCTTCGCTAGGTTCGCGACAGCCCACGCGCGCACGGTTCGCCAGCGCTGCCGGCTCTCTTCGAGTTGCGGGCCGCACGGCACCCAGCTCCGCCACGCCTCGTCGTTCACCCACATCGTCTCTTGAGCGAGCTGATGCGCGATGTCGAAGGTGTCTCCGAGTCGGTCGTAGTCCTCTGTATCCAGAGTCGATACGTCGATGTTCTTGTGGTGCCCAAGCGCGCCCAACGCGCAGAACGCGCCTTCCTCGGTTACCAGGTCGTTCTTGATGAGGCGCGGCTCCGGTAGAGCGTCGAGAGCTGCGATCAGCTCACGAAAGAAGCGCTGCCCGCGCTTGCCGCGCATGGCGCTCTGGACCTGCGCTCGCCATCGTCCGTGCGCGAGCGGATCGTCGTCGCTGTCGTCGGTATAGCCGCACCTCACGACTGCACCGGCCTTTCGGACAGCAGCGCCTGCACCTCGCCCGGCGTCAGGAACGCCAAGCGCGCCAGCTCTTCCGGCGGTTCATGTCCAAAGATTTTCTCAAACGTGTGACCACAGTTGAGCTCCGGGTCGACGCCCATCAGGTCGCCGAAGTCGTCGACGATCTTGCGCTCCTTGTGGAGCTTCACGAGCGCCAGGTAGAGCAAGTGGCACCGTGCGCAACGCCGGAAAGTCTCGTACTTGCCCTCGTACAGCCAGCTCGCGCGGTAGTGCGTGTCACCCGGGCGAATCAGCTCGGGGCAGCAGGCGCACCCGTGTTCGACCCGAGCCACCACGTGACCGCTTTGGTAGTTCTCGACGGACTCGCCGTCATCGCAAGACATGCTCATTGCTGAACCGGCCTTTCCTGGGACTCCGTGATCGCTGGCGGAGGTGTATTCAGCGCGGCTCGGATAAGGCCGAGAGCGCCGTTGATTACGGCGAGCGCTTCGAGCGGAGTCTTCGCTGGCTTCTTCTTGGTGAAGAACCGCACCGATTCGCCGCCGCCATTACCGCGATAGAACCAGACGTGAGCCGCCCAGCCGCGGGTCTCTTTTTCGATCACGACCTGCACCGCGGCCGGTAGCGAATTCGGCGAGAACCAGCCGCCAGCGTCGGCGAATGCCAGCATCGGATGACCGAGCAGCAGCATCTCGGGATCGGGTTTACATTCGCTCACGGCAGCACCGCCCCTCTCACGAAGCAAAAGCACCGGTGCTCACCGCAGATGTACTGCCCACCTCGAGCAGCGCAGTCAGAGCGAGCAGAACGCGATGCGACAACGAAATAGCCGAGCGCAAACAGGGCGCACCACCACACTAGGAGTTTCAGGGCGGTCGACTTGCGGATCACGACGCGCTCGCTTTTCCGAGCACACGCTTCCAGCGTCGCACCGACGTTGGTTCGCCCTCACGAGGACGGCTCGGCCTGTCCCACGACTGTTCTTCGGTCACGCCGTCGTCGACGAACCCGGCGGCGCGGAGGCTGACGCCGGGCTCTTCAAGGCGGGTGTAGGTCCGCGCCTCGAGGTAGCCGATCGCCTGCGCGGACCGGCACAGCGCACCGTACAGCTTCGAGCACGCGTTCTTGTGCCCGTCGGTGGCGCAGCGTGTGATTTCGACGATGCGCCGACCGCGGAGCGCTGGCGCCTTCGGCTCGCTCGCGATGGCGACGCCGACGAGCTCGGGCCCGACGTACACCGATGAACCGAACAAGCCACCGACCACGCGCGGCAGGTGCCGGTGCAGGCGATGCACTTCGCGGCGCGCGGCCGTGACGCTCAGCGGAACCAACTCGAGCGCGGTCATTGCGGAATCTCCACCCACATGAACCCCGCCCAGCGGTACCGACGACGATGCCCGCCGGCGCTCACTGCGAGGTGGTGCGCTTCGGGCAGCTCGGTAACCGCTTCGCGCCAGGCCTCACCAACCGCAGCCTCCGGGGTCGTGCCTGCGCAGCACGGAGAACGGAGCATTCCGTCGCCGCCAATTTCGCCCGGGATGCTGCAGAGCCAATTGCCCGGCGAGAGCATCTTGAGCAGCGAAGGCGTGAAGCTGCCAGCGAGCGACTGCATCGCGTGGAGCTTTTGCTCCCACATCATTTCGGTGCTCACTGGGCACCGCCGTTCAAAGCGCCAGGCACCTCGAGTATTTCAACTGAGCGAGTGAGCCACCACGTCCCGTCGTTGCGTTTAACGCATTCCTCAAGCAGCCACGGGACGAGCTGGGTCGACCAAGACGCCAGCGTGCGCCAGCCGTTGGTGTTCACATCGAACACGAATTGCAAACCCTCCGCATGCCGCCAGCTCGCAACCCAATGCGATTGGCGGTAGCGAGCGGCGATCGGCACGCCGGCGCGCGTCCAGGGGCCGCCCCATTGGATACGAGCGAGCCCGAACTTAGGCCACGCGATCGCCTGCTCAGGCCCGCGCGCGTCGTCGCCCACAATGGAGTACTTCACCCCGAGCGACTTCAGCGCCTTCCACATCAGGGTGGGATTCGTGTAGCCCTTGGCCTCGAAGTCCCCCATGTGCGGGCGGACCTGATCGGGTTTCAGGCCGAGTGCCCCGCATAGGGCGCCCGGACCGCAGTTGAACCCCCACGCATCGCTCGCGGCCTCGGTTTCTGCGATCGTGAAGACGACAGGGGGCGGATGCATTGCCGATTTCTTCCCCTCATTTGAGGGAGCAAAATCGGAAACGGCTGGCTTCGCGGCGCTCATTTGCCACCGTCCCGGCCCGCAACAACCCGCATGACGGCCTTACCCTTGAGGGGCAGGCCAGCGGCAGCGCGGGCGGCGGCCTCCTCGGCTCGAAGCGCGGGGAGGAAGTTCTCGAGGGCCGAGATCCAAAACTCGGCCAGGGAGGCATTCAGCTCGAGCCGAGCAACCGGCTCACGGAAGGTGAGGACGAGTTGCCCGTTGCGCAGTTCGGCGCTGAGAGCTTCTCGTCGGCCGGTCTTGCGCTCGCGGGCCTGCCCGAGGTCGTGGATGGTTCCGGCCATCAGCCCGCCCTCCCCAGAACGCCGAGCCGGTCGGCGGCGAAAACGAGACCCCACGCCGCTGCGCTGAACGCTGGCAATTGGGCACGAGGAGGGCTCTCCGCCGAATGTTCAATTTCGGCCGTTTGGCGACGTGCGGCGCCAAGTTTTCCCTGATCGCGGATCGCTGCGGATCTGAGGGGGTCTTCGTTCCCGGCTTTGTTGGCGACGACACCCGGAACTTCCGCGGTTTCCTGGTTATTTTCCGTCCTGAGAGGGGGTTTCGAATCCCTTCTCCCGCTCAAATTCGCAGCCGAATCTAGCTGCTCTTTTGAATCCGTCGCCAACGCCGTCGCCAACGTTCCCCCGCCTTCGGGGTCAGACGGGGTAGGCGTCGAGCGCACCCTAACCCAGGGCAGCGTCTTGATCACCGCGCAAAGCGGTTCCCATTCGGTGTGCGTGTAGTGGTCCACGATGCTCCCAGAGGCGTTGTGAGTGATGCGTTCGATGTAGAGCTCGATGGCTCCCCGCCGGCGGGCCGTAGTCATGAAGCTGTGGCGGCAGGCGTGGTGCCCCTTCCACGTCACCTTGGCCGCCTCGAAGGCGTCGAATGAGTGGTGGTAGATCGACTTCTCGGTGTGGTGCCCGCGCTTCCACTGGTTTGGGACGATCGGGTCATCGTCCCTGGGCGGCCGGCCGTAGAATGCTTCCCAGCCCTCCCGCTTCCACCACTCGAGAGCAGACGCGAGCTCTGGGTGCACGGGAATGACGCGCGGGCGTTCCTTGTCCCGAGTCGTCTTCAGGGGCAGCCGATCGTACGCCCACTCGAGCGTCAATGCCCCAAGGTCGGTGGCGCTCTGCGGGTCCCAGTTCGCCCACTCGAATCCACAGCCCTCACCAACGCGAGTGCCCGTGTACGACAGAATGCAAAATAGCATTCGTACGTCGACTGGGAGCTTGAGGCACCACACGAGTTCCTCGCTCTCCTCGTTCTCGTAGCGGCGCCCCTTCTTGGCCTTCTTGGTCGGCAGGTCGCTGCGGCTGACGACGCAGGGGTTGACGGCGATCTTGCCGTTCACCACGGCGTCTTGGAACATCGTATGCACAACGCCGTACGCGTTGCGGAACGTCTTGGCCGCCTTCATCTGACCGGAGGCGACGATCTCGCGGCCGTGCTTGGCCCATGCGCGAAAATGCTCCGTGCGGAAGTCGCGCAGCTTGCGGGTGGCGAAGTCCGAAAACGTGAGGAAGTGCATTTCGACGCGGCGCTTGTCCGTTTGGCGCGCGCGCGTCGAGCGCCCCTCCGTCCACTCCACTACCCACGTGGACGCTGTGTGCTCGCCCTGGGCACTGTATGAGTAGGTGCCTTTCGAGATCTCGCGCCGGCGCTGCGCCTCGAGCTGCGCGGCCGCGGGCTTGGTGTTCGGGAAACCGGCCTCGGTCGCTGGCTCGTAGATGCGAGTTTTGGAGACGGGCCTGCCCTTGGAGTCGGTCTCCTTACGAGCGCTGATCGGCAGCATCTCGTTCGGCACGTAGTAGCTCGCCATCCAAACGAGCTTGCCCAGTAATTGGCGCTTGTACGGCATCAGCCTGCCCTCAAGATAGGAACCGGTTTGCCCATTTGCTCGCGCCACCACTCGAGCACGAGCTCGCGATCGAACTCGGGGCGGTGATGGCGCCAGGTGTGCGGCATGTCGTTTCGCTTCATGTACGTTGTCACCGTGCGCGTGGTCACGCCTAGCAGCTCGGCAACCTGGCCCTTCGATAGCTTGTCGACCTCGACGATCATGCGGCGCTCGTCGAGCACACGGCGAACAGCGCGCACGATCAGCTCTTCGAGTTTTGCTTCGTCGAACAACATTCAGGCCGCCTTTGCGAGTTCAGCCAACTTCGTCGCGCGTGTCTCCCCCTCGCGCTTCACCTCGGCGTCGAGGTCGCTAATACCGATGCCGTTTCGGTTTCGCATTTGACCGCGCAGCAGCGAGACACCGTCCATCACCGCGCGCAGCCGCGTGACAGCGGTGGTGACCGCAAGCACGTCGGTGTAGCGGCGGTGCCAGACCCACCAGTCGATGGGGCCGAGCTCTGGCGGTTGTTGCTGCGCGGCGTCCATTGGGTCAGGCCGCGGCCGACTCCTCTTTCAGGTCGAGCATGCGCTCCAAGCACTTCGCACCGCTCTCCCACGACGCGGTTTGGATCTCGCGTAGCTTCTTTCGAGTCTCGCTCTGGCTCTCGCGGAATTGCTTGTAAACGGCCGCGTAAACCGCGTTTCGAATCTGCCAATACCGTGCAGATCCCACCGCCACCACCTCCGCCGCCACCGCCGCCGCCGCCGCCACCGCCACCACCTCCACCGCCGCCGCCTCCGCCGCCGCCACCGCCGCCGCCGCCGCCACCGCCACCACCTCCACCTCCACCTCCGCCGCCGCCGCCGCCACCGCCGCCACCGCCACCACCTCCGCCGCCGCCGCCACCGCCACCACCTCCACCGCCGCCGCCTCCGCCTCCGCCGGCATGCGCTTGGTCAACTCGATCCGCAGTTGCTCGCGAAACGTTGCGAGCTTGGATTGGCGCAGCTCCCACGCGGCGGCCCGCGCGGTACTACGCACTGAGTGCGCAGCTTCGGCGGTTTCTTTACTCGTGATCTCGGGGAGGGCGCGGAGCGCCGCGGCGTGAGTAGCCAGCTCCGGCGACATGTCGAAATACGCCGGGGCAACGTCACGCAACGCCCAATCAACGGCGAGCCATGACCGACGCTGCTCGAGGTCCTTCGACCCGGCGGAGCCAACGAGCTTCACGATCAGTGGCGGGATCAGTCGATCGCGCACCTCCTGGTCCTTGATTGCGTCCTGCAAGCGCACCATGAAACGGCCGCAGACTTGCGAGTCGGTCTCAGGCACGTCGTACGACTTCGAGTCTAGCCCCGACCAGCGGCGACGCTCTTGCAGCGCGCAGCAGTCGCCTTCTTGCCCGCTGCCGGCGCCACCGCGCAGGTGCAGCGACGAAAGGTACTCTTCGGACAAGAACTTGGGGTCGGTGACGAGTGCTTCTTGGTTTTGCATGGGTCCTCAGATTGCGATTCGCAGCGGCTCGACGAGCACGCCAGTGGCCTGCCATTCGGCGAACATCGCCTGGCAGCGTTCAATCTCAGCGTCTTGAAACGCGCGCCGTTTCTCGCGCGACCAGCCTCGGCAAAAACCGGAATGGTCATGCCATTCACGGTGAGCGCGAAAGCTCATCGGCATGGTTCGGCGGTCGTGCGCTTTTTGACCTTTGCCGCGGCCAGCCTCGGATTCGTGGTGCGCGTGATTCGGCGGAAGCGCCCCGTAGACGCAGCACCGCAGACCGCGAATGAAGTTGAGGTAGTCAGCGTCTCCGCCCGCCGAAGGCGCGCGCTCCTTGGCCGCCTTGCGCTTGAAGCTGGTGCGCGCGAGCTGCTTGCGCGTGGCTAGCGAGGAACACGCGCGCAGCGGCGTCTTGCGCTTGAGTTCCGTGCGCTTCACCGGCCACCCCAGATGCCCAGTCCGCCCCGCGGGCGCGGCAATGGCATTGCCACCATTTCCTCGGGTGTTTTCAGACACGCATGCAGGAAGCTCAAGATCTCTTCGTCGGTCATCGGATTGGCGAAGATGATCGCGCAAGCGACGCGCGCTTCGTCGTCGACCAAGGTAATGTCGTCGATCTGAACTATGAAGTGCTCGTTTTGGAAAACGAAACAATCGAGCCGAGCCGTCGCCGTTGCCGTGTTGCTCGTAGGGACCGGCCTGATGAAAATGCGCACCGAAGAACTCGATGCCAAGACGGTCGAGCGTGCGATAGGCATCGAAACCGAGCTCATTCGGCGCGTCACTAAAGCCGAATCGGCTCACGACGTACCGCCAATCGGCGCCGGCTGCGCTGCAGCGCTTCCCGTGGCGCGCAAGGCCACGGACGCGAGCCGGCTCGCGCTCCCTTGTTGCTGTGCACTAACTACCCGTTTGCTCAACTGCTTTGGGTGAGGCGCACGCGCGGGATTCGAACCCGCATTTCCGAGGGTTCTCCCCGTTGGTCTACCGTTTGACCTAACGCGCGCACGGCACTGTCCCGTGCCACGGGCATGCGCTGTTCTAGCCGCGCAGCCTCGCAAATTCCGGACACTGTAAGCACTTTGAAAGGGTCCGCTCTCGGTCCGAAGAGCCCCAGACCCTGATGCGAGGGAAGGATTTGAACCTCCGACCTTCGGGTTATGAGCCCGACGAGCTGCCATGCTGCTCCACCTCGCAATGTGCCAGTGGCTTGGGGCGGTCCGAAGACCGACGTGGGCCACTGGGGCGATCACAATCAACGACGGGGCGAGATCGCCAACTCCCACGTCACTGATCCCGCGATGACGCGCCCGGGCGGCGCTCAGGTGCGCCGATTGCTCGGCGACCAAAGAAAAACCACCAGCAAGGCGCACCACAGGACTACCAACTGCGCGAGCTCTCGCCCGCATGATGGTTTGTTCGTCCCTTGCCCTCACTCCGCACGATCGCGCTGATGGAACCGCGCTCGTGTCGTCGAGGATCAACCGCTTCGCGCCACTTTCTTCGCTCAGCCTCCCCTCGACGAATTTGGAAATCTGTTTAGACGCGCGGCGGCCAGTTCCAGTGGCCGGGCTTTGGCTCAGCGCTGAACGGCACCGACAGCTTGCTGCTGAAGCCGTTGGGGTAGAGAACGTAAAGCGATACGGTGGTTTCGCCGTATTCGTCGGTGATGATCGCCGCGGTTGGCTTCGGCGGAAACTCACCGTTGGGCGTGCCGAATGATTGATAGTGAACGATTCTGCCGACGCTCGGCTTTTGCTCTGCCATGTGGTCTCCGATTTCGAGCGAGCTGAAGCTCGCGGTGATGTGCACTGCAGCGCCAATACGGCCACGATGGCGAGCCGAACGACGAGCAACCAAAGGCCGACAGCTTTCACTGGTTCCACTTTCCGTCGCCCAGTTTGGCGAGTTCCGCTTGAAGCAGCGGCAGCAGCGATCCCGGAGCGTTTCCGGTGTCAGGCGAGAGCAGCATTGCCGCGAGGTGCGCGCGCGCCTGCATCGCATCTTCGACGACGCCGGCTTGAATCAGCATCGAACACATCGCGCCGATGAAAGTCACCATCACCTCGGCGGTGTTCGCCCCCAGAATGACGGCGTTCACGCGCGCCCACATCTCGTGATTTGGCTTGTAGCCGAGCATTACGCCGCCCTCCGAACACCGAACACGCGGTCCCACTGCTCACGAAAGGCCGGGCCCATCTTCGGGGCTTCGAGAATCTTTTCGACCTTTGGTGACGCAAGGCCGTTTTCCCATCGCCATAACGACTCGCGCGATACCCCGATGTCGCGCGCAGCATCCTCCCGGGTGAAGCTGCACGTGATTCGTGCGCACTTGATGCATTCTTGCAGTAGTGCACTTGAGCGCGTTTCACCCGTGCCGATGTTCTGGGCATGCCGCTCAGCGCGTTCGAACACGTTGCACGAAGAAGACAGCGCTTCCCCTGGCAAACCGGGCCGCCTGCTCACCATGGGTGTTGCTCCTCTTCGGCGGCTGTTTCGCGATCGAGTCGATCCGACCGCGCGAGCTCGAGCATGCGTTCGAAGTTGGCGCGTCGAATGGCGCGCTCAACGGAGCGTCGATAGCGCCAGCGCGCCAATGGCCGACGCGCAAACCAAGCCAGCAGCGCGGCGCCGACGACAGCGGCAACGGGAATCACGCGGCCCTCCGCGATTTGCGAGCGATGTACGGAGCAGGATGGTCATGAACACACAACCGATTGAGGAACGGGCCACCGAGCAGCTTCGAAGCGATCACGCGCTTCACGTTCACGTCGGTGCGACCGTGCACGTAGTTGGCGA
>Ga0164241_10003164_pt1 | contig 16947 bp, 18 predicted proteins | sample OricomyardsoilBY_FD_108780 | JGI IMG/M metagenome (GOLD analysis project Ga0164241, IMG submission 108780) | Backyard soil microbial communities from Emeryville, California, USA - Original compost - Back yard soil (BY) | ecosystem: Environmental > Terrestrial > Soil > Unclassified | place: USA...
AGCCACAGAGGACACGGAGCGCGGACACAGAGTTCACAGAGATCGAACCATGGATGAGGAGACAAACCAGCTGACGGAGAAGATCATTGGTGCGGCCATCGAGGTGCATCGTGATCTTGGACCCGGTTTGCTGGAGTCCGCTTATCAGCGTGCTCTAGCTCATGAGTTCACGCTCAGAAAAATTTCCTTCGTAGAGCAAAAGCTCTGCTCAGTTCGCTACAAAGATCTGCTGATCGAGGATGCTTATCGCCTGGATTTTTTAGTCGGATCAAAAGTCGTCGTAGAACTTAAGGCCATCGACGACCTGCTCGGCGTTCACGAAGCCCAAGTCCTGACCTACCTCCGATTCTCCTCCTGCCGCATCGGTCTGCTGTTTAATTTCCGCACCACACTCCTCACCAAACACGGTCTTCGCCGTCTGGCTCTGTGACCTCTGTGTCCGAGCTCTGTGTTCTCTGTGGCTCATTCCGGTTCCGACTCCGATTCCTCCTCCGTCCCTCTCTTTCGTTACACTCATGAAATACGAAGCCGTCATCGGTCTTGAAGTTCACGTCCAGATCAAGACCCGGTCGAAGATGTTTACCCGCGTCGCCGCCGGTTATGGCCACGACGAAAATACGCTGACCGATCCTGTCGTCCTCGCGCTCCCCGGCGTGCTTCCCGTCCTCAACAAGGCCGCGCTCGATGCCATCATCAAAGCCGGGCTCATGATCGGCTGCGAGATCCCCGCGGTCTGCAAATGGGACCGCAAAAACTACTTCTACCCCGACTCCCCGAAGAACTACCAGATCACCCAATACGACCAGCCGATCTGCGTCGGCGGTCACGTCGAGATCGAGCTCCCAGGGCCGTCGCGCAACGTCATGGGGGAACACAAAAAAATTCCCGTCACGCGCATCCATCTCGAAGAAGACGTCGGCAAACTGAATCACGGCGCGGTCGATTCCCTCGTCGATTACAACCGCGCCGGCACACCGTTGATGGAGCTCGTATCCGAACCGGCGATGCACTCCGCCGAGGAGGCCTACGCGTTCCTCACCTCGCTCCGCAACACACTCGTTTACGGCGGCATCTCCGACTGCGACATGGAGAAGGGCCAGATGCGTTGCGACGCCAACATCTCCATCCGCCCCGTCGGCGAAACGAAACTCGGAACCAAGGTGGAGCTCAAAAACCTGAACTCCATTTCGTTCGTCCGCGACGGCATCGAACACGAGATCAAGCGTCAGATCGCCGTCCTCGAAAGTGGCGGCACGCTCGTCCAGGAAACGCGCGACTACGACGGCCAGACGGGCGCTTCTCAGTCGCTGCGCACGAAGGAAATGGCGCACGATTACCGCTACTTTCCCGATCCCGATCTCATGCCCGTCAAAGTGGACGCCGAGTGGAAAGCGCGCATCCAGAATTCCATTCCCGAACTTCCGTTCGAGAAGCAGCGACGGTTTCTCGATCAGTTCCAAGTCCCTTACACCATCACGTCGGTGCTCGTGCCCGACCGCGCGCTCAGTGACTTCTTCGAGCAGGCCGCGGACCTTGCCGGAGCGGGAAAATCCCAGGCGGTGGGCAACTGGATCGTCAACGATCTCCTCCGCGAACTCGGCGCCGCCAGACTCCCGCTCGCAGAATCCAAAGTCACGCCCGCGCACATCGCGGCCCTCGTGAAACTCGTCGAGGCAGGCACGGTCCTCACTGCCGCCGCGCGTGAAATCTTCACCGAGATGTTTGCCACGGGCGATCAGCCGGACGCGATCGCCGAACGCTGCGGACTTAAAGCGGCGCCGACCGATGCCGGGGAACTCGAGCAATGGTGCCGCGATGCCATCGCCGCGAATCCGAAGGCGCTCGCCGAGTTCAAGTCGGGCAAGGACAGCGCGATCAACGCATTTAAGGGCCCGATCATGAAAGCGGCGAAGGGCAAAGCCAATCCGAAGGCCGTGGACGAGACACTGCGGAGGCTTTTGAGCTAAAGCTGAACCATCAAAATCCTCGGACGACTTGAGGCATCGGCCTTGCGCAAAAAGCTGCGGCGGTTTTCGCCCGCAGCGTGGTTCTGTGCTAGAGTTTTTGCGCCGGTTGGATCCGTGCGGCTGTTGTGGTCATTTTGGCCAAAAAACATGAGGAAGTTTTTCTGTAAAAACGGGCTGTTTTCGTGTAAAAAACGCGCTTTTTTTTGTTAAAATTCCTTGTAATTGGTTGGTTTCGAGGGGGATTCGTAATCCCCCAAATCAGGCAGAAATAAATGCTTGCACGGCCTCCCTTTTCGAAGATTCTCCAGTTCCCTCCCGCCAAAAACCGTACGTAGAGCCTAGCTCCGTATGGTTTATCGCCCGGCTCACGCCGGGCGATTTTTTTTGCCCTGATTGCGCCTGCCAGATGGTCGGCGTTCAGAATTCATCCTCTCGAGTTGGCGGGCCTTTAGCCGGACGGGCCGAAAAGCGCGCTTAGCCTTTGTTTGCAGCGACCGGCGCGCATGCGCCACAGCCGTTCACGAAGAAGTCATTCCCTTTGTCGTCCACGAGTATGAAGGCGGGGAAGTCCTCCACTTCGATTTTCCACACGGCCTCCATACCAAGTTCGGCGTATTCGAGTTGCTCGACCTTCTTGATGTTTTCTTTCGCCAGGATGGCCGCGGGGCCGCCAATGCTGCCGAGGTAAAAGCCGCCGTGTTTCTTGCAGGCGTTGGTGACGGCAGCACTGCGGTTGCCTTTGGCGAGCATCACCATTGAGCCACCCAAGGATTGGAAAAGATCGACGTAACTATCCATTCGTCCGGCCGTAGTGGGCCCGAAACTACCGGAGGCGTAACCGGCGGGCGTTTTGGCGGGGCCGGCATAATAAACGGGATGCTGCTTGAAGTAATCGGGCAGGCCTTGGCCGGAATCGACACGCTCTTTGAGCTTGGCGTGAGCGATATCCCGAGCGACCACGAGTGGGCCGTTAAGGAGGACGCGTGTGGTCACCGGATGGCGGCTGAGTTCCGCGCGGATGGCGTCCATCGGCTGGTTCAGATCGATGCGCACGACGTTGTTGTCTTTGAACGTACGCTCGCTCTCGGGAATGAGGCGGCCGGGATTGGTTTCGAGTTTCTCGAGGAAGATGCCGTCTTTGGTGATCTTGGCTTTGATATTGCGGTCGGCGGAGCATGAGACGCCGAGAGCAACGGGCAGGCTGGCGCCGTGGCGCGGGAGTCGGATGACGCGGACATCGAGGGCGAAATATTTGCCGCCAAACTGCGCGCCGATGCCGGTCTTCCGGGCGATCTCCAGGATTTTTCCCTCCCACTCGATGTCGCGGAAAGCCTGGCCGTGTTCGTTCCCTTTGTTTGGAAGCGCGTCGTAGTATTTCGTCGAGGCGAGCTTTAGGGTCTTCATGCACTGCTCCGCGCTGGTGCCTCCAATAACGAGTGCCAGATGGTACGGCGGACAGGCGGAGGTGCCGAGGTAGCCGAGTTTTTCGACGACGAATTTCTCGAGACCGGTTGGTGTGAGCAGAGCGCGCGTTTCTTGAAAGAGAAACATCTTGTTCGCGGAGCCGCCGCCTTTCGCGACGAATAGGAATTCATACTTGGCGCCTTCCGTCGCCATCAGGTCGATCTGCGCGGGGAGGTTGGTGCCGGTGTTAAACTCGCGCCACATGTCGAGCGGCGCGTTTTGCGAATAGCGGAGGTTTTCCTTTGTATAGGTTTCGTAGATACCGCGTGAAATCCATTCGGCGTCGTTGGCGCCCGTCCAGACCTGCTGCCCTTTTTTTCCGAGGACGGAAGCGGTGCCGGTGTCCTGGCAGAAGGGGAGGATACCACCGGCGGCGACTTCCGCGTTTTTCAAAAGAGTGGTCGCGACATAGCGATCGTTGGCGGACGCGTCCGGGTCGTCGAGGATCGCGGCGACCTGCGCGAGGTGTTTTGGCCTTAGATAAAATGAACAGTCGTGCATCGCCTGCTGCGCGAGAAAAGAGAGTGCCTCGGGTGCGACTTTCAGAATCTCCCGGCCTTCAAAGCTCGCGGTCGAAACGCCTTCCTGGGAGAGGAGGCGGTATTCGGTTTCATCGGGGCCGAGTGGGAAGGGATCTTGATAAAAGAAAGCGGGCGTGGGCATGGCGGGACGTTGAAGACTGATTGGCGCGGCGGCGCGAGAAATTCGCGCGCACGCGTGGGAATAAGCGTCCGTTTCGCGAGGATTAAACGGGCTTCGTAGGGAGGCTCCGGCGGCTCAGGCGTTCTTGGCGAGCCATCGCGCCAGCGATTTTTTCAGCAACTGCCGGGCGCGATAGATCCGCGTCTCGACGGCCTTGGCTGAGGCGCCGACGATCTCGCCAATCTCGGAGTGAGATTTTTCCTCGTATTCAAAAAGTAAGATCGCGGCGCGCATGTCATCGGGAAGCGCGGCGATGGCTGCACGCACCGCTGCCACCCGTTCATCGCGCTCACTCACCGCGCGCGGATGTTCGCTCGAGTCGACCGGCTCGGGCGCCTCTTCGAGCGAGGCGGTCGGACGACGGACGAGACGCCGGGCGCGGTCACGAGCCAGGTTGAGCGCGATCTGAAAAAGCCAGGTGGAGAATCGCGCTTCCGGGCGGAAGCGGGCGCGATGCAGATAAACGCGCACGAAGGTTTCTTGCGAGAGATCGAGCGCATCGAATTCGTTTTGCGTGTGGCGAAAAAGGAAACTGCGCAACGGTAGCTGCCAGCGCAGCATCAAGCGATCGAGGGCCGTGTCTTCCCCGCGTTGCAACGCGAGCATGTCGTCGGTGTCTTGCCCGACCGGAGAGGCGACCGTCATTTCGTGGCGGGAGGAAGCGCGTCTTCGGCCGTGCTGAGTTTGGGCGCAACCATCGCGAGATAACGGCGGCCTTGATCGGCGTCCATTTGCGCGGCGATCGCCTCGAGAAGGCGCTGCGTGGAGACCACACATTCCTGGCTGACGGCGTCGAATTTAGCCTGTGCCGCGTGAAACTCCTCCGAAGAGATTCCCGCGGATTTTTCCGCGGCGGCCAGACGTTTTTCCGCAGCGGCTATCTGCCGGCAATGGGCAGCACACACGGGCGCGTAGTCGGCACGTAGTTTTTCGATGGATGCGAGCTGCTGTGGCGAGAGCGCGAACTCGTTTTTGAGCCAGGTGGTTTCATCCGGGCAGTGCGAAAGGCGAAACCACTTCGTCACCCCAAAGGCCACGGCGCCGGCCAGAACGGCGACCACGATTAGCGGGAGGAAACGCTTCATCACTGACGGTGAATGGTGTGCGGCGCAGCGGTTATCTGGATCGGGTCAAGCGAGCGCACGTGGGCAGTCACCATACGTTCATCGCGCGTGAGCGAATCGTAGGCATACGCCGCTGCACTCCCTCCAAAAGCTGAAACCACTGCGGCCCAGCAAATGGCGGCACGAAGCGTGGAAGGAAAACGGAAAAGCCCGCTACTCGGAGCCGATGAGGATGCCCGCTCGATTCGGGCCCAGACGTCTTCGCCGAAGTGAGGAGCGGGAGCTGGATCGCGGGGATGCCAGATCTTGAGGAAGCGGGAGAGGGCGCTGTCGTCGTTCATGCTCGGTTATACGCTACGGCGATTCGGAATCCTTGGCGAATTTTCAGGCGAGATGATCGACGACATTCAGGCCGGGGATCGAATAGAAATGCGCGTCGAAAGTGAGAACGGCGGCATCCGTTTGCAGCGCGTGGGCTGCGATCAGGATGTCTTGCGGCGGTAGCACAATGCCTTTCCGGTCGAGCGCCCAGATGAGCTGCGTGGCGCGTTCCCAGATCTGATTGCTAGTGGGGATGAAGATCATGACCCCGAAGTTATCCTGAAATCTACGGAGCACGTGCGGATCGCTGCGGCCGCGGCAGACTTCGAGTACGACCATCCCACAGGTCGCAAATTCGTAATCTTCTGAACGCGCGCCGAGTTCCCGAAATGGATCGGCCCCAGCGCGCGCGCAGTTGATGTAGAAGTTACTGTCCGGAAGGACGAGGTTGGCCATAAGGAGCGGGTGCTTCCGCAGCGATGATGTTGCTGGCCGGGTGGTCGAAAGCATCGGCCGCGGTAGGGGCGAACTCCGCTTTGAGCTGATCCGGCGTGAGGCCGAGGCCGGCGTTAAACAGCTCTTTCAGTTTATGGCGGCGGGCCATCTCGTTGAGAGCGATCTCAACGGCGTCAGTCTTGGTCTTGGCACCGGTGATCTTCATGACGCGGTCCAAAACGTCCTCGTCGATATGCATCGTCATTTTCATAACGAGGCAGACGGTATGGCTCCATTGCCATACCGCAAGCAGAAAGTATGGCCCGACGGCCATACTTTCTAGCATTTAATACGTTAAACGCTCTCCAGCAGCTTGTAGAGACGCTTCACCATCGCGGTAGAATCTTCGAGCAGGCCGGCACTGATAAGCGCGTTATCGAGGATTTGCTCGGCGACGAGCTGGGCCTTGTCGGGTGAGCTGGTACGGGTTTCGGCCAGGCGTTTGATGACGGCGTGGCGCGGATTGATTTCCAAGCTGACCTTCACGGGGGCGTCGGTGCCCTCCTTGTTCATGGCCTTCATCATGCGGCGCATGTGGGGGGACATGAACTTGTCGGAATTGGTCGCGAGAGCGGGCGAATCGACGAGGCGGTCGCTGGCTTTCACTTCCGAGACGCGGTCCCCGAGGGTGGTTTTGAGCCATTCGGAGACGTCTTTGATTTCGGACTCGCTGAGCGCGCCTTCGGCTTTGGGCAGATCGGAAAGCTTCACATCGCCGTGATCGGCGGCGGTCAGTTTCTTGCCGTCGAATTCGCGGACGTTGTTCATCACGTATTCGTCCACGGGCTCGTAGCAGAAGAGGACCTCGATGTTGCGGGCCTTGAAGCCCTCGAGGTACGGGCCGTTCTCGATGGTCGCGCGGTTGGCGCCGATGAGGTAATAAATTTCCTTCTGCTCGCTTTGCATGCGCGACACGTAGTCGGTGAGCGAGGTGGTTTTGCCCTTTTCGGTGAGCGAGGATTCGTAGCGGAGGAGCTTCGTGAGGGAGTCCTTGTGCGTGTAATCGAGGGCGGCGCCTTCTTTGAGGAAGATACCGAACTCGGCGTAGAACTCATTGTAGGCGTCGGCGCGGTTGGTGGCTTCTTCTTCGAGGAATTTCAGGAAGCGCTTCGTGATAACTTTGTTCAGTTTCTCGATGAGCGCGCGGTCCTGCATCGTCTCGCGCGAGATGTTGAGCGGGAGGTCTTCGCTATCGACGACGCCCTTCAAGAAGCGCAGCCACTCGGGAAGGAGGTCCTTCGGCTTGGCGTCGATGAGGACCTTGCGGCAGTAGAGCGACACGCTGGCCTCAAGGCGCGACATGCCGAGCTTCTCGATGTTTTCCTTCGGGACGAAGAGGAGCGCGTTGATCTGGAGCGGGGCGTCGGCGCTGAAGTGGAGGCGCAGGCGCGGATCGTCGTGGGCGTGGGCCTGGAATTTATAAAATTCGGTGTATTCCTCCTCCTTGATCTCGTTTTTCGAGCGCAGCCAGAGAGCCTGAACGGTGTTGATGCGTTTGCCGTTGAGATTGATGGGGAAGGACACAAACGCGCTGTAACGCTCGAGGATCTCTTTGATTTTCCAGTCCTGCGCGTAATCGCCGCAGTCGTCTTTGAGCTCGATGACGATCTTGGAGCCGCGGGTCTGGCCCTCGATTTCTTCGATCTCGTAACTGCCGGAGCCGTCGCTCGACCAGACGTTGGCGGGCTCGCCGGTGCGCCACGAGCGCGAGTAAACTTTCACCGATTTCGCGACCATGAACACCGAGTAGAAGCCGACACCGAACTGGCCGATGAGGTTGGCGTTTTTCTGGCCGGATTCGCTGAGGGCTTTGAGAAACGCCTTTGAGCCGGAGTGGGCGATGGTGCCGAGATTTTCGATAAGCTCGGCGCGCGTCATGCCGATACCGGCGTCTTGGATCGTGAGGGTTTTCGCCTTGTCGTCGGTCGTGAGGGCGATCTCGAGCTCGAGTTTGTCGTCGGCGATCTCCTTCTCGGTGATCTGGAGATGGCGGAGTTTTTCGATCGCGTCGGAGGCGTTGGAAACGAGTTCGCGGACGAAGATTTCCTTCTCCGTGTAGAGCGAGTGGATGACGATATCGAGGAGCTGTTTGATCTCAGCCTGGAACTCGAATTTCTGCGGTGTGGCGGTGGACATGGTAGGTTTTGCGTTTGTTGAGAGAGTGGGAATGCGTCCTCAAATCCCGGCGGTGTGCTGGAAAATGAAGAGCAGCCATTTTAGGAGAGAAATTAATTTGGCAAGAGCGTGGAATAAAACGCTGTTCGGGATACTCTCATTTGCATGAAGAAAACCTTCCTCTTTGCAGTCTTGGCCGGCGCCGCCGGACTCGCCCTCACTTTTGCCGATATGAAGAAATCCGAAATGACATCGTCCACGTCCGCGCCTGCGGTTGATTCAGCCAATTGCGCGATCACTGGAGAAAACTCCGCGTGCGGTCTGCCGTCCAAAGTCGTGATCGATATGACGAAGACGAAAGTGAAGCACTCGGATGCTGAATGGAAATCGATGCTCACGCCGCTCCAGTTCAAGGTTGCGCGCAAGCAGGGCACGGAGCCGCCATTTCAGAACGAGTACTGGAATAACCACGAAGATGGCGTCTATTTTTCGGTGTGCAGCGACACGCCGCTTTTCGACAGCCGCGATAAATTTGAAAGCGGCACGGGCTGGCCGAGCTTCACCAAACCGATCGAGCGCGCGTTCGTCGGCGTGAATGTCGATGAGAGTTATGGGATGGTTCGCGACGAGGTTTATTCGAAGGTCGATGGTGCGCATCTCGGCCACGTGTTCAACGACGGCCCGCGTCCTACCGGCAAGCGCTATTGCATCAACTCGGCGTCGTTGAAGTTTATGCCGCGAAAAGAATACGAGGCATGGGTCGCGAAGAACGGGCAGAAGCTGGTGGACGCGGCGAAGTGATCATTTCCCGCGCTCCGATCTCTCAGCCGCGTTCGGGAGAACGTGGCTTGGGTATCACACTTCGGAATACGCGGTGGCCGCGCTCTCACGAGTGCGGCTAATTTAAGAAACGAGGCGGTTGCTCGCTAATCTCGCAGCCGGTACCGCGGCGTTTCACTGACCTCGAAGAGGTCAACCGGACGGCCGCGCTTTTCCATTTTTCCGGAGCGGAGAATCAAGGCGTCATCGCAGAGTGCGACGACTTCGTCGGGCGAATGGGTGACGTAGATCATCGGGATCGTGAACTCGTCGCGGATGCGGAGCAAGTACGGCACAAGCCGCTCCTTCAACGCGGCATCGAGACTGGCGAGCGGTTCGTCGAGGAGCAGGAGTTTCGGCGCGGCGAGCAGCGCGCGGCCGAGAGCGACGCGTTGTTTTTCGCCGCCGGAAAGTGTGACGATGGCGCGGTCGATCAGTGGTGAAATTTCCAATACATCCACGATGTGCTCGAAGGACAAACCGGCCGGACGCGCGTGCCGCGTGTCGAAACCGTAGCGGAGATTTTTGCGCACGGAGAGATGCGGGAAGAGCGCGCCATCCTGCGGCACGTAACCAACCGCGCGATTTTGCGGCGCGACAAAGCTCCGCGTATTGAAATCGGCGAGCGTGGTTCCGGAGAGATGGATGCTGCCAGAAGTGGGGCGGCGCAGACCGGCGATGAGTTCTAGCAACGAGGTTTTGCCGGCGCCCGACGGGCCAAAAATTGCGGTCACGCGGGCGGACATCGTCGCGTCGATTTCCAGAACGAAATGCGCGAGCGGGAGACGCACGTTTTTCAGCACGAGGCTCATGTGGCGTGCCTCCGCACAAAACGTTCGCTTACCCAGACAGCGCTGAACGCGATGACGAGGGAAACTCCCAGCAACGTAAATGCCTCGGCGTCGCGGCCGAGCTGCACGAGATGGTAGATCGAAAGAGACAGCGTCGCGGTTTCGCCGGGGATGAAACCGGCGACCATGATCGTGGCGCCGAATTCGCCGAGCGAGCGCGCAAACGCCAGCACGGCACCCGCGGCGATTCCGCGCGCGGCGAGTGGCAGTGTGATGGATGTGAATACACGCCACGGCCCCGAGCCGAGCGTGCGCGCGACGTTTTCCAAACGCGGATTAACGCTCTCGAACGCCACGCGCGCAGTGCGCACCAGCAGGGGAAACGACATGATCGCGGTGGCAAGAACCACTCCGCGCCAGCTGAAGACGACCTGCCAGCCAAGCGTGTTTTCCAAAAAGCCGCCAACCGCGCCGCGCCGGCCAAAAAGTTTCAGCAGGATGAGTCCGGTCGCGACGGGTGGGATGACGAGTGGCAACGCGACGAGCGTCTCGATCACGGATTTGCCCGGCCAATCGCGGCGCGCCAGCAGCCAGGCGAGCGCGATGCCCCCGGGTAAAATCAGCAGGGTGCTCCCGGCCGCGACAGCGACGGTGAACCACGTGATTTGCCAGACCTCGGACGACATTCGATTTAAGCGGATAGTGGGTGAGCGCGCTTCGCAAGCACCGCGCTCCGCGCTGCGCCAGGCTTTGAGGCTTTCATGAGTTTGTGGGCTCGGCGGGTGGTCGGTGCACGCTGGGTGAGGGCGAAGAGAATGGAATCTAGAAACGCGGACCCGCGTGGAGCGACGCGCTCGGCGTGCGCGGGGCCACCTTAGTTGGCGGGCAAGAAGCCGTATTTTTTGAATACGGCGCTGGCTTCCGGCGAAGCGAGGTAAGTGGTCAATTTGCGCGCGGCATCGGCGTGCTTCGTGTCTTTCACGACAGCGACCGGATAGGAAATTTTCGGACCGGCGGCGGAGGGGATTTCGCAGGCGATCCGCACCTTCTTCGAGATGAGCGCGTCGGTCTTGTAAACGAAACCAGCGTCCGCGTTGCCGGATTCGACCGCGGCGAGGCAGGCGCGGACGTTTTCGGTGGGGACGATTTTGTGGCTCAACTTTTCCCACAGCCCGGCGTTTTGGAGATACGTTCTGGCGTAGATGCCGGCGGGGACGGTCTCGGGCTCAGCGAGGGCGACGTGGACGATCACGGAGGACGCCAGATCCTTCGGTGAAGAGATCGGCGCGCCACGGTCCGCGGCCACCACGATCACGAGCGTATTGCCGAGAAGACTACGGCGCGTATCCGGCGCGATGAGGTTATCCTTCGCGAGATCGTCCATCTTGAGCTCGTCGGCGGGAAAGAAGACGTCGGCGGGAGCGCCCTCTTTGATCTGCCGCGCGAGAAGACTGGAAGAAGCGAGATTGAGGTGAAGCTTGTCGCCACTGGCGGCCGCGTAGTTGGCAGCGATTTCCTTCAGTGCGTCGGAGAGGCTGGCGGCGGCGAAAACGTTGAGATCGGCGGCGAGGGACGAAAGCGATGCAAGCGCGAACGCGACGAGGGAGACGGCGAGGCGATTGGTTTTCTTCACGAGAGAAAGTGACTGCTGGCCTAGAAAACGGTCTGGAGACGAAGGATGACTTTCTGCCGGTCATCGGGTTGGCCGGCGGCATCGGTCAGGAGGTAGTTGGCCATCAATTTCAGGTCGTCGCCCTTCATCAGATAGTTGAGGCCGAGCGTCCACGTGTCGGTTGAATTGCCGTCGATGCGGCGGTCAGGATCGAATGACTCGAACTTCAGCGAGGCTTGTAGTTCTTTCGGCACGACAAAGTAGGAAGCCAACACATACCAGCCGTCGGCGTCGAACGTGTTGAAGGGAATGTCCGTGGAGGGCTTGAAGCGGGTGTGCAGGTATTCCGCCCAGAGGTCGAAACCACCGAGCTTGAGCTGCGCGTCGACGCCGGTGCCGATGCGCTGGCCGAAGAAGATATTATCGCGCGATCCGCCGGGAGTGGAATCGAAGCCGAACTCGCCCGGCTGACTACCGAGACTGGTATCCTTGGTGGCGTAGGCGTTGGTACCGACGGTCACGCGCGCATCTTGATTCGCGATCCTGCCCTGCCAGGCCACGCCGGAAACGCGTCCCGTCCACGTGAAGGCGTCGTTGTCATTGGCGCTCGTGTTCACGCCGGACCCGTTGAACACGCCCACGGAATAACTGAGCGCTTGGTCGAAGACGTCGCCCGCGACTTGGAGACCGATCTGGCGGCCGAGCGTGAGGCGATCGTTGGCGAGCGAGCGCTCGATTGTGAAGAGCTTGGGATCGCTCGCGAGCTGTTCGAATCCGTAGCCGGTTTTGAACTGACCCACGCGGATGTTGGCGAATTCATACCGGCTCCAATTGATGTATCCATCGGTCATCTGCGCGCGCAGTCCGGTGGATTCGCCGAGCGTGCCGGCGAATTCGGTTTCAACACGGAACTGAAAATCGTCTTTGAATTTTCCCGCGACATTGATGCGCGCGCGCCGGAGATAGATCCGGTCGTTGCCGGAAGCGAAACGGGCGTCGCCTTTATCGAGCGCGTCCGCCTGGACCTGCAACATGCCGCCGAGCGTGAGCGTGGATTCATGGCCGGCGATTTTGACGGCGCTCTGGCCGGCCGTCGCGAGATCGCGGCGCAGTTCGGCGTTTTCCTTGCGCAGATTTTCCATCTCCGATTCGAGCCGCTGCAGGCGCTCCTCAGTCGTCGGAGACTGGCCATGAGCCGGAGTCGCGAGCAGGAAGGAAATTGCGCCCGCCAGAAAAAAGACGGCTGTTGGCTGGAGCTTAAAATTCATGATGAAAACGTTCGGATTCTTCCGACGGGATAGATGACCGCTGTGCTTCCCGAGGCGAACCCGAAGGTGCGCCGCGACAGCAAGAAGGATTGCCGAGCTATTCAAATAGATATATCGGAAAATCGATGAAAGAAATCATGGGAAACGATGAAGGGAATTCCGCGGCCTCGACGTCGTCCTCGTCGCCGGTTGACGAACCGGGTTTCACAATGGCGGGAATGGAACCGGCCTTCATCGAGCATCTGTACGTGTCGGCCGGGCATAATTTTTTCGGTCATCACGAACGGCCGCCGGGGGAACACGCGATCATCGAAAAATCAGACGTGAGGTGCGTGGCGGGGTGCGGCATCGAGGGCGATCGGTTTTTCAACTACAAGCCGGACTACAAAGGCCAGATCACGTTTTTCTCGGGCGAGACATTCGACGCGCTCTGCGACGAGCTGGGGATTGTGGGCAAGACGCCGGAGGTTTTGCGGAGAAATGTGATTACTCGCGGGGTGGTGCTGGAGGAACTTTATGGCCGGGAGTTCGAGCTTCAGGGCGTGCGCTTTCTTGGGATCGCCGAGTGCAAGCCGTGCTACTGGATGGACGGCGCAGTCGGTCCGGGGGCCGAAAATGCGCTGAAGGGGCGGGGCGGACTGCGCGCGAAAATTTTGTGCGATGGCTGGCTGCGAGCGAATGCGGGGACCGCCCGTCGGGATTGAAGCCTGCGGATGGGGCGGAAAGCGAAACGGAGCGGAGCCGGGAAGGCCGAGCCGTTGTAGAATCGAAGGAGCGAGAGACGCTGTGGTTCGACGTCGAGCGGCGCGCTCGGCGTGCGCGCTCCATCTATTTCAGCAACGCGTCGAAGTTCGTCGCGGTGGCTGCGGTGGCTTGGTCGGCGGCGGTTTCGAGTTTCCGGTAGAGGCGAAGCACCTCCTTGCCGGTCGCGGAAATCGCGGTGCCGCCCCGTTTCGCGCCGCCGCGCGTGGTGATCACCAGCGGCTCACGCCAGCCGCGGTTCATGCCTTTCACGAGCTGCCACGCGCGCATGTAGGACATCTCCATTTCTTTCGCGGCGGCGGCGATTGAACCGGTTTTTTGAATACGCTCAAGCAAGTCGGCTTTGCCGGGGCCGAAGACGTAGGCGCGACCGCGGCGGACGTAATGCTTGGAAACGATGGCGGTGGCGGCGGAGGTTTTCATGACGAACGTGAGGGACGACGGCAGCGGCTGTATCGTCGCGACGTCAGTGTGCTGAGGACGCGGCGTGGCCTTGAAGCATGAGTTCCTCGTGATCGAGCAACTGCTGGAGAGGGCGGTGGGTTTCGTTGTTGATGAGATTTCGACGAACGAGGTCATCAAGCGCGTGACGTTCGGCGCGAAGAGCGTGAAGGCGGTGGCTGCGCGCGATCCCGCGCCGGCGTTGCGCGCTGTGACGGGTTTCGCCTTCGGCGGTGAGTTCCGCGAGACGGTGCTCGTACTCCGCGATGACCTCGCCCAAGGCGGCGGCCTCCTCGGGCGTTTCGTATGGATTTTCCAATACACGCAGACTTTTCAGGCCGGCTTCCACGGCGGCGATGCGGGCCATACGGTCTTCGCGCATGTGCGTGTCGTCGGCTTTGACGCCCAGTTTGCAGATTAACATTTCCAAGGTCGTGCCTTGCAGCAGCAGGGTGACGCCGATGACGCCGAACGAAAGGAAGATGACGATATCGCGGCCGGGAAACGGGGAGCCGTCGCTTGCGAGTTGCGGGATGGAAAGCGCGGCGGCGAGCGTGATCGTGCCGCGCATGCCGGCCCAGCCGCCGACGAGGACGTTGGTCCATGGCGGTGGGGTTTCGTCGCGGCGGACGCGTTTCAACACGAAGGGCAGATATGCGCCGGGAAATATCCACGCCATGCGCGCGACGATCGCGGTGCCGGCGACGGCGCCGGTGAAAAGCGCGAGTTGACCCGCGGAGTATTGGTCGCTGATGGCGGCGAGGAGTGACGGGAATTGCAATCCGAGCAGGATGAACGCGAGGCCGTTGAGCCAGAACAGGACGACGGACCACACGGCCCACGAGGTTTGCCGCGCCTCGACATCCATGCGCACCGGGTCGCGCCATCCTGAATACAGACCGGCGGCGACGATCGCGAGGATGCTGGAAAGATGAAGCGCCTCGGCCGCGAAATACACCGCGTAGGGAGTCATCAACGACAGGCTGACTTCGATGAACGCATCGGCGCCGTGGACGGTGCGCAGCAGATCGCGAAGTTTTCCGGCGCACCAGCCCATCGCCAGACCGACGAGAAGACCGCCGGCTGCGAGCACGACGAATTCCATGGCGGCGGCCTTGAGGGAAAAGGTGCCGGCGACGGCGGCAGCGAGCGCGAACTTGAAGGCGACCAGGCCGGTCGCGTCGTTCATGAGGCTTTCTCCATTAAGCACGGTGTGGAGGCGCGCGGGGACTTTTAATTTTTGCATGATGGCGCTGATGGCGACCGCGTCGGTTGGCGAAACGACTGCGCCGAGCGCGAACGCCATGCCGAGCGAAAGACCGGGCACCAGCGCATGCGCGACCAAACCGACGGCGACCGTGGTCAGGATCACGAGTCCGGTGGCGAGCATGAGAATCGGCCGTCGAGCGGCGAGGAAGTCGCGCAGTGGCATGAGCCAGCCGTCGGAAAAAAGGAGCGGCGGCACGAAGCACAGGAAGAAAAATTCCGGGTCGAGCTCGATGCGCGGAAAGCGGCCCCACAGTGCGAGCGCGCTGGCACCGACGACATACGTGATCGGCAGCGGCCACGGAAGTTTGCGGCCGATCACGCTGAGGATCGTGAGCAGCAGGATGAGGATGAGTGCGTTTTCGAAGCCGGCCATGAATGCGCGAAAGAAGAGGATTAGACGGATCGGAAGTTGGCGGGCGGTTTAACCGCGAATGGACGCCAATGGACACTAATGCCGAAAGTGGCGAGCTTTCGGCCGGGGGCGCCGGAATAGACGGGCTAACGCGGGGCGTGCGCGCCGCTTTTATCGTGGGGGACGCTGGAGGCCGGAGCTTGATCGCCGGTCGCGGACGGGTTCGCTCGGGAAACATGAAATGGATTCAAAGCCCGCTTGGTCGGTTGCGTATCGTCGGGTTTTTAGAAGCGCTGTCGTTTCTCGTGCTGGTCGGAATCGCGATGCCACTGAAATACGCGGCGGGCAGGCCCGAGGCGGTGCGCGTAGTGGGCATGGCGCACGGGGTTTTGTTTTTGTTGTACCTGCTCGCAGTGATCCAGGCGGCGGTGGCCTACCGGTGGAATTTCAAGCGGACGGCGCTGCTCTTGATCGCTTCGCTGGTGCCCTGCGGACCCTTTGTGGCGGAGGCGAAGTTGTTGCGGAAGCTGCCGCAGGCGGACGGCGAACGCTGACGCGCGAGCGTGATGAAGCTTGGAAAATCCCGTCGTGGCTCGGGCGGGGCGAAAGAGGAGATTGAAATTTTTCGCGGGAAAGATGATTTAGTCGTTGCTTAATTAAGTTTTCTCTTAATTAATGTCGGCCATGCAAAGCTTACTGGCCATCGCCGATCCGACGCGGCGCCGAATTGTCGAATTGCTTGCCGAACGCGAACGCACCTCGGGAGAACTCGTCGAGAAATTCGACATGAGCGCGCCGGCGATTTCCCAGCATCTGAATGTGCTGCGCGAGGCCGGGCTCGTGGTGACGCGCGCGGAAGGTCAGTCGCGTATCCAGTCGCTGAATCCAGCCGGCTTCGATGAAGTCGAGGCGTGGCTGGAGAAAACGCGGTCGATCTGGTCGGGCCGTCTCGATGCGCTCGAGCGCGAATTGCGGGCGGAAGATGCGGCGAACGCGGCGAACGCGAAGAAGGCTGGGGCGAAAAAGAAGCCCTCACGAATCTCCCAATCATCCTCATGAAAACCAACGAAGATTACGCCAGGTTCAACAGTCCCTCAGAGCTCCGGATCGTGCGCACGCTGCCCGGCCCGATCGAACGCGTGTGGGAATATCTCACCGATCCGGTGAAGCGCGCCCGCTGGTTTTGCGGCGGCGAGCTTCAGCAGCGCGCGGGCGGGAAGGTCGTGTTTCACATGGTGCACAAGAACCTCGCGCCGGACGAAACGCCGCCGGCGAAATACGCGAAGGTGCAGGATCCCGGCGTGAGTTTCGAGGGACGCGTGTTGAAGTGCGAGGCGCCCCGACTGCTGGCTTACACGTTTGGCAGCGACGATTCGGAAGTGACCATCGAGCTGACGCCGCAAGGGAAAGAGGTCGTGCTCGTGCTGACGCATCGCGTGCGTGGCACCGACGAAGAAAGGGAACTCACCAACTATGCGTCGGGCTGGCATATTCATCTGGATCAT
>Ga0164241_10003165_pt1 | contig 16946 bp, 15 predicted proteins | sample OricomyardsoilBY_FD_108780 | JGI IMG/M metagenome (GOLD analysis project Ga0164241, IMG submission 108780) | Backyard soil microbial communities from Emeryville, California, USA - Original compost - Back yard soil (BY) | ecosystem: Environmental > Terrestrial > Soil > Unclassified | place: USA...
GACGCGGCCGTCGGCCTTGAGCGTGCTGCGCGCCACGACCGGCGGCGTCGTGCCGTTCTTGGTCTGGTGCAGCAGCCGCGCCAGGTTCGCGATGGGGGTGCCGCGCGGCAGGCCGAGCGCGTTCGACACGGTGTTCATGGTGCCGCCGCGCAGGAACGCGAAGGCCGGTAGCTTGTCGGCGCCGAAGACATCCGCGAAGCCGGCGATGGTGATGCCGGCCGTGCCGTCACCGCCGCACACACCGACCACGTCGACGCCGCGCGCCTTGAACTCCGCGGCCGTCTCCCGCACGCCCTCGTAGGACTTGCTCTCGACCAGCACGCCGCGCGCGCCGAGCTGGCGACGCAGCTCGGCCACCACGTTCGGATGCTTGCGTACGTAGCGCGAGCGCGGGTTGAGCACGATGCCGATAGTCGCGGGCACGCGGCCTTTGACCACGGGGGCGCATGGGCGTCAACGCGGGCCCGCCTCCCAGGCGGACCCGCGACTGCACGGTCTTGCTACTCCGCGTGTCCCGCCATGGTCTTGGCCAGCTTACGCGCCCCATCGCGCGTGCGCACCGACGCCAGCACCACACCGTTGGCGAAGACCGCCCACTGCTCGTCGTGGCGCGCGACCTTGAGCGGACCCGCGTGCTGGGGCGTCGGCGCCGGGTTGTTCTCGAGCTCGACGTCGACCAGGCGCGCCATCGGAGGCGGGTCGCGCTCGACGTGGTAGGGCACCGCGGCCCGCTCCTCGATCAGCTCGCCGTCACGGCCGAACACGAAGCACGGCACGTTGAGCCGCTCGGCCAGCGTGTGCCCGTGTGCACGCGCCGCGTCGCCGTCGAGCACGACGTGCTCGAGCTCGCGGCCGTTGAGGCGCCAGATGGTCCAGTGCCCGCCATGATCGTGGACCACCACCGGAGCGCGCGAGCCGCTGAGGTCGTCACCGCGCGCGAACGCGTCACTGACGAGGCGGTGCGCGACGCCGAGCATGGCCTCGGCCGCCAGCCCGTGCTGGTAGGCGAGGCTCGCGGCGAGCGCGAAGGTCTTCTCGTCCTGCTGACGACGCGTGTGGGTCTCGGCGTAGTTGAGTCGGGCAGCGATCATTGTTGGCCTCCTGGGGTTCTGGTTCGAGTGTCCCAATCCTCGAACGTGGACACTGGGAGCCTTGCCGTCACGCTCGGGAACCCATACATCGGGCCAAGCGCCCGAAACTACGTGCGCAGGGGCTGGCTGCTCGATCGTGCACGCCCGCCCTTCGACGGTCGCGCGAGATTCCTTGTCGGGTCGCGCGCCGCGATCTCGTTCTCGCCTATGTGGACGTGTTCGCGTCCGCGTCCCCAGGTCGGCCCCATCACCCTCGACGACACGTCCCGTCGCCGCGGAGCGCCCGTGCCCGATATCAAGAAAGCGTTCAAGAAGGTCGGCCAGAAGGTCAAGAAGGCCCTCGGCAAGAAACCCCGCTCCCGTCCGCGCCGCAACGGTGGCCTCGGCGGTGGCGGCCAGGCGCCACAGGAGCAGGGCGCGCCGCCGGGCCAGGGCTGGGTCGGCGGGCAGCGCAACGGCCAGCGTGGCGGCGGTCCGCAGATCGGCCAGCGTCAGCCGGAGCAGCGCTGGACCGGCGGGCAGCACACGCCGGGCGGCGGCTCGGGCCTCAAGATCGGGGGCAACCGCGCGCCGACGCAGACGTGGCAGGGCGGCAAGAAGCAGGGGCAGAAGGGCGCGCCGATGATCGGCGCGCGCACCAAGCCCGAGCCGGTCGAGACGCCGAAGCCCGAGCATGTGGAGGCGCCGAAGAACGAAGACGTGTCGCTCGGCAACTACACGAGCTACCAGCACCAGAGCGGCGACGAGTCGACCTCGGCGTCGACGCCCGTGTCGTCGTCACAGCAGGAGGGCCAGCAGCCGATCGAGGACAAGGCCCCCGACAAGCAGGAGGGCGGCGAGAAGTCGAACTACATCCGCCACAACGACGACTCGCAGACCGGCGAATATGGCAATTTCGGGGGCGGCAAGAATGACGTCGCGACGTTCTCGACCTCGCTCAGCTCGAGCACGAACCAGTCCGCGGTCGAGCGGGAGAAGGAAGAGAAGCGCCTGAAGCAGGTGCAGATCGAGCGCGACAAGCTCATCGCGCTCAAGACCGCCGCCTTCAAGAAGACCAAGAAGAAGGAGCACAACAAGAACGCGCGCGCGCTGCGCGCGAAGTCGGGCGGCGACGACAAGAAGAAGTCCGAGGACGTGCCGCTCAACTACCTGAACGATCAAGAGCCGGAGCAGCCCAAGGAGGACACGAAGGAGTCCGGCGGCGGCACGAGCTACAGCACGAACTACAGCACGAACTACTCCACGAACGGCGACCAGGACGATGGCGACCGAAGCCTCATCTCGTCGTCGTCCGTGGAGAAGGTGAAGGGCCAGCTCAAGGAGACGGACTCGGCGGAAACGGGCGACATGGAGCTCACCCACGACGACGTCCTGCGCCTGCAGGCCGAGGTCGATCTCGAGCTCGGCATCGCCGCTCCGGACGTCCAGAAGCAGCTCGACGACCTCGGCATCCCGCCGACCATCCAGCTCTTGCAGCGCCAGCTGCGCGAGAACTCGAAGGGCAACCACGACGGGGACGAGGAGCTGCCGGGGGGCAAGACCGTGCCCGTCGCGCGCGGCGTCATGTCGCCGAACGAGGGCCGCTCGAAGGGCTGGGCGCTGCTCGCGATGCGCGACACGTATCACGCGTACGATCGCGGCGAGAAGAACGGCGACAAGGTCAGGTTCGAGACGAAGTACCTGTTCGAGGAGGGCACCAAGCTCGAGGGCGCCATCACCGGCCTCGGCACGAAGCAGGCGTTGGGGCGCGAGCAGACGGTCATCAGGTGCGAGGGCGGCAAGTGGCTGAACGCCGCCAACAAGGAGGTCGACACGACCCACGCGCACGGCGCCACGCAGTCCATCAACGCGCGTAAGCTGACCCTCGACAAGAAGATCAAGAAGGTGCGCGAGGACCTCGATCAACCGCAGGACCAAGAGCGCCTCGACGCGCTGCAGGAGAAGCTCACGAGCCTGCTCGAGAAGGTGCTGCCGAAGAACATCGAAAAGCACCCGACGGCGAGCGGCAACTTCATCTTCGTGATGAACGCCGCTGGCACCATCTTCGCCGCCGAGCACGAGCAGTGGATCATTCACCACTCGAGCTTCCTGGCTGGTGGCGCCGCCGCGACCGCGGGTGAGATCGGCATCTCGGGCGGCACCGCGACCTACATCTCCAACCAGAGCGGCCACTACCGCCCGGGCCCGGCGTACCTCTGGCAGGCCGTGAAGCAGATGCAGATCGTCGGCGCGCCGATGGGCTCACTCAACGTCAAGGTCATGGGCGTCTCGAAGATGTTCAAGAGCGGTGACGAGTTCCTCGCGGCCATCGACCCTTCCGCGGACCCGAAGCTCTTCGACGCGACCTACGCCGTCGAGGTCTTGCGCGAGGCGGCGCTGAACGCCGAGAAAGCGCGCAAGGGCAAGTCCCCCGGCAACGGATAGCGGGGCGGCATGCCGATCGAGTTCGAGCACGCGCGCGACATCCTCGGGTCGTGCATCGAGGCGCTCAGCGCAGACCCGACTCCGGACGGTCTCGGCCGGGTCTTCATCGCCAACCCGGACGCGGCCGAGGCGGCGCTGGCCTACTTCACGGGGCGCTACCGTGACGGCCACGTCGTCGCGCTCGCCTGGGAGAGGAGCCCGGTCGCGCGCCAGATCATCGGCCTGATTTTGTCATTCTCGAGTGTCGCGGTGCGGCGTGGCTTCATCACCCTCGCCCTGTCGGTGCTGTGCGACGCCGAGCTCGGCCACGTGCTGCGCGACGTGTCGCAGCCCGACGAGCTGGCGGCCGCGGTCATCGACGCGCTCGACGAGCCCGAGCCACGCCCGCGCCACGCCAGCGAGCTCGCCTATCACACGTTCGCCGCGGGCGGCCCGGGCATGGAGCCGAGCGCCGCGCTCGCCGCGCTCATGAACGAGAAGCTGCGCCTCTACGAACGCACGCCGCGCTGATGGAGCGTGGCCTCGAGACCATCGGCGGCTACACGGTCGAGCGCTGGCTCGCGCGCGGTGGCACCGCCGATGTGTACGCGGTCTCGCACCCGATCTTGGACCTGCCGCTGGCCTTGAAGCTCGCGACGACGGTGCACTCGCAGCACGCGCGCGGCCGCTTCGCGCGCGAGCTGCAGATCCTCGGCCAGGTCGAGCACCCAGCGTTCGCGCGCGCCTACGACCTCGGCCGCAGCGACGACGGCCGCGACTGGCTGGTGCTCGATCGCATCGAAGGCCTCGGCCCGAAGGACTGGGCCAACGCCATCGGCCGACCCGGCACGCGCGCCCGCACGACCCGCGTCGCACGCTTCGGCGCGCGCGTCGCCGAGGCGCTGTTGTACCTGCACGACCTCGGGCTGGTGCACGGCGACGTCAAGCCCGGCAACCTGCGCGTGCAGCTCGGCGGCGGCGCGCGCCTCTTCGACATGGGCGCGGCCCTCGACCTGCACGCGCCGACGTCGTGGTCGCAGTTCGGCGCGGGCCTCGGCACCGGCAGCTACGCCGCGCCCGAGGTCATCGCGCGCGACTTCGAGCGCGTCGGCCTGCGCGCCGACATCTACGCGCTGGGCGTCACGCTCTACGAGCTGTTCAGCGGCACGAACCCGTTCCGCGGCACGAGTGATGACGAGACCGCGGCGCGACAGCGGACGCACGTCGCCCCGCGGCTCGACGCGACGCTCGCCGACTTCGACAAGGACCTTTCGGATCTGCTGGAGACGATGCTCGCGAAGCGGGTGGCCGATCGGACCGAGACGATGCGCTCGGTGGCCGCGACGCTCGTGCGCTGTGCCGGCCCCGAGCTGCCCCTGCCCGCGCCAGAGCCGCTGCTGGCGCCGTTCGGCGAGGCGCTCGCACGCGTGCGTGGCTTCCTGCGCGACGCGCCGCCGGGCCGTGGCGTGCTGATCGAGGGGCCGCGTCGGAGCGGCGTCGACGAGCTCATGGTGCGCGCCTGTGACGACGCCGTCCGGCTCGGCTGGACGGTCGCGGCCTATGATCGGATCGGTGCCGCGGGCGTCGAGGCGCTGGCGCGGGGCAGCGAGCCGACGCTGGTCGTCGCCACGCGCCTCGACAGCCTCACGAGCGACGAGCGCGAGCGCCTCGAGGCCGCGCTCACGGAGGCCACGCAGCGCGGCGTGGTGCTCGGCCTCATCGCCGGCCGCGAGTCCGACGCGCTCGCGCCCGGCCCGGTCAACGTCAGCCGCAAGCTCGCGCTGGTGCGCGCGACCATGACCGTCGGCCCCGATGACTACGTGCGCGCGACCGGCGACCCCGCGCGCGGTCGGGCGCTGTGGCGCGCGTGGGGCGGCCGCTGGCTCGAGGGCACCCAGGCCCGCGCCGTCGCCGCGGCCGACGACCGGCTGCTGACGCTGCTCACCTGCGCCGCGTGGCCGCTGCCGCGCGCGCTGCTGCTCGCGCTCGACGAGCGAGCGCCGCACGAGGTCACGCGTGCGCTCGACGCGCTGGTGCGCGCCGGTCGGGTGCGCGTCGAGCCCGGTGGGCGCGTCGCCGCGGTCGGCGCCACGATCGCCTCGATCGCTGGGATCCCGACGCCGTCGGGAGGCCGCGGGGATGTGGACGTGAACGTGGACGTGGACGCGCGCGGGGCGCGCGGCGCGGGGAGCGATAGGGAGGTGCCGAGCGCGCACCCGGGCGCCGTTCCCCAACATCCGGGCGCGTCCACGCACCCGCATCCGCTGAGTGTCGACCATGCGCTGGCGCTCATCGACGACCTGCCGACGCGCGTCGTGTGGCTCGTCGTGTGCGGTCGGCTCGACGACGCGCGCGCGCTGCTCGCGCTGGAGCCTGCCGATGAGGCCTTGCGCGCGGTCGTCGGGTCGGCGCTGGGCGACGGCGTGCATGCGCACATTGCCAGCGATGACGCGGCGCGGGTCGCGACGCTGCGACGCGCGGGGCGGCTGAGCGAGGCGCGCGTCCTGGCCGAGCGACGCCTGGCCACGTCGACCGACGCGCGCGAGCGCATCGCGCTGGCGTGCCTGCTGGCCGACGTGGCGCGCGACCTCGGCGCCGCGGCGCTGATGGACGCTTGGCGGGCGCAGGCGCAGCGCTGGGTGGACGCGGCCGGGCTGACATTGCCGCCCGACGACACGCCGCTGGCGCTCGACACCATGGCGCAGGTCGAGGCCATCGCGGCGCTGCTCGATCCGGCCGATCGGGTCCGGCTCATGCTACGTCCCGACGTCGTGCGGCTGCGCGCGCGCCACGAGCGAGGAATATAAATGGCCATTCATGAACCCGACGTCCGCGTGAAGCTCGCCAAGAAGCGCCTCGACGCCGAGCTCGTGTGGCTGCGTGGGTTGGTCGACCTCGCGCTCGCTCACGACCTCGACGACGAGGCACGCGCGGCCGCCAAGACCGCGCTCGTGACGAGCCGCGACCAGCGCGTGAGCGAGCTCGCGCGGCGCGGATCGCTGCCGCTCGACGAGGTGCTCGAGCGCTTCGGGCTCGACCCGCTCGACCGGGTGCTGCTCGCCTGCGCCCTCGCGAACGAGGTCGCGCCCGACTTCGCGCGCCGCTTCGCCACGCTGCACGGCGGCGGCGAGCGCGGCTGGCCGACCGCGGCGCTGGCGATGGAGACGTTCGTCGACGCGCGCCACTGGCCGGCGCTGCGCGCGCGCCTCTCGCCCGACGCCCCGCTCCTGCGCTTCCGCCTCGTCACCCTGGGCGGCGACGTCGACTACGCCAACCCCTTGCACCGCCCACTGTTCGTGTCGCCGCGCGCGCTGCAGCACGCGCTCGGCCACCTGACGCTGGACCCGACGCTGCGCGCGCACGCCGAGCACTGGCCCGCCGAGCGCGCGTTCACGACCGCGCTGCAGCTCGAGGTCGGCTACGCGAGCGCGCTTTCCCGCGCGCGTACGGCGTCGATACGCGCCGAGCGCGAGGGGCGGCCGGCGCCGATCCTGCTCTTGCGCGGGCCGGTCGGCGCGGGTCGGCGGCGGCTGGTCCACACGCTCGCCAGCGAGCGCGGCCGCGGCACCGTGTCGTTCGACCTGACGGCGCTCGCGCGCGACCACGACGGCGTGCTCGAGGACGGGCTGCGGCTCGCGCTGCGCGAGGCGCGCCTGCTCGACGCGGTGCCGTGCCTGCGCGAGTGGGACGCGCTCGTCAGCGAGCAGCGCTACACCACCGAGGACGACGCGCCGAGCGCTGGCGAGAGCCGCCGCATCGAGGACGTGACACGCACGCTGGTGCGCGCGCTCGACGGCTTCGATGGCCCGGTCGCGCTGCTGTCCGAGGACACCTACGGGCGCACGCCGCCGCTCAAGCGCGAGGTGCTCGAGCTGCAGCTCGGTATGCCATCTGCCAAAATGGCCACGACCATCTGGCGTGGCACTTTCGCCGATCAGCTGGAGCCCGAGCTGGCGACGCGGCTCGGCCAGACGTTCGTGCTCACGCCTGGTCAGATCGAGGATGCCGCGGCCGCGGTGTGGCGCGACCAGCGCTTCGCGCCCGAGCGAGCCATCGACTACCCGGTCGTGCACGAGGTCGTGAAGCAGCAGCTGCGCACGCGGCTCGGCGACGTGGCCACGCTCGTCACGCGCCGCTACGGCTGGCACGAGCTGGTCGCCGACAACACCGTCAAGGTACAGCTGCGCGAGCTCGTGAGCCGCCATCGCCACCACCACCGCGTCATGGACGAGTGGCGCTTCAGCGAGCGCTTCGGCCGCGCGACCGGCATCTCGGCGCTGTTCGAGGGACCACCGGGCACCGGCAAGACGATGGCCGCGAGCATCATCGCCGGCGAGCTCGGGCTCGATCTGTTCCAGGTCGATCTCAGCCAGGTCATCAGCAAGTACATCGGCGAGACCGAGAAGCAGCTCGCGCGCCTGTTCGACGAGGCCGAGCGCGCGGGCGCGGTGATCCTCTTCGACGAGGCCGACAGCCTGTTCTCGAAGCGCACCCAGGTCTCGTCGAGCAACGACCGCTACTCGAACCTGAAGGTCAACTTCCTGTTGCAGCGCATCGAGCGCTTCACCGGCGTCGCGGTGCTCACGACCAACTTCCCCGAGAGCATGGACGAGGCGTTCGGGCGCCGCGTGACCGTGCGCGTACGCTTCGCGCAGCCCGGGCCCGAGCAGCGCGTGCACCTCTGGCAGACCATGCTCGCGCGCTGTGACGTGCTCGGCGGGGACGTCGACTTCGAGGCGCTCGCGCAGGACTTCGATCTGTCGGGCGGCCTCATCCGCAACGCCGTCCTACGCGCGGCGTACATGGCCGCGTCGCGCAGCGGCACCATCGACCACGAGCTGCTCGTCCTGGCCGCGCGCATCGAGCTCAAGCAGCAGGGCAAGCTGCTCGTCGGCGACCCGCTCGGCGACCTCGCCGCGCGCTACGGCGCGGACGTGTGAGTCGTCAGGGACGGCAGCGTGCGCGCGAACGTGCGCGACCGCGCCGCCACGTCGAGCAGCACCAGCTCGGCGTCGTAGCCCGTGAGCACACGCGGCTGGAACGGCGCCTCGAGGCTGGTCGTCAAGACCGGGACGAGCGCCGCGTCGACCACCCCGTTGCGGTCGACCGTCACCTGCGCGATCCCGCCGACCGGGTCGAACGGATCGGTGTTGCCGCCGAACAGGAAGTTGCCGAGCGAGTAGTATATAACCGCGTTGTTATATAGCTCGACGCCTTGCAGGACGTGGGGATGCGTGCCGATCACCACCTTGGCGCCGGCGTCGACGGCGAGGTGCCCGAGCGCGACTTGGTAGGCGTCGGGATCGTAGTGCCGCTCCTGGCCCCAGTGGAACGAGACCACCACCACGTCGACCTGCTGCGCGAGCGCGGCCACGTCGGCCTGCACCAGATCGCGGATGCACGGCCAGTCGAAGTGGCACCACGCCACGGTCGGGCCGGTCGCGTGGAAGACCACGCCGCTCGGCTTCTGGGCGACCGAGTGCAGGCCGGTCACCTTGTACGAGAGGAAGCCCAAGGTCAGGCCGTTCTTGGTGACGCGCCACGGCGCGCGCGCCTCGGCGACGTCGTGGCCCGCGCCCGAGCGGCCGATGTGCGCGGCGTCGAGCGCGTCGAGCGTCTCGACCAGGCCGGCCGCGCCGAAGTCCATGGTGTGGTTGTTGCCGAGCGCGACCACGTCGATGCCGCCGTCGACCAAGATGTCGGCGAGCTCGGGGCGCGCCTTGAACGCGAACGTGCCACTGCCGCGCCGACCCTTCTGCGCGAAGGTGCCCTCGAAGTTCGCCAGCGTGACGTCCGCTTTTGTCAATATCGTGCGCACGCGGTCGAAGCCGTAGCTGATGACGCTGGCGGCATCGAGGCGGCGGCGCGCGACCTGGGCATCGAGCCATGGCTCGAACCAACCGCCGAACGTCACGTCACCGGTGGCGCAGATCGTGACGGTCGGCTCCGACCGGGCGAGGTGCGTCATGCAGGCGAGCGTGAAGAGCGTGAGCGCGGCGGACCGCATACCGTCGGAAGGTACGGGGCCCGCCGCGTGGCCTCAAGTTATCTGCCGAGCGCGCGCCTCAGGGGACGACGCCGGCGCACTCACCCGTGCACGCGAACGCGCTGCTGGTGCAGGTGCGGTCGTCGAGGCAGTTCTCGCAGAGGTCCGTCTTCTGGTCGTAGTTCGCGTCCGCGGCCGCGTTGTCCTCGCAGCGATCGGCGCAGGCGTCGGCGTCGTAGCTGTCGCCGCCGAAGCACTCTTTGTACTTCGAGCAGATCTGATTGCAGTCGATGTGCCGGTCGATCTCGTCAGCGCAGCCGACAATAGGAGCAGAGAGCACGAACGCTAGCGCGAGCCACTTGAGCATGAGGGTTCCTGGGTGCGTGGGTTGATCCGCCGAGTGCGGATTGTCGCCTGGGGCGAGCAAGCCGACGGTGGTCACATCCTGGAAACCGTCAACCGATGAACTCGATTAGGGTGCGGTTCACCAGCTCGGGTCGCTCGCTCTGCGGGAAGTGACCACAGCCCGCGAGCGCCTCGACGCGGAGCCCCGGGATGGCGCGCTCGGTCTCGGGCGCGAGCTCGTCGAAGCTCAGCGCGTGGTCTTCCAGGCCCCACATGAGCATCGCGGGCATGGTGATGGGCGGCAGCACGTCCAGCTTGAACGCGGCCGGCAGCGCGGCGCGGTACGCCCCGAGCATGCCGCGCACCCCCGCCGCCGTGCTCGCGCCCTCGCAGAACGGCGCCAGCTCCGCGTCGCTCGTGTTGGCGTGGTGGCGCGATGCCTTGCGGATGATGTCGGCGATGGCGCGCCCCTGGTGGCGACTCAGCAGCAGCTCGGGAATGCCGGGAATCTGAAAAAAGAAGATGTACCAGCTGCGCTTCAGCTGGGCGAAGCTCGGCCGACGCACGAGCTTCTCCTGCAGGACGCGCGGCAGCGGACAGTTGAGCACCGCGACCCGCGCCACGCGCTCGGGGTGGTGCGCCGCCAGCGTCCACGCGGTCGCCCCACCCCAGTCGTGTCCGACCACCGCGGCCCGGCCTCTGGCGCGCACGCGGATGACCTCGGCGACGTCGGCCGCGAGCGTGCGCAGGTCGAACGGCCCCTCCCTGGTGCTGTCCCCGTAGCCGCGCAGATCGACCGCGAGCACGTGGTAGCCAGCGGCGACGAACGCCTCGACCTGATGTCGCCACGACCACCACGACTCGGGAAAGCCGTGGATGAACACGACGCATTTGTCAAATTCGTGGCCGGCCTCGGCAACATGGATATTGCCATTTCGGACCGGGACTTGGTGGTGCGTGACGGCGAGCTCGACGGGCGTCATGACGTCTCCAGTTCAGCGCGACAGGCCCACGTAGGCGACGCCGACGGTGCCGTCGGGCAGCGCGAAGGCCCGCACCGCGAGCGCGTTCTTGACGCCGCGCACGGGCAGCTCGATGGCCCCGACCTCGCGTGGCTGGCCGGTGCGCGCCACCTCGGCGATCGCCTCGCGCACGCCGCCGAGGCACAGCGCGTAGGGCAGCTCGTCAAGGGACTTGCCGATCACCAGGTGGCGCTCGACGCCCGTCAGCGCGGCGGCCGCCGGGTTGCTGGCGACGAGCCGCGGCGTGGGGTTGCCGGCACCGTCGCTGTCGGGACGCCAGACCTCGATGCCGACCGGCGACTCTTCGATGATTCGACCATACAGGCGCTCGGCCTCACAGGCCACGCGGCGGCTCTCGTCGACGATCCCCAAGCGGTGCGCCGACAGCACCACGAAGCCGACCGATACGAGCGCGACCAGGCCGGCCATGGCGAGCACGATCACGTCGGGCGGCAGGCGCTGCGTGCGCACCACCACGACCGCCAGCATGGCCACCGCGAGCGGGCCGATCACCGCCAGCGGCAGGAGCCGCCGCCCGAAGCGCCCACCCGCGTCGTTGCCGACCAGCGGGCGCGCGGGCAGGACCTGCGGGTGCAGCACACACAGCGCGCCGCTGACGAAGCAGGCCGCGACCGCGGTGTGCGGCGCGATGGCGAACAGCTCGCCTTCGGGCGCGATGTCGAGCGCCTGCCCGACGCCGATGAACGCCGCCAACAGCAGCACCAGCAGGGCCAGCCACTGGCCGAGCGCGTGCAGCTCGCGCGGGCCCGACACGAGCAGCAGCGCCACCCCCAAGACGATGAGCACGTCCGCCGAGCCGATGCCCACGCGGCCGGGCGCGACCCACTGGTCGATGCCGAGATCGATGCCCGTGTAGCGCTGCCAGGCGGTGGCCGCGCCGACCGCGACGACCACCAGGCCGAGCAGGCAGGCCACCGCGCGGCGCATGACGCTCGGGCCGCGCGCGAGCGGCAGGGCGCACGCGGCGGCGATCAGCGCGATGGCCACGTTGGCCTGCATGACGGCGCCGCTGCCGAAGGTCGTGAGCACCTCGACGCCGGCGAGCCAGCCGACCAGCGCCAGTCCGGCGACGAGGCCGACGCCGACGATCGCCGCGACGTGCAGCGGCCTCATCCAGCCCGGCGGCATCTCACCACTCGGGCGTGAGCGCGCGGCACGCCTTCTCGAACGCGGGCGCCGCGGCCGCCGCCTCGCGGTCGAGCACGACGTAGCACGAGAAGTAGCGCGAGGCGTCGGGCTTCCACTTGGCGACCGCGACGTAGGCCGCGCCGTCGTTGGTGGCGCGCAGCGTGCGCATGCCGTCGGCCTTGCTGTCGCTCTCGAGCGTGAAGCCGCTCTTGAACTGCGCGAAGAGCTCGTGGTCGGCGGCGGCGGCCCAGTCCTTCTTCTCGCACACACCGTCGCAGCTCGAGCCGACCGAGAACTTCGTGAGGAAGCCGAGCTCGCTCGGGGCCTTGTACGAGCCGGGGATGACGGTGCTCATCTCCCAGCCCTTGGGCATCGGCACGAGCAGCTTGATGTCCTTCTCGGCGAAGCTGCCGGCGATGAACTCGAGCTTGCCCTTGAGGTCGGCCGGGATGGCCGCGTTGGCGTCGGCCACGGCGCTGCCGGGGAGCATGGCCGGCTGCGCGGCGGGGTCGCCGCCCTTGTCGCTGGCGGGGGTGCCGCCCTTGCCGCAGGCCGCGATGAACAGGATGCTGACGATCGAGAGTCGCTTCATGGCCTGGCTGACTAGCACGCCTCGCGCGGGCTACACCAGCCGTTGCACGACCAGCGCGGCGATGGCCGGCACGGCCTGGATGAAGAAGATGCGCTTGTTGACGGTGAGCGCGCCGACCGCGCCCGCGACCACGACGCAGGCCAGGAAGAACGTGACGACAGGGCTCACGACGCCCCACGGCCCCCACGTCAGGCCGAAGATCAGGCCGGCCGTGAGGAACAGGTTGTAGAGCCCCTGGTTCTGCGCCAGCGCGGCCGACTTCTCGGCGAAGTCGCGCTCGAGCTGAAAGGTCTTGCGACCATACGGGGTCTTCCAGAGGAAGGCCTCGAGCACGAAGAAGAACGCGTGCAGCAGCGCCACGAGCAGGACGAGGATGGTCGCGAGAGTGGACATGGCGAGGGCATACGCGCTAATCCGCGCGCCGTACAGAGCGAGTGGATCGGATGGTCGCTCGCGCAAGCGGGAGGAAAGTCCGGGCTCCACAGAGCGAGGGTGCCGGCTAACGGCCGGCGGGGGCGACCCCAGGGAAAGTGCCACAGAGAGCAGTCCACCGCCCTTCGGCAACGAACAGGCGGCGATGGTGAAAGCGTGAGGTAAGAGCTCACGGGCGCCTCATGGAGACATGGGGAGTCGGTAAACCCCACCCGGAGCAAGATCGAACGAGGGATTGGCCGCGCGCCCGCGAGGGTACGGCGGCCACGGGGAGCTCGCCCGGACCCTTGGGTGTATCGCTCGAGCGGCGCAGTAATGCGACGCCCAGATGAATGACCATCGCCGGCCCAGGGGTGACCCGGGGTCGGACCAGAACCCGGCTTACAGACCACTCGCTCTGTACTTCTCATATGCGCGCCGACCTGGTCGGCCCTCCGGGGCTCGCTAGCTCGCAGAAAAGCAGGTGCCCTCGTGGCTGCGCCCTCGAAGAAACGAAAGAAGCACGACACGCCGCGGCCGGCGCGACCGGCGTGGGTCGAGAAGGGCGGCGCCGCGCCGAAGGCCAAGAGCGGGCCACGCCGCGCCGCCAATCGTCCGACCGGTAAGGCCGCGGGGCGCCCGCGCGGCCAGACGATCCGCGTCGAGGCGGGCATGCCGCTGAGCAAGTACGTCGCGCTGCAGAGCGGCGACGCGCTCAGCGTGCGCGAGGCCAAGAAGCTGCTCGAGCAGGGTGTGTGCCGCGTCAACGGCCAGATCGAGACGTACGGCAGCCGCGTGCTGGTGCAGGGCGACGTGGTCGACCTGGTGCTGCCGGAGCGCGCGCTCGAGAAGACCAAGAAGGAGAAGCTCGCCTTCGAGCAAGCGCGCGTCGTGTATATCGACGACGCCATCATCGCATATGACAAACCGCCGGATTTGCCAGTCACGCCACCCGACACGAAAGACGGCAAGACGGGTTTGTCACTCTCGGGGCTGGTGCGCGGCGAATATCCGGAGGCGCGCGCGGTGCACCGCATCGACGCCGACACGACCGGCATCGTGTTGTTCGCGCGCTCGACCGAGGTGAAGGCGGCGCTCGAGCAGCTCTTCAAGGAGCACCTGGTCGAGAAGCTCTACCTGGCGCTGGTGCGCGGCGCGCCGCGCCAGGCGGGCCAGCACAAGAGCTTCTTCCAGAAGGTCGAGGCGGGCCTCGGCTTCGAGAACTGGCAGAGCGGGCACGGCGCCGGCAGCAAGCAGGCCATCACTTCGTGGAAGGTCGTCGAGCGCTTGGGCGCGTGGGCGAGCCTGGTCGAGGTGCGGCCCGAGACCGGCCGCCACCACCAGATCCGCATCCACATGAAGGAGCTCGGGCACCCGCTCATCGGCGACACCCGTTATGGCGATCGGCGCGACCCGGTGCCGGCCGGCATGATCCCGCGGCACATGCTGCACGCGACGCAGGTGACGTTCGAGCACCCGCTGACGGGCAAGCGCACGGTCATCCGCGTGCGCCCACCGATCGACTTCCAGGCCGCCGAGGAGCTGCTGCGTAAGTCGAAGTGACGCGTAACGCTCGCGGCGAGCGCCGGCGAGGTCGTGCGCCTCGACTTCGATCCGGCACAGACGAGCGAGGCCGACCTCGACGCCAAGGCCGCAACGCGCGGCTTCATGCGCACGCCCGACCACGACTTCCGGGGCGCGCCGTCGGACGACAAGTACCACCTGCGCCACAGCCCGCTCCGCTTCGTCGCGCTGACCCCCGCGCAGAAGACCCGCGTCAACGCCGCCCTCGCCCAAGGCACCGACGTGACCCCACTGCTCGCCCCCTCCCAAGCCCGCCAGCTCGCCGCCGTCCAAGCCCACCCCGAGCGCAGCTGGCCCGACCTCAGCGACAGCACCCCCTGACGACCCGCTGACTACGCCGCCAGCCAGCCCTCGTCGGAGAGGCGCTGCCACGCGATCTCGACGTGCTCGGGCTTCAGCACGCGCGCCTTCCGCTCGCTCCAGCTGACCACGCCAGCCAGCGCGGCCCGCCACGAGGTACGCGCCGACGCGTCATGCAGCGCGACCCAGTGCACGGTCGCCAAGAGCTCCATGCCGTATGGCGTCTCGAAGCCGTCGATGAGGTGCGCGACGCGGTCGAAGCGCGCCTGCGTCGCGGGGTCGCGCGCGAGGTGCTCGTCGATGGCGGCGCGGCTGTCTTCGTCGAGCTGGATGAGCGCGCGCGGGCTGCGGTCGTCGACGCCGCGCAGCTGGTGGCCGTCCATGGTGCGCAGCACGTGATAGAGGCCGTCGGCGTAAGGGCCATACGTCTGCTTGACGTAGCGCAGGCGCAGCGGCTGACCCGCCGCCTGGAGGAACCACGCCAGCTTCTGCACCTCGAGCTGTGTCAGCGCGTAGTCGAGCACGGCATAGCGCCACATGAGCCCGAGGATGGCCGCGCGCGCGGGCGTCAGCGCGGGCCGCGGCGTGCCGACGGGGCGATCGGCGTGTGCCGGCGCAGCAGCCGGCTCGAACAGCACGACGTCGTTGTCGAGAGCGCCCAGCGCGGCGACGATACGCGGCTTGACGACCGCCCAGTCCAGGCCGCCGTTGCCCGCGCCGAGCGGCGGCACGGCGATGGAGCGCAGGCCGAGCGTCGCGACCTGGCGCACGAGGTCGGTCAGCCCCGCGTCGATGTCTTCGATGCGCGAAGGCTCGCGCCACCTGCGCTTGGTCGGCAGGTTCAGGATGTAGCGCGGCCCCTCGGCGAGCCCGGTGGCCCACACGTGGATCCGCCCCGGCTCGACGCGGCCCGCCTTCGCCGCCTTCTGATAGTCGACGAACATCGCCGGCCACGCCTGCTTGAACTGCAGCGCCAGCCCCTTGCCCATCACGCCCTCGCAGTTCACCGGGTTGACGAGCGCGTCGACGCGGGTGGTGAGGAGGTTGCCGGTGCCTGAGCGGATCACGGCGTCAGTCATAGAACCATTCCCGTAGAACCGCGACAGGACGGTGCATGACTACTGGAAACGCCGCGAAGACCTGCTCGACTTGCGCCTTCATGGCGTCGTCGAGCACGGCGACGCCACGGATGAGGTCCCACGGCAGCGCTCGATGGACGAGCAGCTCAGCCTGCTTGCGCCGCTGGCGGTCCGGGTCGTCTTCGGTGTCCGCCCACTGCCTGGCCTCGATCGCCTCCCAGTCGAGACCGGCGAGTCGGCTCACATCAGTGAACGCATTCGAGAGTCGCTGCAGCGCATGCCCATCGAACACGACCACCGCGTGACCCGCAGCGGCGATGTCTTCAGCCGACGCCACCAGATAGACGAGCGGCCGCTGGCTCTCGCGATAGCCGGCAACTCGATCGGTATGCAGGTTCAGGAGCATCGGCCCGCGCGGCCCGAGGTTGAACGGGACGTAGTCGGTGAGCACCCCGCCAGGCCCACAGGGCACCCGCTTGCGGGCCCGCTTCGCCTGGACTCGCGGCTGTGGATAGCGCGCCAGACCTCGCCGTCTTGCGGCACGCAGCTCGGCGCGTGGAGCGCTCCTCGGCGCAGGTAGATGCCGAGGTTGTCGAGGTGCACGAGCCGCAAGACGGCGTGGGTCTGGTCTCTGAGCTTCAGGGCTGGCCGCTCGTCGCGGCGGCCGCCTTCCTCCTGCGAGCCTCGGCGCGCTGGCGACGCTCGTACGCGCTGGTGGCGAGGCGCGCGACCTTCGGCTGGTCGCGGAACACCCAGCGCGCGGCGGCGCGGATGAGGCGCACCTGCTGCTGGAGGTAGTGCGCGAGGCGGTTGCGCTGCTCGAACACCTGCAGCGCCGCCGGGTCCTTGGGCCGGGGTGACGCGGGCAGGAGCCGGATGGTGTTCGCGTGCTCCGCGCAGCGCGCGACGGTGGCGAGGTCGAAGCCACCTTGCTCGGCCAGCTCGGTCAGCTCGCCGTAGATCTCCGGCTCACGCGCGAGGCCC
>Ga0164241_10003166_pt1 | contig 16944 bp, 11 predicted proteins | sample OricomyardsoilBY_FD_108780 | JGI IMG/M metagenome (GOLD analysis project Ga0164241, IMG submission 108780) | Backyard soil microbial communities from Emeryville, California, USA - Original compost - Back yard soil (BY) | ecosystem: Environmental > Terrestrial > Soil > Unclassified | place: USA...
AACAAGCGTTCCCGCGCGCCCGCGGAAATCCCTATTCCCGTGTCGATCACCGACACCAGGAAACGCCGCTTCCCGCCCTGCGGCGCATCGAGTTGCAAGACCACTTCCGCGCCGCCCTGGTCGGTGAACTTCAGGGCGTTCCCCAGTAAATTTGTCAGGACTTGGCGAATACGCCCCGAGTCGCCGGTGAGCCCGCAGGACTTCTCCGATCCCGCCGAACAGGTCAGCGTCAGGCCTTTCGCTTTGGCCTGGGAAGACATGAGCTCCGTGGTTTCCCGCACGAGTTTGACCAGGTCGAAACCATGCGGATCGACACGCATCTTGCCCGCCTCGATCTTCGAGAAATCCAGGATGTCGTCGATGATCGTCAGGAGATTTTCCGCCGAGCTGAGCACCACCTGCCCCATGCGCCGCTGGTCCGATCCGAGCTTGGTCTCCATGAGCAACCGCGTCATGCCCAGCACACCATTCATCGGCGTGCGGATTTCATGGCTCATGTTGGCGAGAAATTCCGATTTCAACCGGGCGACGGCCAGCGCGTCGTCCCTCGTTTTCGCGAGGCTTTCCTCGAGCTGCTTGCGCGCGGTGATATCTTCGATCTGCGACACGAAATGCTCCGGCTCACCATTGTTGTGGCGGACCAGCGTCACCGTGAGCCGCCCCCAAACGGCGCGGCCGTCGCGGTGGATATACCGCTTTTCCATCTGATAAAAGGACGTGTCTCCCGCCAGCAGCTGGCGCAGCGAAGTGATGTCCGCCTCCAGATCGTCCGGATGCGTGAGGTCTTGAAATGTCTTCCGGGAAAGCTCGTCCGGTTCGTATCCAAGGATCTGGCACAGGGCCGGATTCACCTGCAGCCAGCGCCCATCGAGCCCGATCAACGCCATGCCTATGCCGGCAAACTGGAACGATTGCCGGAAGCGCGCTTCGCTGTCGCGCAACGCCTGCTCCGCCGCTTTTCCCTCGGTGAGATCGTGTCCGATGCAGAGAAATCCAGTGACCGCGCCATTCTGATCACGCAACGCCGTCACGCTCACCTGCACGGGAATCCGCGCGCCGTCTTTGCGAAGGTAAGTCCACTCTTGCTCGTCCACTTCGTTGATTTCCGCGCACGCGGAAAGCACGCCTATTCCCGGCGCGACCGGCCGCGCCAGCTGCACCGCGAGCGTCGCCGCCCGCTCCGCGATCTCCGCCTCGTCGTGCAGGATCAGAGGCGTGCATTTCCCGATCATCTCGCCGCGCGTCCAGCCCAGCATGCGCTCCGCTCCTGTATTAAAAACTTGGATAACGCCGGAGGTGTCCGCCGCGATGACACTGAAGACCGTGCCGTCCAGCACCGCGCGCTGGAGCTGATTGAGTTTTTCCAACTCCTGCTTCGCCGCCGCCAGTTCCAGCGTGCGCGCGCTCACCGCCCGCTCGAGCGCGCGCGCCGCCTCCTTTTGGTCGTGGATGTCGGTGAACGTGCCCACCCAACGCATGAGTTTCCCCGCGCGATCACGCTGCAACCGCGCCCGCCACAGGTGCCAGCGATGCATGCCGTCGGCCGCACGGCGCAGGCGATATTCGCCGCGATCTTCCCGTCCTTCGCGTATCGCCTCCGCCCAAGCCGCCCGGAATGAAGCCACGTCGCCGGGATGCAACGCCTGGTGCCAGTTCTCCAGAGAGTTTTCCGGCGTCAGGCCGGTATAATCGTTCCACCCGCGGTTCACGGTTTCCACCCCGCCGTCCGGCCGCGCGGTCAATACCATCTGCGGCATCGTATCGGCGAGGAAACGCATGCTCTCCTCGCTGCGCTGCAACTCCGCCGTGCGCTCGATTACCCGGCGTTCGAGCGCCATGTGCGAACGCTGCAACGCATGCCGCGCGCGGTGCACCAGATAAAATGCCGCCGCCAGCAACAACGCCGCGACCGCCACGCCCGCCGCCAGCACCAGCGTCGCATTTCGCTCGATCCGTTGCATCGCGCGTTCGCGTCCTTCGAGGTACGCATCCTCCTCCGACTGCATCTCCGTGGCCAAGGCCGACACCTCGCGCGCGGCCGGCCGCAGCAACCGGATTTGCTCGGCGGTGTCGTTGGCTTTCCGCGCCTCCATCACCGCCTCGCTGTCCGCGATGCGCGACTCCGTCAGCACGGCGAGTCGTGCGATGCGGTCGCGCCGGAAAATGCTCGTCTCGGCGGCCAGTTCCAGCGCGCGCAGATCCGCGCGCAGCTCCGTTTCGTAAACCGCCTGCCGGCCCGCGTAGTACTCGTCACCCGTTATCGCATACGCCCGATCCGTCGCTTGCATGCGTGTCAGCGCCAGGATGTAGCGACTCACGTTTTCGCGAAACTCGAAGGCGTCCACGACCGCGCGTCCGGCGGCGCTTACTTCCTCGTTCATCACATGGCTCATGCGCCCGCACGCGAGCAGCAGCACCAGCGCGACCGTGAAAAGCGCCGGCGGCGAATTAAACCCGAGTCCCCGGTGAAACTGCGCGAGCGCTTCGAGAGCCGTCGCGCCGAGCGTCAAAAACAACAACGCCGTCGGCAGCGCCATTCCCGTGAAACCGCTCCAGCTATGCGCCGACTTCAGGCCCGACGCGTAACCAAGCAGCGCCAGTAGCGCGAGGCACAGCGCGGCTCCCGCCGGCACCAGCACCAGCCATCGCCGGCGTCGCAATCCGATCGCCCCCAGCAACGCCAGCTCCACGCAGACGAACGAAATCGCCGTGTTCGGCGACATCCGGCCGGGTGCATTCATCGCCACGGCCAGATCCTGTTTCAAAAAAAACTCATCGACTCCCAAGCCCATCCCCGTGGTGTTCTCCGCCAGGATCGCCAGCGCGATGATCATCGCCCCCCACCAAGGCCAGCGCGCCAGCTTCGGCAGGTCCCACGACCACGCCAGCAACCCAAACGCGGTCAGGAGAAAACAGAGCGCCGTATTGACCACCATCGGCGCGCCGGCGCCAGTCAACGTGACCAATGCCGGCAACCGCCAGGCCCAGCCAACCAGCGCGACACACGCACCCGCCGCCGTCACCGCGCCCATGGCCCGCAGCCACAGTCGCATGACCCTATCCAGAGTCGAAGGAAGTACGCCGGCCGGCAGGGGTAGGTAGTCGTTTGTTTCCACGTAAAATCCAGCGGCCAACATCGACCCAGACCCGGCCTTCTTGAACGGCTGCGACGACTCGCGCCGCTGTCATCTCACGCAAGCCGCGCTATTTCGCAATCACTGACGCTTCGCACGCGGCCGCGCCGCCTCGCGTTTAATTGCCTCCAACTCGGGCACAATCACGCGCGCATAACAATCAGGACACACCGAGTGGCTGAACTCCGATCCCGTTCGCGCGTTGATATATCCTTCGATCTGCTGCCAGTAGTTTTTGTCGTCGCGGACCTTCTTGCAGTACGAGCAAATCGGCAAAAACGCCTCCAACTGCTGCACCTGCGTCGCGTATCGCAGTATCCGTTCGGCCACGCGCAAACGCATCCATAACTCCTGTAGATTAAGTGGCTTGACCAGAAAATCGTCCACGCCCGCCTCGATCGCTTCGCGCTGGTTCTCGATGTCGGCCTCCCGGCTCGTCAGCAGGATGAAGTAAACGTATTCGCTTTTCCGCGACCTCACTTGCCGGCACAGCCCGAGCCCGTCCATCCCCGGCATGATCCAGTCACTGACGATCACCCGGGCCGGCTCTTTCTCGAGCTGCACGAGCGCCTCGGTGCCGTCCTGCACCTCCGTCACGTCGTCATAGCCCAGCCGGTGCAACGCTTGAACGAGGATGCGTCGCGCCACCGGATCGTCTTCAACAGCAAGAATTTTCAAAGGGGTTGGGGATTGGGACTTCCCTGCGCCGTTCGGGCCTCGGGAATCATCCGCAAACCCTGCAACAAGCGCCGTCCTCCGCAAGTTTTCCCTTCGCTTGGAAACGCACCCGCCGCTCCCGGTCGTCGCCCTCGCCATCTACTTGGGCAGATGCGCGGCGATTTTCCGCAAAAGCCCTTCACGCTCAAAAGGCTTTGTAAGCAGATCCACGGCTCCCACCGCTTGCACGCGCGCCGGCACGCCCACGATCGGCCGCCCGGTCATGATGATCACCGGCACGCGGCTTAACCGCGTATCCGTTTTTATAAGACTGCACACATCGAATCCATTCATCCCAGGCATCTCAATATCCAGCAGCACCAGATCGGGAATCTGCTGTCTGGCCATCGTCACGCCTTCCGCGCCACCACCGGCGGTTAATGCTTCGTGCCCCGCGCGTTCGAGTATCGCCTTCAGCACACCTCTCACCCCCGCATCGTCATCAATGATCAATAAGCGAGCCATCTCACCGTCCTCCTCTACCCGCGGCTGCGACGCCAAAACCTCCACGAAAACGGGGGATTCTTGGCACTGCGCAACTCATCCAGCACACGCTCTGTGTTGGGGCATCACCTTGTCAACGGGCAACACCCCGTTCTTCGCATAGGCGACACTCACAAGACTATATTCTTGTGCAAAAAACTTTGAAAAATTTGAAATTATTACACTGGCAGATTGGGTGCGTTGACAATTGCCAGAGTGAATAAGGAACTCCGCGCCGACACATGAATTACACGCAGCTTTTTCGCACGCTGAGGGAGGCAAAAGCGCTCACTCATGATGGATTGGCCCGCTTGGCCAACTGTCACAGAAACACCGTTATTAACGTCGAAAGCGGACGTCCGGTGAAATTCAAAACCATCGCCGAGCTCATGTTAAAAATGGGCTACGATTCCGGCTCTTCAGAAATGAAGAGTGTTGCGCTGCTGTGGCTCGAATCCATCAGCGGCATCAATCTAACCCACGAACAAAGTACCAGCGAAGCGCGCGAGCGCATCGAAAAATACCGGGCCACCGAGCGCGAAGCCGCGCAGTTGCTCGTCGATGCCGTCATCGCCGGTCATCTCACCGTCGATCAGATCCGCACCCTGCTCTTCGCCGCCGGCCGCCCCGAGATCATCGCGATCCTCGAAAATATCCGTCAGGTCGTCACCGACGCTGAAACCGCGCCCGTGGTAAACACGGCCGCGCCCATGCCCATCGCACAAAGCAGCTGATCGTCATTCCCGTTCTCGAAACGAAAAAGGCGCGTTACCAGCAACGCGCCTTTTTCGTGCCCACTCATCGCGCGGTCCGCGCTGGACGCGGGCCGCCGATAAATCATCACCGCTCAGCCTTCCGCCAACGCCGCACGCAAGCCGGCCACTTCGTTCTCCGGCGGCCGACACGTGAAGTGCTCGCACAAATACGCCGTCGCCTTTCCGTTCACCGGCTTCATTTCTGCGAGCCACGGCGCGCGCGCCGCCAGCCACCGCTGCCCCGCGCCTCCATCCGCCGCGAGCACCGATCGCCGCGCGCCCGCCCGCTCATACAAAACAGCCGCCAGCGCACGAAAGTCCGCCGCTTGCGGATCGCCGGCGATCACCACTTGCCGCGCCGGCTCGAGCGCAAGCTCCAGCGCGCACAACATCTGCGGCAGCGCATGCGGCGCCTTTTCCCACTGATGCTTCGCCGCGAGGATCGTCTGCAACGCGCGCGCACGCATCGCCTCCGCATCGGACGCGATCGCCGACAGGCGGTATAAATTCATCGCCGCGACCGACCCCGCCGTCGGCTCCGCGCCGTCGTAATCATCCTTCAATCGCAGCACGAGGTTCGTATCCCCGGCCGCCGAGTTAAAATACCCGCCGCGCGCGTCGTCCCAAAACAAACGATCCATCGTCGCCTGCAACCGCTCCGCCCACTGCACCCAGCCGATCTCAAACGTCGCCTCATAAAGATCGAGCAATCCTTGAACGAGAAACGCATAGTCTTCCGCGAACCCTTCGACCGCGCTCCGCCCGTCACGAAAACTCCGATACAGGATTCCCCGCGCGTCATCGAACAGTTCCCGGCGCAAGAAATCCGCCGCCTTCGCCGCCACCGCCGCATGCGCGCGCTCGCCCAGCACCTGCGCGCCTTTTGCGAGCGCGGAAATCATCAGTCCATTCCAGGCCGTCACGATCTTGTCATCCAGATGCGGACGCGGCCGGCCCGCCCGCGCTTCGCGCAACCGCGCCAGAGCGCCCACCAACCGGTCGCTCGCCGTCTGCACATCGAGCCCGCAAAGCTGCGCCGTCGCCGCAAGCGGTTGCCGCTGCATCAGAATATTCTTCCCGGAAAAGTCCCCGTGCGGATCGGAAATCGCCGGCACATTGCCACTGCCGATCACGCCAAAATGCGCGCACACGAGCAGCGAATCGCTCCCGCAAACCGCATCGATCTCCGCCTTCGTCCAGACATAGAACGCACCTTCAACGCCATGCGTCTTCGGGTCATCCACCGCTGCCATCTTGTCACTTGCCCTTTGCTCCTTGCCACTTAGCCCCGCGTCCAGCGCCACCTCCGGGGGCGCGCTATCCGCATCTTCCGCCGAATAAAAACCACCCTGCGGACTCGTCAGCTCACGCTTCACGTAGTCGAAAATATCGCGCGCGATCCACGCGTGGATTTCCTGCCCGGTCGTCACGCGCGCCGCCAAATAATTCAGCGCGATCTGCGCCTGATCGTAGAGCATCTTTTCGAAGTGCGGCACGAACCACGCGTCATCCACGGAGTAGCGGTGAAACCCGCCGCCCACCTGGTCATGAATTCCGCCTTCCGCCATTTTGCGCAGCGTCGTCGCGACCATCTTCACCGCTTCCACGCCCGCTTCCGATTGCGGCCCCTGAATCGCCGCGACGCGAAAAAGGAACTCCAGGTTCGACGCCCGCGGAAATTTCGGCGCTCCGCCGAAGCCGCCTTTCTCTGCGTCGAATGTCTCGTAGAAATATTGGAAACATTTCTCGAACGCTTCGCCTCCCGCCTCCGTGAGATCGAGCCCCGCCTTCCCTTCGTTGTCAGCGCCCGCTCCGCCCGTTTCGGCAAGCGCCCGTTGTCGCAATAATTCCACTACGCGCGCGCTCTCCGCCACCAGCTTCTCCCGCTCGTCCTTCCAGCCTTTCGCGATCGCCCTCAACACGCTCGCAAAGCCCGCCCGCCCCTGACGGTCCCCGGGCGGGAAATACGTGCCTCCAAAAAACGGCTTCAGCTCCGGTGTGAGCCATACGCTCAGCGGCCAGCCGCCGTGCCCCGTCATCGCCTGCACGTAGTTCATATACACGCGGTCCACGTCCGGCCGCTCCTCGCGATCCACTTTGATCGACACGAAATCGGTGTTCAGCAGCGCCGCGATTTCCGCGCTTTCGAAAGACTCGTGCGCCATCACGTGACACCAATGGCAGGTCGAGTAACCGATGCTCAAAAAGATCGGCTTCTCCTCCGCCCGCGCCTTCGCAAACGCGTCCTCCCCCCACGGATACCACGCCACCGGATTGTCGGCATGTTGCAGCAGATAAGGAGACTTTTCGTGAGCGAGACGGTTCGGCATGAGCGTCCGCATCGGTGCCTTCGTTTTCATCCGGGCGCAATCCCGACTCCTTCAAAAAGTCCTCCGTATTTTTCCCCGAAAATTTTCTGCCACACTAAGCGCACAACCGCGCGATCGGCTTCGCCCACGCTCGAAGCGTGCATCCGCGATCTCGCCCTCCGCCGCCCCGCCGCAAGCCCAGTGAATTCCTTTTTCCCGGACTTGATGCGCTTGGCGACGAACTCGAAGACCCCTTCGGCCTCACTCAAAACGACCTGCTCCTCGACCTCCAATAATCCAATATAAAACCAGCCGGAAAACGCCCCAGCCAGTCATCTCAAAAATCTCTTCGCGCTCCCTTCGCCTCTTGGCGTTTTGCGTTTCACCCAAAATCACCGGCCACCAACCGCCCGCTACCGGCGTTTCCAATTAAACATTTGGCGAAATCGTTTCTCCCCAGCTAAACGTCGAAACGTGATCCCTCATCCCCGCTTCCTCCTGCTTCCCCTTATCTTCGCCGCACTCGCGACGACCCAAGCCAAGCCGCTTATCGGCGGCCCCAAAACCATCCCCCTCGCCGCCGACGGCTCCATTCCCGGCGAAGTGGTCTCCGCGCAAATGGGCCAGGGCGGCTACGTCAAAGGCGCGACCAAAATCGTCGTCCCCCTCGTCTCCGTCGCCTTCGAAAGCTCCGCCAAAGCCTCCGTCACGAAGAGCTCCGGCGGCGGTTCGAAGATCACCACGAAGAGCCTGCAGTCGCATCTGTTGATCGACGACAAAGTTCTCCAAGCCATCGCCGACCAGCTTCAAGCCATCGTCGAAAAAGATCTCACCGACGCCGGCTTCGAAGTGCTACCCAAAGACTCCGTGGACACCGATGCGCGCGTCGCCGGCATCACGAAGGACGGCAAAATCGGCGTCGAGGTCGGCGACAACTTCATGGCGGGCTTCGCTGGAAACGGCGTGTACAATCGCTGGTACACCTCGGGCAATCGCCCGCTTTTCGGCACCGGTCCCACCTCCGCGCTCAGCCACACATCGCCGCTCATCCGCACCGCGCGCGATGTCGGCAAGGCGCTCTTCTTCTACCGCTTCAAAGTTCAATACACCGAGATGGAAGGGAAAAACGGTTTCTTCTTCAGCTACGTGAAGGGCAAAAACGCACTGCACATCGTCAGCGCCGACGTCTCCGTTTTCACCCCGACCCACACCCAGGGTTCGCTCGTTAAACTCAACGCCAACATCACCGCGGGCGACGACTTCGTGCAGGAAGTGCGCGAGCTGCCGAAGGAGCAGGCCGACCGCGTCGGCCTCCAAATGGGCGCCGTCCTCAGCACGTTGCTCAGCGGCAACGCCACCACCGCCACCAGCGGAAAATCCAGCGGCCACTACGCGATCATCGCCAACCCCGAACGCTATCAGGCCGACAGCCTCGCGCTGATCAAAGCCGTCTCCAAGCAATTCGCCCAATACCTCCACAAGGCCCAAGGCAAGTAAGCCGCCCCGCGCATCGTTCCTCGCAACCCCCGCCCCGGACTCACCCACCGGGGCATTTTTCTTTCCCCATTCGCCGATGATTTTTCCGTCCATGCGCCGCGTTTTCTTAAGCAGTCTCTGCTGGCTCGTCACAGCGACCGTCTGCCTCCCGCGTATCCACGCGCTCGACACACCACCGCCCGCGCCGTCCGGCCCCGTCTGGGAAAAAATCACCCCGCTCCTCGACCAAAGCATCGCCGCGCTCACCGCCGGCGACACCGCTCGCGCCGAAGATCTCCGCCATCAGGCACTCGCACTCAGCGGCTTCCTCGGCGCCGACAGCATCCCGCCCGATGCCACCCTCGTCGCCCACGCCGAACGCGCGCTCGAAGCCGGTTTTCCCGATGTCGCGATCATCGACTATCGCGAGTCGCTCTCCAGCCGCCGCCTGAAAAACACCCGCCTCATTCTGAGCAAACTGCTCATCGCGAAAGGAGCCGCCGACGAGGCGCTCCCGTATCTTAACGAGATCTTCCGCGCGGCCGATGACTACGGCGCCGCGCAGCTCCTCATCGGAAAAATTCACCTCGCCCGCTACGCGCAAAACCACTCTCTCGACGATCTCGCCGAGGCCGCCCTCGCGCTCGCGCCGCCGACCCGCTCCGCGAGAAACGTCCTCACGCCTGCGGGCGAAATCGCACTGAAGGAACTCAACGCCGCGCTGGAAAAACTCCCGCCGGACCAACGGGCCGCGCTCTCCCACACGCGCACAATCCGCCGCCTGGCCCGCGCTCACTTCCTATTCGCCGCCCACGAAAAGGACGAAGCGCTTCCTGTCTTGAACGAGCTTCTCGCCGAAGATCCTTTTTGCACCGACGCCTATGAACTGCGCATCCGCATCTCCGACTACGAAAAAGCCCGCAACGCGGCGGACGCCAAAATCGTCGAAGAGCTGAAAGCCCCCGCTCCGCAAATTCCCGAGAAAGGCGTCGCCTTCGCCGCGGCTCTCGCGAACGCCGACCGCCTCGTTCATCAACGCCCTTTCGACGCCCAGTCCTACGTGAAGCGCGTCATGGTGCGCCTCAGCATGAATTACCCCACCGTCGAGCAGGCCAAAGCCACCTATGACGACGCGAAGATCGCCAACAACCTCGACCCTTACGACCCCGAGACCTTCCAAATGCTTTGCGAAGCGTTTATCGCGCAAAAACGCGCCCATCCCCTCTCCGACGCCGCGAGTTTTCAGGAGCTCGATCGTCTCGAAAAAGCCGCGATCTGGGCCGCCGATTCCGCTGTCACGCTCGCACCGAAGGAAGTGGACCTCCTCCTGTGGCGCGCAGCAAAACAGCAGCAGGTCGGCGAAGGCTCGAGAACTCAGACCGCCGCCCGCGCACTCCTCTTTTTGAACCGCGCCGTCGCACAGGCGCCCACCAATTTAGCCGCCCTTTATGCGCGCGCCGAAACCGCCCGAAGCGCCGAAAACTTCGTCCGGTCCGCGCAGGATTACCGCGAGCTCATCCGCCTCGACCCCGCCCAGCTCGTTTACTCGTACAACCTCGGCTGGGTCTTGATGAGCATGAACAAATTTCGCGCCGCCGCCGCCGCATTCGAAAATTCGATACCAGGCGGAAACGTCCCTGACGACGCCCGTTCCCTTCAAGCGCTCGCGCTCGCCTTCGCCGGCGATCCGAAAGCGGAAGAACTCGCCGCCAATATTCCTGAACACTCTGTTTCCTCGGGCGGCGTCAGCACCGCCCAGTGGAACATCGGTCACAACAAGAACCACACATCGCCCTTGATCGAGCGCGTCGCCGCCCGTCTCCAAAAAGCGACCCGTTAACCTCACCGGAATCGCCCTCGATCGCCGTCGATCGCTCGTGTAGCCGCCCGCCTGTAGCCGCCCGCATGTAGCCACGCTCGCCAGAGCGTGGTCTCCGCGATGGCCCGTCCCACCGGCGCTTACGTCACCGCCGGCCCACCAATCCACGCGCCCCCTCACTCCATCGGGATCTCCGGCGCACCGGCCGCCACCGCGAGCTCCTGCCAGCGACCCGCCTCCACCGGATCCGCCGGCACGCCCAGCCCTTTTGTATAAATTTTCTGGAGACTCCGCGCCGAGATCGCGCTGCCATGCTCGTACGCCTGCTTCAACAAGGCGATCCCGCGAGCCGCGTCAGGCGTGAAATCGTTAAGCCCTTTCAGCGTCATCACACCGATCGCGTTGAGCACATAATCGTCATCGGGAAACTTCACGAACGCCCCGTCGAACAGCTCTTTCGCCTTCACCGGATCGGGCCGCAATCCGTAACGGCCATCGCGCACGAACTGCGCATACGTGATCATCGCGCGCGGATCGCGTTTGGAAAAACGCTGCGTCCACCGCAACCCCGCCGCTTCGTCATAGCACGCTTCGTCCGGCGAAAAATAGAGGTCGGCCACCGTGCGCGCCGCTTCCGCGTTGCCGCGTTCCGCCGCGCGCTCGAACCAATGAACCGCCTCCGCGGGATTTTTGTCCACGCCGTCTCCGCTCAAATAACAGTTCGCCACATTCAGCGCCGCCGTTTCGTTGCCGCCTTCCGCCGCCTTCCGGAGCAGCGCAAAGCCCTCCGGTTTATCCTCCGGCACACCGTTTCCCATCAGGAGCATCGTGCCCGCGAGATTCATCGCCTGAAGGCGCAGCGCGTCTTCCTCGAAAGTGCGTTTCTTCGAATCCGACGCGATCGCCTTTTGAAACCACACCAGCGCCTCGGGCAGATTTTGCGCGATGCCGTTTCCCCAAAATAACGCCCTCCCGAGCATCACCTGACCGCCGACATCGCCCGCCTCGCCAGCCGCGCGACACCACGCATAAACTTTCTCCGCCGGTGCCGGCACGCCATCCACTTTGCCATCCGCAAAAATCCGCACCACCCGGCGCTGCGAGGGTTCATCTCCCGCCAGTGCCGCCTTCGTCGAGTACTGCAACGCCACATAAACATCCACATCGAGATCGGACAGCATCGCCCGCTCCCGCGTCGCGATCACATCGCCGCGCAACGACAACTCCTCAAGCGCCAGCCGTTGCCGCAGCTCCAGTTCCGAGCCCGGCGTCCCCAGTCCGCAATTACGGATCAACCGCACCGCCGCCCACAACGCTTCCTCCCGGCGCGGCCCCTGCACCCGTACATATTTCCCCACCGCCGCAGCAGGCGACGTCTGCGCTTCGCGCGCAGCCACCTCCATCATCGCGTTCGCGTCACCGGCATTCGACGCCGCATAGAGTTTCTCCAGCGCCCGCGAACGGGCTGCCTCCTCGGCCGCCACACGCGCAGCCTCCGCGCGCGCCCGCTCCGCACTCACCCGAATCCGATACGCATTTGATCCCCAATTTTGCGTCACCCGGTTGGGATGATTCTCCCGGAAAATCTCCGCAGCCCGATCCCGTGCATAACCCGGATACGGCTCGCTCGAGGAACTCCCCGACGACCGCCGCGCCCGGATGTCCCGGATCTGGTCGTCCCATTGCGTGCGGTTGTTGGTAAAGTCCCGCCAACTATCACCCGCGACGCCACGCGTGCTCATCAGCAGCATCGCACAAACAGCCAAAGATAAAACGACAGGCCGTTGCACGGAATTCAGGGGCATGTCCCGCAGCATTAAATTTCCCGCCACGCGCGCAAATGCATAGTCGATCCCCGTCGTGAATCGTATAGCTCCCGGGAAAAATCGCAGCCCAGCCAAGGCGCTCAACGCGGTTTCCGCCCGGATACCACCAGGCACACCGGCGTAAACGCCACGCTCTTTTCTCCTCGCGCCATTGCATCCACAAGCTCGCTCTCGCGCGCCATTGCCCGATCCCAGAATCCACCGAAATCCTCCGCCCCGCCTCCTCCCGCCAGAAAATAACGTCGCGTATCGTCCTCGCTCCAAATCCAGAAATTCCGCCGCCGCATCTCCGTCATTTCCTCCACCACCGCGCGCTCGGAATCCGATGAGTAAGGCGGCACCAGCAGCGTGATTTTATCCGACAGATACGCCTCGATTTGCTCGACACCCGCCTCCGCCAGCCACCCCGCCACGTTCGGCCCCGCCGAGTTGAATCCTTCGCCCAGATTCATTTTCCCGCGCTCACAAATCAGCTGAAATTCGATCAGCGCCACCGCGTCGCGAACCGGCCGCCGGTGATCCGCATCGCTCGTGTTCGCCGCCAGATTGTCCGGCTCGACAATCACCAGCAGCCCGCCCGGCGCGAGCACGCGAATCATCTCAGCGATCACCACACGCGGCTCCTTCACATGAATCAGCACCGTCTGACAGGTAACCAAATCAAACGCCCCGTCCGGGAACGGCAGCCGCTCAGCATCTGCGACTTGAAAAACCATCGCCACGTTTGCCACGCCCGCACTCCGCTTCTGCGCCTCTTCGACCGACCGCGCCTCCCGATCGACCCCGGTTAACACACTGCCAGCCGGTAGAAACGGCGCCAGACACCGCCCCCAGTGACCCACGCCGCAGCCCACATCCAACGCCGTATTCACGTCTTGGAGTCGCCAGCGGCGGCTCATCAATTCCAGAAAGTCCCGGTTCCACCAAAAGTCCCGCGTATCCCCGAAATACTCCGCCGAATGTGGCTGGCTGCTCATGCGCACCACGCTTTCTTCCCCGCGCAAAAGAGCCAGCCCTCATCCCGCAAACTTCTCCCGCATCCCCTTGCTCCGCTTCTTCCCGTCCGGTCCGCTTGCCAACCGCGCCGCTCCGGGCATGACATCCGCTCTCCCTGCCTCCGATGCCCGACCTTCCCCCGACCTCTCGCTTCGCCAAGCTGCGCAACGCCTTTCTCTCCGGCCTGCTCTTGCTCACGCCCATCACGATCACGTGGCTCGTGTTCTCCGCCATCTTCAACCGCGTCGGCGGGGGCTTCCGGGAATATTTCTTCTTCTTCGTGCCCTCCGAGCTGCGCGACCACGACAGCCTGCGCCTGCTGTGGAACGTCGTCGCCACGCTCATCGTCATCGTGCTGATCACCCTCCTCGGCTACATCTCGCGGTATGTGCTCGGCCAATACTTCGGCAGCCTTGCCGAGCGTTTCATCCTCACCATCCCCGGCGTCAACGGCGTGTACAACACGGTCAAGCAGATCGTGGACACCTTCGGCACCCAGAATCGCAACCTCTTCAGCAAGGTCGTGCTCGTCGAGTTCCCGCGCCCCGGCGTCCGCACCATCGGCTTCCTCACCAACCGCGCCCAAGGCGAACCCAGCGCGCGCACCGGCGTCGAACTCCTCACCGTTTTTGTCCCCACCACACCGAATCCGACTGGCGGATACCTGATGCTCTTCCCGAAAGCCGAGGTCATCGAACTCGATATGAGCGTCGGCGACGGCATGAAAATGATCATCTCCGGCGGCGCCGTGATCCCGCCCTGGCCGCCTGTGTCCAAAGCAACAACGCCCACCACACTCCCCTGATCCCTCCGCCATCGTTCTCGTTCTCCCTTCTGAAATCAGGGCGACGCAGAAGGACGATCAATCCCTCCGCCACCCCTCGATCCCACCACCTCGCTCCGCCCACTGCCCATTGTTCACTGGCCACTGTTCATTGGTCATTGGTCACTGGTCACCGGCCTCCACTCCCTCTCCCCTCCCTCATGCCCGGCCAGCCGCTCACGACCGACGCCTTCGTGCTCCTCAAACGTCCGCCGGCCGACACGTTTCAAACGCTCACGATTTTCTCCCCGTCGCACGGCACGCTCACCGCGCTTCAACGGCTCTCGAAAAAACCCGGCGCCGTCACTTCCGCCGTCGCGCTCGATCTCTTCGATGAGGTTTCCCTCTATCTGGAAACCGCGAACCAAGGCCACACGTGGTTCATCAAAGAACCCCGGCTGCTCACCCGCCACGCCGCGCTCGGTCGCGACTACGAAACGCTCCGCCACGCGTCGTCGCTCGCCACGTTCATCTCACGCAATCCCGCCCCCGAAGAAAGCCGCGAGCGTATCTACGCTCTGCTGCGCGACGCGTTCGCCGCCTTCGCCACCAGCGCGCGCCCCGACATCGTGTATTTTAAAAGTCTATACCGACTCGCCCGCGACGAAGGCCACCCGATGAAACAACACTGGTTCCCCGCGCTCCCCGCCGGCGATCGCGCGCTCGTCGCCTCGCTCCTCAACCAGCCCGTCTCCACGCAAACCCTCGACCTCGAGACCGTCTCGCGCCTCCAGAAACGCCTCGAAAACTACCTTCGCGAACACACCGAAATCCTGCCCTGAAACACCGATCTCATTCCTCTCGCCATACCGCCCACCGCCTTGTCCGCGCCGGAAAACTGATTTCTGTTTCCGCCCCGATCCCATCTTCCTGCCGCTCCCTTAAATCCGGTCCACCTTTCGCCTTCGCGCTCCGACCTTCGCCCGCCCGCTCATGGATTTCGACCTCGATCAACGCACCGCCCGCCTGAGCGTTGGTGAGTTCTCCGACTTCACCGTCGGCCCGCGCGATTCCACCGGCGCACCGTCCGGCCTTTGGCGCGCCCAACTCGGCACGCAATGGCATCAACAGCTCCGCGCTCAAACCACCGCCGAGCGCAGCGACGCACTCTTCGAAGTCCCGATCACCGGCCGGCTCGTTCATAACGGTTGGACGCTTACACTCACGGGCCGCATCGATCAGGTCATTCCCGCCAGCGACGCGCTTCTGCTTCGCGAAATAAAAACCGTCAGCCGCGAGCTCCCCGCCGACGACGCCGAACTCCGCGCCGGTTATCCCGCCTACTTCATCCAACTCGCCGCCTACGCCGCCCTCGCCCGCTTCGACCCCACCGCCCTCCCCGCAGAAAAGTGTCACGTATTACGTGACAATCTCCCCGAAATTCCCGGGCCTCGCCCCCCCGAAACCGCTTCCGGAAATTGTCACGTATTACGTGACAATCCCTCTGAAAATCCCGCGCCGCGCCCGCACGCGATTCACGGCGAATTGCACTTCGTCGAGATCGCCTCCGGGCTCGCGCAAACCGTCGCGCTCGCTCCGACTGACGATCTTCTTTTCCGCACCCAGCTCGAACGCGTCTGCGAGTTCCTCGACCTTCGCCATCGCGCGCGCGAACGCCTGTGCACCCTTCGCTTCCATCCGTCGTTCGCCGAACTTCGCGCCGGCCAGGAAACCACCCGCGCCGATCTTGCCGCCGCGATCGCGCGCCAGCCGATCGTCTTCTTCGAAGCCCCGACCGGTTTCGGAAAAACCGGCGCGCTCCTCGAACTCGCCCTCGAACGCCTCCGCTCCGGGAAATGCGAACGCGTGCTCTACCTCACCAGCAAAGCCACCGGCCAGCTTCAGGTCATGCGCACCCTCACCGCGATGACCGCGCCCGGCGCACTGCCCGCCAAAACGGATCAATCGTCAACCGCGCCCGCGTCCTCCTCGTCTGTCGCCGCCTGGCTGATACGTCCGAAACACGAGCACTGCATTAACACCGTCTTTCAGTGCTCCCGTGAGGTCTGCGCCCACCTCGTCGGCGCCGAAGCCCGCTGGCCGCGCAGCGGACTTTCCCGTTTTTATCTTTTCGAAAACGAACCGCGCGATCTGCCGTCCCTTCGCGCCGCCGGCCGCGCCGCGTCGATCTGCCCCTACGAAATCACCCGCGCGGCCCTGCCGTTCAACGATGTCTGGATCGGCGACTACAACTACGTTTTCTCGCCTTCCACGCGCGGCCTTTTCTTTGACCAGCCGGGCTTCGATCCCGCCCGCACGCTGCTCATCATCGACGAGGCCCACAACCTGCCGTCCCGCGTGGCCGATGTCTACAGTCACGCCTTCACTGCCGGCGACGCCTCCGCCGTCGTCGAGTCGCTCCACCGCATCCGCGCCCCGCAAAAACTCGTCCAGGCTTGCGAGCATTGGTCGCATTTTCTCCGGCAGCGGGCCGTCCGCGACTCGCTCGCCCTCGCCGACGAAGACGACGCCCGTGAACTCCTCGCCACGCTCGCCGGCCTCATCGCGATAACGCCCCTCGACACCGAGCAGCTCGGCCCCGGCGTCGCCGAACTTCTCTGGCAGATTCCCTCCTGTATCGATTTGTTGAACACCGCCGATCTTCC
>Ga0164241_10003167_pt1 | contig 16941 bp, 12 predicted proteins | sample OricomyardsoilBY_FD_108780 | JGI IMG/M metagenome (GOLD analysis project Ga0164241, IMG submission 108780) | Backyard soil microbial communities from Emeryville, California, USA - Original compost - Back yard soil (BY) | ecosystem: Environmental > Terrestrial > Soil > Unclassified | place: USA...
GACGACGCGCTGCTGGAGACGGCTCGCGCCGCACTCGTGGAGGCCGCGGCCGCCGTCCAGCGTTCATGACACCAGCCGCCAGACGCCATCGGCTGCACTACACCGTTGCCACCGCGTGGCTGGTGGCAACGGTGTCGCTGGCGTCATGGTGGCTGGCGATCGGGCTGTCGCTGCCCGAGCGCATGCATCGGATGTTCGTGTGGGAGGGGGCGGCGTTCATCGGCCTGCTCGTCGCCGGCGGCGTCGCCATCGTCCGCGCTATCCGCCGTGAGCACCTGCGCCGCCAGGCGTTGGAAACCTTCTTCATGTCCTTCACTCACGATCTGAAGACGTCGCTCGCCAGCGTGGGTCTGCAGGCGGAGAACCTCCGGGAGGATTGGCCGGCCGCAACGGATCGAGCGCCGCTGGATCGGCTGCTCCACGATCTGGTCCGGCTGCAGATTCAACTCGAGAATTCGCTGTTCGTGGCGCAGCCCGATGGAAGGTTGCTGCGCGAGCCCATCGCCACGGGTCCCGCGATTGCACGCCTGGCCGAAGACTGGCCCGAACTCATTGTCAACATTCGCGGCAGCGCCACCGTCGTCGCCGACGCGCGGGCCTTTGATGCGGTGGTTCGCAACGTACTCCAGAACGCGGTCGTGCATGGCGGCGCACAGTGCGTGGACGTCACCGTGGAACCGGCCGCCTCCGGCGATCGCGTTCGCCTGACGCTTGCCGACGATGGCCGGGGAATCGAACCCGAAATTTTCGCCGGACTGGGCCAGCCCTTCGGGCGCGGAAGCCGGACGAGCGGAACCGGCGTCGGCCTCTTTGTCTGCAGCCAGTTGACGACGCGCATGGACGGCGTGCTGCGGTTCCTCCGTGGAGGATCTGCCGGGCGCGGCCTTACCGTCGTGCTCGAGCTGCCCGGGGCACGCTGATGTCCCGCGTCCTCCTGGTGGAAGACGATGAGTCGCTGGGCCGGACCCTGACTGAGCGACTGCGAAAGGAACGGCTGGAGGTGCACTGGGCGAAGACCGTCGCCGCGGCCGAACGCGCCGTGGCGGAGGATGTCTGGGACCTGGCGGTGCTGGACGTGCGACTTCCCGACGGGTCGGGGTTCGGCCTCGCCCGGATGATCAAGCGATCGTCGTTGACGCCGATCATGTTCATGACCGCGCTGAATTCCGCGGAAAACCGGCTCGAAGGTTTCGAGATTGGCGCTGACGAGTATCTGCCGAAGCCATTTCACCTGAAGGAGTTCGTCCTCCGCGTCAGACACGTACTCGCCACAGAGCGGGTGCCGGAAATCGTGCGCGCGCAGGGACGGGAGATCGACTTACGAGCGCTGTCGGTCACCACTGCACACGGGGAGCGCGCATTTCTCCAGGTGCGCGACGGGCGGGTGCTGCGGCTGCTGATCTCGTCCGCGCCGGACGTCGTCGATCGGTCGGTCATCCTGGATCGGGTGTGGGGACGGGATCAATTCCCGACGCCGCGCGCCGTCGACAACGCGATCGTGCGATTGCGGCAGGCCCTGCGCGATGAAGACAACTCCCTCATCCGGTCGGTGAGGGGCGTTGGATATCAGTGGCGCGGCGGCGAATCCTGACCGCGGGCTACCCGTCGATCTCTGGGATAATTGGCCGGACCATCCAGGTCAAACAGCCGTTGTCACGTACTTCGCCAGGAGACTCGCTCATGCGTGTGACGTTCCCGTGTCTGCTGATCGCCCTCGTGCTGTCCCTGGTCGCGCCCGTCCACGGCGCCGGACCGCTGTTGCTGGTGCTCAACAAGGGCGACCTCACCATGGCCATCGTCGATCCGGCCAGGCTGGCCGTAACGGGCCGAGTCCCGACCGGACCGGACCCCCACGAAGTGGAAGCGTCCGCTGACGGGACGCGCGCGTATATCGCGAACTACGGCCGTGGCAATGGCGCCGCGAACACGATTAGTGTCGTCGATCTCGTGGCGAAGCAGCCGATGCCGCCGATCGATCTCGGGACGCTGTCACGGCCGCACGGCCTGCATTACATCGGCGGCAAGTTGTATTTCGCAGCGGAGGGCGCGCGCATGGCGGGACGTCTCGACCCGTCAAGTCGTCAGGTCGAATGGACCGTGAGCACCGGGCAGGATGGTCCGCACATGATCATTGCCACGGCCGACCACATGAAAGCGTTCACGACAAACCGCGGCGCGGGCAGTGTGTCGATCCTCGAGCACACCGGCGCCGGCGCCGGCGACTGGCATGTCACGAACGTGGCCGTCGGACGAGGCGCGGAAGGCTTCGACTTGTCGCCGGACGGGAAGGAACTGTGGACCGCCAACGCGAGCGAATCGACGGTATCGATCGTGGATGTTCGCTCGAAGACGGTCGTGCAGACGCTGCGTGTGCCGTTCAGCCGCGCCAATCGCCTGAAGTTCACGCCCGACGGGACGCGTGCGTTGATCTCCGATCTCGGTGGTCACGAGCTCATCGTGATGGATACGGCGGCGCGCCGGGAGATTGGACGCATCGACGTGAAAGGCGGTGCGGCGGGGCTGCTGGTGGAGCCGTCGGGTGCGCGCGCATTCCTGTCTGTCGGATCGCAGGGTGCGGTCGCCGTCATCGACCTGAAGCAGCTGGCGGTGACCAGCTGGATTCAGACCGGCCCGAATCCCGACGGGCTCGCGTGGGTCAACTAGTCGCAGGGCCCGAGGCTTCGGGCTGCGGGGGCCCGAGCCTCGAGCGCCTGCTGAGTCAGTTCTTCTTGTAGGTCTGCTTCGTCGTGACGGGCGTCGGATCCTGGAACCCGGGCGCCGTGCGCTCGACAACCAGATTGCCGCCCTCGAGCGACAAAGTCATCTTGGCCTCCTGCGTGGGGCCGCCGAACGCCGACATGTCGGTGTTGGTGGTGATCAGAATCTTGCCGCCGCTCACGGTCGCCTTCGAAAGAGTCGTGAGCGTGCCGCGGCCGCCCATATCCTGCGTGCTCTTGTTCTCCGACCCATCGAGCTTGTAGACGGTCTTCATTTCGCCGGCCTGGGTCGTTCGGGTCACGGTCAGAGTGGCGGCATCCTGCGCGATCGTGCATTCCATCCCGCAGAACTGTCCAAAGCCACCGCCGCCGCGTCCGCCTCGACCGCCGCCGCCTGCCGGCGCGTTCGGATCGACGACGAGCGTCCACTTGCCGGTCAGACTCGGGGCCTGTGCCAGCACGCCGACGGCGAGACTGAGGACGGCCACTGCAATTACGCTTGCCTTGCGTCGCATACAAGACTCCTCTGGAAACCCCTTCGCGGGGGGCGATGCCAACTGCTTGAAATCGGCTGACGAGCCTACCACCACTGCTAGTTTCGTTTCTCGATTGTGACCTTCGTCATCGTGATCGGCACCCGCGGGGTTTCCCCGTCTACGGGCACGGCGGCCATGGCGTTGAGGACGTCCATGCCGGCGACGACGCGTGCGAATACGGTGAACTTGCCGTCGAGCGCGCGGCACTGCCCGATACAGACGAAGAACGATGTCTGGCCGCTGGCCGGATCGTCGCCGTGCGCCATGGCGACGGTCCCTGGAACGTTGGCGGTCTCGGTGAATTCCGGCGCGAGATTGTGCACGAGCTGCTGCTGCCGCGCGGTGAGGGCGGCCGTTCTGAAGTTGAGCGCGCCTGTCTGGATGACGAAATTCGGCGCGACGCGGTGAACTCCGATGCCATCGTAGACGCCGGCCTGCCCCATGCGGAGAAACGCCCGCACCGTCTCGGGCGCGAGATCGGGCAGCATCTCCAGTTCGATCGTTCCCATCGACGTGTCGACGAACGCTCGATAGGCGCCAAGTTCCGCGGCGGTGTCGTTGACGAACGGCTCCGGTGGCGTGTCGCGGATCGTGATGTTCGTGATCTCCACGCGCGTCTTCGGCGCGCCTGATCCATCCACGTCGACCGAAGAAATCTGCTGCACGACTTCGAGGCCATCGACGACCCGGCCGAACACCGTGTAGAGGCCGTCGAGGGACGGCTGGTCTGTCACGCAGATGAAGAATTGCGACCCGCCGCTGTCGGCCTTGCCGTCGGCGATCACGGTTGAGACCGTACCGGCGGTGTGCCTCTCGGCGTTCGGCTCGGCCTTGAGCTGATTGAAGCCGCCCTGTCCATAGTCCGCGGCTTTCGCAGGATCCTTCGTCAGCGGATCGCCGCCCTGAATGACCCCGTATTTCACGACACGATGGAACGCGGTCCGGTTCAATGCGCCCTCACGCGCCTGTTTCATGAAGAAGCCGACGTGATTCGGGGCCGCATCCGGCAAGAGCTGGACGACGAAGGTGCCTGCGGTGGTCGCCACCACGGCCTGCTTGCCCCGCATCTCGTCGAGTGAGTAGGGAGACGTAAAGAAAGTGGGCTGAGGTGCAGGCCTTGGTGCCTGCCGGGGAGCCGTCCGCGGCGCGGCCTGCGCCGCCATGAGGAGAACCATGAGCAGCAGGTGGGCGGGCATGGGAGCATTCTAGAGAAGTACGAAGTACGAAGTACGAAGTAAGAAGTACGAAGTAAGAAGTACGAAGTACGGAAGTTCGGAAGTACGAAAGAAGTACGACGAGGCAGAACGAAAGCGCCCGCGGCGGCAATTTGGGCTTGCCGTGCTCTTCCGCGGCGAGATAATGGTTTGTATGTCTGACATCGCCTCGCGCGGTTACGCCACTCCGGGTGTTCTGGTCTCGACCGAATGGGTCGCGGCCCACCTCAACGATCCGAACGTCCGCATCATCGAGTCCAACGAGGACACGCTTCTTTACGCGTCGGGCCACCTGCCGGGCGCGGTCCACGTGGATTGGACGGCCGATCTGAACGATCCGATCAGGCGGGACTACATCACCGACAAGGGCTTCAAGGTCCTCATGTCGAAGATCGGCGCCACTCCGAAGACGACAGTCGTCTTTTACGGCGACAAGAACAATTGGTGGGCGTGCTACGCGTTCTGGGTCTTCCAGCTCTTCGGACATACGAACGCAAGGGTCATGGACGGCGGGCGGCTGAAGTGGGAGAAGGAAGGCCGTCCGATGACGCGCGAAGTGCCGGCGATCACCCCGACGAAATACCCGGCGCGCAAACGTTACGACAAGCCGGTCCGCGCGTTCCGCCAGGACGTCCTCGCGCATCTGAAGAAGAAGGGACAGCTCGTCGACGTGCGCAGCCCGGAAGAGTACGCCGGTACGCGCATGCACATGCCCGACTATCCGAATGAGGGCGCGCTGCGCGGCGGCCATATCCCCACCGCCAGGAGCGTGCCGTGGGCCCGCGCCATCAATCCCGAAGACGGCACCTTCAAGACGGCCGCCGAGCTCGGCGATCTGTACCTGAAGCAGAACAGGCTCAAGAAGGACAAGCCGACCATCGCCTACTGCCGCATCGGCGAGCGGAGCAGCCACACGTGGTTCGCGTTGAAGTACCTGCTCGGTTTCAAGAACGTCCGCAACTACGACGGCTCCTGGACCGAATGGGGTAATTCGGTCGGACTGCCCATCGAAAAATAGTGTTCAGGACACCGGGTGTTCACGGACACCCGGTGTCTTTCGAGTGCGGACGATGTCCTTTCCACCAAAACTCCAGGCCGTGCTCGATACATTCGAGTTGTTCAGCGATCCGGCGGATCGCACGAGCCTGCTGCTGAGCTACGCCGACCAGTTCAGGGAAGTCCCCGAGGGCGTCGCACGGCGTCCGTTCGGGCGCGAGCACCTCGTTCCGCATTGTGAGTCCGAGGCGTACGTCTGGGCGATCAAGGCGCCGGACGGCACCCTGAAGCTGCACTTCGCGGTGGAGAACCCGTCCGGGGTCTCCGCCAAAGCGCTCGCAACGATTCTGGACCGATCGCTGTCGGGGCTTCCGGCCGCCGATATCGCCACGGTCACCCCCGACCTTGTTGAGAAGATCTTCCGCCAGAACATCTCCATGGGAAAAGGGATGGGACTGATGTCGATGGTGCAGGCAGTTCGATCGCTCGCCACGGCCGCCGCGAAGTAAGCTCTGATCATGCCCTCACGGCGGTCCGTCGTCGGTGCGGCACTGATCTCTATGTCGTGCGCATCATCACACACCGTCCTCAAGCTGACCGAGATGCCGGCAATCGACACGACGCGCGTGCTGGCGGACATCCGCCGGCTGGCATCGGATGAATTCGAGGGACGCGCTCCCGGCTCGAAGGGCGAGGAGCTGACCGTCAGTTACCTGATCGATCGCTTCAAGGCGGCCGGCGCGGAACCGGGTAATCCGGATGGCACGTGGGTCCAGAACGTCCCGCTCGTGGGCATCACCGCCAGGAACATCTCACCGCTCGTCGTCAGCCGCGGCGCGCACGTCGAGTCCTTCAGGCCGCACGACGACATCGTCGCGTTCAGTTCGCGGGTGACGGAGACCATCCATCTCGATGCGTCGGAGATGGTGTTCGTCGGTTACGGCGTGCAGGCGCCCGAGTATCAGTGGGACGACTTCAAGGGCGTCGATGTGCGCGGCAAGACCCTCGTCGTCCTCGTGAGCGATCCGCCGGTGCCGCTCGATCCGTCGAGACCCGACGACCTCGACCCGGAAATGTTCGGGGGCCGGAAGATGACGTACTACGGCCGGTGGACCTACAAATTCGAGAAGGCTGCCGAGCTCGGTGCCGCGGGCGTGATCGTCGTGCACGAGACGGGACCCGCCGGCTACCCGTTCAACATCGTCCAGGGCTTCGAGGGGGAGCGCTTCGATCTGATCACGCCGGACCGAAACATGAAGCGCGCCGCGCTCGAGAGCTGGATTTCGATCGACGCCGCCAGGCGACTGTTCGCCATGGCTGGCCAGGACTTCGCGACGCTTAAGATGCAGGCGCGGACGCGCGAGTTCGCTCCCGTGCCGCTTGGCGCGACCGCGACGATCTCGTTTGCCCAGACCTTGCGGACGATTCAATCGCGCAATGTCATCGCCAGGATCCCGGGAGCCGATCCGCGGCTGCGGGACGAGTACGTGGCATACACCGCCCATTGGGATCACCTCGGCATCGGAACACCGGTCGACGGCGACGCCATCTACAACGGCGCACGGGACAACGCGAGCGGCTGCGCGATGCTCATCGAGTTCGCGCGCGCGTTCAAGGCCGTCGTGCCGCCACCGAAGCGGTCGATCCTGCTGATCGCGGTCACCGGCGAGGAATCCGGGCTGCTGGGTTCGGGCTACTACGCGACGTTTCCTCTGTATCCGCTGGCGGGGACGCTGGCGGCAATCAACATGGACGAGATCAACGTGTGGGGGCGCACGAGCGACTTCACGGTCATCGGCCTCGGCGCCTCCGATCTCGATAATTACGTCAAGGATGCAGCGGCCGAGCAGGGCCGAGTGATCCGCCCCGATCCCGAGCCGGAAAAGGGTTACTACTACCGATCGGACCATTTCAACTTCGCGAAAATGGGCGTGCCGGCTCTCAGCACCGATGCCGGCGTCACATTCGTGGACAAGCCGGAGGCATACGGACAGCAGAAGCGGGACGAGTGGACGAGCCGGGACTACCATCAGCCTTCCGACGAAGTGAGGGACTGGTGGGATCTGTCTGGCGCGGCCGAGGATGCCCAGCTGCTCTTCGCCGTTGGGTACCGCGTTGCAAACGCGGGGTCGTTTCCGGAGTGGTCAGCGGGCAACGAGTTCAGACTCGTGCGGGAAAGGATGCTCAACGCGCCAAAGTAATGCCGATCGAACCAGTCGACCGCGCTGTTCGTCGCCCCTGGCGTGCGCTGTCTGCCATCGCGCTGGCCGGCGCGGCGGTCATCGTGTTCTGGTTCTGCGACGCGCAGCCCTGGCCCTGGATGGACTCGGCGGTCAACTCGGCGCTGTTGAAAATCGCTGTCTGGGTGACTGCCGTTGTCGCCGCGGTCATGGCGTTCGAGCGAACGGACGTTGCAGGTGCGGTCGGGCGGCTCGGCCTCACCGAACAGCCGCTGTCCGGAGCCGCGTTCGGAATGGCCGCGACGATGCCCATGGGCCTGGCGGCGCTCACGACGGGACGATCGCCGGCCAGCACGGATCTCATACTGGGCGCGGCCCTGCTCGGACCGTTTGCCGAGGAAGTTCTGTTCCGCGGATTTCTGTTTCAGTACCTGTATCGCGGGGCGCGATGGCGCGTCGTGTGGGCCGTGCTGGTCAGCGCGCTTGCGTTTGGTGCGGCGCACCTCACGGCACTGAACGATCCGTCCCTGTGGGCGTCACTGGCAGTGTTTGGTCCGGCCATTCCCGGCGCAAGCCCCCAGGTCGTCGCGCTCGGCCAGGTGGCGCCCCTCGCATTCGGACCGGAATCGATGGTTGAGCTCTTGATGCCGGCAGGCGCGGGCGCAGCCTTCGCCTGGCTGGTCTACAGAACAGGCAGCCTGTGGCCGGCTGTCGGTCTCCACGGCGCGCTGAATTTCTGGTCCGTGCTGTCGCATCCCGCCTCGGATCGGCTCCGGGATGCCGCCGATCCGACGAGCATCGCGCAAGGGCTTTCCCTTGCGCTCGCCCTGCTGCTCGCCGAGCTCCAGTGGCGGCGGAACAGCTCGTCGCACGCCGCCTCGACACGCGCGCTGTGAACCGATCGGATCAATATCCGAGATTGGACGCCAGCCAGCGCTCGACCTCCTGCACCGGCATGTTCTTTCGACGCGCGTAATCCGCGATTTGATCGCGGCCCAGGCGGCCGACGTTGAAGTATCTGGCCGCCGGATGCGAGAGATACAGCCCGCTCACGGAGGCTGGCGGCGTCATGGCGTACGACTCCGTGAGATGGATCCCGATATCGGGCGCATTCAGCAGGCGGAACAGTTCCCCTTTTTCCGTGTGATCGGGACAGGCCGGATAGCCGAATGCGGGGCGGATTCCCCGATACTTCTCGGCGATCAACTCATCGTTCGTCAACTGTTCCTCGCGGGCGTACCCCCAGTCCCGTCGCGCCTGGGCGTGCAGGTATTCCGCAAAGCCTTCTGCCAGCCGATCGGCCAGTGCTTTCACGATTATCGCGTTGTAGTCGTCGTGCGCCGCCTCGTACTCGCGCACGAGTTCATCGGCACCGATGCCCGCGGTGACGGCGAACGCACCGAGATAGTCGGGCGCGAGCGACGATCGTGGCGCGACGAAGTCCGCGAGGGAGCGGTTCGGCTTGGCGTCCGCGATCGGTTCCTGCTGGCGCAGCATATGGAAGCGGGCCGCCTCAACGCGTCGCGAGTCATCCGTGTAGACGATCACGTCGTCGCCGTCGCTGTTGGCGGGCCAGAATCCGTAGACGCCGCGCGCGGTCAGGCGCTTCTCCGACAGGATGCGCGCCAGCACGGCCTGGGCGTTCTCGTACAGTTCGCGGGCCGGTCCGCCATATTCGGGGTGATCGAGGATGGCGGGGAACCGTCCCTTCAGCTCCCAGGCCGAGAAGAAGAACGTCCAGTCGATGAAGGGGACGAGCGCCTCGAGCGGCGGCGTGACGACACGCCGGCCCAGGAACCACGGAACGGCGACCCGCAGCGCGTCCCAGTCGGTGGTCAAGTGGTTCGCGCGCGCCTGCTCGAGTGCAAGCAGCGGCCGGTCTTTTCGTGCGCCGTAGCGCTCGCGCAGATCCGCCTGTTCCCGTCGCACCGCGGCGACAAAGCCGTCGCGCTGCCGGTCGCTCAACAGGCTCGAGACGACGTCGACCGCGCGCGACGCGTCGAGCACGTGAACGGTCGGGCCGCTGAACTCGGGCGCGATGCGCACGGCTGTGTGCTGGCGGCTGGTCGTCGCGCCGCCGATGAGCAGCGGCTTGGTGACATGACGCCGCTCCATTTCGCGCGCCACGACCACCATCTCGTCGAGCGACGGAGTAATCAGACCGCTCAGGCCGATGATGTCCGCGTTCACGCGCTCTGCTTCGGCGAGGATGCGATCGACCGGCGTCATGACGCCGAGGTCGACCACGTCGTAGTTGTTGCAGCCCAGCACGACACCCACGATGTTCTTCCCGATGTCGTGCACGTCGCCCTTCACCGTGGCGAGCAGGACGCGTCCGTTGGTCTTGCGTCCGCCGGATGCCTGCTGCTCGGCGAGCATGAAGGGCTCGAGGTACGCGACGGCGCGTTTCATCGCGCGCGCGCTCTTGACGACCTGCGGCAAGAACATCTTTCCGGCACCGAACAGATCGCCGACCGTCTTCATGCCGTTCATCAACGGCCCGTCGATGACATCCAGGGGTCGTCCGAGCTTGACCCGGGCCTCCTCCGCATCCGCTTCGATGTAGTCGACGATGCCGTGAACGAGCGCGTGGGCCAGACGCGTCTCGACTGGCTCTTCACGCCAGACGTCCGCGCTCTTCTCGCGCTTCGCGCCGCGAACGTCTTCGGCGAACGAGACGAGGCGTTCGGTCGCGTCCGGCCGCCGGTTGAAGATCACGTCTTCGACGCGCTCCAGCAGGTCGGGGGCGATGTCCTCGTAGACGGCAAGCTGTCCGGCATTGACGATGCCCATGTCGAGGCCGGCCCGGATGGCGTGGTACAGAAACGCTGCGTGCATGGCTTCGCGTACGCGATCGTTGCCGCGCAGAGCGAACGACAGGTTGCTGATCCCGCCGCTCACCTTCGAACCTGGACAAGCCGCCTTGATCAGACGAGCCGCTTCGATGAACGCGACGGCATAGCCGTTGTGTTCTTCGATACCGGTAGCCACGGCAAGCACGTTCGGATCGAAGACGATGTCCGACGGATCGAAGCCGGCACGATCGACCAGCAGCCGATAGGCACGCTGGCAGATGTCGACCTTCCGTTCCACCGTGTCGGCCTGGCCGCGCTCATCGAACGCCATCACGATGACGGCGGCGCCGTATCGCCGCGCCACGGCCGCCTTATCCAGGAAGTCCGCTTCGCCTTCCTTCAACGAGATCGAGTTCACGACGGGCTTGCCCTGCACGCATTTCAGGCCGGCCTCGATGACCGACCAGCGCGAGCTGTCGATCATCACCGGCACTCGCGCGATCTCCGGCTCCCCGGCGATGTAGTTCAGAAACGTCGTCATCGAGGCCTCTGAATCCAGCAGCGCCTCGTCCATGTTCACGTCGATGATGTTGGCGCCGCTGCGCACCTGTTCCAGCGCGACGGCTACCGCGTCCGCCCACTGGTCGCCCTTGATGAGCCTCGCGAAAGCGCGCGACCCGGTGACGTTCGTGCGTTCGCCGATCATCTGGAAGTTGCTGTCCTCACGGATGACCAGCGGCTCAAGGCCCGAAAGCCGGGTCGGGCGCAGCCCGACCGGCGGCTGCGGGCGCGGACGCGGCGGCACACCTTCGACGGCTTTCGCCACCGCCGCGATGTGATCCGGGGTCGTTCCGCAACAGCCTCCGATCACGTTGACGAAACCGCTCGTGGCAAAGTCGTGCACGAGCCTGCCTGTCTCATCGGCCTGCTGGTCGTACTCGCCAAACGCGTTCGGCAGCCCTGCGTTGGGGTACACGGTCACCCATGTGTCGGCGATGCGCGCGAGCTCCGCGAGAAAGGGCCGCATTTCAGCCGCGCCGAACGCGCAGTTGAGGCCGACCGACCAGGGGCGTGCATGCTCCACGGCAATGCAGAAGGCGTCGAGCGTCTGCCCGGCGAGCGTCCGGCCGCTGCGATCGGTCAGCGTGACCGAGAGCATCAAGGGGACATCCCGGCCGAGCGCGGAAAGAACCTCGTCACGAGCGACCATCGCCGCCTTCGCGCCCAGCGTGTCGATGATCGTTTCGACGAGCAGCAGGTCGACGCCCCCCTCCACCAGGCCGCGAATCTGGTCGACATACGCCGCCCGCATTTCGTCGAACGTGATGTTGCGGAACGCGGGATTGTTGACGTCAGGTGAGAGCGACAGCATCCGGTTCGTGGGCCCGATTGAACCCGCCACAAAGCGGGGGCGGTCAGGCGTCCGGGCAGTCCACGCATCGGCCGCGGCGCGGGCCAGACGCGCACCCTCGACGTTCAGCTCGTGGGCCAGGGCCTGCAACCCATAGTCGGACTGCGAGATGGCGTTCGCGTTGAACGTGTTCGTCTCGATGATGTCCGCGCCGGCGTTGAGGTAGGCGTCATGAATCCCGCGGATGACGTCGGGGCGGGTCAGGACCAGCAGGTCGTTATTGCCCCGGAGGTCCACCTGATGACCGGCGAAGCGTTGCCCGCGAAAGGCCGCTTCGTCCAGCCCATGGCGCTGGACCATGGTGCCCATGGCACCATCGAGGACGGCAATCCGCTTCAGGAGCAGTGAGTCGAGGGCAGCGCGAACAGACATATATCCGTAAATCTATATTTACGGATAGATGGTGCGCAACCCTTACAATTCGCGATATGGACATCGTGCGCGCCGGCGACTCCGATGCCCCGCTTCTGGTGCTGGCGCATGGCGCAGGCGCGGGCTCGGGCCATCCCTGGATGAAAAAAGTTGCGCGGGAGCTCGCCGGACGCGGGGTCAGCGTGGTCACGTTCGACTTTCCGTACATCACCGGGAAGCGCCGGGTCCCGGATCGGGGCCCTGTACTGGAGGGCGCCTTCCAGTCAGCCTGGGTCGAAGGATTGAAGCTGGCCGCATCGGCGGGCACGAGGCCTCGCGCCTTTTTCGCCGGCGGAAAATCGATGGGGGGACGCATCGCGTCTCAACTGGCTGCGCGCGGGGGCTTCCCTCCCGGGCTCCGGGGCCTCATTTTCTTCGGCTATCCCCTTCATCCGCCGGGCAAGGCGGAACAGCGTCGTGACGCTCACCTGCCGAACGTCGACGTCCCGATGCTTTTCATGCACGGAACACGCGATCCCTTCGGCTCGTCCGACGAGTTCGCCGATCTGCTCACGCGCTTGCCGAACGCCGACATCTACAGTGTCGAGGGAGGCGACCATTCGCTCATGACGCCGAAGCGATCGTCCGATCCCGCTGCCTTCGATCACGCCCTGGATGCCGCCGCAGCGTGGATTCACCGGACCGCAGAACGCCGCGCCTCCGATGGCGACCCGGCGCGCTGAGTCGTATCATCGAGCGATGAGTGCCGCCGTCGTCCGTTCGCGCAAGCGTGCAGAGATCGAAGACCGCCACAAGTGGAACCTGGAAGACATCTTTCCAGACTGGGCGGCATGGGATCGGGCGCGGGCGGAGCTGGAGACGCGCATTTCTGCCTATGCCGCCATGCGCGGGACTCTGGCCGCCGGGGCGGATCGCCTGCTGGCGGCGATGCGGCTCAACGACGAACTCGGGCAGCTCGCCTACCGCGTCTACTTCTTTCCGTCGCTGAGGTACGACGAGGACCAGCGCGACAACGACGTAAATGCCAGGCGCCAGCAGACCCAGGCACTGATGGCGCGTTGGCAGCAGGCGACCTCCTGGTTCAGTCCGGAACTGCTGACCATTCCGCTGGAGACGATCAGGGCCTGGATGGCCGAGAGCGCCGAACTCGCGGTCTATCGCTTCGCAATCGAAGAAGTCTACCGGCTGCAAGAGCACGTGCTCGACGAGAAAGGCGAGGCGCTGCTTTCGCTCGCCGCTCATCTGTCCGGCACGCCGCACGAGGTCTACCAGTCGCTCTCGGTCGCGGACGCGAAGTTCCCCGAGATTACGCTGAGCACGGGAGAGACGCTCAGGGCGTCATACGCCCAGTACCGCGCGGTCGTCGCCACCAATCGCCATCAGGCGGATCGGCGGGCGGCGTTTCTGGCCCACTACGAGACGTTTTCAGCCTCATTGAACACGTACGCGTCGCTCTACCACGCGGTCTGCCACCGCGACTGGTTCCATGCCCGGTCGCGCGGGTACAAAACGACGATCGACGCCGCACTTCATGGCAACAACATCCCGCGGTCGGTGGTCGACAATCTCATCCGCACCACACGCGCCGGGATCGCGCCGCTTCAGCGTTATCACCGGCTGCGACGCAAGGCGCTGAAGCTCGATCGGTACTGCCCTTACGACTTCTCCATCCCGATCGTCGAGTGGGACCGGCGCTATCCGTACCAGGACGTGCTCGATGACGTGGTTCGATCCGTCGCGCCGCTTGGCCCGGCGTACCAGGCGCGGATGCGTCGCGGCTTCTCGGGACGCTGGATCGACGTATACGAGAATGACGGCAAGCGCAGCGGCGCGTATTCCGCCCCCGTCTACGGCGTGCATCCGTACATGCTCCTCAACTGGGCCGAGACGCTGGACGACGTGTTCACGCTGGCGCACGAGATGGGCCACTCGATGCACACGATGCTGTCGCACGAGCACCAGCCTTTCGTGTACTCGGATTACACGATCTTCGTTGCCGAAGTCCCCTCGACGTTGAGCGAGATGCTCCTGCTGGAACAGATGCTGGCGCAGTCCACCGACCGTGTCGAACAGACCGTCCTGCTCCAGCACGCCATCGACAACATCGCCGGCACGTTCTATACGCAGGTGATGTTCGCGGACTTCGAGCTTGCCGCGCATGAACGGGTCGAGCGCGACGAACCGATCACGGCCGACGTGCTGAACGCGCTCTACAAGGAGCGATTCGACGCATATTACGGAGACTCGGCCGACGCCGAGTCGTTGACGCCGATTACGTGGGCCCGCATCCCCCACTTCTTCAATTCCCCGTACTACGTCTATCAATACGCCACCTGCTTTGCCTCGGCCGCGCGAATTGCCCGGGACATCACGGGTGCCGGCAGCGAAGGCGCGCTGGCGCGCGACCGGTATCTGGCGCTGCTCCAATCGGGCGGCTCGGATCACCCCATGACGCTGCTCAAAAATGCCGGCGTCGACCTGAGCGAGCCGTCGACCGTCCAGGCGGTCGTCGACCAGCTCGACGTGCTCGTCGGCCGATTGGAAGAACTTATCTAGGGCGGCAGGCTTTCTCTGGCGGATGGCCCGGAGCGCCGAAACCATTCGTTGGATTCATCGATACGGCTCTCCGGATTTCTGTCGCTCCTGGTCCAGCCAGTCCTCTCGTGTCATATCGACGTAACTGATTGAGCTGTAACGGTCCCGCGACCAATGACCGGCACACAGCCCATCCGTGCCCAGTACGGCATGAGCTTTCCTTAGACCGGTTCTACTGCCATGGGATTTCTCGACAAGCTCAAGCCCCAACCACGCTGGAAGCACGCTGACGCGACCGTCCGACTCGAGGCCATCAAGGAACTCGAGGATCAGGCGGAACTTGGCCTGCTGGCCGAAACCGATCCGGACGTGCGAGTCAGACGGGCCGCGATCGGCAAGGTCGGTGACCCGGGTGTCCTGGGACGCGTCGCGGCCAACGACGCCGACGCGGATGTTCGCGATCGGGCGGCCGATCGGCTCGTAGCGCTCGCGTCCCGGACTGAACGGCCTGCCGGCGGAGGAGACGACGGCGATGTGCTGGCCCTGGCGGCCGTACGGGAGTTGCGTGACGCCCGGCGCCTGTCCACCATCGCCAAGGGTGAGGCCTCGGATGCGGTTCGGGCGGACGCGCTCTCCCGGCTGGCCGACGAGCGCGCCCTCGGTAGTGTGGCGCGTCAGGCGAAGCGCGAGTCTACGGCGGCTGACGCCCTTGCGCGGCTGACGGACAGAGGCGAGATCACCGAAGTCGCGCTCCACGCGACGCACGTGGACGTGGCGCTCGCGGCCTTCGAACGGCTCGCGGCCCTCGGCCTCGAGCTGGCTGAATTGCGGCAGCTGGATACCCAGAGCCATCAGAAAGCAGTCGCCCGCAAGGCCCGGCTGCAGATCCAGGAACGTGAACAGGCGGAGGCCGCGCGTGCAGCGGCCCTGGAAGAACGCCGGCGGCGTGAGAGCGCTCTGTGCGACGCGGTCGAACAGGTCGCGAGCCTGACCGATCTGCCCTCGGCGCATGCCGAGCTCACGCGCGTGGTGGAGGCGTGGGGCGCGATGAACGTCGAGGATCCGTCCCTCACCGAGCGATTCGCGCGAGGGCGGGCGGCGGCGGAGACGTCAATGGCCCGCCGTGAACGCGAGGCGGCGGAAGCCGCCGATCTTCGCCGGCGGCGCGCGGAAGCGATCGCTACGCGGGATACCCTCTGCGCGCGCGTCGAGACATTGGACGGCGACGATGTCCTCGAGCAGTTGGTGCCCATCGAGGAGGAGTGGCGATCGCTGGAGCCCCTCGTCGGCAACGGCCCCGAAGCCGGCCGCTCGGCCGACCGCTTCGCCTTAGCCGTCGCCGCCTGTCGCAAGCGACACGAAATGGGAGCCGTCGTCGCCGCGACGCGCGCCGGACTCGACGTCCTGGTCACCGAAGCCGAGTCATTGACGCCGGACGACGCCGCCGCCGCACCACGGTGGCACGCGATCAGCCGTGAGGCGCGTGGGTTGATGGCGACGTTGTCCGACGCCGGGCGTCCCGCGGAAGAACTCGCTGCACGCCTGGCAGCCGTCGAACTCCGGTTTGCCGAGCACGACAAGGCGCGTCAGGCTGCCGAGGAAGCCGCGGTCCAGGCCGCGCGTCAGGAGATCCTGAACCAGTTTCGCCACCTCATCGAGCGCGCACGGAGGGCCTCCGAAGCCGACACGATTACCCTCCGGGAGGGAGAGCGGCTGATGCGCGACATCACGGCCGGGCTCGATCTGGCCCACAAAGCGCCTGGCTCGAGGGAAATTGACGAAGCGGTCGCGCGGCTCCGGAGCCTTCAGGAGCAGGTCGCGCCGCGAGTGCGTGAACTGCGTGAAATGGACGAATGGCGCCGGTTCGCCAACGCCCAGCGGCAGGAACAGCTCATCGCGATGGCTGAGGCGATCGTCGCGTCACTGACGGCCGAGCAGGAAGCCGGCAAGCCGTCTGATCTGGCTGCGACAGCAAAGGCGCTGCGCGAGCTCAATGCCAAGTGGCAGGAAGCCGCCGAAGCCCCGCGGCAGAATGCGCAGCGGCTCTGGGATCGTTTCCGCGGTGCGACGGACGTCATCCGCGGGCGCTGCGAGGCGTATTTCGTCGCGCTGCGTGCCGAGCGCACCGCTGCGCTCGAGCGAAAGACCGCGATTGTCGCGGAAGCCGAATCGCTGATGGAGTCGA
>Ga0164241_10003168_pt1 | contig 16940 bp, 15 predicted proteins | sample OricomyardsoilBY_FD_108780 | JGI IMG/M metagenome (GOLD analysis project Ga0164241, IMG submission 108780) | Backyard soil microbial communities from Emeryville, California, USA - Original compost - Back yard soil (BY) | ecosystem: Environmental > Terrestrial > Soil > Unclassified | place: USA...
AACAGGCCGTGCTCCTCCTGGAGCTCGATCCCCCGTTCGACAAGCGCGACGTCCAGCTCGCCCGCCGCCGGATGGCGAAGCGCTGGCACCCGGACATCGCCCCGCCCGGCAAGCAGCACGAGCACGAGCGGCACCTCAAGGCGATCAACGAGGCGGCCGACCAGCTGGAGTCGCTCGCGGAGAGCTCGCGCGGCGGCCGGGTCACCCGCAACGCCGTGAAGGTCAGCGCGGCCGCCGCGAAGGCCGCGCGCGCCGAGGAGGGCCGCCGCGCCTACGAGGCCGCGCAGGCCCGCAAGGCCGAGCAGCAGGATCGGGCGACCAACGACCCCTTCGGCTCGCAGGTCCCCGATCACTCGGTCGTCCACCGCTACGCCCGCTGCCTCTCGTATCCGGAGTGGGGCGTGGGCAACGTCACGGGCATCTACTTCACGGGTGGGGAGGACGACATCCAGCAGTGGGCGCGGGTCAACTTCCAGGTCGGCGTGCGCACCGTCCCGGCCGGCTCGCTGCAGTTCGTCGACTTCTCCAAGCCCGACGACGCCCACGAGCGCGTGATGCGCTTCATGACCGCCGCGCAGCACGCGATGGCGGAGGGCAACTACGACCTCGCGGCCCAGCGCCTCATCTACGCGCGCGACGCCGATCCCCGTGATCCCGCGGTGCTGCGCCTGATGACGCTCGCGTTCTGGCAGGCGGGCAACCTGCCGGCGGCCGGTCGTTCCGTGCGGGATTGGGCACGCGTCGAGCCGGACCGCCCGCCGCCGCACCGCTTCGCCTCGCGCATCTACGAGGACATGGGCGCGATCGACCTGGCCGCGGAGGCCGCCGAGCGCGCCGCCGCACGCGGCCCGTCGGATGCCAGCGCGTGGGAGCGGATCGGCCGCCTGCGCCTGCGCCTGATGGACCGGGAGGCGGCCCGCGAGGCGCTGGAGCGCGCGCGGGTCCTGGGCCCGAGCCTGGAGGGGCTGCTCGATCTCGCCCTCGTCCTGCAGCTCAGCGGTGACGTCGGCGGCGAGGTGACGGCGACCGAGCAGGCGATCCTCCTGGCGCCTGACGATGCTGAGGCCTGGACCCGGCATGCGCACGCCCTGGCCCGCACGGATCGCGTGAGCGCCGCCATCGAGGCGGCGGAGCGCGCCCTGCAGCTGGGCAAGGATCCGGAGGTCCTCGACCTCCTGGAGCGCCTGCGCGGCGCCGTCCCCCGCGTGCTGCCGGCGGCCTAGCCCCCCGAAAGCCCCGACGTTCTCCACATTCCTCCCACCTGTCGGGAGAGATGTGGAGAACCCCTCGCTCGCGGGCTGCGCGCGGGAACGCGCGTTCGTGATGCATTGATACTCAATAAAGAGCATCGGGATGCCGGGATACGATGATAGAATCTAACTATCATGGAATCCCTGGTCTACGAGACCCCTACCCTTGGCATCGACGAGCTGGAAGTGCTCGAACTGATCGATGGGCTTCGACAGGATCTGCGATTTCGGGTCGCGGTGCCCAATCGTTGGGTGGGGACCCTGCGCCGCGCTGCCTTCGCGCGAGCCGTGCAGGGGTCGAACAGCATCGAGGGATACAACGCCAGCCTTGACGACGTCGCGGCCGCGGTGGACGGGGAGCCCACCCAGGGTGCCGACGAGGAGACCCAGTTGGCCCTCGCCGGCTATCGCGATGCGATGACGTACGTGCTCCAAGTGGCGCAGGATGAACACGCCACGATTGACGAGGGGGTGCTGAAGGCGGCGCACTTCATGATGCTCAAGCACGAGATCACGAAGAGCCCTGGCCGGTGGAGGCCGGGGTATATCGGAGTGAGGGACGGGCAGACCGGGCTCGTCGTGTACGAAGGTCCCGACGCGGACGCGGTTCCGGACCTGATGCAGGCGATGCTCGGGCGGCTGCAGGCCGACACCGGGCCGGTGTTGGTCCGTGCTGCGATGGCGCACCTGAACCTTGTGATGATCCATCCGTATCGAGATGGGAACGGTCGCATGGGCCGGTGCCTGCAGACGTTGGTGCTTGCCCGGGAGCGACTGGCTGCGCCGGTGTTCTCCAGCATCGAGGAGTACCTCGGGCGCAACACGCCGGCGTACTACGAGGTCTTGGCGGCGGTGGGGCAGGGGCGGTGGAATCCGAGCCGAGACGCGCGACCTTGGGTGCATTTCTGTCTCACGGCTCATTTTCATCAAGCGAAGACCCAACTGCGACGGATCGAGGAGATCGAGGAGCTGTGGCGCGTATGCGGCGAGCTCGCGGAGCAGCATCGCCTGTCCGATCGGGTCGTCGGTGCGCTCGCAGAGACCGCGATGGGCCTGCGCGTGCGGCGTGGTACCTATCGCACCATCGTGGAGGCGACAGCGGGGGAGTCGGTCTCCGATCTCACCGCGAGTCGTGACCTCAAGGCGTTGGTCGATACGGGTCTGCTCGCTCCGATCGGTGAGCGGCGAGGCCGGTACTACGTCGCCGACCCGGCACTCGTAGAGCGAAGGCAGGAGATCCGCCGGAATCGCGCACCGCGGGAGACGCTCGATCCCTTCGTCGTCGTGCGGCAGGCACGACAGCTCGAGCTGGGCGCCTGACGTCCGCGACGTTCTCCACATTCCTCCCACCTGTCGGGAGAAATGTGGAGAACGTCCCCGGGCTGACCACCCCTCCGTCCCGCCCGGCCGCTACCGTCCTGCCCTCATGCGCCTCATCGTCGCCCGTTGCGAGGTCACCTACACCGGTCGCCTCACCGCCGTCCTGCCTGAGGCGCTGCGCCTCCTGATGCTGAAGTCCGACGGGTCCGTGATGGTCCACGCGGACACCGGCGGGTTCAAGCCGCAGAACTGGATGACGCCGCCGACGGTCATCGAGGAGGAGGACGGCCACATCGTCGTGCGCAAGCGCGCCGGCAAGACGGAGGACCGCCTCGACATCCGGATCGTCGACGTCCTCTCCGACGTCACGCACGACATGGGCGAGGCCGCGGCGCTGGAGAAGGACGGCGTCGAGCTGCACCTCCAGCTCGCGCTGGCCGACGCGCCCCATTTCTGCGGCGAGGGCTTCCGCCTGGTCCGCCGCGAGTGGCCGACGGACATCGGCCCGGTCGACCTGATGTGCCGGGACGAGCAGGACGAGTGGATCGCGGTGGAGATCAAGCGGATCGCCACCATCGACGCGGTGGAGCAGCTCGCGCGCTACCTGGAGCGCATCCAGCTCGATCCCGCGATGGCCGGCTGCCGCGGGGTCCTTGCCGCCCAGTCGATCAAGCCGCAGGCCCGGGTCCTGGCCGAGTCGCGGGGCATCGCCTGCGTCGAGGTCGATCTGGCCGTCGTGCGCGGTGAGCGCGAGCCGGACCTGACCCTGTTCGGCTGAGGCACTGCTCGCTGCCCGTGCGGCAGCGCAGCAGGGGCATGTCGCGGCGGATCATCAGTCCTTGATCGTCAGCAGCTGGTCGACGGGCGCGTTGTCGTCGGTGAGGACGGATGCCCCGCTCGCGATGGCGGCGACCTCGGCTTCGGAGAACGTGACGCCGTCGGCGCGCTCCGAGTCGACCGCGGCCGGCATGGGCTGGTCCGAGGCGAGCAGCACCGCGTTCGCGCCGAGCGGCTTCCCGTCGTAGTCGGAGTAGCCGACCATCCGCACGTGGGGGAACACGTCGCGCAGCGTGGCGATCTCCGCGCGCAGCGCCTCGAGCGGCGGAGCATCGATGATGTTCAGCGCGTAGAGGCCTCCGGGCTTCATCACCCGCTTGATGTCCTGCGTCCACTCCTTGGTCGCCAGGTGCCAGGGGATCACGTAGCTGCCGAACGCGTCGCCGACCACGACGTCCGCGCTGTCCGTGGGGACGTCCTTCAGGTTGATCCGGGCGTCGCCGATCGTCACCCGCAGGTCGGGTGACGTGCGCAGCCCGAGCTTCTGCTTGTCGAAGTCCACTAGCTCACCGTCGACCTCGAGCACGTGCGCCTGCGACCCGGGCCGCGTCGCCAGCAGCCAGCGCGGCAGCGTGAAGCCGCCACCCCCGATGAACACCACGTTCAGCGACTGCTTCCCGGGGTTGGCGCCGTTGATCGCGTCCGCGATCCACTGGCTGTAGGGGAACTTCAGGTGCGTGGGGTCCTTGAGGTCGACGTAGGAGTGGGCGATGTTGTCCAGCAGCAGCGTGCGGCCGTTGGGCGCGTCGGCTGCCACGGCGACGCTCGCGCAGTGGTAGGTGGTCTCGGCCTGGCAGGGCGAGGAGCTCGTGGCGGACAGCGTGCCCAGCCCGATCCCGATGACTGCGGCGCCCACCAGGGCGACCTTGGAGACCCGGTGGGTGGAGACGGCCAGCGCAAGGCCGGCGACGATCAGCACCGCGCCGGTGAGGAGGATCGCCGTGCTTGCCGGCATCAGGGGTATGAGCACGAAGCCCGTGCCGAACGTGCCGATGAGGGCGCCCGCGGTGCCCCACGCCGACAGCCGCCCGACGACGGTGCCGCTGCGCGTCAGGTCACGCAGCTGCAGGTGGGCGACGGCGGGCGACGCGGCGCTGAGCACGGCGGCGGCGGGCACGAGGGCGACGAGGGTGATGCCCAGCGCGGCGAGGTCGCCCTTGCCGCGTGCTCCCGGTCCCAGCCAGTGGACGAGCGGGACGGTGAGCAGTGCGAGCATGCCGCCGGCGATCAGGAGGCGCACGATCAGCAGTCGGGTGTCGGTGCGATCGGCGAGCATGCCGCCGATGGCTGCTCCGCCCGCGATGCCGGCGAGCGTGGCGCCGATGATCGACGTCGTCGTCTCGAGCGTCAGCCCGACGTACGGGGCCAGCAGGCGCACCGCGAGGATCTCCAGGATCAGGACCGCGCCTGCGGCCATGAACACGATCGCCGCGGCGGCGAGCGGCGGCAATCCGCGAGGCGGCTCCGCGGTGGTCGTCGCGGTGGTCGTCGGGGTCGTTCTCTTCGGGGCGCGGGCGGACTTGGGCCGCTTCCCCGGCTGCCTCGTGGCCATGGAGCAACGCTACATATGCGCCCCCATCAAGTCCACCGATGTTTCTGACCTAGGCGCGTCTCATAGACCCACAGTCGATTTTACGCGGGCAGCCCTGCGGCGAACGCCCGCAGCGCCTCCGCCCCCACCAGCGGCGGCCCGTGCCCGGCCAGCGTCAGCTGCGGCTCGAGCGCGGCGATCTTGCGGATCGACTGCCGGTTGAGGGCCGGGTCGATGGTCGGGAGGGCGAGGGGCTCGTGGACGCCCGCCGCGGTCGTCACCACGTTCATCGCGAAGATGACATCACCGCATATGAGCACACGGTCGCGCTCACGCCAGAGGGAGATCGCTCCGTCGGTGTGGCCCGGGGTGTCGAGCACCACGAACCCGGGGCCGACCTCGTCGCCCTCGCGCAGCTCTCGCGCCACCGGCACGCCGGGGAACCGCCCGGCCAGCTTGCCGATGCCGTTGAGTGGCCCGGGGGAGAAGGGCGGGCGGCCGCTGCGGACCGCGTCCGTGTCCCGGGCCCCGGCCCAGACGGGCACGCCCAGCGCCGCGGCGACCTGCTTGGAGCTTCCGGCGTGGTCGACGTGCCCGTGGGTGAGCACGTGGGTCGACACGGGGTAGCCGGTCAGGGCGGACAGGATCCGCTTGCCGTGGAACCGTGTGCCGGCGTCGACGAGGACGTCCCCGAGGAGGTAGGCGTTGATCCCGCTGCGCGGGACGAGGGGAATCTGGAACACGTCTTCGCCAAGGCGTCGCATGGGGCGGACTATACGGCGAGCACGTGGTGATCCTGGGGGCCGCCGCGGCGGACGTCGCGCGTCTGCGGCGGCTGGAGAGGAGGGTCCGGCCCCGGCGTGAGCCGGGGCCCGGTACCCCTCTGCGTCGGGTGTGGAGCTAGGCGGTGGAGTCGCCGTTGCCCTCGGCGGCTGTTCTCGCCGCACAGGCTTCTTCGGCCCAGCTGACGAGCTTGGAGGGCTTGGTGTTCAGCGCGGTGGTGATCGAGCTGATCACGTCCCACGTCGGATTGGCCTGCCCGCGCTCGATGAGCGAGACGTATGTCCCGTGCACCGTTGCCTGGCGGGCGAGCTCTTCGATCGTCAGCTTTCGCTGCTTGCGCAACCTCCGCAGTGCGGTGCCGAGGTCTTCGTTAGTTGGCTGTAATGCTTGCATTGGCTGGGTAACCTGCCGGATGGGGACCAAGGATGCCACAGACGATACGCTGTCTTTGCCGATTGTGTACAACTACGGTGCCAATTCTTGCGCAGAATCCGCACGTTTTCTACACACCGGTGTGGTTCGAATGAAGTCTAACGGCCCGGCGGGACGCTGCCACGCTCCATGCCACACCAGTTGTCTGGCCTGTCTAGGCGCCTAGTTTTGGCGCGGCGACCGGGGTTCGCGTTACGCGCCTGTAGTCCGACTTGACTTTTGGCTCCAGATCTAAGATCAATAAACGGCTACGGGTGCAAGAGTTGCCCCGCGGGCGGTAGGGTCCAGGTGCACGAGAGGGGGAGCTGTGCATCAAGGGAAACGCCCGAAGCAGAGGGACGAGGGTGGGCCGATCCACCCGGTCGAGGGGCAACAAAGGGAAGGCGCGGGATGAACGTGAGACAGGATCCACCGCAGGCGGTCTCCACGGCACTGGAGACGCTCGAACTTCTGGCCGACGAACGCATCGTCCGCATCCTGGACGCGCTGCGCGGCAACCCGATGCAACCGAAGGACCTCGAGGCGCTGCTGTACGAGTACCCGCACAGCACGCTGATCGAGCGACTGCAGACTCTGGACCGCACGGGCATGGTCCGTCGCGAGGAGCTGGGCGGCATGCCCAACGGCGTGCGCTACGAGATCACCACCGCCGGCCTGGAGTTCCTGACCCTGTCGTCCTACGTGGACATCTGGGCAGCCCGTCCGTCGGAGGGCGTGTGGCCCGAGTCGGACATCTCCGACATCCTGCCGCCCGGGCACGACCGCCGGAACCGGATGGCCGCGTTGGCCGTAGGTTGGAACTCAACCACGCTGCAGGAGCTGGCGCCCGAGCCGATCCGCCGGACGGAGCTCTGCCGGCTGGTGCACGGCCTCAGCCATCATCAGGTCGAGCGGCGCCTCGCCGTGATCGAGGACGCCGGCCTGGCCGAGCGCGTCGGTCCGCGCACGGGCGTCGGCAAGCACCGGCTCACGCAGCTCGGTCGCGAGTCGATGGCGATCGTCCTGCTGGCCGCGTTCTGGGAATACCGCAACCGGTGGCCGAAGCTGGTCACGCCTGGTCCCGCGGCGCTGGTCGAGGCGCTGCCCGTGCTGGTGCCGCTGCTGGTCTTCCCCGACAGCATGAAGGGCCAGTGCAGCATGACCTTCGAGGCGGAGCCCCGTGCGGCCGCGATCCACGTGACCGTGGTGAAGAACCGCGTGGTCTCGTGTCTGGACTCGCTCGTCGGCGCGCCGCCGTACTGGTGTCGCGGCACGATGGACGCCTGGGAGGCCGCGTTCTCCGAGGGCCTCGTCGGCGAGATCACGTACGGCGACGGCCGCGACTTCATCGCGCCGATCATCGACCAGGTCTACGAGCAGATCTTCGTCTGGCTCGGCATCGGGCAGTAAGGCGGGAGAGCAGGGAAGCGGGGCCGGGGCCGCCGGGAGGCGGCTCTGTTCTGCGTGGGCACGAGAAGAAGGAAGCGCCGGGAGCATGGTTGTTCCCGGCGCCTGAGCTTCTCGCGCGTTCACTCCTGGGCCCTGGCTGACAGCCCAGCGCCTAGGCTCTGGCCCTGCGCGGGAGTCGCGCGGGTGGAACAACCTCGCTGAGCTGAGCTTCATGTTTGGCCTATACACTGGGTCATGCCCAGGCAACTGGGTGTTCGATTGAGTGGCCGGGGCGCCCGAGACTCGCCAAAAGACGAGGGCGCTCCGGTTGCTGCTTCGCCTTCCGACCCCGCGTCACAGCTCGACGAGTTGAGTATCCGATCCGATGCCGGAGGAGCTCGTGAGGGTGCCGCTGAACGTCGCCGAGCCGATCGGGCCGGAGACCGAGCCGGAGCTTGAGCCGCTGTAGGTGATGGTCGCGACGCCCCCACTGATCGAGATGGTCGGCGTGAGCAGGCCTGATTCGTCGAACGAGCCGGAGACGGGGCATCCTCCCCCGAGCGTGACGGTCACCTTCACGTTCTTCGCGACGTGCCATACGCCGCTGCCGACCTTCCGGATGGCGCGCATCCACCATTTAGTAGTCGAAGTGATGCTCGCGGTGCAGCCTGGCACGTTCGTCGTGCAGGACGATGCGGTGAACGACGTCGACTCAGCAGTGCCGTCCTCGTGGAAAGTGATTCCCTCGCTGCTGTTGCACGAGATGATCAGTCCCGTGCTGCTCGTGAGGGTGAACGCGCCTCCGAAGGTGGTCGTCGCATGTTCGGCGTTGCCGCCGCCATCGCCGATGGCGGCGGGCACGGAGTCCACCGGGACGCTCGGCTTCGGCGTGTCGGCGGAGACGATCGCCGGCATGGTGACGAGGACGGCCCCTGCGAGTGCCGCGAGTAGAAGTCCTGCACGCATCCCACTCCTCCTTGTCCGGGGATCCCGGACGTTCGATTTGGTGGCCGGACGCTCGAGACTCGCCAAAGGTCCTGAGCGACCGAGCCGCCGGCGCGCTCCCGCCCCGGCGGCCTCAGTCGTGGATCAGCTGAGTATCCGCTCCGACCGATCCGGTGAGCGTGCCGGTCCACGTCTCCTGCCCGATCGGGCTGATGATGGATCCTGAGCTGCTGCCGCTGAAGGTGTAGGTGATCGTGCCAGCGGTGACGCTCACGGTCGGCGAGAGGATGCCGTGCCAGGGGAACGTGCCGGTCACGGGGCAGCCGGAGCCGATGGTGACGTCAGTGCTGATGTCGATGTAGTCCTTGAACGCCCCGGCGGTAGTGTCGTAGCCGAACCGGTCTCCCCAGTCCAGGTTCGTCGCGGTCCATGTGGCGGTGCAGCCTGGGAAGCCGAAGATCACGCAGTTGGTCAGGGTGAACGAGTCGACCGCTGACGTGCCGTCGTCGAAGAAGTCGATCGTGAGGTGGTGGTCGCAGCTGATCGTGACGCTGTTGACCATGGTCAGCCTGCCGCTCAGAGTGAAGGATCCGTTCTCGGGGTTGCCGTCGACGTCGGCGAGGTAGGCCTGGTCGACGTTGGTGGGGAGATCGGGGACGTCGGTGGCCGAGGCCATCGCCGGCGCGGCCAGCGCGAGTGCCGCCGCGGTCAGCGTCGTGAGCAGGAGCTTCTTCGACATGGGTGCTTCCTCCTTTGCGTGAGCCCCTTCGCGTGAGTACTCACGCGAAGGGGTGGCCAGGCGCTCTTAGTGGATGAGCTGAGTATCGGCGCCGACGCCCGACGTGCTGGTGAGGGTGCCACTGACCGTCGACGTGCCGATGGCGCCGCTCACGGTGCCGGATGAGGCGCCGCTGAACGTTGCCGTCATGATGCCGCCCGAGACGGCCTTGGTCGGTGAGAGCACGCCGCTGGTGGGGAACGTGCCGCTCACGGGGCATCCGCTGCCGAGGTGGACGTCGATGTACAAGTTGACCCGCCCCTTGTACTTGCCCGTCACGGGGTCCCACACGTCGCGGCTGCCCCAGCTGAGATAAGTAGGCGAGACCGACGAGGTGCAGCCCGGCACGTTCGTCGTGCAACCCGTCGGGTTGAAGGCCGTCACCTCTGCCGTGCCGTCGTCGAGCACAGTCATCGTGGCGGTGTTCTGGCACGTGATGACGAGCCCGGTGCTTGAGTTCAACGAGAGCGGACCGGCGAGTCCGATCGTCGCGTGTTCGGGATTGCCGTCGCCGTCGGCGAGGTACGCCTGCTCGTCGCCGGACACCGGATCGGGGATGGAGGTCCCCGTGGCTGATGCCATCGCCGGCGCGACCATCGTCAGGGCTGCTGCGGTGAGTGCCGCGAGCACGATCTTCTTGAGCATCTGACTTCCTCCTTGCACAACCCGTGGCTGGGCGTTCGGTTTGGGTGGTCGGGCCGGCGGCTACGCGTACAGCCCCGGCCCGCGGGATCGCAGTACGTCTTCTCGGCGTGCATCATCTGGTGCGCTCAGAAGACCAGCTGAGTATCCGCGCCGATCCCGCTCGAGCTCGTGAGCGTGCCGATCCAGGTCTCGGGGCCCACGGAGTTGGTGAGGGTTCCGGTGCTGGCGCTGAACGCCATGGTCAGGACTCCGCTGGTGATGTCGATCACGGGGAACAGCGTGCCCGAGGAGGGGAAGGTGCCGGGGACGGGGCAGGCCGGTCCGGACAGGGTCACGCTGGCGCTCACGTTGATGTAGTCGTGGAACGTGCCGGCGACGGGGTCGTAGCCGAAGCGGTTGCCCCAGTTCAGGTTGGTCGTGAAGACCGACACGCTGCAGGTGGGGACGTTGGAGGTGCACCCTGAGGTGGAGAAGGAGGTCACCGCCGTGGTGCCGTCGTCGTCGAAGTCGATCTCCGCGTGGTGGTTGCAGGTGATCGTCACCCCGCCGGTGCTGCGCTGCACCTGCCCCGTCAGAGTCATCGTGCCGCTCTCGGGGTTGCCGTCGCCGTCGGCGATGTACGCCTGATCGATGCCGCTGGGCAGGCTGGGAACCGTCGTCGCGGCCGCGACGGCGGGAGCCGCCAGCGTGCACGCGGCTACGGCGAGGGTGGCGAGCAGGGTGTTCTTGTACACGGGAGCTACTCCTTGCCCGGCGACTGGGCGCTTGTCTGAGGACGCGTTGACCGGCCACGCGTCAGCCGGAGATACCGGGCCGCGGGCGCTGCGGTCAACGTTCGGGCGGCGACGGATCTGGAGCAGCCACCCCGCGAGCGGGGGCGCGCACGGCGCATCGTGAGCAGGCGCCGGAAGTCGCTCGACGTCCGGGTCAGCAGCAACCTGGCCGAGTCCAACAAGCGTTCGTCGTGCGCGCGATCGGGGCGGACGATCGCCGACGCGCAGCAGGGCGGACCAGATCTTCAAGTTCGTGATCGAGTCGGTTGCTGCCGTCGTTGGGCCTCAGTAGAGGGGGTGTGGGTCGATCTGCGTAGCGTCGGTGGCGGACGCTGAGGGGCGGTCGAACACCGCGCCGGCCCACCTCCCGAGCATGTGTCGCACCGATGCTTGCTCCCCGAGGTCTACGACGATCCCGTTCGCACGACCTACCCAAGCGCCGCGCAGCTCCGCCGGGATGTCGATGGAGGGATCGGTATCGGGATCCGTGTTGGCGGGGTAGCGAACGACGACCAATCGACCGGCACGGGCATAGGCCAGGAGTCCATTCGAGCGGTTCAGGACCTCCCAGCCGGGGAGCGGCCGTGCCTGCCTGAGGAACTTGGCCAGCCGCTTCGCGGTCAACCTGACGTTGAGCGCGCTCGTAGGCAGATCTTCGATGTCGAGAAGAAGCACCCGGTCGACGAGCTCGCACGCCTCCGGGAAGTTCTTCTGGCTGCGCGCCAGCCACGACCAGGACAGGAGGGCGACCTTGAGGTTCTCGTGGTTGCCGGCCTCCTCTGCGAGCTTCACCGCACGCTCGAAGGACTGGCGCGCGTCGCCGAAGTGGGACGTGCCGCGTGTCACCTGCACCTGCCCGAGCGTGGAATATGACGAAGCGAGGGTGCCGTCGCTGTGGCTGATCCCGATGTCGACTGCCCGCTGCGCGTACCCCTCGAGCTCCTCCAAGTTCTTGGAAGAGGCATTTTTCCGGGCAAGCAGGTAGTTCACCAGGGTGCTCAGGATGTGTGCCTCCCCGAGCTCGTCGTCGATCTCGCGTACGATCTCGAGCGCTCGGCGGAGGATTGGCTCCGTGTCGGCTTCGTTCGTCCTGGTCTTGATGTTCACCACAGCGATGAGGTTGCCCGAGATGCCGGTCTCCAGGTTCGGCCTCCCCGCCTCCCACACGATCTTGAAGTGCGCGCGTGCCTCTTCGTCGTCGTGCTGGGCGTAGGCACGACGTCCGCGTGCGTAGGCGAGCTCGACGACATAGGGGGCCAGCGCGTGATGCTGCTCGAACAGCTCGATCGCTGACTCGACGTCTCCGATGCGCCCACGTTTGGCTGACTGCGTGACCAGATCCGTGAGGCGGCCTGCTGCCTCATCGGGATCGACGTCCGCGAAGTGGTACGCCGATCTCCATTGCGAGACCCGCGCGTGCCGCGATGCCGGATCGTCGAGGCCATCGCGCTCGCTCCCGAAGCGCTTGGCGAGATAGTGAGACACGGGCGCGAAGAAGTCCGTCTTGCGCAGTCCGTCTACGAGGGCGATTCGGGCTTCCTCGTCGATGCGCCAGGCCGTTCGCTCGAACGGCTGCGCAAGCGGAAGGCTCTTGACCCGGGCCACCAATGCCTTGGACGTTCCGTTGTGCCCGGTGAGCTCGAGCAGGTGCTCGGCAAGCTGGTCATCGAGCCAGTGCGGAAGCGCGCACACCTGCGCCGCACTGAGGAGCGCCGGCTCGAGGAGGCGGTCCAGCGTGGGCCGTTCTGCCGCTTCGCTCATAGCTGGGGCTCGACGGAGTCGGTCACACGACGAAGCATCTCAAGCAGCACCGGGCCCGGCCGCCCGCCGGCGAGTGCGTGCAGCGCGCGAGCGTCCTGTGCTGCCGCCTCCGGCGGATAGCCCAGGCGTTCGTTGAGGTGCTTGGCGATGTGTTCCTCCCGAAACGCCTTCAACCGGTGGATGGTGGCGACGTCGGGAAGGTCCAGCTTGCGTCGGTCGAGCACGATCACGCTCCCATTTGGCAACGTGGCCGCTCGGTCGAGGAGGGTCCTGCACCACGCACGGGTCGTCGACGTGGCGCGGCTGGCGTTCTGCACGATCAGCGTGACGTTCCCACTTTTCACGAGCTCGAGGATTCCGTCTCTCAGTTGATCCGGCGTCCTCGCCTCCTCGATCGCAGCTTGGCCGGGGAAGAGCGCGCCGTTGGCCGCCAGCTCTTCGAAGAACGGTCGATCCGCGTCCACGATCCGGCGGAACGCGGCGGGAAGGTCGAGATGGTCGTACCCGGAGCGTATCGTCAGGTCGAGGTGGAGCGGCACCGCTCCGTGTTCGCGGGTCAGGGCCAGGATCCACGTCAGGAGGTAGCGCAGGTCGGACTCCGCGTCCTCTCGAAGTCCGATCATCGACAGTGCTTGCTTGCGTGCAGCCACTCCCGCCTGCATTTCCTCCCGGATCGCCGTGCGGGCGACGAGCCTCTCGCTCGAGACCTCTTGCTCGAGACCGCGCTGCGCCGCGGCCGGCAGCGGGCGATGAACCGGGCCGGCGACCGACTCCCGAACGATGGTGATCTTCGTATCCCACGAGAACGTTCCGTCGAGCTCCTCGATGAGGGTCGGGTTGGTGCGTCGGATCTGCTTCAGCAGCCGGCGCGCCAGCCATTCCGTCATCAGGTTCCCGTAGCTCTCGGATCCGGGGGGAAACGTCAGGCGGAGGGCGACCCGTCGTACCGATGTGGGCACCGCACGGGTGAACCACACCTTCGACACGTAGCTGTGCAGGTGGAAATGCAGCTGACCCGTCGGCGACAGGGTGAAGGTGTCGCTCGGCCAAGCCCCCACCCGCGTGCGATGGAGGTCGAGCTCGTCTCCCACCATGAGGAGCGCGGCGACGGCGCAGAGCCGCGCCGGCGCGTTGCCCGGCGTGAAGTCGCGTTGGCGGAGCTCCTCGATCGCCTTCTCGTAGAACCGGCTGCCGTGGGACTCCGCGACGATCGCGATCGGCTCGAGGAAGTCGGAGTTCTGGGGGATGCCGATCTCGAACTGATCGCGCTGCCGCGCCAGCGTTCGATCGGTGATCAGCTGCCGCGACCGCGCTGGGTGCCGGTCGCGCACCACGTTCCAGTCGCGGGAGTCGAGGTGCTCGATGCCCCGGTCGCCGATCTTCACGTCCTGCATGCCGAGGTCGTGGAGGTAGCAGGCGGCGAGGAGGACGAAGAGCTCGTTCGAGGTCAGGACCTTCTCGCCGTCGAACGCTTGGCCCAGCAACTCGATGATCCGACGGGAATGTCCTTCGGAGGTGTGATCGGTGAACCAGGTCAGCATCACCGGGCTCCAGTTGCCGCGCTGCGCCTCGCGGATTCGGCGCAGGTCGTCGTGGAGGGTGGTCGATCCGTTCGCGGCCGCGGAATCGGAGTCGCGCAGCAGCTCTTCGAGGGCAAGTTCGGGCACGGCACGGGCATCATAGAGAGGTTCGGGATGTCTATGCTGAGATTCAGGGGTCATCAGGAACAGGCCGGTTGTTGAACGTCGAAGACTGAAGTCGACGCCAACCCGCAGTCCCGTCGACATCTGGCTTCTCTGCGGCTTGGCCACCGTCCCGCGCCTCATTGGCGTCCGGGCTCGAGAACGCATCGCCTTCGACGGCTTGACCTGCGTCTACGACCGTCGTATGACCGGAAGAGCTCAGCCGCAGCGCCCTCGTCTTTGGCGAGTCTCGGGCGTGCCGGCCACTCAATCGAACGCCCGGCCTGTCGCCGGGCAAGGAGAAGCACCATGTTGAGAAAGACCCTGTTGGGCGTCATGGCCGTCGCGGTCGTGGCGTTCGCGGCTCCGTCGATGGCGCAGGCCACGACTCTGCTGCCAGCTCCCAGCTTGCCTTCGGGCGTTCACCCGGCGCACATCGCCGATACTGACGGGAACCCCGTCAGCGCCCACGCTGAGATTACTGGGAGCGTGACTATCGCCGGCGCCGTGGACATCACCTGCGACGTCCACGCCCGGATCAACTTCGACAACACGGGCGTTTCAGACGTCACGGACTTCACGGTGACTCCTTGCATCGTGCAGGGGCCGGCGGGTGCGGTGTGCTCGGCAACGCTCACCGCGACGAACCTCTACTGGGGCAATCGTCTCGCCTACGGCACTAGCCCGGGCGGGTTCCGGGACTACGTCAACGTCAGCTTCAATCTGACGTTGAGCGGAGCGAGTTGCCCGGCTGCGGGCACGTATCCCGAGACGGGCACGCTGTTCCCGGACATCTCGCTGTCCGGCGGCGGTACGTCGTTCTCGATGACCTTCACGACGAGCACCGGCACGGTGAGCGGCCCGTTGGGTTCGGCGACGTTCAGCGGAGTGCTGAGCGGCGCGTTGACTAGTGATGAGGCGGACTCGCTCCAGCTCGTCGCCACTCTGGAGTAGTCCGCCGGGTAAAGGAGAAGCACCATGTTGAGGAAGACCCTGCTGGGCGCCCTGGCGGTCGTGGCCATGACGCTCGCGATTCCGTCGATGGCCCAGGCGACGTTGGGCACCCCGGTGCCGACGTTGCCGTCGGGTGTCGACCCGGCCCACATCGCCGATCTCGATGGCAACCCGGTGAGCGCACACGCGACTCTGAGCGGCTCGCTCACCATCTCAAGTGCGGTCCTCGTCGTCTGCGACTACCACGTCGTCATCGACTTCAACAGCGACGGCACCTCCGCGGTGACGTCGTTCACCGCGAGCAACTGCGTGGTGCAGGGGGCGGCCGGCGCGATCTGCTCGGTGATGTACACGGCCACTGATCTCGCTTGGGGCGACCGTCTCGGCTTCGACACTTACGTCGGAACGTTCCGGGACTACATCAGCGTCAGCCAGGACATGACGATATCCGGGCCGAACTGCCCGATCAGTGGGATATGGACTGAGACCGCCTCGCTGTTCCCGGAGATCTCGGTGTCCGGCTCGTCGATCACGGCGCACTTCTGGGACAACTCGGGTCCCGAGATCTCCACGGGCACGATCGTCGGCCCGCTCGGAACTCGGACGATCGAGGGCACTCTGAGCGGCACGCTCACCAGTGATGAGGCGGACGCGTTTCAGCTGGTCAACACTGGAGCGTAGGAGCCGCCCTGGATTGCCTTCGCGTGAGTGCTCACGCGAAGGCAATCTAGGCGGCCGGCGGGAGGAAGAGCGACTCAGCGCCCCTTCGCGTGAGCACTCACGCGTGAGCACTTGCGCGTGAGTACTCACGCGTGAGCACTTGCGCGTAAGTACCTTCGCGTGAGTACTCCGTCGCAGGGCTGGCCGACGCCGGTGTGGTCGCCCCCAACCCGCAGTCCGGTCGACTTCTGGCCCTGCGTGGCGTCGCGGCGCTCGCGTGGGACATTCAAGTCTTGGCCTCCAAGAATGCACCCTGTCTGCGGGGCTTGACCGGTGTCGACGGCCGGCTGTATGACGTGACGGCAACGACCGGTGCGCCTGCGTCTTTGGCGAGTCTCGAGGGCGCGCCGGCCATTCAATCGAACGCCCGGCACTGCTGGGCAAGGGAGCGCACCATGTTGAAGAAGACCCTGTTGGGCGTGGCCGTGGCGGTCGTCGCCTTGGCGATTCCGGCGATGGCCCACGCCACGGACGTGCCGACGCTGCCGTCGGGTGTCGACCCGGCGCACCTGGCTGATCTCGACGGCAATCCGGTGAGCGCCCAGGCCACTCTGACCGGTTCGCTCAGGACTCAGGGCGCGGTGGGGATCGTCTGCGACCACCACGCCGTCATCGACTTCTACAGCGACGGCACCTCCGCCGTGACGTCGTTCACCACGAGCAACTGCGTGGTGCAGGGGGCGGCCGGCGCGGTGTGCTCGGTCACGTTCACGGCTACTGATCTCTCCTGGGGTGACCGGCTCGGCTTCGATACTAGAGCGGGCATCAACGTGTTCCGGGACTACATCAACGTCAGTCACGACTTCACGTTCTCCGGGGCGAGCTGCCCGGTGGCCGGGACGTACGTGGAGTCCGGCACGCTGTACCCGGAGATCGAGATCACCGGCGGCGACACGATCACGGCGCACTTCTGGGACAACTCGGGTCCCGAGGTCCCGACGGGCACGCTCTCGGGGCCGATCGGATCGCGGACGATCGAGGGCACTCTGAGTGGCACGTTGACGAGCGACGAGGCCGAGTCGTTCCAGCTGGCAAATACTGGAGCGTAGGAGCCCAGCCGCTCTGGGATGCCTGCGCGTGAATGCTCACGCGCAGGCATCCCGCGGCGCCCGGGTCGGCGAGAGCGACTCGGCGCCCCTTCGCGTGAGTACTTGCGCGTGA
>Ga0164241_10003169_pt1 | contig 16935 bp, 11 predicted proteins | sample OricomyardsoilBY_FD_108780 | JGI IMG/M metagenome (GOLD analysis project Ga0164241, IMG submission 108780) | Backyard soil microbial communities from Emeryville, California, USA - Original compost - Back yard soil (BY) | ecosystem: Environmental > Terrestrial > Soil > Unclassified | place: USA...
AATCTGCAGTACATGGCAGAACATCCGGAAGAACCGGACAGCCACAACCATAGTGTGTACCACCGCTGCTACCGGCGCCCGGGCGAGTTCATCGCCAGCCTCGTAGACGAGGGCAAGGAGCCGCGGCTGATGCTCGAGTATTCGGGCACGCTCTTCGAAGGCCTGCGCCGCATGGGCATCCGCGACGTGTTCGAAGAACTCGGGCGCATCACGCGGCCCGGTCCCTACCGCCACGCGGTGGAATGGCTGGGCGCGGCCTGGGGCCACGCTGTGGCGCCGTCCACTCCCGTGCAAGACTATCGCTGGCACGTACGGGCCTGGCAGCAGCACTTTTCCGAGTTGTTCGGCGCCGAGGCCCTGAGCCAGGTGCGAGGCTTTTCACCCGCCGAGATGGCGCTGCCCAACCATCCCGACGTCGCTTACGAGTTCGTCCGGACGCTGCGCGACGCCGGCTACGACTGGGTGTTGGTGCAGGAGCATACCGTGGAGGAGCCTGCTACCGGTCGCGCTCCGGAGCGCCGGCACCTTCCGCACCGCCTGGTTTGCCGAAGCTCGCGCGGAGAGACAGCGAGCATCACGGCCATCATCAAGACCCAGGGCAGCGACACCAAGCTCGTCGGGCACATGCAGCCGTACTACGAGGCCCGAGGCCTCGACCGAGTGGAGTTGCTCGGCAAGCGCGTGCCACAGCTCGTCACCCAGATCGCCGACGGCGAAAACGGCGGGGTGATGATGAACGAGTTTCCCGACAAGTATTTCGAGGTGGTGCGGCAGTCGAGCGGCTCGGACACACCGCTCGTGAACGTGAGCGAATACCTGGAGCTACTGCGCGACCTGGGTATCGATGCGGAGCACTTGCCGCTGCTGCAACCCGTCCATCAGAAGCGGATCTGGGATCGACTGGAGGCGGGCGCCGGCCCCGAGCGGCTCGATACGGTGCTCACCGAGCTCGCGCGGGAGGGGCACGGCTTTCACGTCGAGGGCGGCAGCTGGACCAGCGACATCTCCTGGGTCAGGGGCTACGAGGGCTTGCTGAACGAGATGCAGCAAACCAGCGCGCTGTTTTTTGAACGCACGTCGAGCGGCGTGGACCCGAGCGAGGAGCGCTTCTTGAATGCTCTGTTTCATCTGCTGTCTTCGCAGACCAGCTGCTACCGCTACTGGGGCCAAGGCAAGTGGACCGACTACGGCCGCGAACTGTGCCGCCGGACGCGCGCGATCTTGTTGCACGACTTCTGAAGGAAGTGTCGAAGCAGACCTGTTGAGCCAGACTGCCCGCTCCCTGTGCTGCATCAACGCCGCGTCTGAGTTGAGGTTCGCCCTGCCCTGACGCCGCGGATTTTCGCAAAATCTGCTGCACAGCTGCATTTCTGCCCGTCTAGGCGCTGCGGCCTGCGCGTGATAACGTAGCGCGTGCGCAATTGGGTTTCTCGGACGGGTCTTGCCCTGATCCTGAGCTCGTGCGCGGGCCCCACGTCGCCGGGCCCGGCCGCCGACGAGCAGCAGCAGCAGGGTTGCCTGGGCACGGCGTGCGCCCCCGAGAGTGAGGCTGCTCCGCTTCGGAACGGAGAGGCTCCGAGCCTCCCCGGCGGCTCCGCGCCGATGAGCACGGCGGAGGTCGTGACACCCGTCGGCTTGGTGGGCGCGGCTGGCGGTAGTTCATCGGAGGGCGCAGCGCCCGGCGCGCAGCCAGACGCCGGACCCCCGGGCAACCCGCCCGATGCGGCTGACCCGTCCTCGGATCGCTGCGATGTCGGCATCTTCGATCCGGAAAATCCGCCTCGGGCGCTCACACTCAGCGGAAATCTCGGTGCACATGATCCGGTGATCATCGCCGCGGAGGGTCAGTATCACTACTTCAGCACGGGCAATGGCATCTCGGTCAAAACCTCGTCCGATCTATTGCGCTGGACACAGCAGCCCGATGTCTTCCCCGCGACACCCGCCTGGTTCGAGCAGCGGGTGCCTGCGTATGCCCCGCGCAACATCTGGGCGCCGGACATCTCGTATTTCGGAGGCCAGTACCATCTCTACTATTCGGTGTCGTCTTTTGGCAGCAATCGGTCCTGCATCGGCCACGCGACACGCGCGAGCCTGACCGAGGGCAGCTGGACCGATCACGAAGACGCCTTCTGCTCCAACCAGCCCGGTCAGAACGACAACTACAACGCCATCGATCCCAACGTGGTGTTGGACGAGACGGGCTCCCCGTGGCTGGCGTTCGGGAGCTTCTGGAGCGGCGTGAAGTTGATCCGGCTCGATCTGAACGGGGAGCGTGCCGGCACGGAGCTGGTCGCTCTCGCCTCGCGCGGGGGCGGAGCCATCGAGGCGCCGTTCCTGGTTCGGCGCTGCGGCTTCTACTACCTCTTCGTCTCGTTTGACGCCTGCTGCCAAGGCGCGGACAGCACGTACAACACCCGCGTCGGGCGCTCCCGCGAGCTGCTCGGGCCGTACCTCGCACAGAACGGCACGCCGATGCTCGAGGGCGGCGGCACGCTCGTGCTAGCAGCGGGGGGGGACTGGGTGGGGCCCGGGCACAACGCGATCCTGATCGAGGGCACGCGCGCCTACAACGTCTATCACGCGTACTCCGCCAGCAATGGCGCGTCCCAGCTGCGCATCTCGGAGCTCGTCTGGGACGCGCAGGGGTGGCCCATCTCGGGCGGTCCATAAACAGTCCTGCGCCAACGCGCTCGAGCTGGCTCTGCCCCACAGTTTCTCTGATCGATCCCCTGCCTTCGAGCATGGATGGATCGCGGAGGCACAGGTGAAGGTGATCAGGAAAAGTGCGCTGGCTCTGGCGGCGTCGTTCGCCTGGTGTGGCTGTTCTGCGGGGGATGAAAGCGCTACCACGGCGCTGCGTGTCCGGGACCCCGCCGCGGCTGGCACGGGCGGCACGAGCGTTGCCGGTAACGGCGACGGGCCGGCGAGTTTCAATGCCCCCGGCTCCGAACAGTTCACGGCGCCCGACGAGCTCGCAACGGCGGGCGGCGCTGCCAACTGTGGTCTACAGACCTTCGCCGTGGCGCGGCGCCCCGCCGACGTGCTGCTCGTCCTCGACCGCTCCGGTTCGATGCAGGAGACGCCGGATGGGGACGACGACGACGATGTCACTCGTCCCTCCAAATGGGACCTGACCGTGCCCGCCTTGAATCAGGTGATCCGGGAAACGGACGCCGGCGTTTCCTGGGGCATGAAGCTCTTCCCCGAAGGGCAGGACAACGACGAGTGTTCCGCCGCCACGCTGAGCGACACGATCCACGTCCCCATCGCTGCCGCCAACGGCAGCGCGGTGATCGGTGCCATCGCCGCCACGACGCCCGACGGTGACGGTACTCCGACCGGGGACGCCATCCATGCGGCCATCGACTACCTCTCCGCGCTCGCCACGCCAGACCACAAATACATCGTGCTCGCCACCGATGGAGAACCGTCGTGCAGCCCGTCGGGCGAGGGACAAGACGACGCGCGTCCGTACGCCGTGGACGCCGTACGACAGGCGTTCGCGGCCGGCTTCCCAGTGTTCGTCGTGGGCGTCGCCACCACCAAGGACTCCGCCACCGAAGCGCTCGATGACATGGCCGTCGCCGGCGGCGCACCCCGCTCCGATCCCAACCCCCTCGGCAACCGCTACTACCTCGCCAATAGCCAGTCGGAGCTGGTGTCCGCACTGCGGGCCATCACCGGGGAGATCGCCAGCTGCGTCTTCCCCCTCACCACGCCACCCCCCGTACCCAACAACATCGGGGTGAAGGTAGACGGCACCCTGCTCCTGCGCGATCCCAGCCGCACCGACGGTTGGGAGTACACGAGCGCCGCCCTCAGCGAAGTCGAAGTTCACGGCCCCGCCTGCGACCGCATCCAGAGCGCGGCATCGACCGACGTGCAGGTCATCTACGCCTGCGAAGGCGTGATCATTCGCTAAGCGCGCCGCTCGGGCCCTGCACGCCAGCTCGGATGCCCGGCGATACTGCAAAAAGGTGGCCGCGGCCTAGACGGAGCGCGAGCGGCGGCGATTGTGGGGGGAGCGGGACGGCCGGAGCTGATATACGCCGGGCGGGAGGCTCCCCTTCATGAGATTCGGCGACGGCGCATGGCGCATGCTCGAGGACGTAACCCCCAGCTACCTGGCTCGGGTGGCCAGCGCTGAGGTCAAGGAGCGACAGGCCATCTTCCACGTCTCCAGCCGTCCGGAAACCACGCGTGGGGCGACGCTGGAGGGTCGCATGTTTACGGTGCGGCTCACGTCACCCGGACCGAACGTGTTTCGGATCCAGGTTTCCCACCACAAGGGCCGCCAACAAAAAGGCCCGGCGTTCCCGCTCAGCGCGGAGCCCCAGATTTTTGACAGCCGTGTCCACGGCGCGCAGCGCCGCCTGCGCTCGGGTGATCTCGAGCTCTCGCTCGACGAAAGTCCGTGGGCGCTCCAGTTCCGGGACGGAGCGCGGGGGGAGCCGCTCACCAGCAGCCCCTACAAGGCGCTCGGTTTGATGGAGAGGGTCGGCGCCGGTAGCTTCCTCCGAGAGCAACTCACGCTCGGTGTGGGGGAACAGGTGTACGGCCTGGGTGAACGCTTCGCGGCATTTACCCGCAATGGGCAAAGCGTCGAGATGTGGAATGCCGATTGCGGCACCTGTTCGGACAAGGGCTACAAAGACGTCCCCTTCTTCATGACCAGCAAGGGCTACGGAGTACTGGTCAACTCACCGGCGCGCGTGTCTTTCGAGATTGGCACCGAACAGGTGATGCGGGCTCAGTTTGCCGTGCCCGGCGAGGATCTGGACTATTTCTTCATCCTCGGGCCCAGCCCCAAGCAGGTACTCGACCGCCTGGGTGCGCTCAGCGGGCGGCCCGCATTGCCCCCCGCGTGGTCGTTTGGGCTCTGGCTCACCACCTCGTTTACGACGCAATACGACGAGCCAACGGTGCAGGGCCTGGTCGACGGCATGGCAGCTCGCAAGCTGCCTCTGCACGTGTTCCACTTCGATTGCTTCTGGATGAAGGCGCACCATTGGTGCGACTTCCAGTGGGATAAAGCAGCCTTTCCCGATCCCGAGGGCATGCTGGCGCGGCTCCACTCCAAGGGCTTGCGCGTCTGTCTCTGGATCAACCCGTACATCGCCGAACGCTCCCAGCTGTTCGATGAAGCCAGCAAAAGTGGCTATCTGCTGCAGCGGCCGAATGGCGACGTCTGGCAGCGCGACAGGTGGCAAGCGGGCATGGCCTACGTGGACTTCACCAATCCCGACGCCACACGCTGGTTTCAAGACCAGCTGCGGCGACTGTTGCGCATGGGGGTCGACTGCTTCAAGACCGATTGCGGCGACGAAGTCCCGACCGACGTGCGCTACTTCGACGGCTCCGATCCTGCGCTGATGCGCAATTACTACGCCTACCTGTACAATCAGGCCGTGTTCGAGCTGCTGCTGGAGGAACGCGGGCCCGGCGAGGCCTGTCTTTTTGCCCGGGCCGCCACCGCCACCTGCCAGCGCTTCCCCGTGCATTGGGGCGGCGATTGCTCCGGAAGCTACGAGTCGATGGCGGAGAGCCTGCGCGGCGGCCTCAGCCTGGGGCTGTGCGGTTTCGGCTTCTGGAGCCACGACATCGGCGGCTTCGAGAGCAACGCCAGCGCCGCAGTGTACAAGCGCTGGGTCGCATTTGGCCTCTTGTCCTCGCACAGTCGTCTGCACGGCAACACGTCCTACCGGGTGCCCTGGAACTACGACGAAGAGGCGTGCGAGGTGTTGCGACACTTCACCGCCCTCAAGTGCCGGCTGATGCCGTATTTGATGGCCACGGCCGTTCAGGCGCACACGAACAATCAGCCGATGTTGCGTGCGATGCTGCTCGAGTTCCCAAACGATCCCGCCTGCCGCCTACTCGACCGGCAATATATGCTCGGTGACGCGCTCCTTGTGGCCCCGGTGTTCCACGACCAGCGCGCGGAGTACTACTTGCCCGCCGGGCTCTGGACGCATTTGCTCACAGGTGAGGTGCGCAGCGGCGAACGCTGGTATTCTGACGAGCTCGACTTCTTTGGTATCCCGCTCTGGATCCGTCAGGGAGCCTGGCTCTGCACCGGCTCGAGCGGAACCTTGGTGGACTACGATTTGAGTCGAGGCGTTCGGCTCGTGTGCGGAAATTTGCAGGGCCGCATCGCTTTCGACGCCCAGCTGGTGGACACCAAGGGCGACGCTGCGGCTGTGCTCGAAGTGTACAACGACGGCCAGCGACTGCGGGTCAAGAGCCCGACGTTGTCCGACTTTCAGGTGCATCTACCCTGGGCCTCGCGCATCGTGGAGATCGAACGAGGCAGCCTCGTCAAGGACGAGCTGCGAGCCCCGCTCACCAAGAGCGGCGTCGTGGTCCGCTCCGACAGCGGCACGGCGTCTTTCAGTTACGAGCCGCGCGGCTAGCTACCTGACCAGCGTCGGTGCCGAAGCGAAGCCCGCCGTCACTGCGATGTGCAGAGCTTGCGGTACTGTCGCGCGCCGTCCTCTTCGTGCCAGACGCCGGTGCCCGGGGTCGCGCAGCTGGCAAGGTAGAGCGAACAGCCGAGATCGGGCAGCTCCAGCCAGGTGTAGTCGGTGACGGCCACGCAATCTGCGCGCTCGCGGCAAGCCTGAAAGCAGCGCTCGAGATCTCGGCCCGGCACCTCCGTGTCGACGGAGGGCCACTCCCCCGCGTGTTCGCAGCGAATCCAGTCGCCCAGGTACTCGAAACACGGCGCTGCGACGGGCGGCGTGTCCGGGCGATCGCGGGCCTGTTCCGCCCACGCCGGCTCTGGCGCTGGGCGCGGCGGTGGCGGCAGGGCATCGATGAAATCGGCGATGCGGCTCACGGTGGCCTCGGGCACGGGGGGCCGACTCGACGACGCGGGCGGCATCTCGCCGGCCCACACGCGCAACAGCAGCCGGGACTGCGCCGCGTCCCCCGGAATGACTTTGCCGATCTCGATCAGCTCCTCGAACCGATCGAAGAACAGCCCGTCAGTTCTATCACCACCTACCCGGTGGCGGTGACAATCACCGCAATGGTAAGCGAGCACGCTCTCGATCTGAGCCGTGTCGAGGACAGCGTCGTTCTGCTCAATCTCTCGCACCGTCAGCTCGAGCTGGCTCGCCCGGGTCGCCTCGATCTGGATAGCCTCCGCCGCTCGCGCCTGGGCCTCCACTCGCGCCGAGCGCTGTTCCGCCTGCGTCTCTGGATCGGGCGCCCACTGGTCCATGTGGCTGCTGCTACAGGCGGCAGCCAGGCTGCCCGCGACGAGCACCCCCAGGGCCTGCCTAGGGCAACGTGTGTGGAACCTTCGCAAAAGCACAGCCAAAGTATGACCTGTCGGGGGCAGCTGACCAGCTGGATGCAACACCCGGAGGCCCGCGCCGGGCACGATTGGCCCCCGGCGCCCGGCCAGGCTAAGATTGGCGAAGAATCGTGCGCTCCGGATGAACGACAGAACAATTCAGATGAAATTGCGCATCCTTTCCCTGTTCTCGCTGGTGCTGGCGTCTTGCGCTCCGGACGCGGACACGGCGGCGTCCCCGGACCCGGGCCATGCGCCCACGTACGAATCCGCGTCGGATGTAACGACCAACGCCACCGCCCCCGCGGCCCCGCTGCTGGCTTGCAATCAGGCGCGCTCCGCGCAGCGGGGAGACTGCACTCGCTCGGAACGTGCCGTCACGGGCGAGGACGCGCTGGCGCTGGGCTTCGAGGCAGAGGCATTCCTGCGGCTCATTTCGGGAGAGCATCGTTCGGAAGTGACGTGGCAGGACGGAGCGGGCCCGAGCTCCGAGCTGATCCTGACGGTCGAACCGTTGGGCGAGGTTCGCTTCGTCGATCAACAGGCTCGCGCTGGGGGCCGGGGCGATGAGTTCACGCTCGGCAACACCGGAGGCCGCTATCTCACCTGTGGCGATCGCCTGGCGGTCGACGCTCGCTTGAGTATCGTCAGCGCCGACGGCGCCCTGAACGAAGTGGCCTTTGCCAGCGTCGAAGCGGACTCGGGCAGCTACGCGCGCAGCGTCGTCCAGCTGCCTACCGCCGACCTGGCGGGATCACTGCGAGCGACGCTGGAGGCCGGCCGCGAGCCGCACGACGAGCTGACGCTGGTGCTGGCCATCTCGGAGCTGGGGAGCGGGCTGGAGGGCAGTCTCGCGACGCACGCGGCGCTGCTCGACGACAGCAACGTCGAGAGGGGCACGCCCTGCAGTCAGCTGGGCGCATTCCGGCTCAGCTCGAGCTGCCCGCTCGGCGCCTTTGCGTTGGGTGCCGACGAGGAACTGCTCGGGCTGTCCTTTGCAGGAGCGCTCGAGCGCCTGAACGCCACGAGCCCTGCGGCGCTCGGCGATACCGGCGCGCAACTGACACTCGCTTTCGAGGCCTCCCCCGCCCCGGTCTGCATCAGCATCGACACGCCCGCTAGCCTGCCCTCGGTGCTGATGTTTCCCGGCAGCGTACGGCTCGACTCCAGCGACGGTCGCGTGGGCGGCTCGATGGAGGTCCAGCTGAACGCGGAAGCGTCCGGAGGAACCCTGCAACGGGTGACGGCCCACACCGACTACCTGGTGCCCGACCCGAGCGGACTGTCGGAGCTCGCCGCGAGCTACGCGATCCTGCAGCCCCTCAGCTGGTCCAACGAGTTTCTCGGCGGATTCGAGTTCTCGATCGAGGCGACCGAACAGAGCTCCGGCGGGATCTTGCGCGCCATCGGCGGCAACCTCGGCTGCAACAGCTCGCGGCCGTGCGCCGAGGTCTGCCCCGGCACGGGTTGCACGGTCACCAACGCCGAGAAGTGGGCGGTGCGCTGGGGTGATTTGCCGGTCGGCAGCCAGCTGCCGTTGCAAACGCCGGCAGACTGAACGCGGGCGCGTGTGCGGAGGTGACCACCTGCGTGGTTTGCGGCTCGGAGCCAGGCGTCGACGGCCCCGCCTGCTCGGAGCAGGTCCGCCCTCGCCTCGAATCGCCGCTGTCGCCCTGTACACCCGAAAAATTGGAGCTCCTGGCTGCCACGTCAGAGGCTTTTGACAGCTCCGATGCGCTCCCAAAGGCAAAACGCTCGTGCAGCGCGTCTGAGACCGAACGGTCCGGCGCGCGAGCGAAGTCGTGAACGATCGACGAGGTCGAACTCGACCTTACGCCAGAAGCTGTCCAGCGAAATCGTGGGGCATGCGCGCCACCTCGGGACAGAGGGCGCCCCGGCACGCCGCCAGCCCTCTCGACGCCGCCCCTACCCGTGGCCGCTACGACAGCAGCGTGGCACCCCCGCCCGCGGTGCGCCCAGATGAACACGCGCGTCTGCGGCGCAGAGGAAGGGGTCGACGGTCCCGCCTGCGCCGAGTAGTCCGGCGGCTCGCGTCGACGTCGCCCCCTGTCCGGAGTAGCTGCCCACCTGCAAAATTCGACGAATCTGGAATCGTTTCCAGATTTCCTCCTCGAAGCTGCGAGCGGGGGTTGTGGCGCTGCCACAAATGCTGCACGCCGGGCGGCATGAACAGCCGTTTCTGCGATGGGCTCGGGGCCCTCACTCTGGGCATCAGTGCCCTCCTCGGGTGCTCGGACAGGGACATCGACCCCTCACAAACCGAGACCGATGCACTCCAGCCCGTGGAGCCGACAGAGCTCCTCTCGTACTCCTGTCGTCAGGACGAGACCAAGGAGAGCACGCCACCGGGCTCGGCCGCCAAGCTGCCCAAGACGTTGCGCGAGACCAACCGCCTGCTGGGCGTGGCAGTGAACGCCGCGGGCCTCGAAGACCCGGCATATGCCAAGACGGTGGCCGAGCAATACAGCCAGCTCACTCCTGAAAACGAGATGAAGTGGGACGCCATCGAGCCCGAACCCGGCGTCTTCGATTTCACTCGCGCCGACACGATCGTGGCCTTCGCGCAGGCCAACGGCATGAAAGTGCGCGGTCACACCCTGGTCTGGCACTCGCAGCTGCCCGCCTGGATGGAAGCGTTGACGGGTACAGACGCCGTGCGCGCTGCGATGACTCAGCACATCCAGACGGTGGTGTCGCACTTCCGAGACAACTTTCCCGGTGTCGTGGTTGCGTACGACGTCGTCAACGAAGCCGTGAACATCGCGCAGGGCGCCATGCCGGGCGCGTCGGTGTATCGCGATAGCGTCTTCTCCCGGGAGCTCGGAGAGGGCTTCATCGCGGAGGCCTTCCAGATTGCGCATGACACCGATCCAGATGCGCTCTTGTTTTACAACGATTTCGGCATCGAGGGCATGAACGGCGGCAAGAGTACTGGCGCCTTCAACATCGTCAGCGGGCTCGTCGCGGCGGGCGTGCCGATCGACGGCGTCGGCTTTCAGATGCACACGGGCCCGACCGACCAGGGCCCCGGCGCCGCGGACTTCCGCGCCAACATCCAGCGCTATGCGGATCTGGGGCTGCAGGTCGAGATCACCGAGATGGACGTCTCGCTGTGCAGCATCGGCGCCAACGTGCTCGGCCTCGAGCTGCAGCGCTATCGCTACAACCGCATCGTCAGCGCCTGCTTCGATTCCCCCGCCTGCCGCTCCGTCAGCGTGTGGGGCCTGACCGATCCCAACTCCTGGCTGAACAGCAACGGCTGCATGCAAGGCATGATCGTGCTCGACACCCAGCCGGCTCCCCTGGTCTTCAACGAGACCTTCGGGCGCAAGCCCGCCTGGTGGGGCATCTACGACGGGCTCATGGGCTGCAGCTACCAGTAAACGCGCTACCAGAAGGAGGTGGCTGGCGCGTTCGACCCACATCACCCTTGCTGGCACACCTGTGCGCCGGGCTTCGCGACCGCGCAAAAGCGGTGAAACACGGCCCACTCCGCAGCCGAGACTTAAGGCTCCGGGCGCGGCAAGCGTACAGGTGGACAAGGGGGCCGAGCGTTGCCGACGGCAGCGCGGGCCGCGAAACTGAAAAAGGTTGCCCGCCTATGTCCCAGCGCAAACCGATCGAAGCCGAGACCGACACCGAGTCGGAGACCGAGACCATTCCGCCCGTCTCGGGGTCCCGACGCCGCTCCACGCAGCCCTTGTTCGCCGCGGCCTCCGTTTCGAGCGCACCGCGCCGCCCGACGCAGCGGGGCCTGTCCGCTCCGCCGCCGCAGCCCGTGGCCAGCGAACGTGTACTGCGAGCCGCAGGCCTCACGCCGAAGCCGGTTCGCGCGCCGCGCTGAGCGCTCTGTCAGCGACGGCTGCAGCTCTCTGGCGTCGGCGAGACCACGAGCAGATGGGGTCTGGGCGCCGGCGCCTGGATGCCGCGGCAGAGCAACGAGGGATCGATCAGGTCCCGGAGCGGCCTTGCCGCCTGGGTCAGGATGACCTCGTCGACTGTCGATTTTGCGCCGGGTCGAGTCCGTTCTGTCAGAGCACGGAGTGAGCAGCGTAGACCGGATGCCGCAGAGAGCCGGCATCTCCGAACCAGCCTGACGCGCGCTCCCAGCGGGGAAATTCGCCACCCGCTTCGGTCGAGCCGATGGACCACTTGAATCCGTCCGAGGGCGGTGGTGTAGTTCCGACGCCATGTCCATCGTTCTGTACCATCACCCATTTTCGCGCGCCGCCAACGTCGTCTGGATGCTGGAGGAGGTCGGCGTCCCGTATGAGCTGCGCTTCGTCGATCTGATGACGGGCAAGCACAAGGCTCCGGACATCCTGGCCCTGAACCCGATGGGCAAGCTGCCCATCCTCACGGACGGCGCAGCGCTGGTCACCGAGTCCGCCGCCATCGCTTTGTACCTGGCCGATCGCTACGCGTTGGGGCGGCTGGCTCCCAAGCTGGACGATCCGCGGCGCGGCACGTACCTGCGCTGGACGCTGTTTGCCCCTTCGGTGGTCGAGCCCGGTCTGATGGCGAAGGCTGCGGGCTGGACCTACAAAGAAGGCCAGGCCGGCTGGGGCAGCTACGATGCGATGCTGACCGCCATGCAAGCGGCGCTGGCCGATCGCGAGTACCTGCTCGGCGACGAGTTCTCGATGGCAGACGTCGTCTTCGGTGGCCTCGTGCGTTTCATGCTGCAGTTCAAGATGCTCGAGCCCCTGCCCGTGTTCAATGCGTACTCAGAGCGGCTGGCCGCGCGCCCCGCGCTGAAGAAGGCGGAGGCACGCAACGTCGCCGTCATGGACGAGCAAGGCCTCAAACGACCCTGAGGCTTCAGGTTCCAAGGGCGTCAGTTCCTACGCTTGGCCGCGGGGTCACCTCGCGCCTCGAAGGCGCTCGGCTCCGACCCCTTCTGGAACGCTTGCCGGAGCGCGTTGGAACGCCCAGCGGGCACGTGAGCTCCTGAAGCGTCAGGGACTCAAGACAAAGTCCGCGTAGTCCCCTGTACTCTCCGTCTTGGTCTGGTCGCCGTCGGACATCACGGCCAACCCCACCAAGGGTGGAATGTCCGCGTGCTCGTCCCCTTCGGCAAGGTACCTGCGAAAGTCCCGCGCGAGATCGATCGACTCCCGCTTCCACACTCCCGCGGGACCGCCAGACTCGAGAACCACGGTGTCCTGGGCAACGAAGGTGTTGCGACGACGATCGCAGACCGTGCCGGGCGGGCGCGTGGTGCTCCAGACGTACTTCAGGGAATACCAGCGCAGCGTGCGGCGCCAGGTGACATAGACCACCGCGGCGGAGTCCCCCTTCGCCTTGACACACTCGTCCGCCTTCGCGGGGAATTGGATGGCGCGCCAGCTCCACTCGAGGTGGCGCATACGGCCGCGACTGGAGTCGGGCATCTCGAAGCCGAGCACCGCCTTCTTGTGTGTCGGGCGGAACGTGCCGCGGACAAACTTGAGGTCCCCCTCGCGCATCATGGCGTAGTAGTTCACCGAGCCCGACTGGCTGTCGATGATGCGCCACTTATCGAGCGAGGCGAGCAATACGCCGCGACCCGATGTGCCCGCCGCCGGAGCCGCCAAGGACTCGCCCACTCCGCCCGTGGACAGGACGGCGGCGGCCAAGACCCCCACCACGAAGCGTTTCATCCAGGTTACCTGATTCACCTGCGCATTCTTTCTGGGGGAGCCGCACGCTCAGGTCAAGGCCCTGGAGCCTACTTTTTGGAGCGTCGGACCAAGCCGGCAGCTTTCTTGATTTTGTGCAGGCTCAAACCCGAGATGCCAAAGCGGGCCGCCACGGCGACCCCACGTTCGCCCGCGCGCAGCGCCTTGATGATGCCGGCCTGCATTTCCGGCGTGATGCGAGCGCGCTTGCTGGCCCTGGCGCCGGCGGCCGCGTCGCCCGCCGGGGCATGACCCGAGCCCGCCTTCGAACGGCCCCGGCGGCCCGGGCCCCCGCCCAGCGCCTGCAGCGCCTCGATGAGGTCCTCCCGCGAGGCAAAGCCCAACGCCCCATGAAGCTGCTCGAGCTGCTGCTGGCGTTCTTTTTCGAACTCCTCGCGCAGCTGCAGGACCTGTGCTTCTGCCTTCTGCAGCTTCTCTAGCGAGGACCCCAGGCATTTGTCGTGATTCGACATGCTCTCCGATTGGCCTTGCCGCCCGCCCGAAGCGGCCAGGGGCGCCTCATATACGCCATCGCCCGAAAAAGTCCCAGCAAACGCATTTCATTGGGCAGCGGTCCCGTCCTCGTGCGGCCACCACCGCGGCCTCTTACCCCGCCAGCGACGCGTCTCGTAGCTGCCTTCGCTCATTGTTGTGGCGCGTACAGCGCGACCACCGAACGGCCCTCGGCGCGGTAGGCCAATCCTGGCACGCGCGGAGCCTCCTCCCAGGGGACGATGTCGTCTGGCGTCGGCAGGGCCGTATCAATCCAGCGGCGCCACAGGCACGGCTTCCCTCCGGCGAGCGCTGGTAGCTCGAACTCGAGCGGCTCCCAGTAGGCATTGAAGATCAGGTGCATCGACAGCTTCTCTCCGTAACTCCAGGCGGAGAACGCTAAACTGCGCGATGAATCGCCCCAGTCCGGCTGATCGAGCCGGACACCATGCCACGACTTCGTCGCCTCCCGGAGCAGGCGATTGAGGCTCAGATGCCGGAGCTCCTGCTTGGTGCCACGCAACAGCCGACGAGCTGTCAGCAGCTTCACAAAGCGATGAATGTCCGCGTGCTCCGCGAGTCGCGTCCAATCGAACCAACTGATGGCGTTGTCCTGGCAGTAGGCATTGTTGTTGCCGCCCTGCGTGTGGCGCACTTCGTCGCCCATCAGGATCATCGGCATGCCCACCGAGAGCAACGTGCTGGTGAAGAAATTCTTGATCTGGCGGCAGCGCAGCTCTTCTACTCGAGGATCGGCGCTCGGCCCTTCGACACCGCAGTTCCAGCTCCGGTTGTCGTTGGTGCCGTCGCGGTTCCCTTCCCCGTTGGCCTCGTTGCGCTTCTGGTTGTAGGAGACGAGATCGTTGAGCGTAAAGCCGTCGTGGCAGGTCACAAAGTTGACGCTCTGCTCCGGCTCCCGCTCCTCGTGAGAGAACAGATCGGGGCTACCGATCATTGCGTCCGCAAACAGCTTGACCGCTCCGTCCGTGCCACGAAAAAAGTCCCGCACGTTGTCCCGGAAGCGCCCGTTCCACTCCCTCCAGCTATCCCCCACGAAGCGGCCCACCTGGTACAGCCCCGCCGCGTCCCAGGCCTCGGCGATCAACTTCGTGCCCGCCAATGCCGGGTCCGATTCAATGTCCCACAGCACGGGCGGATTGGGCAGCACCTGGCCCTCAGCGCCGCGCGCGAGGATGGACGCCAGATCAAAACGAAAGCCATCCACGTGCATCTCCGCCACCCAGAAACGCAGGCTGTCGAGAATCATTCGACGCACGATGGGGTGATTGGCGTTGAGCGTATTGCCGGTGCCGCTGTAGTTGGCATACCGCCCGCGATCGGACTCTAGAATGTAGTAGGCCTCGTTCTCCAGGCCCTTGAACGATAGTGTGGGTCCGTTCTCGTCACCCTCCGCGGTGTGGTTGAACACCACATCGAGAATGACCTCGATGCCCGCGCGATGCAGCGCCTTCACCAGGTCCCGAAACTCGTCGAGCGGCCCGAGCGGGTCTTGCCGCGAGCTATAGGCGGGGTGCGGTGCAAAGAAAGAGACGGGCGCGTATCCCCAATAGTTCACGAGGCCCGGTGGGCAATCCTGGGCATCGAAGTGAAACACCGGCAACAGCTCGACCGCCGTGATGCCCAGGTCTCGCAGATAGGGAATCTTCTCGATCATGCCGGCGTAGGTGCCGCGCTTCGACGCAGCGACGCCCGAGCTCGGATGGCGGGTGAACCCGCCGACGTGCATCTCATAGATGATGGTTTGCGCGCTGGCCCGCCCGAGAGGCTGATCCCCCTCCCAGTCGTAGGCGTTCGCGTCGACGACCACGCTCTTCATCGCCGTGGCCGCGTTGTCGCCGGGGTGGCCTGCCGCGTCTCGGCTGAATTTGGCGGGGACGGCCACGCTGCGGGCGTACGGGTCGAGCAACAGCTTTTCGGGATCGAAGCGCATGCCGCGCGCCGGGTCCCACGGTCCGTAGACCCGATAGCCGTAGAGCTGACCCACTTTCACTCCGGGAACGAAACCGTGCCAGTAGTGATAGGTCCGATGCACGGACGGATCCCAGGAGATCGTCCGTGCGGGCCGCGAATCGTCGACGTGGTCGAACAAGAGCAGCTCCACCCGGGTCGCCGAACGGGAGTAGAGGCTAAAATTTGCGCCTCCACCGCTGAGCTGGGCGCCTAGCGGATGCGTCTTGCCGATGCCGAGCTCGAGCGTCGAAGCATTCAACCGCATGGGTGAGCGTCAGATCCGCACGGGTACGGGCGTGATGTTCCAGGCCTTCGTACAATAGTCCCGGATCGAGCGATCGGAGGAGAACTTGCCCATGCGCGCAGCGTTGAGGATCGACTTGCGCGTCCAGCCGGCGGGGTCCAACCAGAGCGCACTGACCTTGCTCTGTGCCTCCGTGTACGCCTGGTAGTCCGCCAGCACCAGAAACGGGTCTTGCTTGCGCAGGTTCTCGACCAGGGGACGAAACAAGGCGGCATCCCCGTTGGCGAGCGCGCCGGACGCGATGAAATCCAAGACCGCCCGCAAGGAAGCGTTCTGCTCGTAGTAGTTGTTCGGCTGGTAGCCACGCGCCTTGACGGCGTCGACTTCGGCGGCATTCAGACCAAAAAGGAAGAAGTTTTCCGGCCCCACCTCCTCGCGAATCTCGACGTTGGCGCCATCGAGGGTGCCGATGGTGAGCGCACCGTTCATCGACAGCTTCATGTTCCCGGTTCCCGAGGCCTCCTTACCCGCTGTCGAGATCTGTTCGGACAGGTCCGCCGCCGGGATGATCAGCTGCGCATTTTTGACGTTGTAGTCGGGGAAATACACCACCTTCAGCCGACCGCCCACGTCGCGGTCATCATTGATGAGCGCAGCTGTCGCAGTGATCAACTTGATGATCAGCTTGGCCATGAAGTAGCCGGGCGCCGCCTTGGCGGCGAACAGGAAGGTACGCGGCGCCATTTCTGCCAACGGATCGCGCTTGATCTGCAAATAGAGGTCGAGGATGTGCAACGCGTTCAGATGTTGCCGCTTGTACTCATGCAAGCGCTTGATCTGCATGTCGAACAGCGAATCCGGGCTCACGACGACGCCCGTCCGGGCCTGGATCTCTGCGCCGAGCCGGAGCTTGGCTTCGCGCTTGACAGCGCGCCATTGCGACTGGAACTCGGCATCCGTGGCCAGCGGCTCGAGCGCGTGCAGCTTGTCCAGATTTTGCAACCAGCCGTCGCCCACGCGCTCCGTGATCAGCTTGGCCAACGGAGGATTGCTGATGGCCACGAAGCGGCGAGGGGTGACGCCATTGGTGACGTTGCAGAACTTCTCCGGCCACATCTCGAAGAAGTCATGCAGAACGGTCTCCGTCAGCAGCTTCGAGTGCAGCTCGGCCACGCCGTTGACACTGTGGCTGCCCACCACCGCGAGGTGGGCCATGCGCACGAAGCGCTCCCCCGATTCATCGA
>Ga0164241_10003170_pt1 | contig 16933 bp, 11 predicted proteins | sample OricomyardsoilBY_FD_108780 | JGI IMG/M metagenome (GOLD analysis project Ga0164241, IMG submission 108780) | Backyard soil microbial communities from Emeryville, California, USA - Original compost - Back yard soil (BY) | ecosystem: Environmental > Terrestrial > Soil > Unclassified | place: USA...
CACATCGTTGATCACCGACAGCGGCTGCACTCGCTAACTACTTTTCCCTGACAAACAAAAAGGCCCCCGCGGTTTCCCGCGGGGGCCTGGAGGTCATCACTGGCAGCGTTCAGCTGTCAGCCATTGCAGAGCCGGACGTCACTTCGGAAGCAAGAGACCTTCCGTCGCCGCGGTGGCGCCGCCGCGGCTCGTCGAGCCGAAGTCGCTGTTGTTCACCAGTATCAGACCCGCATGCGGATCCGTTCCCGGGAACAGGGCCCACTTGTTGAACGTCAGGTTGGCCGACTGGTTGTAGGCCAGCACGTCGCCCGGCACGGTGCCCGTGTACTCCTCGCCGAACGGCGTGAGATTGAACGTCCCCAGATGCGATTCCGCACCCCCGAAGTACCAGCTGTACGCGTAGTAGTCGGCCGTCATGGGCACGCCGATGGCCGCCTGCGTGAGACCCATGTCGCTGCCGCACGCGCGCAGTATCACGTTCGACGAGTTGGTGGCGTGTTCAACGAAGAAGCGCGCGATGCTCTCGCCCGTCTTCAGGTTGATCACGGCAGTCACCTGGCGACCGTCGGTGATCGACGTGATGCCCGACACGTCCTGGCTGATCACCGCGAAGTCATTCCCGGGGATACCGTCCACGTTGAGGTCGACCTCGTGGATGGTTCCGACGGGCGATGCCTTTCGCTCGTACATGTTGAACACGAACTCCCAGACGAAGTTCGGATTCACGCTGCAGACCTGGCCCGCCGGTGTCAGGAACGTGTTGACCGCCGCGACGCGAATCGTGGGGTTCGGTTGTCCCGTGCCCGCCGGACCACGCGGCGTGTCAGGGCCCGTGCCCAGCACCGAGTACGCGAAGGTCTGCGCATCACCCACGCCATGGTTCTTCAGCGCTACCGTGCCGACCCCAGAGGCATCGACCGCGGGCAGCTTTCCGCCCGGCAACTTGGCTTTCACTTCCGCCGACTTGCGCGGCAGGATGTGCCAGGGCATGGACACCTCGTGGTGATAGCCCTTGAACACGACGTAGCCGTCGTACTCGTTGGCCGTCAACGGGCCGATGGCGTTGCCGCCTGCGCCCGAGCTCATGAGGTTGTTTCGAAGCTTCGAGCCATCGACGCTGAGCTTCACCGTGACCTTCTTGGACGAGAAGGGCATGACGAGGATGGACGACGGCGACACCGTCATCTTCACCGCGCCCGTGCTCACGTCATCCTGGTAACGCGCGTTCGCTTTCACCTGGTACAGCAGGGGCAGGAACGAGCGGTTCTCCACTTCCAGTTTGCGCGTGAAGACGTGGTTCGTCTTCGAGGCATCGAGATAGCCAAAGCTCATCGCTCCGTAGATCTTCGACACCGCGTCGCCCGTCACGTCGTGCACGAACACCGGCGAGAACAGTGCGCGGTCCACGCGCACTTCACCACCGCCGATGCGCGTGATGGGCGCGAGCTGATCCGGGAGCACCGACGAAGCCGAAGACGGCTGGTACACATCGGTTTCCGCGGTGTTGATCAGCAGCTGCTTGATCTCGCGGGCGGAGAGGTACGGCCGTGACGACTTCAGGATGGCTGCCGCACCGGTGACCATGGGCGCAGCACCGGAAGTGCCGCCGAAGGCCGACGTCGCGGTGAACCCGCCGGAGTCCGCGGAAATCGACGCACCGGGCGCGCCGATCTCGGGCTTGACGATGTTGTCGTCGAAGCGCGGGCCGCGCGAGGAAGTCGAAGCCAGCGAGCCGGCGAGCGACGCCTGGTTCGTGGGCGAGAAGCGCACCGATGCCGTGCCCGTGCGCAGGACGTTGGCGTCCGCCTGGCTGATCATGTAGCCCGGAATCGTCTGCTCGCCACCGCCGAATGCACCTCCGAAAGGAGCGTCTGGCGTGACGAGGCCGATGATGCCGAGCGTGCCGCCCGCCGCCGCGATGTTCGCGATCTTGAGGCTGAACGAGCAGATGCCACGATCGACGAGCACGATGCGGCCCGCGAGCTCATCCGGAGCGTAGGGTGTTGCGCCCGTATCATCTGCGCAGCCGACACTCTTTCCACCCGTGGCCGGCGGATAGAACACCGGACCTTCGATGGTAGTCGCGAGCGGCACGGACCACGGCTGGAACACTGCGCCGCGTTCGCCGGTGACCGGCGCGAGCAGCGTCATGAGTTGCAGCGTGGCCGAGGGAACCTCAGTCTGCGCCACACTCAAGGCCGATGATGCGGCGCCCGGCGACCCGGAGATGAACTGCTTGTCGGCGCTGTTGCCAGCGGAAGCCACCGTCAGCACGTTCACTTTCGCCGCGTTGTCCACCGCGAAAGAGAGGTCGTCATCGAATGGTTGCCCGTACGAAGAGCCGAGCGACATGTTGATGATGTCGACGCGGTCGTGAATGCGGCCGTCGCCGTTCGGATCCAGCGCGAAGTCCACGGCCTGCAGCAGGCCCACGCCGCTGCAGGAGGTCGCGGGCGCCGAGCAGACCTTCACGGCATACAGCTTCGCGGCCGGGGCCACGCCCAGTTTGCCGGCGATGATGTCGGCGACGTGCGTGCCGTGACCGCCATTGGTCGTGGCATCGGGTGCGCTGATCGGATCCGGATCGGGCTCGAGCGTGGGATTGCCCTCGGGGTCCTCGGGCGAATTCGGCCAGCGCTCGCCGACGAAGTCGTAACCGCCGATCACCTTGGAGCTCGGGAACAACCCGTCATCGGCCTTGGTGTTCGGGTCGTTGATGACGAGGTAGCCGGTGCCGGGTGCAACGTCCGGAATGAAAGGCGCTGCGGCCGGCAATGGCGCCCACGCTGCTTCGTAAGCCGCCTGCGTGCCGGGACCACCCAGCGCCTTGTGTGTGTAGTCGATGCCGCTGTCGATGACGGCGATACGCACGCCCTGGCCGCGCGCACCCACACTGTGGGCGGTTGATGCGCCGATGTAGGGCACGGTCTCGGAGAGGTCGAGGCGGTAGTCGGACACGCCGACCACTCGAACGATCGCGGTGTCGCGCGCGAGCTGCGGCAGGTCCGTGGCGTCGATGCGCAGCACCACCGCATTGGTGGACAGCTGCATGGAGGCGACGATTTCCGCATTCGGCGACGTCGCGAGGATGCGGTTGATGACCGCCGACTGTTCGGCGAGCACCTGTTCCCGCGTGCGGGCTTCCCCGGATCCGGCGACGGATTCACCGCCGAGGCGCACGAGAACGTCGACGCGACCGGTCGCGCCGTCGAGGCTCGGGTGCAGCACGCTGCGGGTAGATAGGCCGTTCCGTTCGATGGCCGAGGGCAGAGCAAATGATTCCAGGCGCGCGAGGCTGGCGGCAGACGTTTCGCGCGGCGCAGCGGCCGCAAACGTGCTTGCTGTCAGCAAAGCGCTGCACACGGCCCATCGCAGGCCGTGACCGACACTATTGCCTTTCATGTGTGTATCCCTTGAGAACCTGTTATTCCGGATACACGCCGGACCCCGGTCTGGTTGGACCAAGGCGTCGGGAGCGCGGCGGTTCTTTGTGTAGTGCCGCGAGCAGTGCGCATTTCCTTTCCCGAGAATGCGCACCGTGTAGTCCAGGACCCGGGCTGACGCTACTCCGCGTTTCGACTTAATTCAATCGTGCCCTCGCACGAGATTGAACATAAGTGACTCAGGATTTTTTTCGCTTCGCCGCGGCTTTTTTGGGAACGGCGGCCGCCGGCTTCGCGATGGTGGCGCGCGCGGATTTCTTTTTTGCCGGTGAAGGTTTCTTTTCCGCCTTCGCAGTCACGGTGTCGGCCATGTCCGACTTTTGTGCGCTCCTGGCTGCGGATTTTTTCGCGGGTTTGGATTTGGCGGCGGAATCGGCAGCGGGCGTTGCTGCGTTTTTTGCCGGCGCCCCGGGCTTCTTGCGCCCGAAGCGGCTGCCACGCAGGGGCGCGGCCGCGAGCAGTTCGCGACACACCTCGAGCGAGATGGCCTTCGGATCGGTGTCCTTCGGAATACGAGCGTTGCGTTTGCCGTCGGTGATGTACGGGCCGTAACGGCCGTTCAGCACCTGGATGTCGTCGACACCGAAGTTCTGGATGATGCGATTGGCGTCCGCTTCCTTCTTGAGGCGGATGACTTCGAGCGCGCGATCGAGCTCGACGGTGTAGGGATCATCGGGCGGCTTCAGCGAGACATACTTGGGCCCGTACTTGATGTACGGCCCGAAGCGGCCGATGTTGGCCTGCACGGCCTCGCCCTCGGCGGTGACGCCGAGATTGCGCGGTAGTTTGAAGAGCTCGAGTGCCTCGGGCAGCTTGATGAGGTCCATCTTCTGCCCCGGCCGCAGCCCGGCAAACTTCGGCTTCTCTTCGTCGTCCTTGGTGCCGATCTGCACGAACGGGCCGAAGCGGCCCATGCGCACGGTGATGGGCTTGCCGCTGACGGGGTCCTTGCCAAGTTCACGCGCCTGCGCCACTTCTTCGCGCGAGACATTCTTTTCGATGTGCTCGACCTGGGTGATGAACGGCTTCCAGAATTTCTTGAGCGGTTCGGTCCAGTCCTCTTCGCCGCGCGACACCGCGTCGAGTTCGTCTTCGAGCGAGGCAGTGAACCCGTATTCCACCCACTTGTGGAAATGCTTGGAGAGGAACGAGCCCACGATCTTGCCGATGTCCGTCGGGATGAACCGGCGGTTATCCATGTCGACGTACTCGCGATCCTTGAGCGTCGAGATGATGGTGGCGTACGTCGACGGACGGCCGATGCCATGCTCTTCGAGCGCCTTGACCAGCGACGCTTCGGAGTAGCGCGGCGGGGGCTCCGTGAAGTGCTGGTCACCCTGCACTTTAAGAAGAGTGACCACGTCGCCTTCCTTCATGGCCGGCAGGATGCGGTCGTTCTCGTTTTCCGGCTTTCCGTCGTCCACGTCTTCCTGGTAGACGGCCATGTAGCCCGGCTTCACGAGCGTGGAACCGTTGGCGCGCAGTACGTGACGGCCGGTCGAGCCGTTACCGTCCGCCAGCTTGCTCGGCACCATGTCGACGGCGACGGTATCGAACAGCGCATGTGACATCTGGGACGCGACGGCGCGCTTCCAGATGAGGGCATAAAGCTTGAACTGGTCGGGATCGACCTTGCCTTCGAGCTTGGATGGCAGCACGGAGGCGGACGTCGGGCGAATGGCTTCGTGCGCTTCCTGCGCGTTGCGCGACTTGGTCTTGTAGACGCGCGGTTCTTCTGCCACCGCTTCCTTGCCGTATTCGCGCGCGATGACTTCGCGCATTTCCGTGACCGCGTCCACGGCGAGGCTCAGCGAATCCGTACGCATGTAGGTGATGAGGCCGATGGCGCCTTCGCCAAAATCCACGCCTTCGTACAGCTGTTGCGCGAGGCGCATCGTGCGCTGCGCCGAGTAGCCGAGCTTCCGGGCCGCCTCCTGTTGCAACGTCGACGTGGTGAACGGCGGCGAAGGATTGCGGCGGCGCTGCTTGCGGTCGATGGACAACACGTGCAGGAAGCCCTGTGCGGTGTCGTTCAACGCCTTCTCGACATCGCGCGCCTGGGCTTCATTGACGAAGCTGAACTGCTCCACCTTCTGGCCGCTGAATTCGATTAGCTTGAGCGGGAAGGTCTGTGCGCTGTGTTCGCCTTCGGCTTCCAGCGTCCAGTATTCCTGCGGCTTGAAGATGCTGATCTCGTGCTCGCGCTCGCAGATCATGCGTAATGCCGGGCTCTGTACGCGGCCGGCCGACAATCCGCGGCGCACCTTCTTCCACAGCAGCGGCGAGAGGTTGAAACCGACGAGGTAGTCGAGCGCACGTCGCGCCTGCTGGGCATTGACCAGGTCGAGTGACAGGCCGCGCGGCTCGGCGACGGCGCGCTGCACTTCACCCTTGGTGATTTCGTAGAACACGACGCGCTTGACGTCCTTGCCCTCGAGATCGCCGCGCTCTTTCAGCAGCTCGCGCAGGTGCCAGGAAATGGCTTCGCCTTCGCGGTCCGGGTCGGTTGCCAGGTAAAGGTTCTTGGATTTCTTGAGTGCACGCGAGATGGCGTCGACGTGTTTTTCGTTTCGCTCGATGGAGCGGTAACTCATGGCGAACTGCTTGTCCGGATCGACCGCGCCCTCTTTCGGCACGAGATCACGCACGTGGCCATAACTGGCGAGCACCTCGAAATCCTTGCCGAGGTACTTCTTGATGGTTTTTGCTTTCGCCGGTGATTCGACGATGACGAGATTTTCAGCCATCAGTTGGGTAGCGAGTCCGTTTCGTCGAACAGCAGGTCTTCCATGCGGGCGCAGGCCTGTTCCTGGCCGGGCTGGCTCGACAGCACCATGAGCACCAGCCACTTGAGCCGGTCGATGTCCACTTCGTCGCCGTCGAGCGCTACGAGACGGTCGATGACGATCTCGCGCTGCAGGGGCGAGAGGATGCCTTCCGATTCGAGCTGCAGCAGGTAACCGCGGCAGCTGGTGCTGATGCGCTCGAGTTCGTCGGCCGAGAAGACGCGCAGCGAAGGCTGCGTCGAGTCGATGTCGGGACGGGAACGCTCGCCGGCGAGATCCGCGAGCCAGTCGAGCGCGCGCTCGACATTGTGGCGGCCGAATCCGGCGCGTTCGAGGTCGGCGGCGAGGATTTCGCGTTCGGGCACTTCGGGTGCCTCAGCCAGCATGTACTGGTCGAACACGTAAATAAGAATGTCTAAAACGCTGCCGGTCATGAAGCTGCCGTAGAAAACTATTGTCCCGCCATGCGGCTGTAACGGCCGCCGGGGTGCGGCGCCACGTGCCCGTCGAGCTCCAGAATCAGCAGCATCGAGGCGATCGATTCGCTGTTCATTCCTGTGCGTTCGATCAGGTTGTCGACGCTGGCTGGCTCAAAGGCGAGCGCATCTAACAGGATTTTGTATTCCTTGTCCAACAGGGCCGCCCCCGAGCCCGGAACCGCAAGGCCTGGCGAAGGCCCCGCAACTAGTTGGGCCGAAAGGGAAATTTTGAGCTCGCACAGAACGTCCTCAGGACGTTCGATGAGCTTCGCACCCTGCCGGATGAGCTGGTGGCAGCCTCGGGCCAGCGGATTATGGATGGAATCGGGAATGGCAAAGACGTCGCGGCCGGCCACGCCGGCCAGGCGGGCGGTGATGAGAGACCCCGATTTCTCCGCCGCCTCGATGACCAGAGTGCCGTGGCTCAGTCCCGCAATGATCCGGTTGCGCTGGGGAAAGCACGCCGGCATGGGCTCGGTGCGCGGGGGGAACTCCGAGATCAGCGCGCCTTGGGCGGCGACACGCTCCGCGAGCTTTTCGTGATTGCGCGGGTAGATCTGGTCGAGACCGCAGCCGAGGACGGCGACTGTGGGGCCCCCGGCATCAAGGGCACCTTCGTGGCAGGCGGCATCGATGCCGAGGGCGAGACCGCTGGTGACAGTGAGCCCCGCCCGCGCGAAGAACGCGGCGAAGTCCCGCGCCGTGGCGCGCCCGCCGGCGGTGGGGTTGCGGCTGCCGACCATGGCCACCTGCGGCTCCGCCAGGACGCGCAGGTCCCCGCGCACGTAGAGCACGGCGGGCGCATCGGGAGATTCCCGCAGCAGCCCCGGATAGTCCGGGGACATCGCCGGCAGCAGGATGACGCCGGAGGATTCGAGCCAGCGCAGGTCCGAGTCGACGAGCGAGTCGTCCGGCGTGGCCAGCCAGTCAGCGCAATGGGTAGTTAGCCCGAGCTGCGCGAACGCCCGACGGTCGCGCCCGCCGAGCGAAGCGAGACCGGGGTCCGTGGCCGCCAGCTGGATGAGTTGCGTGGCGTTCAGTGACGGTGCGCGCGCCGCGATGGCCAGGCGCCGGAGCGTGGCTGCCGGAATGGAATTCATCCACGGCAGCCTAAAACGAAAGGGCCAGCGCGATGGCTGGCCCTATCTCGTCAGAACGAAGAGAAATGCGTTACGGGGTGTAGACGCGATCTGCGACGCGCATGGGAGCGCGGGCGCCGATGACCAGTCCGTAGCTGAGGTGTTCGAAAACCTTGAACACGATCAGCGTGCCGGAGCGCTCATAGGGCAGCTGCACTTCTTCGGCGAAACCTTTCTTCTTCCACGGATACTCCGGCCACCGGTCGCGCACGATCTCCCCCTTCTGGTCGACGGCGAGTACCGCGCCCTGGGCAAGCCCGTCGTCCGCGCCGCGATTGAGGACCACGACCTGGTACTGGCCGACCTGGTCGGCATTGTCGGCGATGGAAATGATCTGGCCATCGATGGGCGTGCTCGGAACGTGCGGACGGAACGTCAGTGACCGATCGCCTTCCACGGAAATGAGCCGATCACCTTCCAGCGCTTCGCGTTGGCCCTCGGTGAGTACCGCCTTCGTGACTTCGCCCGGCGTCTTGACGATGGCGGTGGCGACGTATGCCGCCTGGTAGCCGACGACTTTTTCCGACTCCAGGTCGTAAATCGCCGGACCGACATGCATGACGACGAAACGCTGGTCTGGGGTCGCGTTCAATCCGCGCGCGTAGAACTCGTGGCCCGTGCCACCAATCATGTGGTGGTCACGGAACGCGAGGATGTGCGGAGCGGCCACCGCCTGCTCCTTCGTCAGGACGCTGGGTTTGGTGAGGAACGCCGCGATGGCCGCGAAAGCCAGCGTGTCGACGGGGCCCTCGATGGCTTCGCTACGCAGACGCGGCTCCAAACGCGCGCCGCTGTACTGCGAGATGCTCACGCTCGGGCTGCCATTGGCGCCGTAGGCCAGCGACAACACGTCGTCCGGATAGATGAGGTGGGGGTTCTCGACCTGCGGATTGATCTGCCAGATTTCGGGCCAGAACCAAGGATCCTTGAGGAAAACCGCGGCAATGTCCCACAGCGTGTCACCGCGTTTCACGGTGTAGTTCATGGGCGCGTCGGGACGGATGAGCTGCGCAGCAGGCTGAGTGCTCTCCGCGACAGGCGCTTCGTTGAGCGCCATGACGGCAGCTTCCGTTGCTGTCAGGTCGTCGGCCGTGTTTCCGTTTTCAGAAGCAATGGGCTGCGGCCCCTGCGCGATTCCCGGCGACACCGGCGGGGGCGCAGACGCGCATCCGGCGGCGAAGACCGTGGCAGCGACGAGGGCCGTCAGGGCGATGACCCGCGGGTTCAGAATTGCGAGCACGCGCGGCTCCCTAAGTTGTTGATTGAAAAACATCCTCCACTCCTCAATCCTGGGTGGGGCAAGCGGACCCCACTGTTATAATCCGCCGCAGCACGAGGGCCTACGATCTATTGTCAAGTTTGTGCGCTGGATCACGGGATGAACCCGCTTCTCCGCCACGCGAACCTTGCCCACGGTCGAATCGGCCAAACATTATCAGCAATCGAGCGGAACATCATGTCGCGCCTGCAAATTCTTGAATATCCGGACCCGCGACTTCGTACCAAGGCAAAGCCGGTCGAAGTCTTCGATGGCGCGCTTTCGAAGCTTGCCGAGGACATGCTCGAGACCATGTATGCGGCCCCCGGCGTTGGCCTCGCCGCCACCCAGGTGGACGTCCATAAGCGATTGATCGTGATGGATGTTTCGGAAGGGAAAGCCAATCCGCAGGTGTTCTGCAATCCAGAAATCCTGTCGCAGGAAGGCGTGGGAATCACCGAGGAGGGCTGCCTGTCCGTACCCGGGATCTTCGATGAGGTGAAGCGCGCAGCCACCATCCGGGCCCGCGCCCAGGACGTGAAGGGGCAATTCTTCGAGGTCGACCTCGATGGGCTCGCGGCCGTATGCCTCCAGCACGAGATGGATCATCTCGAGGGAAAACTCTTCGTCGACTATCTCTCCGACCTGAAGCGCGAGCGCATCCGCAAGAAGCTCGACAAGGATCGCAAGGAGCGCGCCGGCAAGGCACGCGAAACTGCTTCGGTGCGGGCGTACTGATTCATACCCAGCCCGCTCGGGCGCGCACATGACCCCGTTACGTATTGCCTTCGCAGGCACGCCACAATTTGCGTTGCCCGCCCTGCACGCGCTGCTGAAATCCAGGCACCCGGTCGTTGGTGTGCTGACGCAGCCGGACCGCCCGGCGGGGCGCGGACAGCAGTTGCGCGCTTCACCCGTCAAACTACTCGCCGCCGAGCACCGGCTGCCTGTCGCGCAGCCCCAGACCCTGAAGACACCCGAGGGCCGGGCCGAACTCGCGCGGTGGTCGCCGGATGTGCTCGTCGTCGTCGCGTATGGCCTCATCCTTCCGCAGGCAGCTCTCGATCTGCCGCGCCTGGGATGCCTGAACATCCACGGCTCGCTGCTGCCCCGCTGGCGCGGCGCCGCACCCATCCAGCGCGCGATTCTCGCGGGCGACGCGGAAACGGGAGTCACCATCATGCAGCTCGATGCGGGACTCGACACGGGCCCGGTATTGCTCGAACGTCGTCACCCGATCGGCCTGCACGACACGGCGGGCGATCTGCATGACGCCTTGTCCGAGCTCGGTGCTCTTGCGCTCATCGAAGCACTCGAAGGGCTCGCCGCCGGATCGTTGAAGGCCCGGGCGCAGCCCGAGGCGGGCGCGACACACGCGGCGAAGATCGACAAGTCCGAAGCCGCACTCGACTGGTCCGCGAATGCCAGCCAGCTCGATCGCCAGGTGCGCGCATTCAATCCGTGGCCGGTTGCCGAGACGCGATTCGGAAATGAAACCCTTCGCGTGATCCGCGCTCGGGTAGCCGAGTCCGGTGGTACTCACGCGGAGCCAGGCACGTTGTTAGGCCTCGCGGACGATGGCCTGCGCGTGGCCTGCGGTGAGGGCGTGCTGGCCATCCGCGAACTGCAGCGCGCCGGCAAGCGGCCCATCTCCGCGCGTGATTTCGCGAACGCCGTCCGGGTCGCGGGCTTGCGGTTCGGACCGTGAAGATCCGCCGTAATCCGCCACCGCCGCCACGGCGGGCACGCCACGCGCCCGGCGCCGAAACATTGGCAGCCGCGGCGCTTGCCGTTCACGACGTGGTTTTCGACGGCCGCTCCGCGGACGCAGCGCTCGAGGCCGCGCACGAGCGCCAGGATCGCGCGGCGGTTCGCGCCATCGCGCTCGGAACGTTGCGGTGGTATCTGCGGCTCAAGCCCGCGCTCGCGCCGCTGGTCAATCGGCCGTTCGACGAGCTGTCGCCGAAACTCGCTGCATTGCTGGTCACGACCGCACACCAGGTCGAATACTCGCGCGGCGCACCCGAAGCCCAGGTGCACCTGGCCGTCGATGCCAGTCGCGTGCTCGGAGAAGGGCGCGCCAGTGGAGTGGTCAACGCCGTGCTGCGCCGGTTCGTTGCGGACCGGGTCCCGCTGCTCGCATCGGCGGACCAGAAGCCCGGCCAGCGTCACGCGCATCCTCAGTGGTTCGTGGAGGCTTTGCGTGCCGCCTGGGGTGAACGGGCCGAGAGCATCCTCGACGCCAACAACCAGCACCCACCGATGGTGTTGCGGGTCGATCCCGCGGCCGGGACCGCCGAGGATTTCCTGCGCTCGCTCGCCTCGACCGGACGTGAGGCGCGGGTCACCGAATGGAATCGCGAGGCGGTGGTGCTCGGTCGTCCGGCGCCCGTGCAGGTGCTGCCGGGATTCGAAACCGGCGCAGTGTCGGTGCAGGACGGGGGAGCACAACTCGCGGCACCATTGCTCGATGCGCAACCCGGCATGCGCGTGCTCGACGCCTGTGCCGCGCCGGGCGGCAAGACCCTGCACATCGCGCAGCGAACGCCCGGGCTGGCGGAACTCATCGCAGTCGATGACGATCCTTTGCGGTTGGCCCGGGTACGGGAGAATCTCGAACGCGCGGGACGGGACGCCATCCTCGTCGCCGCCGATCTGCGCTCGCTTCCGCCATCGTTGGCGCCCGGGCAATTCGACCGCGTGCTGGTGGACGCGCCGTGCTCCGCCACCGGCGTGATTCGCCGCCATCCCGACATCAAGCTGCTCCGCCGGCCCGCTGACTTCGAGTCGTTCGCGGCAACCCAGCGACGAATTCTCGCCACCGCATTCGAACTACTGAAGCCCGGCGGACGTCTGATCTACTGCACCTGCTCGGTGATGCCGGTGGAAAACGAAGAAGTGGTCGCGGCTTTCCTGGGCACCCAGGCGCGCGCGGCCCGCGCGCCATGGCCGGAAGGTGTGGTGCGGCCCCCGGGGCTGCTCGAACGTACCGTGGGATGGCAGTTGTTGCCCGGTGGGAGCGCGGGCACGGATGGCTTCTACTATGCGTGTCTCACTAAGCTATCCTGACAACCTGACAAGAGGAACCAATGCAGTTCCGTCGCGCGAATAACTTCTGGGCTCTTCTGCTTGCGGCGCTGTTGAGCGCGGGCGTGGGCGGGGCCGCGCATGCGGACGTGCTCGACGGCGTGCTCGAGGTCCGCTCGGCCTACGTCAAGCCGGAGCAGGGCGTCTTCCAGCTCTTTGCGCGCGTCACCTATCCCGTCAACGACGATATCCGCGCCGCGCTCAAGGATGGCTTGATGCTGAACTTCGACCTCGACGTGGTCGTGTCACGCGAGCGCCGCTTCTGGATGGACGAAACCGTCGCCGAGTACACCTTGCGACGGGAACTGCTGTACCACGCCGTCAGCGACCGCTACGTGGCGAGGGACGTCGACGACGGCAGCAACGATCAGCACAGCTACGCGACCCTCGAGGAAGCGCTCGAAGCGCTCGGCACCGTGGACGCCTGGCCATTCCTTCTGTCGCCGCAGCTTTCCAGCAACCGCCAATATCGCGTCGCGTTGCGCGCCGGCGTGCGGCGCGGACGTCTCTCCGACACCATGCGCGTGCTCTTGTTCTGGACCGATGACTGGCATCGCGAGAGTGAGTGGTTCTCATGGTCCCTGCAGCGCTGAAGCGCTTTGGTACCCTGGGGCTGATCGCCCTGTGGGTGCTGGTCAGCGGCGGTCTCTTGTTGTTGCTGGCGCTGTCGGTTCAGAACTCGATGCAGTTCAGCCGGCTGCAGGCGTGGATCCTGCTCGCGAATGTCATCGCGCTGATCGCGGTGGGCGTGCTGCTGGCGCGCAAGCTCATCGAACTGGTGCGCGCATTCCGCGCCGGCGTCCCGGGTTCGCGGCTCACGGCGCGCACAGTGGCCATCTTCGGCTCGCTGGTGGTCGCCCCGCTCATCATCGTCTATCTATTCTCGCTCGAGTTCCTCAACCAGGGCATCGACAGCTGGTTCAAGGTCGAGGTCAAGCAGGGCCTCACCGACGCACTCGAGCTTTCCAAGTCGGCGATCAACGTGCGCATGCGCGAGTACGCACGCAGCACGGAACTGTTCGCGCACCGTCTCGCCGAGAGCCCGCCCGCCAACTGGGCGGAAGCCACGGATACACAGCGCGTCGAGAGCGGCGCGCTCGAAGTGGTGGTTTACGGCACGCTCGGGCAGGTGCTGGCCATGAGCAGCTCCAGCGCCACGTCCACGAACCTGCCGCGCGTGTCAGGGGAAGTGGCCAACGCCATTGCCGCCGGAAACCTCTATCTGAGCCTGGAACCGCTGTCGGAAGACGATTACCTCATCAATACGGCCGCGCCTATCGCCACGGGCCCGGGTTCGAGCCAAGGTCGCTTCGTCGTGGCGCAGTACCCGGTGCCGCAGCAGCTTTCGCGCCTGTCGGAAGCCGTGCAGCACTCCTACTCGCAGCACTACAACCTCACCCAGCAACGTGAGGGCGTGAAGAACCTGTTTGGCATGACTCTCACCCTGGTGCTCCTGCTCGCGATGCTCACCGCGATCTACGGCGCTATCTATTCCGCCGAGAAGCTCACGCGCCCGGTGCAGGACCTGATCGCCGGAACGCGCGCGGTGGGCAAGGGCGATTTCGGCACGCGCCTGCCGCTGCCCTCGCGCGATGAAATGGGATTCCTGGTGCACTCGTTCAACGACATGACCAAGCGCCTTCGCCGCGCGCGTGAGGAGACCACGCGCAGCCAGCAGGCGGTGGAGCGCGAACGTGAGCGCCTGTCGATCATCCTGGCGCGCCTCTCGACGGGTGTCATCGCGGTTGGCCACAACCTGGTGCTGCGAAGCGCCAACCAGGCGGCGAGCAACATCCTCGGCGCCAATCTCGATCAGGGTGTCGGCCAGCCACTGTCCGCCCTGGCGGGCGAAAGCCCGCGCTATGCGCGTTTCGTCGGCGAGATCACGATGCGCCTCGCTCGCGGCGAAGAGGAATGGCGTGAACAGCTCGATCTCAAGCCGGAGGCGGCCGGCGCCCGCGTGCTCGTGTGCGCCTGCACGCCACTGCCGGGCGACGAACATGCCGTCGACGACGAATCCGCGCTCGGCGGCTACGTGATCGTGTTCGACGACATCAGCGCGCTGCTGCAGGCACAGCGCGATGCGGCCTGGGGCGAAGTGGCGCGCAGGCTTGCGCACGAGATCAAGAATCCGCTCACCCCCATCCAGCTTTCGGCCGAACGCATGCGCCGGCGCTACCTCGACCAGATGACCGGCGAAGACGCGCAGATCCTCGACCGGGCCACCTACACCATCGTGCAGCAGGTGGAGGCCATGAAGGCCATGGTGAATGCATTCAGCGAATACGCGCGCGCGCCGGACATGACGGTGACGAAATTCCCGCTCAACGTGCTGGTCACGGAAGTGGCGGACCTGCACCGCGTTCAGGAGTCGGGCGTGAAGATAGAACTCGATCTGGACCCGCGCGTCGAATGTGTCGAAGCGGATCGCGGCCGCGTGCGGCAGATCCTGAACAATCTCATCGTCAACGGCGCGGAAGCCGTGGAAAACGTGGCTGCAGGGCTCGTGGTTGCCGCAACGCGGCTCGAATCGGTGGGCAGCGCCGAATACGCCACCATTACCGTGACCGACAACGGGCCGGGGTTCACGCGCGAGGTTCTCGGTCGCGTGTTCGATCCGTATGTCACCAGCAAGCCCAAAGGCACGGGATTGGGGCTCGCCATCGTGAAAAAGATTGTCGAGGAGCATGGGGGACGCGTGGAGGCCGACAATCGACCGGAAGGCGGTGGCCGGGTGCGTGTATCCTTGCCCGTAACAGACGGATCCCGACAGATGGTTGCGCGCGACCGGCGCGTTGAACCCAGGAAGGAGCGAGCATGAGCGCCGCACACATTCTGGTCGTCGATGACGAGGCCGACATTCGTGGGCTTCTGAAAGAAATCCTTTCGGAAGAAGGTTACGACGTGGACGTTGCCGGCGACGCCGGGCAGGCCCGCGCTTCGCGCGCGCGCCAGCTGCCCGATCTCGTGTTGCTCGACATCTGGATGCCCGACACCGACGGCATCACGCTGCTGCGCGAGTGGCAGGGCGCCGCGGCCGAGGCTTCGTGCCCCGTGGTCATGATGTCCGGCCACGGCACGGTGGAAACCGCGGTCGAGGCCACGCGACTCGGGGCGTTCGATTTCGTGGAGAAGCCGCTGTCGTTGCAGAAGCTGCTACGCACGGTCGAGCGCGCGCTGGAAGCGGGCAAGAGGAAGCGGCACGCCGGGAAGTTGTTAGCTGCTTCGCCGGGCGTGCCCGTGGGCCGCAGCCGCATCATGCAGCAGCTTCGCTCGGACCTCGCGCAGATCGCCACCAATGATTCGCCCGTGCTGCTGGTCGGCGAGACCGGCACCGGTCGCGAGGCCTTCGCGCGCTTCATCCATGACGCAAGCCCGCGCGCCGCGCGTCCGTTCGTCACGCTCATTTCCAGCACGCTGCGAGGCGAAGGCGCCGAGCAGGTGCTCTTCGGCACCGAATCCGGCGGCCAGGTGGCCCCGGGCGTGCTCGAGCGCGCCGGCGCCGGCACGCTGTTCATCAACGAGATCGAGGATCTGCCCCTTCCGTCGCAGCGCGCGTTGCTCGGCACGATGGAGAGTGGACAGTTCACGCGTGTCGGCGGAACCGTGCCGGTGCCGTTCGGCGCGCGCATGTTGTCGTCGGCGCGTCCGGGCATCGAGGGCCGCGGAGACGAATTCCGCCGCGATCTCCTCGCACACCTGAACACGCTGATCGTGCGCGTGCCGCCGCTGCGGGAGTACACCGAGGACGTCCCCGATCTCCTGCGTCACTATGTCGATCGGCTGGTCGATGGCGAAGGCCTGCAGTTCCGCAAGTTCAGCGTCGCCGCGCAGAATCGCCTGCGCAACTACCCTTGGCCCGACAATGTGCGCGAGCTCAAGAACCTCGTGCAACGCCTGCTGCTGCAGGGCGGTGGCGAGGAAATCCGGCTCGAGGAAATCGAGCGCGAGCTCGCGGCCCAGGCGCCGAGCGTCGAGCCGCTGGTCAAGCAGGACCTGCTCGCGCTGCCATTGAGAGAAGCGCGTGAGCAATTCGAGCGCGCGTACCTCCAGCAGCAACTGTTGCTGTGCAACGGCAAGGTGGGGCAGCTCGCGAAGCGGGTCGGCATGGAACGCACGCACCTGTATCGCAAGCTGAGATCGCTCGGTGTGGACTTCCGGAACATCACCGACGACGCGGAATAGCGGCTAGTTCTTCGCCAGCGTGCCGTCTTCGGCGATGGAGAGGGTTCCGTTCGGAAACGCGGCGGTGGTGAGGCTGCGCAACAGCGCGATCACTTTCCTGTCCGGGTCGATAGTCGGGCCCGCGGGCCGCAGCTGGATGGTCGGCTCTATCTTCCCGCCGACGAATCTGCCCTCGTCATCGAGCGTCGCGAGAAGGATCGGCGCGATGCCGCGGATGCCTTCCACGCTGATGCCGTAGTACGTGGCGAAGTTGCCGAGGCTGTAGGCGATCAGCCGATCCTTGTATATCTCGATCGGCCGCACGACGTGCGGTCCGTGGCCGAGCACGATATCGGCGCCGGCGTCGATCATTGCGTGCGCGAACTCCACGACGTTGCCGCGGTCCTCGCCGGCGAATATCTCACGCGCGAACGGCAATATCTCGGCGCCATTGCCTTCGGCCCCGCCGTGAAACGACACGATGACGATGTCGTGTTTCGTCGCGAGGTCCGCCACCAGCGGCAGCCCTATCTGCGGATCGTTGAGCGAGTTGGAGCCCACGTTCGGAGCAAAGGCC
>Ga0164241_10003171_pt1 | contig 16928 bp, 9 predicted proteins | sample OricomyardsoilBY_FD_108780 | JGI IMG/M metagenome (GOLD analysis project Ga0164241, IMG submission 108780) | Backyard soil microbial communities from Emeryville, California, USA - Original compost - Back yard soil (BY) | ecosystem: Environmental > Terrestrial > Soil > Unclassified | place: USA...
AAAAAATCTTTTGAAACAGCATACACCACCCGCTGGCCAGGCTTGTCTTCATCTTTCATGCCATCGCTCCACGTAGCAATAAACATGTTTTTAAAATGTATGATGGATGCATGATGGTTATACAGCCACGATACATCGGGCGTATATATCATACTGCGCTCAATTTTTAGATGCGGTATGTTTTTATCATCGTGATAGCTGTTTGCTATTTGCGCTGAAGCATGCATATTCATTACATAAGTGCATAAGAAAAAAACAATTGGTTTAATAATTACTTTGAACAAAGTATTTGTTTTGTTTGAAGTGTTTCAAAAATAAACAAAGCTGCGGCAAGGAAGCCAATATGACTTTCGCGATATTAAAAATAGTGGCTGATTATATTTGTGTATGAAAAAGTATTTTTTCTTTTTTGCTTCACTTGTTTTTATTCAGAAAAATAGCACGGCCCAAGATAATCTTCCTTACAAAAATGCATTACTGCCTGTTGAAGACAGGGTAAAAGACCTGCTGCAGAGAATGACGCCTGAAGAAAAATTCTGGCAGTTGTTCATGATACCCGGCGACCTGGATAATGCTGATTCAACCCAATATAAAAACGGCATTTTTGGTTTGCAGGTGAGCGCTTCCTCAAAAGGCGATGCAGGCGGGCAAATGCTGAATTATAATACCAGTGAAAATGGTTTACTGCTGGCGCGAAAAATAAATAACATTCAAAAATTCTTTGTTGAGAAAACAAGGCTCGGTATTCCCATCATCGCATTTGATGAGGCCCTGCATGGTTTGGTAAGAGAAGGCGCTACATCTTTTCCGCAGGCAATTGCCCTCGCTGCAACATGGGATACAGCTTTAATGCATACGGTTGCAACAGCCATTGCAAGAGAAACAAAAGCAAGAGGTATACGTGATATTTTAACACCGGTTGTAAACCTAGCCAGCGATGTGCGCTGGGGCAGAACAGAAGAAACCTATGGTGAAGATCCTTATCTCAGCAGCGCCATGGGTGTTGCCTTTGTAAGTGCTTTTGAAAAGATGAATATTATTACAACACCAAAACATTTTGTTGCCAATGTTGGAGATGGCGGCAGAGATAGTTACCCTATCCACTGGAATGAAAGATTACTGGACGAGCTCTATTTTCCGCCATTTATTGCCTGCTTTGAAAAAGGTGGTTCGCGTTCGGTAATGACGGCTTACAATGCTGTTGACGGCACATCATCTTCCACCAACAACTGGCTGTTGATGCAACGACTAAAACGCGACTGGAAGTTTGGCGGCTTTGTTATTTCTGATGCCAATGCTGTTGGCGGAGATGTAGTGTTGCATTACACGGCAAAAGATTATGCGGAAGCAGGAAAGCATGCGATCAATAATGGCCTTGATGTAATTTTTCAAACAGACTATAATCATTACAAACTTTTCATCCCGCCTTTTTTAAATGGAGAGATTGATAAAGCAAGAATCGATGACGCCGTATCAAGGGTATTAAAAGCAAAATTTGAACTGGGTTTGTTTGAGCAGCCTTATTTTTCAGAAGATTCAATCAAAGCGTTGATGAAAGATGCTTCCCATAAGACCATTGCCAAACAGGCGGCGCTGGAATCAATTGTCTTATTAAAGAACAACAACCATGTTTTGCCTTTAAACAAAAACATAAAAACAATTGCAGTGATCGGTGAAGAGGCAACCGCAGCAAGGCTTGGCGGTTATAGCGGAACCGGCAATGGAAAAACAAGCATACTGGATGGCATTAAACAAAAAGCTGTCAACACAAAAGTTTTGTATGCCGAAGGCGCAGGCATTAAAAGCGATGAATGGATAGTAGTGCCTTCACAATGCCTGCAGTACAATAATGAAGAAGGTTTACATGCTGCCTATTTCAACAACGTTGATCTTAGCGGCACGCCTGCTGTTGAAAGGATAGATAAGCAGATTAGTTTTTTATGGACTTTATCTTCCCCTGATAAAAACATCTCACTTGATTTTTATTCAGCAAGATGGACGGGTACAATTCAATCGCCCAAAACAGGCACATTTAAGATAGGCCTTGATGGCAATGACGGGTTTCGTTTATACATCAATAATAAACTTGTTATTGATAACTGGAAAAAACAAACCTACAGCACCTTGCTTGCAGATTATGCTTTTGAAAAAGATAAGCAATATGATATCCGTATAGAATTCTTTGAACCCAATGGCAATGCGCATTTGAAACTGGTATGGAATGTTGGTGTTGAAAATAACTTCCAACAAAAAATAAACGAAGCCGTTGCCATAGCAAAACAAGCGGATGTGGCTGTTATTGCAGCAGGCATACACGAAGGCGAGTTCCAGGACAGGGCGATGCTTTCATTACCCGGCTACCAGGAAGCATTAATAAAAGCAGTTGCCGCAACAGGAAAGCCGGTGATTGTTTTATTGGTTGGTGGCAGCGCCATTACCATGCAACACTGGATCGATAAAGTGGATGGCATTGTTGATGTTTGGTATCCCGGTGAAGAAGGCGGGCATGCAGTGGCGGATATTTTATTCGGCGATCATAACCCTTCAGGGCGTTTACCCATTACGTTTCCCATCGATGAATCACAATTGCCATTAGTGTATAATCATAAACCAACAGGCCGTGGTGATGATTATTACAACCTCAGCGGTTTGCCTTTATTTCCTTTTGGATTTGGATTGAGTTATACAACATTTGAATACAGCGATCTTCAGTTAAGCAAAAACAATATCAAACAAAAAGACTCTGTAATTGTTTCCTGCGCCATAAAAAATACAGGCAGCAAAGCAGGCGATGAAATAGTGCAATTATATATGCATGACATGCTTGCTTCTGTGTCAAGGCCGGTGATGGAATTAAAGGGTTTTCAACGCATTCATTTGAATGCGGGCGAATCAAAAAATGTATCATTCACCATTACACCTGCAATGCTGAGCATGCTGGATAAGGATCTGAAAACAGTAGTAGAACCTGGTGATTTCCGGATCATGATCGGTGCTTCATCCAGGGATATGCGGCTGAAAGAAACATTAACCATAAAAGATTAAAAAATCCAGGTTACCCCAGGCTGATGGCCTCTATCAATACTGGTTTTATTGTGCACTAATCTTTATCCGGCACGATCCTGTAATCACTATCCGTAATTCCTTTTACACCCCTGCCTTTCTTTTTACCAGTATCCGCTGGTGGGGTAACAACCGGAGTAGCGGGTAGATTATTTGCAATACTATCACTAAGCAATGCAGAAGGATTATCAATTCCTTTAAAACTGAGGCTATCTATACTAACTGGCAATGGCAATGATGATTGCAATGAGGCGCTTGAATCCGGTATTGATCGTTGCGAAGGTTGTGGTGCAAGCTCTGCCGGCGGCGGTTTATTGTTTGTACTGGCAGGCCGGTTAATAATTGTTGTTACAGAATCACGAGGAGTGTTAATTGTGTTGGTATTTATATTTGGTTTTTTACTGGTAAAATAAATGGTTGCAATCAATGCAGCAATGAATAGGGCAATGCCGGTTATATTCCATAACCCGCTGCCGGATGGTGGATTAACCAGGGGTTCCCCGGACCCATCATCTGTTGGCATATCAATATCCAGCAGGGCCTCGATCCTGGCCCAGATAGCATCCACCTTATCCGGGACCGTGAGCTGTTCCAGCTTTTCTGCTATGGTTAATTCGTATGCTGCTTTTTCATCCATCAGGTAATGATCTTGCTGAGTTGTTGCTGTAATGATTTCCGGGCTTCACTGAGGTGCCATTTGGAAGTGCCCTCACTTATATTTAGTTTTTCAGCTATCTGCCGGTGTGTATAGCCTTCCACTGCATATAACACAAAGACGGCATGGGTTGCCCGCGGAAGTTTGTGAATGAGTTTCATGATCTCATCAGCGCCAATTTGTTCCAAAACAACATTGCTGATCTCTGGTTCGGGTACTGCTTCCAGTTCTACATTATGACTAAACCGTTCTCTTGATTTAATGTGGTCCAACCCTTCGTTCACCACTATCTTTTTGATCCATGTTTGCAACGAACCTTTGCTGCTGTCAAAACTGTGAATGCTTTTGAACACTTTTACAAAAGCATGGCTGAGTATATCTGCCGCATCCATTTCATCCCGCGAATAACGCAAGGCAACAGTCATCGCAAACCGGTAAAATTGCCGGTAAAGCTGTTCCTGTGCCAGGCGTTTATTGGCACGGCATCCATCCAGTAAGGTTTCTATTTCAGGCAGGGCAACAAACACTTACTTTCTTTTAAATGTCATCCCTGTCTTTTTCTACATCCTGCATTCTTTTTAATAAGATAGCAGAAGCAATAGAAGATAATATTAATTTATCCCGGGCATCAAGATCATTTGTCAGCGAGATACTATTGTCTAATAAATCAATAATTCCAACAACGCCATCATCCCATCTTAACTCATAACCAGACAACATCTTGCCCCCAAAAACCTTTGTTTCCTTTCCGCTTTTAGTGGTTACTTTTTCAATACGCAAAGCACGGATGGCAATGTTTTCTTTTCCGTTTGTAGCATATCCTTCTTCTTCCACATAAGGACGGTCAAAAATATTTTTCGCAGTATCATTTGCTGCATCATATTTATTAACAAGCACCAGCGACCAGGGATCATTGTCTTTGGCGATAAGTGGCAATATAGCTGCAGAAAATGCATATTCATAGCGCTGGGTTTTGGAGGCATCCCCGATCCAGGGATTATTGCTTTTATACACCAACTCCTGTTCGCTGAATTTTTCTATGGCAAATATTTCAGCCATAAGTACACCGTCATCAATTGAATAATGAAATTTATTCCGCTGGTTCTCCCGCCGCTTATCCGTATCAACATTAAACACTTTCAATACCATTTCTTCTGGTTTAATATTGAATTTTGTGTATTGAACCGAGCTGTTGAAATCCCATCCTCTTTTAATTGTTGAGGTATGGTAATTGCCAAAGCTGAGTTTTTGATTCACGGTCCAGCCATTTAAGCCTTTTACCGGCATTTTTGTTGCCTGCGAAGTAAATGAATCAGGCGCCGAAACTTTTGCTGCCGTGCAGGAGCAAAGCAGAAACAGGATGGGTAAGAAAAATTTGTATAACATATTGATATTTTTTATTGATGTTGTATAAAATAAATTTATTTAAATGAGCCCTTCTTTTTAATAAGCATAAACTGTTTTAATTGTGTATAGAAATGCATTTGTGATGTATGACTTGTAGTGCGTGATGAGTTCGATGGGATATCCTTCCCCATCGTAGGTATATTTAAAATCATATGCCACTGGTTCGGGATAATATCCATAATAGCTTTTTTGCTGCCATGTAAGGTTGTTCTTTGACTGGTTTGATAAAAATAAATCAGGCCATCCAAGATGAGCACGGGGGTTGATCTGATTGTCGTATTTATACATTCCACTCTCCGTATTATTAACGTCTGTTTTGCTGTTGTCTGAAAGTATACTGCCACGATAGTAACGCTGGTAATACTGCATCCCGATGTGAGTGTTTGAGTAAGTATAATTAAATGCCACTTCAGATATATCACTATCTACCTGGAAATAATCAACGGTAACATTGGTTGTAACATTATCAGCGGATTCTGAAATTCTATTGATTTTTCCCACTGCGTTATAGCTGAAAGAAGTATAGCCGGTCTGCTGGTTGTTTTGATCGTAGCGGTTGATCTTTTCCAAAGCATTATTGTTGTATTGAAAAACCTCATGCATGGCAAGATAGGTTGACTTGTCTGCGTTCTTCAGATAATGATCTATACCTGAAAGTTTGCCATCGCCTTCGTAATTAAAAGCCAGTTTCTTTTCAGGAACATAACTGCCGGCAACCAGTTTATAGGTTAATTCTGCTTTAAGTTTTTTTGCCGCTTTTGTTCCGCCAAGTGTATACAAAGCGCCATCCTGTAACTCAGTTTTTAATACAGTTAGTTCATACGTTGATCCCCATTTGGTTATCCTGAAATGATGCTTAACAGCCGTACGGGAAAGGGTAATATTATTAGTGCCTGCTGCAAGCGTCATGTATTTTGATTGTTGCTGCTGCTTTTCATCCCAGGTGGAATACAACACTGTGCCTGGAATACTGTCATATAGTATTTCACCAACCTGGATAGCCAGTTTCATTTTTATATTAAAATCATCCTGGTTGCTGTTGCTATCCGAAACCTGGTTAAATAATCCTGGCGGGTAACCAAAGCTTTCAGGTGTATCTGTTGGTTCAACTTTTATTGTTTCAATGGGTACGCTTACAACAAGTTCTTTGGGAAGTGCAAAAGCCAAAGGAAGTGGCTTGCTTACCAAGGTTGCTTTAGGTGAATTTATAACCGGGGTAGCAGATTGAACCTTGTTATCGCCATTTACAATCAGGAGTTGGGTAACACGGTAATCACCGGCTGGCAATGCAACTTTCTGTGTTTTGAATTTACCATCCTGGAAAGAAACCGGTAACTTTTTGTTTGTAAGTATAGTGTCGTTCGATGCATTTATGATGTTCACCAACGCAAACACGTTATTAACGGGCGCATTAGGTTCGCCGGGCAAAGAATCCATTGCCAGCTGGAAATATTGGGATGATGCAGGTGGCGGTGTTTGGGGAAGAGGTTTGATCAATTCATCTTTTTCACGGCAGGAAATGAAGAAAAAATTTCCAATAATAAAAGATAAGGTCAGCTTTAAAAATGTCTGTTTCATAATGTGTAAAAATTAAATTTTAATAATCTGTCCTCATTTTATGGACAGTTGGGAGAGATACCCGGCAGGAAGAAAAAAGGGTTGGGTAAAAAAATGAGCGTTAACAAAAGTTTTGCTTTTGCTTAATCTCACTGTAGTTTTCGCAGCTTTTTAAATTGTAGGGTCGGCCAGAAAATATCTTATGATTTAAGGGAATTAACGGGATGCAAATTTTGAGTCATTTGACACACTGAACATTGTATAGTAATGTATAATTTTGTGTTTCAAACAAAGGAAAAAATAAAGTCTTTTAAAGATACTTAAAGAGGTGTTTTTCATAGGTTAGCAACGGCCGGTTCTTTTCAGTACTGGCCTTTTTATTTAATGTATTTGTACTACTAAAATTCTTTCGCTGATTAATTGCCTGGTATGAGATTCGATTTGTATTGCTTCTAACGAGCTAGCGGGATCAGGATATATTTTATTATAAGCCTGTCAGCTTTTTAAACCGGCTTGCTTAACGCCTGCTTTCTTTATTTTTTCAACCACATATTCTCCAACTTTTTTACCGGCGACCTGTCCATTCTCGACCGAATCCCTGAAATGAATGCCACCATATAACCTGGAGATCGCAGCTTCAGCAGCAGCCTGCTCAAAAGAGTGAAATGTTCGCGCAGGTATTTCAAACATTACCTCCGTATCGTCAGTGAAACTAAAATTATCACCTAATAAATAAGTAAGCACTGCTGCCGCAGCAGAAGAAATCATGCTATGCCCGCTGGTATATTCCGGAAATGGTGGTGTTTGCAAAATAGGTGACCACTTTACATCTACATAACGGTTAATATATGTTTCGGGCCGAATGCGGTTGCTGCGGTATTTTTCATCCCAGCAACTGATAAAAGCATCCATCAGGGTTATGGCAGTAATGGTTTGCACCTGTATCGATTTGTCAAAACCAATTTTTGCCTGCTGCGATGCAATGGCAGCAATATTCATCCAATGCCCGCCGGGTGACATTTTTTTAAAGCCAATTGACATATGCCCGGCCGTACTTAAATTAAAAGGATTGCAATCCCAGAAATTAGCAATGTCTACACGCTCAGCACTATCTTTTGCATGCAGCGCGTAATAGACTTCCATAGCCGATGCATGAAAATTACTGGCACTGTCTTTACTGAATTGAATAAGTGCCGGCGGAATAAATTGCGTGGCTGAGTCCATTACCATCGGCCTGATGGTGGTCCAATGTGGTTGCACTGCTTCAAAGTAACCTGGCGGTGTAGGGAACCAGAATTCATCACCTTTTTTAGGAGAGTATCCACGCAGTGTGCTGAGCTTGCCGTAATTATCTGTTCTTGAATAAGCAACTACCTGCGCACTTACTTCTTTTGCAACAGCAATGGATTGGTTAATGATTGCTGAATCAATCTTTCTTTTTTTCAGTTCATTAATATAATCAGCCTGTTTTTCTTCCAGCATATAACCCGAAGGCAAAAGATTCTTACCTGATTCATAAATGCAGTACGTAGCTGCAATCTGATAGTTAAATGTTTTACTGTTTTCTTTTATGTTTATTGCAGGAAATGATTTTATATAAGATGAAGGATAGGCTACAGCTTTATTAAACTTTGAAACAATGGCATCTGCACCCAGCATGCAATAAGAATAATAACGGCTTGCCAGCGGCGGATCAACCACATCATGTATCATTACCAGCGTAACAGAAAATACTGCGGGCTGAATATCTGCATCGAACTTGTCAGTTGGTTTTGCGTATGCAATCCTAATAAGCAGCAGCGATATTAATATTAGTCTCTTCATGCATGATTGATTTTTGTGCGTGTGTGTGTTGTGAATTGTACGTGTTTACAACCCGCTTCTCTTTTTGAATAGTGAATGGTCAACTGGAAAATCTTTACCATCACTACTTATTATTTAATCCCAGCATATTTTGAAGATAGATTACAGCAGGCTGTTACATTCACGATTGACGTTTGACGATTCACGGTAATCACTCACTCACCACTCATTACTGACCACTCACCTTATACACCTGTAATGTGCTGCCGCTAACGCCGGTAAATATGTATTGCGACTGGCGAACGTTTATTTGCAAAGCAGATTTTACATCACCCTTTATACACATGCCTGATAAAGTTTGCGGCACGTATGTAAAATTGCCTTTACCATCACCTTTCAATAAAATGCCGTAGCCCGCATCAATGCTGCCCAGCTTTAACCTGTTGTCAGAATGATTACCAAAAAGCAAAATATCTTTATTGCCATCTTTATCAAAATCATCAGCAATGATTTTTGATATATAGGTAAACTGTGCCTGTGCCGGTAAAGCAGATTTTACAAACTTTCCATTGGTATTTATAAAGATGGATGTATGCAATTCATTTACAACAAGCGAATCTGCTTTGGCAAATTCCTCTGGTGTAAATAAATTATTGATCGTTGCCGTTGCATAATCACGATAGGAAACAAACCTTTTGCGCATGGCGAATATCTGGTTATTCAATTCATCACGGCTTACATAAGGATAACTTTTACCCTGTATGTAAAAAGTGAATATGGGATCGATATTGCCATTGCCATCAAAATCTGCGTAATACATTTTTGCGGGTTCATCCGGCGTTGCATGCACCTGTGAATTCAAACCAAGGTTACCTGCAATAATATCGTCTTTGCCATCATTGTTTACATCAGCAACTGTAAGTGTATTCCAGAAACCATTATTACCATTTTCAAAATAAGTTGAAGTAGCGTCAGTAAAACCATCCGCTGTATTGATGTATGCTTTTATGGGCATAAACTCACCACATACAACTATATCTTTTTTACCATCACTATTAAGATCAATCCACTGCGCATCTGTAACCATTCCCATTTTTGCAAAGCTTGTATTTATCTTGCTGAAATAACCTTTGCCATCATTCTTTAGTAAAAAGCTCTCAGGTGTTGCGGGATATTGGCCCGGTATAACCCTGCCGCCAACAAACAGGTCAACATCACCGTCATTATCATAATCGCAAGGTTTTACACAACTTTTGCTGTTAGCACTCACATCGGGCAAAGCATTTTTCAATAATGAAAGATTGCCCTTGCCATCATTTATATATAATTCATCCTGCAAGGCAGGCGTGTTCGGTTCAAATAAAGAATAGCCGCCTTTTGCAATATAGAGATCAGGATAACTATCACCATTCGCATCAAAAAAAGCAGCAGCGGCAATAGCTGAAGTATTTTCATCACCGATATTCAAACCACTTACCGTTTTAAATGAACCGTCTTTTTGCTGCAAATAAATTTTGCCGGGATTGCTGCCATCGCCGCTTATAAAAAGATCTTCCAGCCCATCTTTATTAATATCCGCTTTTGCCATCACCGGACCTGTTTTTGAATACATAAACAACATTAATTGCTGGCGCTTAAAATCATTTTCATCAAACTCTGTTCTTGAATATTTTATAAGGTTACTGTCAATTGTAAAAATCGTTTTAGCAGGTTTGGTTACAGGTTGATCATACTTTTTCAAAGCTTCTGTTTCATCAATAACAAGATGCTGATTCGCTTTTTGATCTTTTAATAAAACAGTTTTCTGATCAGGAAAAATAATGCGGATAGAATCAATGGTTGAAGCTGTACCTAACCCGAAATTTAATGTGGTTTGCATGCACGACAAATAACCGCGGGCAGGATTCAATTCCTGGTATTGCTTATTCCCATTCGCATACACATAAACTTTTGCGCCAATGGCAAACAGGTTTTTGTCTTTACCTTTTAATTGTATGGAAATATAATTGGTATGATCATTTTCCCTGCTCCTGTTTTGATAAATGAATGCAGGCTCATTGATATTGTTTATTACAAGGTCAAGATCGCCATCATTATCAAGGTCGGCATATACAGCACCGCTTGAAACAGACGACGCTTCAAAACCCCAGTTTTTAACTTGATTAGAAAAACTGAGATCATGATTATTCCTGAAAATATAATTGGGAAGCTTTGTTGCCGGCATTGCTCTTATCAGGTCCATCATTAACACCGGCTCTCTCTCCATAGCTTTTTTAATTTTATAATCGCCCCAGTATTTCAGGAAATCTTTATTGGTATAATCGCGCAAATAACCGTTGGTGATAAAAAGGTCTTTATAACCATCATTATCAAAATCAGCCAGCAAAGGCGCCCAGCTCCAGTCAGTATTCGACACACCGGCAAACTGTGAAATTTCACTGAAAGTACCATCCCCATTATTTAGTTGCAGCATGTTGTGCATATACTGTTTATCCAGATCCTGGTTCACCATTAACTGGAACGACTCATAATTTTCCTGCAACTGTAATTGCTTTTGCCGCTTATTATCTTCAGGCAGCATATCAAGATTCATAATATCGGGCAAGCCATCGTTGTTATAATCAGCCACATCAACACCCATTGAAAATTGCGCAAGGTGCTGAAAGCAATTTTTCGTATCATCTTTGAATGTGCCATCATGATTATTGATATAGAGATAATCAGGTTCGTTATAATCATTGGTAACATAAACATCCTGCCAGCCATCTTTATTAATATCTGCAATGGCGATACCTAAACCAAACGTAAGTGCACTTTGATGCAGGCCTGCTTTAGCAGATACTTCTTTAAAATAACCCTTATCATTATTTTCATACAGTTCATCACCGGCCAGGCTATCAACGATTGTACGGTGTTTTGCCAGCTCTATGTTATCTATTTTCTTGGTGCTGTGGTTAAGCAGGAACATATCCAGGTCGCCATCATTATCATAATCGAAAAAAGCAGCCTGTGTGCTATAGCTTTTATCATCCAAACCGTATTGCTTTGCTTCTTCATCAAACTTTAAATTCCCTTTATTGATAAAGAGCTGGTTCCGCCTGGTATCATCATCCACTTTTCCTGAGTAACAAACATAAATATCCAATAGCCCATCACCATTTACATCAGCCATGGTAACACCGGTTTTCCAACCTTTTGGCCTGCCTTCAAGACCAGGACAAGCTGCGGCAGTAATATCCTTAAATTGCATATTACCAAGGTTCAGGTAAAGTTTGTTTGGCCGCATATTGGCCGTAAAGAAAATGTCTAACAGGCCATCATTATTAATATCGCCAACAGCCACGCCACCACCGTTGTAGAAATATTCATACGCCAATACATTCAGGTCTTCCGATTCATTGATATCATTAATGAAACCTATACCTGACTGCGTTGAATCGAGCAGATTAAATAATTTTTGCTGAGCAGAAAGCTTTATAAAGCCGGTTATAAACAACCCTAAAAAGAAAGCGGTAAATTTTATTTGTTGCATACCAAACACTTCTTGAACACCACAAATATTGCAGTTGCGTAAAAGTAAAAAAGGCTGCCTTTACAGCAGCCTTAAAAATTAATTATTTAAAATCTTTTATAAATTATTCTTTATCCCACCACATACGGGTTATAACCTCGTCTTTACCTATTGTTGATACTGCGGCATTGTAATTTTCGCCGTTATTAGACGCTTCGCTTGAAGGATAAACTTCCCTTCTTGGTATTTGCCCGTTAGAGAAACCACCTGTACCCGGATAGTTAACCGGTGTTAATGCAGGATAGCCTGATCTTCTCCAGTTATTCCATGCTTCAATAAAATTGAATAATGTGCCTGTTGTTGCCCAGAATTGCATATTAATTTGAGTTAAAGAAGCTGTTGTTGAAGATGTATTCAACGGAGCAGCATTTGCATAAGCTTCTGCATCGGCTGCTGGTATTGCACCCGCACTGTTTAAAGTGCCATACGATTGTAAGGCTGCCGATAAACCATTATGATAATGGGTTGCAGCGTCGCCTACACTCCATCCCCTTACTGCGGCTTCAGCAAACAGCAATTCTGTTTCTGCATAAGTAAGAATGAAACCGGGTGTGCTTAAATTTCTTGTATAAAGCGCTGCAGTAGGCCTTGAATATAAACCAACAGCAAAAGGGGCATCGCCGGTTATAGCCGGATCTGCAGGTGATACGCCCGGATAACCTGCTGCTTTGCTGATATCAGTAGCGCCGCCATTCTGATCATAACCGTTTGGCATACCTATTTGCTTAGCGAAAGTATGATCTCCATCAAGGCTCTTGTTATTGTTGTTCGCAGTACCATTCATGGGTATTTCCGCAATAACAGAAACCCTTGGATCCCCGTTAGCTTTAAGAAAATCCATTAACGGCTTGCTCCATCTAACCTGGGAAAAATCTTCCGGAACCTGCAGTGCGCTTGAGTTTGCATTTGTAAAGCCGTTCGCATTATCAAAAGCAACAAAAGCATTATCAGCAACACTGCTGAAAGCGCCGCCTGCATAAGCTTTCTCTGCATATTTCTGTGCTGTGGCAGCATCCACCTTTGTTAAACGCATAGCCATACGCAACATTAATGAATAGCCGAACTTCTTCCATTTTTCAATATCACCTTTATAAATTATATCATTGGTGATCTTGTCGCCGGAAGCGTTTAATGTGCTTATTACAGAATCAAGGCTATTAAGCATTGCAGGATAAATATCTGATTGCTTATCATAAACAGGGAAAGCTACATTATCTGTTTTTGCCTGTAATGCCTGTGAATAAGGACAATCTCCATATATATCTGTAACAAGCTCTAAGTTCAACAACTGAACTATAAAAGCCACACTGCTTAAATTAGTTGCAGTCATGCCTTTTTCAACAATGAGATTCTGTATTTCTTTTGCCTTGCTTGCTGCCTGGTATGCATTATTCCAAATGCTTGCTGTATAGGTTGTATAGTTGCCAGACGCAATATATTTATCACCATTGCTGTAGTAGGTTGGATATTCTGCGTTAGCAAAAACCTGCGCCCACATGCTTTGAAACAATAAGGCACCGCTATAACCCTGAATGGTACTTACATAATCTACTTCAGCCCTTGGCAACAGGAGATTAGGATCGAAGTTATCGGACGATGCCTGTGTTGGATTTGTGTTTATCTTATCAAAATCTTTGGTACACGATGCCGCAACCATAGTTGTAACTGCACCAATATATATTAATAGTTTCTTCATGATAAATTAGTTTTTGAATTTGATGTTTACATTAATACCAAAAGTTCTTGTTGAAGGAAGGCTTGTACCTTCTATGCCTGCATAATTTATGCTTGCATTAAACCCTGCTTCAGGATCAATATTTTCACTATTCTTCATGAAATAAAACAGGTTGCGGCCAACCAATGAAAGCTGAACTGTGCGTATAACCGGTACTTTTTTCAGCATTTCCTCAGAAAGAGTATAGCTTAATGTTACCTGCCTTAACTTAATGTAATCACCATCCAATACATTTATTTTTGAAATAGTTGCCAGCCTTTGATAATAGGCCTGCGCCGACGCAGCTACCGTGTTTGCATTACCATTGTCATCATAACCGGTAGTAATACCATCCTGTCTTCCGATCAAGGTTAATTTATTCAAGCCACGGTAAATAGAATAATAACTTGTTGCAGATAAAATTTTATTACCATAGTTATAGTCTATCAGGAAAGAAAGATTAAAGTTCTTATAAGTAAAAGAGTTATTTAATCCGCCATAATTGGTTGGCAGTACGCCGCCCATAGGCGTTAAGGCAGTATTCTGAATAGGCAAGCCGCTAGCATCAACAAGTACCTGCCCTTTATCGTTATATGTAAAATCATGCGCTAATATCTGCGGGCCCGGTAAACCAACAACAAAAGCTGTATTTGCGTTCAAAGGCCTGTATGTACCAAGCCCTACATTGTTTCCTGCTTCATCTGTTTTCAGTATCTTATTTTGTACATGTGTATAATTTAAAGAGATATCCCATGTAAAATTCCTGCCTTTTACAGGCGTGCCTGTTAGTGCAACTTCCAGGCCCTTGTTCTGAACAGAACCATTAGCTACAACCCTGCTTGTATAACCGGTGGATGCGCTCAGGCTCCCGTTCATGATCTCGTTCCTGGTTTCTTGTGTGTACCATGCAATGTCTGCACCTAACCTGTTATTAAAAAACTTCAGGTCGGCACCTACTTCATATTCTGTTTTTGTAAATGGTTTTAAAAACAAGTTAGGTAAGGTAGAGCTGAAGCTACCGGTTGGCGTTCCGTTTATTGAATTACCTACACTATAATATACCGCTGTTTGATAAGCATTTGCAGGCTCCCCGCTTGTTTGTGCATAAGATGCCCTTAACTTACCAAAACTAAGTATTGAGCTATTTAATAATTGGGAGAAAACAAAACTACCTGATACAGAAGGTGTGAATATATTCCTGTCCTCTTTTGGAATTCCTGAATTATACAAAGTTGAAAACGCATCATACCTGCCCGTAGTGGATAGCGTTAATAAATCCCTATAGCTGAATTCAACAGAGTAATATGCTGAATGCACTTCGCGGTGTGTTTCACCGTAACTCCTGCCAAAGCTTACAACGTTACCCGGTGTATATAAGTAAGGAATTACAAAAGGACCACCGCTAACACCTATTGATTGAAAATCGTTTTTCCTGAGATTTGCACCAAGTGTAGCGTTAAAGGAAATATTATGGGTAATAGAATGATTGATACCAACAATACCATCCAAATTCAACTCTGTTGTTTGGGCATTTGACTGGCTAATACTTCCAGACTGGCCTGCAGAATTATAAGAATAAGAAGTACCGGTTGGCGTTACATTTTTATAATCATCATTCTCATGATCATAACCAACTCTTGCCATTGCATATATCCAATCAGTAAAATTGTACTTGGCGCTCAGGCTTCCTATCAAACGTTTCCTGCCTGTATTATTAATCCAATTGTTTACAACAAACCATGGGTTAGTTACATAGTTATCATCGCTGAATACAATTTCAGAACCATCAGGATTAGCACCCGGCTTAAATATTTCGTTATTTACATTAGATGCAAGAAACTGGAAGTTATTAGGATTGCCGGGGCCATCACTTAAATATTCCCTGTTTCTGTCTTGCTGGTCAATGTAATTGGCAATAACAGAAACATTCAGTTTTTTAGTAACATTCTGGTTCAGGTTTAAATTAACTGTTTTCCTGCTTATGCCACTATTAAGTGTTACGTTGTCATTATTAAGCCCTGAAGCAGAAACCCTGTAAGAACCATTATCACCACCGCCACTTACAGAAAGCGTATTGGTTAATGTATAACCATTACGATAGAAATTGGTGAAATTATTATGATATGGGTTATATGCATATTGGTTACCATCATATCCAATTACCTGGCTGCCATCTAACGGTGCGCCCCAGCCTAACCTGTTTGTGCCAAGTGCCGCAGCAGCAGTTAAAGGCTTCTCGCCGTTCTGGCCCTGTCCATATTCATACTGGTAATCTGTATAATCAATGGGTTTATCTGTAACATAATTGAGGTTATACTCAATATTTGCTGTGCCTTTAGAACCTGTTTTTGTTGTAATAAGAATAACGCCGTTGGAAGCACGTGCACCATATAATGCAGAAGCTGCCTGGCCTTTTAAAACAGTCATGGTTTCAATATCATCCGGGTTGATATTACCGATGCCATCGCCTGCGTCAGCACCACCCCATTCGCCTGCGCTTCCCCTGTTGGAATTGTCCATCGGCACACCGTTTATTACAAACAACGGTGAGCCACCTGAATTCATGCTGGGCATACCTCTTAAAAGTATTCTTGCAGTACCACCGGGGCCACCGCTGGTACCTGTTACCTTTAAGCCTGCAACCTGGCCACTAAGAGATAGGGCAACATTTGTTTCGCGGGCTTTGGTAAGCTGATCGCCTTTTACTGTTGAAATAGAATAGCCCAACTTTCTTTCATCTTTCCTGATGCCAAGCGCCGTTACAACCACATCACTTATTGTGTTGGAGCCCGCCTGCATCATCACAGATACATCTGCCTGGTCAGGGCTTACGGGAACAGTTACGGGGTTATAACCAACATAGGTTACTTCAAGTGTTATATTACCGGAAGGAACAGCAAGTGTAAAACTTCCGTCTGCAGCAGTTGTTGTAGAAACGTTGCTACCTTTTACCGATACTGTAGCCGCAACCAACGGTTGATTGGCAGAATCTTTTACGACACCAGTTAACGGCCTTGTTTGAGCAAAAATTTTCAAAGAAGAAAATAGAAAAACAAGTAATAAAATAAATAATTGAGGAGGTGGATATTTTTTCATTGGAGCTAAAATTTTTAATTAAAAAAATATGGAATTCGCAATCTATGTTTATAGAGCATTTT
>Ga0164241_10003172_pt1 | contig 16927 bp, 13 predicted proteins | sample OricomyardsoilBY_FD_108780 | JGI IMG/M metagenome (GOLD analysis project Ga0164241, IMG submission 108780) | Backyard soil microbial communities from Emeryville, California, USA - Original compost - Back yard soil (BY) | ecosystem: Environmental > Terrestrial > Soil > Unclassified | place: USA...
GTCTCTGCGTAGCCATCTCGCTGCATTGACCATTCACAGCAAAGATCAATTTGCCGCAGAAACGTCAATGGAAATGTGTAGGATCCTTAGCCGCAGCTCGCTTGCAGAAGCTACCGTTGCGTCTCACGGCCCCACCGCCCGGCCCCGCCTCGTCACGGCCCCGCGTCACGCCCCCGCCGCGTCACGCCCCCGCGTCGCGCCCCCGTGTCACGACCCCGTGTCACGCCCCCGCGCGACCCCGCACGGCGCCTCGTCACGGCGCCTCGTCACGGCGCCTCGTCACGCCCCGCCGCGTTACGGACCCGCGTCACGGCCCGCCGCGTTACGGCCCCGCCTCGTCACGGCCCCGCCTCGTCACGGCCCCGCCTCGTCGCGGCCCCTCGTCACGGCCCCGCCTCAAGCCGCCCTTTACGTCTGCATCTTGACTTGGCGATCCAATCCAAGAGGCGCTGCTGAGACCCGATATAGACGTTTATAGCCCCTCTCCGCGCGCGTACTTGGATTGGGTCGCCAAGTCGAGTTGGGGCCGCAGAAGGGTCAGTCGCGACGTGGTGAGCGGCCGCGACGTGGTGAGCGGCCGTGACGTGGTGAGCGGCCGTGATGTGGTGAGCGGCCGTGATGTGGTGAGCGGCCGTGATGTGGTGAGCGGCCGCGACGTGGTGAGCGGCCGCGACGTGGTGAGCGGCCGTGATGTGGTGCAGCGGCCGCGACGCAGCTCCGGTCGGCAGCCGGGTCGAACGGACTGGCCTGGATACGGCCCGGAGGCTTCTGCGATTCGGGCTGCAGGTTGGCAGCCCCATGAGCTTTAGGCGGCCGCGCCTTTTTTGGCTTTTTTGATGCCGCGGCCCGGCCCGCTCTTTTTGGGCTTCTTGCCCAAGCCGGGGTTCAACGAAACGATGCGCGCCAGGGCCTCTACGAGGGCACGTCGCGCACTTTCGTACGTGCTCGGTCCGATGCGCTCCTCACGCCGCGCGCGCGTCAGCTGAACCAGCTCGTCGAGCAGCAGCCGTCGGGCGCGCTCTGCGTCGCGGTCCTGGATATCGGCGTTGGTCTCGTCGCCCAGCTTGCCGCGGAACGCGGCGAAGCCGAGGCCAGCCAGCACGGTGGCGATCAAGACCGCGATCCAACGGCCCGAGCCGGGCGTGGGAATGCCGGCCAGCGAGGCCGTGAATTCGCCTAGCCCCGAGGCTTGTCCGCGCACGGCCACGCGTCGCGTGACCAGCACGCGCTGCCCGGTTTGGCTCACGTCGCTCTGCGGTTTTTCGAAGCCCTCGACGTCGATTTCCATGCCCGGCGCGGCCTCGGCAATGAAGCGAATTTCGCCCACGTGCGGCGGCAGCCCGAAGTGAAACGACGCGCTGGTCTCGTCATTGCGCGGCACCTGAAAGCGGAACGACGCATTCTGTTGACCAGGCGCAAAGGTGCCCATGAGCTTCACGCCTCGACCCGGCTCTTCTTCGAAGCGCACGTCGGTCATGGCCTCGCCGGCTTTGAAGGCTTTGAAGCCCGTGGGCAGGCTCATACGTGCGTTTTCCGGCACCCAGGTGATACTGCTGCGGTTGCCGTAGCGAAACAGCACCTCGAATTGAAAGACGTCGTCGCGCGGCTCGCAGTACACGTAGCCGATGGCTCCGACCGCGGCTTCGGCGGGGTTACGGGTCACGGGGTACACGTGCAAGAGCGCCATCACGCCCATGTCGCCCTTGAGCTGCACGGGGTCGGATGAGTATTCGGCCGGACCCGACCGCGCTGACACGCGGTAGCTGAAGTCGCTGCCCGTGGTGAGGCCGTTGAAGCGCGCCATACCGCCCAGATCGGTCTTGGCGCGTTGCTCGGTGTGTTGCTCGCCTTCGGAGATCTTTTGAAACTGAACGCCCAGCTTCACCTCGCTGTTGGCGATCGGGTCGCCATTGGCGTCGACCAGCTTGATCAGGATGGTGCCGGGCGGCAGCTCGGGCGCGGTGACGACGGCGTCTTGCTCGGGCGCGTGCGCAGCGCCGGGGGCGGCGCCGACGGGCGGGTGGCCGTTGGGAACGGCCGGTGCTTGCGCTTCGGCGAAGGCCAGGCCGGGGGCCGTCAGCGCGGCGGCCAGCAACAGCGCTTGAAGGCGTCTCACGGCTTGTCCTCTGCGGGTTGGGGCTCGGAAACGGCCGTTTCCGGCTTTGCTTCGACGACGGGGGCGGCGAGAGCTTCTTCGGGTTCTTTGGCCAAGCCGGCGCGCTCCAGGCGGTGCTCGAGCGCCTTTTCGACTTCTTCGCGGGCGGGGCCGAGCGCTTCGTCGACGCTCTGAATCAGCCGTTTGGCCTCTGCGCGGTACTTCGTCAGAAGCTCGGCATAGTCCTCGGGGGAGATTTTGCCGACGCCGCGCTCGTACTCCAAGTCCTTCAGCGCGCGCAGCACGGAGCGCTTCTCTTCTTCGACCTTGGACGGTGCGCCCATGCCCAGCGCTTCCTCGAAGCCGAGCGGGGTGCCGCCGGTCAGGCTCTGTACGCTCGCCCACATCAAGACGATGACGAGCGTGATCGCCCCTGCCGCCAACACCAACAGCACGAGCTGCACGCCCCACAGAAAGCCGGCGACGACCGCTGCCACCAACCACAGCACCGGCACGACCTTGCGCATGCCGGCGATGACCTGCGGCGTCAGAATCGTGCCCGCCCGTTCGAGCGGAACAGGCTCGTGCGCCTCGGTTACTTGGGGAGCGGACCGTTCGGCTTCGAGCGTTTCTTTGGCTTCTTCAGACACGCGGCTCGCTGTGTCTAACACCATCGGGGCGCTTTCGCCGAGCGGCGAATACGGCGCCCACCCCTAAACCGAACAGCGTCGCTCCGAGCGGAGGCAGGGAGCGGGACCAAGGTATTTCGGCGTAAACCGGGGGCGGGGGCACGCCGGCGGTGGGCCGGGTGCTGGCGTAGGCGTAGCTGGGCGACATGGCGAGCCAGAGCGAGAAAGCGGTGCCGGCCGCCACGCCCGCGCCGGCGCGCACGTAGGCCCACGCGCCCAGCTCACCGAAGGCCAGCTCGGGCCACAGCGAGATACTGGCGCCGATGACCAGCACGAAGCCGCCCAACCAGATCCACATCACCAGCGGGTTGACGTGAAAGCGGAACGTGCCGCGCTTGCTCTGCGGATCGATCGTGCCGATGACCGTGTACAAGTCCTGGCGCATGCTCGACAGCAGGCTCACCTCGGTCGTGGGTCCGTCCGGGTTCTTGGCGTAGAAGAACTTGGCCGGGTGGATCTGCCCCAGATCTTTGCCGCTTTCGTGCACGGCAAAGTCGGCGAACAGCATGCGCTTGTTCAGGTCTGCCGCTTCTTCGGCGCTGCACTTGGGGTTGCCGGGGCACATCCGGGTGCCCAAGTACTTGATGTCGAAGTTGCCGATTTGGTGACTCTGGCCCGGCACCAACGTCACTTCGCGTTCGAGGTTCCAAGCCGAGCCCACGAAGCCGATGAACATGCCGACGATGCCCAGGTGGACGATGTAGCCGCCGTAGCGGCGACGGTTCTTCACGACCAAGTTGAGCAGCGCTCCCAGCACGCCTTCCGGCTCGCCGCGCTTGTCGGCGGAACGACGCCGCGCGCTCACGCCGCGCTGAAATTCCTGCGCGATTACGGCTACGTTGAAGGCGGCCAGCGAGATCACGACCACCGGCGCCAGCGAGCCGATCTTCTGCAAGATTAGGCCGACGAAGCCCGGATAGAACGGGTCGCGCGGTACCATCGCCGGGTACCCGAAGCGACTACCGATGGCGAAGTGCAGCACGGCGGCGCCGACGAAGGCGATCGCGGGCCACTTGAACGCTTGCTTGAGCGCGCCCTCGCTCGTCTTGCGCCAACCGAACAGCGGCGCCAGGCCCATCAAGGCGAAGATGATGATGCCGATCGGGGCGAGCCAGCGGTTGAAGAAGGGCGGGCCGACCGTGACCGTCTCGTGCCACAGCTCGGACAGCTTGGGGAACATGGTCGCCACGAGGATGAAGGTCATGGCGCCGACCAGGGCCCAGTTGTTCACCACGAACATGGCCTCGCGGCTGGCCACCGCTTCAATCTCTGATTTCGCGCGCAAGAGCGGTAGGCGCCAGATGATGAGCCCGGCCGAGCCGCCCGCGATCACGCCCATGAAGTAGAGAAAGTACGTCCCGATGTCACTCTGGGCGAAGCTATGCACGCTGGAAATGATGCCGGAGCGGGTCAGGAACGTGCCGAAAATGGTCAAGAAGAACGTGAAGCAAATCAGGAACACGTTCCAGACCTTGAGCATGTTCCGGCGCACTTGGATCATCGTCGAGTGCACGTAGGCGGCGGCGGTGAACCACGGCAAACACGCGGCATTTTCGACTGGATCCCACGCCCAGTAGCCGCCCCAGCCGAGCTCTTCGTAGGCCCAGCGCATGCCCAGCACGTTGCCGATCGACAAGAACATGAACCCGAACAACATCCATTTGCGGGTCGCCACGATCCATTCGTTGTCGAGCCGGCCTGTGACCAGCGCCGCCACGCAGAACGCGAACGGCACCGAGCAACCGACGAAGCCGGTGTACAGCGCCGGCGGGTGGATGATCATCCAGTAGTTTTGGAGCAGCGGGTTCAAGCCCTCGCCGTCGGGACGGGCGCCCGCGATGTTGGTCTCGAACGGGTTCGCGCTGAACAGCATCAAAATCGAGAAGAAGGCGATGATCACCATCAACGTGGCGATGATGAAAGGCTGCAGCTCGCGATAGCGACCCTTCAGCCAAGCCACGCACGAGGCCGTGTAGATGGACAACAGCAGCGACCACCAGAGCAGCGAGCCGTCTTGGCCACCCCACAGCGAAGTCAGCAGGTACACCCACGACATGGACCGATCGCTGTAGTGCGACACGTAGCGGATACGAAAGTCGTGCGCCTGAAAGGCGTACGCCAGCAGCAGCACACCGAACAGCACCAAGCCGCACGTAGCGTACGCGCCCATGCGTGCGGCGGTGAGCAAGCGCGGCCTACCGCGACCTGCCGCCAGCGACACCGCGAAGGTGTAGGCGGCGGCTACCAGGATGGCGTAAAGGACGCCGGTGCCGAACTCGGGGAGTGACTGCCACATGACGAGCGGAGCTTACCCTGGTTCACGGCCGAGGCAGCTCGATCGCACGGAACACGCGCGTGACGCAGATTGTGCCAGTCGTACATTCGCCGAGGCCACGAAAATTCCGCTAAAGCGTCGGATTCGACGCGGCACGAGGACTGCAATCGTCGATAGGATGCGGATTGCGGGAATCGACCTAGGGCGACGACGGTTAGGCGGCTTGTTCTGCGCTGCAGCGACGCTGCTTGGGGCATGCGGCGGCACTAGCCACCGCTCCGGCACCGGCGATCCGGAGCCGGCGGGGCAGGCTGGGCAACTCGCGAGCGGTGGCTCCAGCGCCGGTTCTTCAGGTGTTGGGGGCGGCGGAATGCAGGGCCAGAGCGACGACTGCCCTAAAGTGCACCCGCCGACCGGCAGCGCTTGCACCGACGGGCAACTCTGCTTCTATGCCGGCAGCGTCAATCCGTGCGCGCCACCGGACGCGACCTATACGTGTAAGGCGGGCAGTTGGGCCGTTCAGTACGGCATCCAGAACGGGACCATCTGTCTACAGGAAGGCTGTCCCGGGGTGAATCCAGCGACTGGCTGCCCGTCATTGGCGCCCACGCCCGGCTCGAGCTGTCTGCCGTGCTCGCCCACGGCGAGCTGCCAGTACGGTGAGCTCGCCGCCAAGTGCGCGGCGGGTCTGTGGCAAGTCACCGGAGGAGCCGTGGGCGCCGCAGGAGCCGGCAACGAAGCGGGCGCCGCAGGAGCCGGCAACGAGGCGGGTGCAGCGGGAGCCGCGCGCTAGGTATCGCGCGCCGGCTTCAGGTGGAAACCGTGGTGCCGCCCGGCTCGCCCAGGCAGACCCGACGAATGTTGCCGCGGGCCATCTTGAAGACCCGAATCGCCAGGCTGTGCTCGCGGCAGAGCGCGACGGCCGTGGAATCCATGACGCCGAGGTGGTCGGCCAGGAAGCGATCGTAGCTGACTCGCTCGAGCATCTTGGCGTCGGGGTGGCGGCGTGGATCGCGATCGTAGATGCCGTCGACCTTGGTTGCCTTGAGCAGGGCGTCGGCGCGCATTTCCATGGCCCGCAGCGCGGCGGCAGTGTCGGTCGAGAAATACGGGTTGCCGGTGCCGGCGCCGAAGATCACCGCGTGACCGCTGTCCATGTGGCGCATGGCGCGTCGGCGAATGTACGGCTCGGCCAGCTGCTTGATCTCGATCGCCGTCATCACGCGCGTCGGCACGCCCGAGCGCTCCAGAGCGTCTTGCAACGCGAGCGAGTTGATGACGGTGGCCAACATGCCCATGTAATCGCTCTGCGCGCGATCCATACCCTCGCTGGCGCCGCGCAAGCCGCGGAAGATGTTGCCGCCGCCGACCACCAAGCCCAGCTGCACCCCGGTCGCGTGGACCTCGGCCAGCTCGGCCGCGGTCTCTTTCAGAGTGATGGTGTCGATGCCCGAGCCGCCTTCTTTGCCGCTCAGCGCCTCACCCGACACCTTGATGATGACTCGCTTGTAGCGAAGGGTACCGGCGCTGCTGGCGGGGGCAGATTGGTTTTCCACGATGGGCACACGTAGCCCCGGCGCCCGGATTACGCAACCGCTTCTGGCGCGTGTCGAAAGGCCGTAGTAATTCCGGCGAGGCATGCTTCCCCGAGCCCCACGTCACGCCGTCCTGTTGGTGTTGTTGGCGCTCGGCTGTGAAACCAAGTCGACGAAGGGCACGGCGCCCAGCGCGTCGGCCAGCGCGCAGCCGTCTTCGGGCATTACCCCAGAGCTGGCGGCGCGGGTGTTGGCCAAGGTCGGCGACCACGAGATCACCCTGGGCGAATTCGCGGCCACCCTGCAGCGGATGGATCCGTTCGAGCGGCTTCGTTACCAATCGTCCGATCGCCGAAAACAGCTGCTGGACGAGCTCATCGACCTCGAGCTCTTGGCTGAAGAAGCGCGCCGCCGCGGCCTGGACAAGCAGCCCGAAACGCAGGAGCGCGTGCGTCAGATGCTACGCGACGAGCTGTTGTCGGAGGTGCGCGCCGCCGTGCCGGCCCCCGGTGACATTTCGGAGGCCGACGCGCGGCGCTATTACGACGAGCACCGCGACGACTTTCGCGAGCCGGAGCGGCGCCGCGTGGCCCACATCGCGCTCGCCAGCGAAGCCGAAGCCAAGGCCGTGCTCGACAAGGCGCGCGGCGTGAGCGCCAGCGATTGGGGCAAATTGGTGGAGGCCAAGTCCAAGGACGCGCGGACCAAGCCCGGTCCGACATTACCGCCCGAGCTGGCCGGAGATCTCGGCATCGTCGGGCCGCCCGGGCACGCGCGCGGCGAGAACCCCAACGTGCCCGAACCGCTGCGGGCGGCCGTGTTCGAGATCGACAAGCTGGGCGATGTCTTGCCCAAGGTAGTGGCGGCCGCGGGCGCCTTTCACGTCGTACGGCTCACCGGCAAGACCGACGCGCGTGATCGTACCTTTGCCGATGCCGACCGCTCGATCCGGGTGGCGCTGGTCCAAGAACGCATCCGTGCTCGCGAGGCCGAGCTGGAGGCGGACCTGAAGAAGAAGTACCCCGTCACCATCGACGAAGCGCAGCTCGCCAAGATCCCTCTTCCCGCCGCGTCGGGTCAGGTCCCCACACCCAAGTGACACTGCTGCCAATCGTACCGAGCATAGAGCCAACCTGGCAGGCGGAGCTGCGCTCGGCGTTGCGTTCGCTGGCCGACTTGGAACGCCACTTCGAGCTCACGCCTTCAGAGCGTGAAGGCGCTCGCCGCGCCGAGGACCAAGGTTTCCCAATCTCGGTCACGCCGTATTACGCGAGCCTGGCCGACCGTAGCGATCCGACGTGCCCCATTCGTCGCCAAATCGTGCCGCGCGCCGAAGAGGCGGACGAGGCGCGCGGCGATCTCCGCGACCCGCTCGGCGAAGAAGCGCACGAAGTCGCGCCCGAGCTGATCCAGCGCTACCCCGATCGCGCGCTGTTGCTCGCGACCGACCGCTGCGCGGTGTACTGCCGATTTTGCACGCGCAGCCGCCTGGTCGGCAACGGGGGCGGTCCGCGCTCGCTCGAGCGACTGGCGCCCGCGTTTGCCTACCTACGCGCCCACCCCGAGGTCCGTGACCTCATCGTCAGCGGCGGTGATCCGTTGGCCATGGCCACGTCGCGGCTCACGGCGCTGTTGGCCGAGCTCCGCCGCATTCCCAGCATCGAGACGATCCGCCTCGCGACGCGCGTGCCGGTCGTGCTCCCGTCGCGCATCACGAGCGAGCTGCTCGACGCGCTACGGCCGTTTCATCCGCTGTGGGTGATGACTCACTTCAATCACCCGAAAGAGCTCTCGGAGACGGCGCGCGCGGCTTGCCGGCGCCTGGCCGACGCCGGCTTTCCGGTGATGAACCAGAGCGTGCTCTTGCGTGGCGTGAACGACGACTCCGAGACGCTGAAAGCGCTGTTTCGCGGCCTCGTCCGCGAACGCGTGCGCCCGTATTACCTCTTGCAGATGGACCCGGTGCGCGGCACCTCGCACTTGCGCACGCCGCTCGAGCGCGGCGTCCAAATCATGGAGCAGCTGCAGGGCCGGCTCAGCGGCATCGCGTTGCCGAAATTGATCGTCGATACTCCGGGCGGCTTCGGTAAAGTGCCGCACGGTCCCGACTACGTGCTCTCGCGCGACGCGGAGAGCGGCGTCACGCGCTTCCGCACCCCCCGCGGCGTCGAGGTCGACTACGTCGACCCCAAGAGCTGATCGATGCGCTCCAGCAGCGCCTTGGGCGTGACCGGCTTGGCCAGGTAGTCCATGCCCGCGCTCTCACCCTGCACTTCGCGCCCGGGGTAGCCCGACAAAAGTAGCACCCGCAGGCTGGGCAAACGCCGCAAGAGCTCGCGCGAAAGCTCGACGCCGCTCATGCCCGGCATCACCACGTCCGTGATCAGTAGCTGGAGCTCGCCGCCCAGCGCGCCCGCCACCTCCAGCGCCTGCTCGCCGTCGCGCGCGACCGTGACCTCATGGCCGGCGCGGCGCAAGATCGTCGCGACCACGTTGCGCACCGCTTCGTCGTCATCGACCAGCAGCAACCGGCCCCGCGTGCGCTCGACGCGCGCCGCGACGCGCTCGTGCCCCGAGACCGCCTCCGTGGTCGCGGGAAAGAACAACGAGAAGCTGGAACCTTGGCCCGGCTCGCTTTCGACGACGATGTGCCCGCCGTGTTGCTTGACGATGCCGTAGACCGTGGCCAGGCCCAGCCCCGTGCCCAAGGCGGGGCTCTTGGTCGTGAAAAACGGCTCGAAAACGCGCTCTTGCGTCTCCACGGACATACCGTGGCCGCTGTCTTTCACGCGCAACGTCGCGTACCTGCCGGGCGCGAGCGGCGGCAGCTGCTCCGGGTGATGCAGCGTCGTCGTCGAAGTCTCGATCGACAACGCCCCGCCATCGGGCATGGCGTCGCGCGCGTTGGCCACCAAATTGAGTAGCACCTGATCGAGCTGGCCCGGATCGGCGACGATGTTCGGCACGTCGTCGCCCAGCTGCGTGCTCAAGCTCACGTGCTCCGGCACCATGCGGCGCAGCAAGCTCGACAGTTGCCGGACGCTCTCGTTCAGCGACAGCGAGAGCGGTCGCGAGGGCTGACGTCGACCGATGGCCAGCAATTGTCGGGTGATGGTCGCGGCTCGCTCGGCCGCCGCTTCGATGCTGGTCAGGCTCTCTTGCTGGTCGCCGTCCAGCCGCGTCATGCGCAAAAGCTGCACGTTACCGAGCACGACCGTCAGCAAATTGTTGAAATCGTGGGCCACTCCGCCCGCCAACTGCCCGATGGCCTCCAGCTTGCGCGCGGCGCGCAGCTGCTCTTCCAATTCTTGCTGGCGTTTTTCGGCGCGAACCTGCTCGCTGACGTCTCGGATCACCAGGTCGATGCCGGGCGAGCCGTCGGCGCGCCGCACGCGGCGGGCGTTGGATTCGACGAAGACGCGCGTGCCATCCGAGCGTGTCAGCTCGAAGCGAAATAGCGGCGCCGGCTCGCCGGCTCTGATGGCGTCGAAGCGCAGCCGGGCCTTGGCCTGCGCCTCGGCCGTCATTGCGCCTTTGCTGCCGTCGAACATCTCGCCCAGCTGCTGTTCGCGTGGGCGCCCGACCAGCTTCTCGTGGGCGCGGTTGACTTGAATCAGGCGCCCTTCCTGATCCAGCGAGACCATCGAGTCCGGTGCTTCTTCGACCAGGTCGCGGTAGGCGGCCTGCTCTCGCCGTAAGCGGCGCATGGTCGCCGACAAGCTCCAGGCCGAGATCGCGATCAAGCTGCCGGTGCCGAGCAGCTGAATCACCAGCGCACGCGCATATTGGCCATCGGAGTGAATCAGCGGGCGCATCACCGCGTGGCTGCGGTACAGCCCGAATACGTACAGCGCACCGAGGCTGCCGATACCGGCGATGATCAACGCCCCGCCCCAGCCCAGCAGCTGACCCGCCAAGACTACCGTGACGAACAAGGTCAGGGTCGCGGGCGCGCGCAGCCCGCCACTGGTGTACTGGCTGACCAGCGACAAGGCCGTCAGCCCGACCACGATCACCCAAGCTTGCGGCCGCACGTAACCGCGTCGCAGCCCGCGCTCGCACAGCAGGGCCACGCCAAGCGCGCCCAAGAGCGGCAGTCGGCGCGCCCACGGCAACGTCTCGTCGGCGGTGAGCAGGCCGTAGCCCACGATGCACAGAATGCACACCGCGAGCACCAAGCGCAGGAGCTGAGCGGCCCGGCGATCGTCGTCGTCTTCGAACGCGGGCGTCTGGATGAAAGAAAGAAGCCAGGCTTTCATACCGGCCGCGGCACGAGCTGCAGGTTATCAGTAAGCAGTGCGGCCACCCGACAGCCCCCCTTAAGGCCCGGCTAGCGGCCGAACTTGGCGCGCAGGGCCGTGCACACCGTGTCGGGTGCATAGCGGCTGACGTCGCCGCCGTGGCTCGCGATCTCGCGCACCAACGACGCGCTGATGAAGCCATAGTTGGTGCGGGTGGGCAGGAAGACGGTGTCGATCTCGGGCCGCAAATCGGCGTTGGCGTGGGCGATTTGCAGCTCGTATTCGAAGTCGGTGCCGGCCCGTAGCCCGCGCACCACGACGCGCGCGCCCACGCGTTTGCCGTAGTCGACCAGCAGCCCTTCGAACGACTCGACCCGGACGTTCGAGTACGGCACGCAAATTTCTTGCATCAGCGACAGCCGCTGCTCGATGGTGAACAGGGGCGCGCGCGTGCGGTTGATGCCGATGGCGACGATGACCTGCGGAAATAGCTTCGAAGCGCGCTCTACCAAATCCAAGTGCCCGAACGTGGGCGGGTCGAAGCTACCGGCGTAAATGGCGAGCTGCGTCTCACTCACGGCTTGGCTCCGGGCTTCGGCGGAGCGCCGGCTTTGCCTCCCAACGGGGGGGCCGACGCCGGCGGTTTGCCCGGTTTTCCGGGCTTGGCCGGCGTTTGTTCCTCCTTGTCGAGATCGTCGTAGTTGGGCGCTTCTTCCGGCGGCAGGTCCGTGGTCCAGTCGATCGGCGCCTGATTGAGCGCTTCGCGCGGTAGATCTTCGAGCCACATGGTGCGCCCGCCGTCGACGAGCGTGACGCGGAAGCTCGCGAACAAGCCGGACCCGACCAAACCGTCCAGCTCGATGCCCAGGCCGTCTTCGCGCTCCTTGACCGGCTCGTTACCGGAAAGACCGGGCACGCTGGGCACGTCGAAGGCGCCCAAGCGCAACAGCGGCACGATGCCTTGGCGCAACGAGCCTTGGTTCGGGACCGAGCGCAGGCTCGTCAACGGCACGCCTGCCTTCTTCCAGCCGCCGTCGTCGAGCGCGACCGGAAACGGAATCGACGTGTCGATCAACAGCGACGCCGGCTGTTGCGAGGCGGTCGAGCCGACCGCGCCGCGCAGCAGCATGCCGCCACCGCGCACGTAGTTCAGCTTCACCGCGGTCGCCTCCGGCGGCGGCGGCGCTTCGAAATTGCGCACCACGAATTGCCCGCCCATGAAATCGAACGTCGGGTGCAGGTGGCGCAGCAAGTTCACGCCCAGCAGCGCGCGGATCGGCGCGTTCACTTGCCGCGAAATGCCGGACAGGTCCTTGGACAGCGCGGGAACGTCGCGGACCTCGATTTTGTCGCCAAAACGCATCGAAACCCACGACGGCTCGGTGCCTTTGCCGTCGAGCACGACCTCGGCCGTACCGGTGGCGATCAAGCCGAGGGCAGGCTCGCCCGAGATCTCCAGCGGCACGATCAGCGCGGCCGTGCCCACGCGTGGCATCTCGGACACCGCGACCATGGCACCGCTCATGCCGAACGGCTTGCGACCGGCACCGCGACGCGACAGCTTGGCGATATCGGTCGCCCAAGGATCGCGGACCTCGGGATCCGCCACCAAGCGCTCCAGCTCGTCGGCGGCCAGCTCGACCTCGCCCGAGTACCACAGCGCGCGGCCGCGAATCGAGCTCGCCTCCGTGCCTTCGACGCCTTTGAGCAGCGTCCCGACCTTGGCGTACTCCAGCCGGGCCAGCGCGATGCGCGCCGCCAGCAGGCGGATGGCGGGTCGATGCGGATCGGCGTGCAATGCGCTCTCGACGGCCGTTTCGGCGTCTTCGACGTCACCACCGCGGAAGCTGGCGTCCGCGCGGTCGAACCACTTCTTGGCTAGCGGCGGCCATTCCGCCTCGCCCGGGCCTGCCGCAGCACAGCCGCTGCTCAAGGCCAGCAAGAGCGCGAGCGCGGGACGGAAGAATCGGGTGTGAGAGCGAGTCTCGGAGCGAGCCTCGAAAATGGAGCGAAAGCGGGTACGGGGCATCGTTTCGGGTCGGACTCTGGCTCAGGATTCAAGTCGAGGCGACGGGATTGTTTCAAAACACGCCCCGGGGCCGCCCGGACCGCGCTCCACCCCGGCAATCTCTCGACAAATTCTCATGATTTTGCCCAAGTGCCCCGAGCCGAGCTAGATTGATCTTTCGTGGAGCCCACGGGCAACGAGGCCTCGGTAGAACCCGCCAAGCGCGATGTCCTGAGTCTGCCCGTCTTACTCCTCAACCGTCACTTCGCGCCCGTCACGGTGGCGACGGCCAAGCGCGCGATGTGTTTGCTGTACGGCGGCGCGGCGCACGCCGTCGATCAGGGCGGCGACACTTACGACTTCAGCGACTGGCTCAGCCTGCCGGTGCGTGAGGTCGACGACGGGCTGCCGATCATCGGTCGTGAGATCCGGGTGCCGCGCGTGCTGCACCTACTGCGCTACGAGCGCACGCCGCGCGCGGTCGTGCGGCTCACGCGTAAGAACCTGATGCTGCGCGATCAGTTTCAATGCCAGTACTGCGGCAAGCGACCCAGTCAGCGTGACCTCAACGTGGACCACGTGATGCCGCGTTCGCGGGGCGGCGGCGATTCGTGGGAAAACCTGGTCGTGTCGTGTCGCTTCTGCAACTTGCGCAAGGGCCGTCGCACGCCGCAAGAAGCCAGCATGACTCTGCTGCGCCCGCCGCAGCGCCCGCGTTGGTCCACCGCCACCCAAATCTTGCTCGTGGCGCGTACGCCGTATGAAGAGTGGCATCCGTTTCTGAAGGCTGGTTGAACGGACGCGGGGGCGAGCGAGGCGAAACCTGCGACACGACCGCGACCGCCGACCCACGCGACCGCAGGATCCGTTTCTAAAGGCCGGCTAGCGCGGCGCTCAGACAGCGCTTGTGCAACGCGGGGGTCGGGTGTTTAGTCATGGGCCATGAAGCGCGCGTTTGCCTTGGCAGCGGTCTCGTTTTTCGCGGTGGCTTGTGGCGGTGACGCCGGTGCGGGCCCAGCCAAATCGCCCGACGACGCCGCGGCGCCAGCGGCGGATGCGTCCCCCGACTCCGCGCCCAGCGACGGCGCCGACAAACCCGCGGCGGACGCGGCGGGCGACAAATCCGCGGACAAGCCCGCCGACGACGGCGGCGCCTGGGCCGGCGAGGCCGAGGCCAAGGCCGCCAAAGCCCCCGACGGCAACGGCAAGACCGAGACGCGCACCATGGAAGTCGTCGCCCAGGTCGTGCAAGAAAATCGCAAGCCCGTGCGCGAGTGCTTCGACAAGGCCAAAAAAGAGCTGCCCGACTTGAAGGGCACCATGGTCATCAACTTCGTCCTCGACCCCGACGGTAAGGTGAAGAAGGCCGAATTCAATCAAGAGCGCTCCGACCTCAAGTCACCGGCCGTCGTCGACTGCGCGATCAAAGTCATTCAGGGCATCAAGTTTCCGCCGTCGTCTCGCGGCATGGACACCACCGTCAACTATCCCTTCAAGTTCAACGTCAAGTGACCTCGATCGCGCCGCGCAGAAGCCTGTTTCCGGTCGCGGCGGGTGAAGATCCTTATCAAGCCCTGCTGAGCGAGACGCGCGCGCTGCACCGTGAGCAGCGCGCCCAGCGCGAAGCGTGGCTGTCGGCGCTGCAGCTCGAAGGGCGCGACGACGCCTTGTTCGAGTTCGAGGTGCTGCTCAAGGCCGCGGCCTGCTTCTCCAACCCGCGCAATCACCCCGGTCCGCCGCGCCGCACCGCCATCGTGGCGCTCGATTTCCGCGCCGACATGACCGCGTTTCACGACGGGCTGACGCGCGCCATCTCGCTCGCGCGCCAGCTGCTCGGCGGCGCTGACCGCGCCTTCGTCTTTCACCGTTACTTGGAGACGGTGCTACCCGAGGACAACGCGCGGACCCGCCTGCTCAGCCAAGGCTCCAACCAGACCACCCCCGAAGAGAGCTTGGTCACGCTGCGCCACGGCCTGACCGCCGGCGCAGAAGTGATCGAGGGCCTCCTGCGCTCGCAGCGCGTGCCCTTCCGGCTGTTCCACGCCGCGCTGTCGCAGGTGTACCGGGAAATCGATCGCAGCGCGTTCTTCAACCCGCTCAACGCGCTCGAGTTCCGCCCTGAATTCGACCGCATCAAGTCGGCCCAGGTCCTGGAGCTCATCCGCAGCGTGCCCGGCCCCGAGGCGCACCGTTTGGTGGCGCTGACGTTCCTATCGCTGTTTCGGATGCTGCGTTACCTGACGCTCATCACGCGCATTTTGGCCGAGCCGGGCAAGCGGCGCGAGCAGGTGGGCAGCACCTACCTGGTGCTCAGCGTGCTCCGTTCCGACGCGCGCGCGCTCAGCGACTACCTGCGTCAGCGTTCCGGCCAGCTCCTGTCCGAAAGCTTCGAGCGCGACTTGATGAGCGTCCCCGCGTCGCAGCTGCGCGAGCGCTCGACCAGCTTGCGCGCCTCTGGTCACCGGCTGATCGGCATCAAAAGCGCGCTCGAAGGCATCGCCGGCAGCTTGCGGCTCGAGCTGCGACGCGCGTTTCAACACGACTTGCCGGCGGCCCAAGTCGAGCTGAGCGCGAAAGACTTCCGGCAGCGCGTCAACGACAGCGTCACCACGCTTCGACCCGCCCTGCAGAACGCCGTGTTGTTTTTGGGTAAAGCCCTGGGGGTCACGCTCGAAGAAGGAGGCGTGTTCGACGCCGAGGCGGCGCGGCGCGAAACCAGCGAGCGACTACGGCGCGACGTTTGGATGTTCGCGCAAATCGTGCGCGCGTTCTCCAGCAAAGCCCAACACTCGCCGACCGAAGACCGCTGGGCCGCGCTGCACAACTTCCAATACGTCCGAGAATTTCTGTCCTACTTCCGCGCCATGGGCTACCCGCTGCTGCGCTCCAGCGACTACCCGCGCTTCGACGCGTTCATGGCCGCCCTCTCCGGCCTCGAAGATACCGATCTCGTCGACCCGGCGCGCCTCGAAGCGGCCATCGACGAATGCATGGCCTTCCACGGCTTTCTCACCAAGCTCTTCGACGACATCTCCAAGCGCGACGAGCTCGCCGGTGTGCCGTTCGACCGCCGCGCCGCCGCCGGCAGCCTCAAGCTCTATCTCGGCGACTAATTCGTCAGGGGCTGCCACCACGCAGCCCGCCTCGCAGAAGCTAACGTAGGGCCCTAGGCCACCTTGCGCGCTCTCGAGTCGCTGTGCGGCTACGAGACGGCGCTGCGAGGACCCAGATTTTTTCACAGGGAGGATGGGAGGACTGGAGGTTCGGGAGGCAAGAATTTTGGGGTTCGAGCCGCGCGTCATCGTGAGGCGCCTGCGTCGGCGACGTGCAGCCTCGTGCGACTCAAGTAACCAATGCCACGCAATGCCATGGCTCTGCTCAGCGCCGCGCTCCGCTCAGGGCCGTTGCTCCGCTCAGGGCCGTTGCTCCTGCTCAGGGCCGTTGCTCCGCCCAGGGCGTTCTGGACGTCCGTGGCCGTAACAACGTGCGCGAGCGCGAAGCGCGAGCTGGATCGAGCTGGCTGACTTTGGCACCAGCAGATCACGATCGGCAACAGAAGACCGGAGTGAACAAGCTCGGCGAGGCCGAGCGCCCGCTGCGATACTGGTCGCGATCAACGAAGGACGCTCACGCGAAGCGCGTGGCAACAGAAACAGGCCCGAATTAGGTCCCGCCTATCAACTCGCGAACAGTGTCGCGAGGGGGTCGGGACAATCCGTAGCAGCACCTCATCGGACCTAATTCGGTCCCCGAGCACGCGGACTCATCGTGAGATTCGTCCGCGTGCTCGGTGCCGGGCTCAGTTGTGAGCGTGAAGGCTCACGGGAGACACCGGCAACCCGAGTCTGAGCTGACTTAGGCCACCCGAAGATGACCGGTCGAGCTCAGAACCCGCGCATCAGGCCTTCTTGGCGGCCTTCTTCTTGCGCTTGCCGGCCTTTTTGGCCGTCTTCTTCGCGCCGCGCTTCTTCGCGACTTTCGGCGCCTTCTTGGCAGCGGGTTTACGAGCGGACTTGGTACGGGTCTTCTTAGCAGCCATTTTCGTTTGCCTCCCAGGCATTCGGGAAGGTGGCTCGATTGCCAA
>Ga0164241_10003173_pt1 | contig 16924 bp, 19 predicted proteins | sample OricomyardsoilBY_FD_108780 | JGI IMG/M metagenome (GOLD analysis project Ga0164241, IMG submission 108780) | Backyard soil microbial communities from Emeryville, California, USA - Original compost - Back yard soil (BY) | ecosystem: Environmental > Terrestrial > Soil > Unclassified | place: USA...
ATAGGATTAGGCTCCAGCAATGGCATTGATCTTACACGGTATTCTGTGGCTGCATTAAAAGAGGATAAGCTGAATGAAATCAAAGAAAAGATCAACTATGATGCAAGCCTTCTTTATTTTGTTTGTGTAGGAAGAATAGTACACGACAAAGGAATAGATGAATTAGTAAAAAGTTTTTCTGCTGTCAATAAAAAATACCCGCAGACACGTTTGGTTCTTGTTGGAGGTTTAGAAGATGACCTGGATCCTATCAGCGATGAAGCAAGAACTATTATAAAAACAAATCCGGCTATTCTTTCTCCCGGATGGAGCAACGCGGTAGAATATTATATGCATATTGCTTTTGCATTGGTACACCCTTCTCATCGCGAAGGTTTTCCCAATGTATTGTTGCAGGCGGGAGCATTGGATTGTCCTATTATATGCTCAGCTATTGAAGGGAATATAGATATTGTAGAACACAGGAAAACAGGCCTGCTGTTCCAGGTTAAAAGTGAAAAAGATTTGCAGGAAAAATTAGAAACCGCATTAGCTGATACTGCTTCTTTAAAGCAGTATGCAGAAAACCTTCGAAGAAAAATCGAAGAAAATTTTGACCAGCCAACGGTTCATAAGTTGTTATATCAGCGCTATCAGCAATTACTTTCGGCACGAAAGAGTGGCTGATTCGGAAAACTACGATAAGCGGCAAAGTACTACTACCTTATTTTAGCATATTGGCTTCTATTTGTTTTGGGCTACAGGATGTTGCTATTATTTTTAACCCATCCAAAATCCAGTTCGAATGAAGACCAGTTTGAAAAAACCAGTTGCCATTATTGGCTATTCCGGCCATGCCTATGTTATCATAGACATACTACTAAGTGCCGGACGACTTGTAACCGCTTATTGCGATCAGGACGAAAAAACCAGCAATCCTTATCATCTTACTTATCTCGGAAAAGAATCAGAAGTAATTCATAAACTAAAGAAGTTTGATTATTTCGCCTGCGTTGGCCACAATGGTATACGCGAGAAAATTCATATGCAGATGAGCCAGTTTCTTGGAAACCCGATTAATGCTATTCATCCAAGTGCAGTTATTTCTGCATCAGCAAGAATGGGCGATGGTATTATGATCGCTGCAAATGCTACCATCAATCCAATGGTAGAGCTGGGCCGCGGTGTTATCTGCAATACATCAACAAGCATCGATCACGAATGTATAATTGATGATTTTGTACATATCGCTCCCGGGGCTGTATTATGCGGAAATGTGAAAGTGGGGCGCAATTCATTTATCGGAGCTAACTCCGTCATCCGTCAGGGTATTACTATCGGCAACAATGTTACCATTGGTGCAGGAACGGTAGTGATAAAAGATATACCCGACAATACCACAGTTGTTGGTAACCCTGCCCGCAAGCTGGTGAAAAACCCGGCAAGGCTGGCAGCCGCTTAAGGCAGTTGTTCATGTCTTTATAATGTTTAAAAAAACGGTATTTGATTTTTCAAATGCCGTTTGTTGTTAATATTGCCTGCGAATTACAATACCCAATGATGCAGACAAGCGGACAACGAATACTTTTTTTAAGTAAACAGGATAATCCATTCGGGCAGCGGGCGGCTGAATTTGTACGGAAACACTTTTCAAATCCGCTGATTTTTCAGGGCAACCGTAAAGAACCCTTACCACCGGAAGTCTTAAACTGGGAGGGAGACTGGATGATTTCTTTTATTTCTTCCTGGATATACCCACAATCTTTATTAAATAATGCCCAACAGGGTGCTATTAATTTTCACCCGGGCAGCCCGCAATACCCCGGTACAGGCTGTACCAATTTTGCAGTGTATAATGAAGAAAAAGAATATGGCGTTACCGCCCATTATATGAAAGCAACTGTGGATACAGGTAATATTATTGCCGTAAAAAGATTTCCTATAAGCGATTCGGATACAGTGTACGGAATTACACAACATTGTTACAAGTTATTAGAAGAAATGTTTTATGAAATAATGGAGTGTATCTTGCAATCCAAACCGCTTCCTTCTTCAGATGAAAAATGGGCCCGCAAACCTTATACAAGAAAACAATTAAACGAACTTTGCGAAATAAAGCCCGGCATGAGTGAAGAAGAAATAGAAAAAAGAATAAAAGCGACTACCTATAAATATCCCTGGGCATTTACAAAAATTGGAAACAGAGTATTTAAACTGGAACCCTAATAGTGAGACAATGATTAAAGAACAGACAGCATTAAAATCGATAAGCCCGTTAACAGGAAAAGAATATAGTATTCCAGCTTCTCCCTCGGATAAAGAAGGCATTGATAATTTTATAGCATTACATCCCGAAAAGAAAGTGGTAGTAGTGCAGGGCCTTGGTTTTGTAGGCGCCGTGATGAGCCTTGTAGTGGCTAATGCGTTAACAGAAGAATATGCTGTTATCGGTATCGATCTTCCATCGCCGTCATCCTGGTGGAAAATACAATCGATCAATGAAGGATTATTTCCTGTTGTAGCAGATGATCCGAAGATTGGTGAATTTTACAGAAAAGCAAGAGAGAAGAAAAATTTTTATGCCTCATTCGATTCCTATGCTTACAGCAAAGCAGATGTAATTGTTATTGATATCAATCTTGATGTTCAAAAACATTCAAATGGGAATGGCATATTGGAAGATTATAATGTTGACCTTACTCCATTTAAAAAAGCGATTACCAGCATTGGGTCTTATTGTAAACCTGATGTATTGGTATTAGTAGAAACAACAGTGCCACCAGGTACTTGCAGTAAAGTGGTAAAACCGATTTTATTGGAGTCATTGGAAAAAAGAAATTTACCTGCGGATGAATTGAAAGTTGCGCATTCTTATGAGCGTGTAATGCCAGGCCCAAAATATATTGACTCTATCCAGAATTTTTACCGTGTATTTTCTGGTGTGGATGAAAAGAGTGCGCAAGCAGCTGAAAAGTTTTTGCGTACCGTTATTAAAACGGATGAATACCCGCTTACAAGATTAGGCAATACGCAAGCGACAGAAATGGCTAAGGTGCTGGAGAATTCATATCGTGCTATGAATATCGCATTCATGGTGGAGTGGAGCCGTTTTGCAGAAGAAGCCGGTGTAAATATTTATGAAGTGGTAAATGCGATCCGCATGCGGCCAACACATAAAAATATTATGTTGCCAGGCTTGGGTGTTGGTGGCTACTGCCTTACCAAAGATCCTTTGCTGGCGAGTTGGGCAAAAATGAATTTGTTTGGTAGCAAAGACAATCTTCATCAGAGCGAAAGAGGTGTACATATCAATGACCGCATGCCGTACTATGCGTTTGAATTTTTGCGTACACAATACAATAATTCTCTATCAGGGAAAAAGGCATTGCTATTGGGCGTAAGTTATCTGAACGATGTAGGCGATACACGCTATACGCCTGTGCAGGGTTTTTATGAACAGTTGATCAATGATGGTGCAGAAGTAACCTTACATGATCCGCATGTGCTATATTGGGAAGAAAAAGAATTACACATCAATACGAAGATGGATACATTATGGGATAATAACTATGATGTAATTGTTATTACCACAGGCCATCGTGATTACCGTGGCAACCCTGCATTTTTACAAAAGCTCATGCAGCAGCCATCAGCATTTATTTATGATACAATTGGTGTTTTAACCAATGAAGAAATACAACAATTATCAGCCCGCCATACTGTAAAAGTAATTGGCAGAGGCGACCTTTAAATTCACAAACGCATAATGAGTAAGAAAGTTTTATTATTGGGAGGAGCCGGCTTTATCGGTTTTAATATTGCTAAATTTCTTTGTGAAAACCGCGACTATAAAATTACAATAGCCGACAACTTCGCCAGGGGTAAACAAGATGAGTTGTTTACAGAGCTTGTTACAAAGCACAATATAAAAGTAGTAGCTGGCGATTATACAGATCCCAAAACATTTGACCTGTTGGATAGCGAATATGACCAGGTATATATGCTGGCATCGGTAGTGGGAGTAGATAATGCGAATTCTATTCCGCATGAAATTATCCGTATTAACACAGCACTTATCTATAATACTTTAGAATGGATACGCAGAAGTAAAATCGGCAAAGCATTATTCACTTCTACTAGTGAATGCTACGCTGGCACGATTGATGCGTTTGGCTATACCATTCCTACACCAGAAGAAGTGCCTTTATGTATTGAAGATATCGGGCATCCGCGCTTCACCTATGCGGTTACCAAAATGTTGGGTGAATCTGGTTTCCTGAATTATTCAAGAATACTCGGTTTTGAATCTACCATCGTACGTTATCATAATGTATATGGCCCGCGTATGGGTTTCAAACATGTATTGCCACATCTTGTAGTTCGCTTTCGTAAAAACGAAACACCTTTCAAAGTGTATGGGCATGATCAGACAAGAGCTTTCTGCTATATAACGGATGCAGTAAAAGGAACGGTACTGGCAATGGAACAGCCAAATACAAATGGCCAAACCTATCATATTGGTACGCAGGAAGAAATTACAATTGGTGATTTAATTCATTATACAGGTGAAATGATGAACTTTAAAGGCGAGTATGAAAATGCACCAACATATCCCGGTTCTGTATCACGCCGATGCCCCGACATTACAAAAGCAAGAACACAATTGGGCTATGAACCGGAAGTAGATTGGAAAACAGGGGTGAAGAAAACAATTGAATGGTATAACGAATATTTAGAGCAAGGCAATAAAGTATATGAGTAACCAAAAACTGATACCACTAAGCGTTCCCAATATTGCTGGTAATGAATGGCAATATGTAAAAGAATGTTTAGATACAGGTTGGATATCTTCTGTAGGAGAATATGTAAATAAGTTTGAGCAGATGGTTGCTGATTTTGCCGGCGCTAAATATGGTGTAGCTGCGGTGAATGGTACTGCTGCTTTGCATATTTCATTATTGTTATCCGGGGTGAAGTTGAATGACTATGTGTTGTTGCCTAACCTGACTTTCGTGGCTTCAGCCAATGCAATAAAATATATCGGCGCAGATCCGTTATTGATAGATGCAGATCCTGATCTCTGGCAAATAGACCTCGGTCTATTAGAATCATTTTTAAAAAATGATACAGTTGAAAAGAATGGGGAATTATTTTATAAAAAAGATAACCGCCGCATCAGCGCTATTATGCCTGTACACATTTTAGGTAATATGTGTGACATGGACAGGCTGCAATCTATTCTTTCAAATTATCCTATCGCGGTAGTAGAGGATGCAACGGAAGCCTTAGGTACATCATACAAAGGAAAACATGCAGGCACTTTCAGTAAGCTCGGCTGTTTTAGTTTTAATGGAAATAAAATTATATCTACAGGTGGTGGTGGCGTTATTGTTACGGATGATGAACAATTAGCAAAGAAAGCGAAACATATCACAACAACTGCCAAGGCAAGTGTAGATGAATATTATCATGATGAAGTAGGTTTCAACTATCGTCTTGTAAATGTATTGGCAGCGATAGGTGTAGCACAAATGGAACAGTTGCCTTCATTTATTAAAAGAAAAAAAGAAGCTGTTGCTTTTTATAAAAAAGAATTATCGGGTGTAGCGGATATCCGTTTTCAGAAGGAGTTACCCGATGTGCAAACAAATGGGTGGTTGTTTACTATACAAACAGATCAGCAACAAAAATTATTGGATCATCTGAATGCTAATAAAATACTAAGCCGCCGTTTCTGGATGCCAATGAATAAATTACCAATGTATGCGAACTGTCCATACATTCAACAAAACGATACTGCGGATTATATTTATAATACATGTTTAAGTATTCCCAGCTCTACCAGCATTACAGATGAGCAATTACAAATAGTAGTTCAGGAAATAAAAGAAGCTCTTGCATAATTATGTACCCAATTATCAAACGTTTTTTTGATATAGTATTTGCTTTGATCGCCTTGATAGTGTTATCACCGGTTCTTATTCCTATTATTATTCTTTTGCTGGTAACGGGTGAACATGAAGTTTTTTTCCGGCAGGAACGTGTAGGTTACCAGACAAAAATTTTCCGCATCTGGAAGTTTGCTACTATGTTGAAGAATAGCCCTAATATGGGCCACGGCGATGTAACTGTACGCAGGGACCCTCGCATTACACCAATGGGGCATTTTCTCCGGATAAGTAAGCTGAATGAGTTACCGCAACTGATAAATATATTAACAGGCGATATGTCATTTGTAGGGCCGCGCCCTTTAATGAAAGTTGGCTTTGACCGCTATACAGATGAGATGAAACAAAAAGTATATCGCGTGCAACCGGGCTTAACAGGCATTGGCTCTATTGTTTTCAGGGATGAAGAATTGATTATTACAAAAAGCGAATTGCCACCGCATGAATGTTATAAGCAGGTAATACTCCCCTACAAAGGAGCAGTAGAAATATGGTACCAGGCGCATCGTAATTTCTATACCGATTTTATGATCTTGTTTCTTACTGCATGGTATATTGTTTTTTCAAACAGTAACCTCATGTATAAAGTATTTCCATCATTGCCAAATAGAAGTTTTTGATCAATAGTTTTGTATTTTAATATTTATAAACAATCGTTTCGGTCTGCTGTTATTAAAAGATATGTTCGGATTATTTTCTAAAAAACCTAAGATTAAAGAAGAGATATTTGAATTCTCCTCTCTGAACACGGATATGCACTCGCATATACTGCCGGGTATAGATGATGGTGCGGATAGTGTAGAAACATCTCTTGTATTAATCAAAGGAATGCAGGCGCTGGGATATAAAAAAATGATTGCTACACCACATATTATGTGGGATATGTACCAGAATACACCAGACATTATCAAACGGCAGTTGGAGATAGTACAAAAAGCATTACAGCAAGAAGGCATTGCCATGGAAATACATGCCGCTGCAGAATATTTTCTTGATGACCATGTAGAAGGATTATTGCAAAAGAAAGAAAGGCTGCTAACGGTCAGTGAGAATAAAGTCCTGGTTGAATTTTCATTAGCCTATCCCGCATTTAATATCAAGGATATGCTATTTGAAATGCAAATGCAGGGATATCAACCTGTGTTAGCCCATCCGGAGAGATACATTTATCTCGAAGGCAATAAAGATTTTTATAGTGAATTGCAGGAAGCAGGTTGCTTATTCCAGTTGAACCTTTTATCCTTAAGTGGCCATTATGGTAAGTCTGTTACAGACCTTGCGCATTATCTTTTAAAAAATAATTTTTATTCTCTTGTTGGTACAGATATGCATTCTGTCCGTCACCTGGATGAACTAAGCAGTCCATACCTTGGTGGCCTTCTGAAAAAATATTTAAACTTACCTCAATTGTGTAACAGCCAGTTATGAGTATATATTATAATTTGGCGAACTTTTTATCAGCGTTATTGTAATTAGAGTATGAACGATTTCACGATACGGGATCTTGAAAATCTTTCTGGCATTAAGGCACACACTATTCGTATATGGGAGCAGCGGTACAATTTTTTAAAACCGCGCCGTACCGATACGAATATCCGCTATTACAGCAATGAGGAATTGAAAACCTTATTGAACATTTCCCTTTTGAATAAGTATGGCTACAAACTCTGTCATATCGATCAGATGCAGCCAGATGAAATTTGCAAAACAATTTTATTACTGCAAAACGAAGAAGCAGTTCAGGATCGTGTAGTAAATGATTTAGTGAAAGGAATGGTCGATTTACAAATTCCTTTTTTTGAATCAACACTTAGTTCATATATCTCTGATCATGGTATTGAAAAAACCATACATGAAATCATTTTTCCTTTTCTTGAAAAGATCGGTATACTCTGGCTAACTGGTCATATCATGCCGGCACAGGAACATTTTGTTACAAATATTATCAGACAAAAAATAATTTTTGCTATTGAAACAGTTATTCCGGAAAAGGCAATGGATAAAACTGTTTTACTGTTTCTACCTGAGGGAGAACATCATGAATTGGGCCTCTTGTTTTTACATTATCTCGTAAAAAAACAAGGCGCAAAAGTGGTGTACCTTGGCGCCAATGTTCCTTTAAAAGATATTAAAAATATTGTATGCACTATACAGCCACAAATCGCTTTTATTCATCTCACCAGCGGTTGTCCTAACTACAATTTTGAAAAACTTATTCAATCAATTCCTTCCTGCCTCGACAATCTTCACACAATCATTTCGGGCAACCTTGCACAACGTTGCGAAAAATTATTACCCTCAACAATTACCTTTAAAAAGAGCTTTCCGGAGATCATGGATTTCATTAAAGAAATGTAAATATTTGATAATCAATTAATATTTATTTTTTTTGGCGTAATTATTTTGTTTAACTTTGGGTGCTTAAAAATTAAACAAAATGACATCTTCAGAGTTTGATAAAGCGCTTTTGCAGAATGCTGATTTTCTGCGGCCTTTTGCTATCAACCTCACCAGGGATAGCGAAGCGGCGAATGACCTCTACCAGGAAACGATGTATAAAGCTTTAGCCAATCACGAAAAATATAATGCCGGTACAAATATTAAAGCATGGTTATTTACTATCATGCGCAACATATTTATAAACGATTACCGTAGAAAGGCAAAACAAAGAACCATCTTTGATAATTCGCCCAATGAATTTTTATTAGACAGCAAACAAGGTGCAGTAGCTAATAATGCGGAGACGACATTGCGCATGAAAGAGATTAATGAAGCCATTTATCAGTTGCCAGAAATTTTTAAAACACCTTTCCAGCTATATTTTGATGGATATAAATACCAGGAAATAGCAGATGTGTTAAATGAACCTTTAGGTACTGTAAAAAGCAGGATACACTTTGCACGTAAATTATTGAAAGAACGATTGAGCAGATATTAATGTATGCCATCCAAAAAAGTGATTGTAATAGGGAGTGGCTTTGCCGGCCTGTCCACTGCTTCTTTTATGGCGAAAGAAGGGTGGGATGTTACAGTTATTGAAAAAAATGAAGGGCCGGGTGGCCGTGCATCACAATGGAAAGAAAAAGGTTTTATATTCGATAAAGGGCCTAGCTTTTATTGGATGCCCGATGTGTTTGAACGCTATTTCGCGCAGTTTGGAAAAAATGTAGCGGACTATTATAAACTCACCAGATTAGATCCGTCTTATCGCATATATTGGAACGATGGCTTCACAGATATTCCTGCGGATATTGATGAATTAAAAATTTTATTTGAGTCGCTCGAACCGGGCAGTGCAGAAAAATTAGAACAATACCTTAAAGGCGCCGCATATAAGTATGAAGTAGGAATGAATAAACTGGTATACAAACCAGGCCGTTCACTTACTGAATTTATGGACTGGGAAACAATCAGTGGAGTAATGAAACTGGATGTATTTACTTCCATAAAAAAACACATTTATAAATATTTCAAACATCCTAAGCTCCGTCAACTGATGGAGTTTCCTGTTTTATTCCTTGGCGCATTGCCAAAAGATACACCTGCATTATATAGCTTAATGAATTATGCCGATATAAAAGGCGGTACATGGTACCCCGAAGGTGGAATGTATGCTGTAGTAGATGGAATGTATCGTTTGGCAAAGGAATTAGGTGTTCAGTTTTTGTTTTCAGAAAATGTACAAGAAATTATTATTGAAAATGGAAAAGCAAAAACTATTGTTACTGATAAAAATAGTTACGTAGCTGATGCTGTCATTAGTGGAGCGGATTATCATTTCACCGAAACAGCATTATTGCCACAGAAATATAGAAGTTATTCCGATAGTTATTGGGATAAAAGAGTAATGGCTCCATCTTGTCTTTTATATTATATTGGCTTAAATAAGAAATTGAAAAATGTAGCTCATCATTCTTTGTTTTTCGATGTACCTTTTGAAGAACATGGAAAAGAAATCTATAGTACCCCGCAATGGCCTACCTCGCCATTGTTTTATGTAAGCATACCATCTGTATCTGATAGTTCAGTAGCGCCGCAAGGTTGTGAATCTTTAGTGTTTTTAATTCCTGTAGCTGCAGGATTGGATGGAGACACCGAAGAATTGCGCGAAAAATATTATAAGATTATTACAGAAAGAATGGAACGCCATATTGGCGAAACATTTACTGAGAATGTGATCTGTAAAAAATCGTACTCTGTACGGGACTTCGTACATGAATATAATTCGTTCAGGGGAAATGCCTACGGTTTAGCCAATACATTAATGCAGACGGCTTTGTTACGCCCTTCGTGTAAGAGCAAAAAACTTGCAAATGTATTTTATACAGGACAATTAACTGTTCCCGGCCCGGGCGTTCCTCCAAGCCTTATCAGTGGAGAAGTTGTAGCCAAACAGGTAATAAAAACATTGGGATAATACTATGATGAATCTATTCCATACATCCAGCCTGGAGTGCAGCCGTGTGATAACGGAGAAGTATAGCACTTCTTTTTTCTCAGCCATTCGGCTTTTACATAAAGAACTGCAAAGCCCTATTATGGGTATTTATGGGTTTGTGCGCCTTGCAGATGAAATTGTAGATACTTTTCATGAACATGATAAAGCAATTTTATTAGCTGAGTTTAAAAAAGATACATACCTCGCATTGGAAAGAGGTATCAGCATGAACCCTGTGTTACATTCGTTTCAGTTAACGGTCAATAAATATAAAATTGATCACGATTTAATTGAAGCTTTTTTTAGTAGCATGGAAAAAGATTTAACCCAGAAAATTTATGATGAACAAGGGTACAAGGAATATATTTATGGCTCCGCCGAAGTGGTAGGCCTGATGTGTTTATATGTATTTTGTGAAGGTGATAAAGAATTGTATAATCAACTAAAAGGGTATGCAAAAGCACTAGGTGCTGCTTTTCAGAAAGTAAATTTTTTACGCGATCTGAAAGCAGATTATAATGGATTATCAAGAATATATTTTCCTGAATGTGATTTTAATAATTTTACAAGCGAACAGAAGAACAGGATAGAAGCAGATATACAAAACGATTTTGATAAAGCACATAGAGGTATTTTATTATTACCAGTGAAAGCCAGGTTTGGGGTATATGTGGCGTATAAATATTATCTGTCTTTATTCAGAAAAATAAAAACAGTATGCCCGACAAAGATTATGGATCAGCGTATCCGTATACCAGACTATAGAAAAGCATTAATTGTTTTCAGGGCTGGCATTAAAAATCAGTTGAAACTGATTTAAGTTTAAAGTGGAATATCGAATGCAAAACGTAAACAATAGTAATAACAACCCATCCGTATCTACTCCCTCTTTTGCAGTGGATGTGGAGAAAGTAATATTGGTTACACATGATGATAATCCCATTGGTGAAGGATGGAAACTGGAAACACATCGGAAAGGATTATTGCATCGGGCTTTCAGCATTTTTATTTTTAATGCGAAGGGTGAGATGTTGCTACAACGAAGGGCATTGTCAAAATACCATAGCCCTGGTCTTTGGACGAATGCCTGCTGCAGCCATCCGCGTCCGGCAGAAGAAACGAAAGAAGCCGCCCTTCGCCGTTTGCAGGAAGAAATGGGTTTTACTACAGACATACATAAGGTATTCGATTTTGTATACAAAGCGGAGTTTGATAATGGATTAACTGAATTTGAATTTGATCATGTGTTTGTTGGAGAATATTCCGATGAAATTCATTTTAATACAGAAGAAGTAGAAGAATATTGCTATCAGTCGATTAGTGAAATAAAAAATGCGATACAAGCGAATCCTGAAAACTTTACGGTATGGTTTCGTATCGCTTTTCCCAAAGTGGAGCAATGGTGGCTTAATCATAAAAAAGATAGTATAACATAATGAATATTTTATTGTACATATTGGTTTTGATAGGTACGTTCATTATTATGGAAGGCATTACATGGCTTACACATAAATATGTAATGCATGGATTTTTGTGGTATTTACATAGGGACCATCACCAGGTAGAGCCTGGTTTTTTTGAAAAGAATGATGCATTCTTTGTCATCTTTGCTATTCCAAGTATGCTACTCATCCTGTTTGGCACTCTGGATAAAGTGTGGTGGATGCAGGCAATTGGATTTGGTATTATGGCTTATGGCCTTGCTTATTTTATTGTGCATGATGTAATCATCCATCAACGTTTTAAATGGTTTACGCGTAGTAATAGCATATATGTGCGGGCTATCCGTTGGGGACATAAGATGCATCATAAACATTTGGATAAGCACGAAGGCGAAAGCTTCGGTATGCTGTTCGTTGCAAAAAAATATTGGGATAAAGTGCGCCGCGACAGAAAGCTAATGGCTGGAAACAAGAAAGTACAATATGCTCCGGAAGAATAACGATAATTGTTATTAATTTTCATTTCTGTTTAAATCCTCATCATACGATTATATTTTTTTAGGGGCGGGCTGCGCAGGCCTTAGCCTCTTAATGCGTTTATTGCACAGTGGAAAATTTTCAGATAAGAAAATATTGTTGATAGATAAAAATGCTAAAAATACAAATGACAGAACATGGTGTTTTTGGGAGGATGGTGCAGGTTTTTTTGAAAACATCGTGTATAAGAAATGGGATACAGTATCTTTTTTTGGGGATGACTTTACAAAGGATTTGCAAATAGCACCCTATCAATATAAAATGATACGCGGAGCTGATTTTTATAATTATTGTTTTACAGAAATTAAAAAGCATTCAAATGTAGAAATTGTACAGGCTTCTGTACAATCGTGGCAATATGAAAATGATGATATTGTTTTTATCATTGATGATAATCGTTATACACTTCGAAATGAAAAAACAGAGATTTTTAATTCTTTTTATACGCCTGATGAACCTCATAGCGATAAAACCATTACACTACTACAACATTTCAAAGGCTGGCTAATAGAAACAGCAAAGCCTTCCTTTACGCCGGATAGAGCTACGCTGATGGATTTCCGCGTTCATCAACAGCACGGAACCACTTTTGCATATGTATTGCCTTTTAGCGAAACAAAGGCATTGGTTGAATATACATTGTTTACAAAACAATTATTAGCAAAAGAGAAATACGATATTGAACTAGGCAATTATATGCGAACTATTTTGGAAGTCAGCGATTACACAATTCTTGATGAAGAGTTTGGTGTAATACCTATGACGAATAAGCGTTTTTCTTTTAATGGAAAAGGTCGGCAAATAGGAACAGCAGGTGGGCAAACGAAAGCATCTACAGGATATACATTTCAATTTATACAAAAGCAATCAGCACAGATAGCGGCATCTCTTTTACAAAATATAGCCTTGGATTCTTTATCATTTTCGTCCCCGGCACGGTTTAGATTTTATGATAACACCTTGCTGGATATTTTATACAACAATACATTGCCGGGTAAAAAAATATTTTCACAACTATTTAAAAAAAATAATCCGCAATCTATTCTGCGGTTTCTTGATAATGAATCTTCTTTGCCCGAAGAGTTAAAAATTATTTCTTCTCTTCCTGCCTGGCCTTTTCTGAAAGCCGCCATGCGGCAATTATAATTTATTGTGATATTTTATAGTTGATGATTCATATTTCATAGCGGCTTCATAAGTATCTATTCATCTCCCTTACATCATACACCAAACATCTTACTTCGTATATACCATCACTGATCCGGGTCTAACTGCATAAACTCCCGTTTAACAGCTTTCAGCATACTGAACAATTGTGCTACCTGTATCAATAACATTACTGCTAATGCCAATAGTACAAACCAGGGCAATTCAAATTTTTTTATCTCTGCAATTTCTTTAAAGTGTGCAACTAAGGCCACGCCAAATGCAACGCCTGCTAATAGAAAAGATAAAAGCGAATACACTACTTTCATAAACATAATACGCATTGTAGAATAGCCCACTTTGAAATTTTCAAAAATGGCTGCGGGTATAATAAGTACCAGCATGATCCAGCTCCAGTTATCCCGGAACCAGCCATCATTTAGCGTAAAGCTTAAGATTAATACAAGGGCAATAGAAAAAAGCCCCCAGGGGAAAAGTAAAAAAGCAGATGGTTTGCTTGGAGGTATAGTGGCCATAAAAAAAAATTGTAGAGGAAAGATATAAATTTTTTTAAAGATAAATCTATATCCCCTCTACAATACAATAGGGTTGCGCGATGGCTTATATTTCCGATCGTGACACGTATTAATCGTCTGTCAGGCGTGTAAATTCACCACCATTGAATAAGCGGCTTAAAGACAGGTCATTGGTTTTTTTCCACTCAGTCATGCGTGACTCTGGAACAATGCGCCAGAAATTTTTTACTTTCAATTCAGAATAATCCGGCGTTACGATAAAACGACCAATGATTGTACTGCGTGTTTTAAAATGTATTTGTACATTCTGATTTTTACGCTTATCATTTTCTACAAACTTCTCAATTGTGTCAAACGTCATATTTTTAATTTTTGAAATGAATACAAAGATGATTAACGGCCTTGCATAAAAGTTTTGCCTGATCTTCTCCGCATAAAATTATTTCTGCTGGCAGCTGCATTTGCAGTACTGCCCGATGATGAAACAGCAGGTGCAATCAACGGAATATGAAAAGGATGATTACTTTCTACTGTTATAGGTGTTTTAATTAATTTCTGTATATCAGAAAGCGCAATCTTTTCGCTCCAGTCGCAAAAGGAATAAGATATGCCTGATGAGCCTGCCCTTCCTGTTCTGCCTATTCTGTGAATATAGGTTTCAGGAACTTCCGGTAAATCATAATTGATTACGTAAGGAAGCTGATCGATATCAATACCACGCGCTGCAATATCGGTTGCTACCAATACTCTTAGCTGACGGTTTTTAAATTTCGACAAGGTTGCCTGTCGGTTATTCTGCCCTTTATCTCCATGGATGGCCTCGCTTTGAATACCTTGCCTGGAAAGATTGCGCGCAACACGGTCTGCAGTATGTTTCATTTGTGTAAATACCAGTACCGTGTGCAGGTCTTTTGTTTCCAGTAAATGTACCAGGAGAGATTGCTTGTTTTGTTTTTCTGTATAAAAAAGATATTGCTCCACTTGTTCTGCTGGTGAAGAAATACGGTCTGCTTCAATTTGTATAGGAGAGCGCAGGAAGCTATTTGCTAATTGCAAAGTAGCTGCGTCCATAGTAGCCGAGAAGAAAAGCGACTGTCTTTTTTGGGGTAGCTTGCTGATGATATGTTTGATATCGTTTACAAATCCCATGTCCAGCATTCTATCAGCTTCGTCTAATACAAAGTGCTCTATCTTTTGTAAGTTGATATGGCCCTGGCGCATTAAATCAATGAGCCGTCCGGGTGTCGCTACAATTATATCAACACCTCGTCTTAAAGCGTTCAGTTGACGGAATTGAGGAACACCACCGCATATTACGGTGTGGCGGATGTTCATAAGCTTTCCGCAGTTTTCAACTGTTTCACCAATCTGGATAGCCAGTTCTCTTGTTGGGGAAACAATAAGTGTCGATACAGCTGTATTAGGCACAGCACTGTTTCTTTTTGTATAAATATGCTGCAGCAATGGTATCACAAATGCTGCGGTTTTACCTGTACCTGTTTGTGCGCAACCTAATACATCTTTGTTTTCAAGAATGGCAGGGATTGCTTTTTGTTGAATAGGAGTGGGAGTAACATATCCCTGTTGCGCTAAAGCATCAAGGATGTGTTTTGATAATTCCCAGTTGTTAAATGTCATAAATAAATTAAATGTAATGACGGATGTCATTGCTCAATCATATAAAGACTGATTGAAGTATAAAGCAGGAGATAATTATCTTACTTTTTTTACATTGATAGCCGCCATACCGCGGAGGCCTCTTTCCGTATCAAAAAGTACTTTATCAGAAATATTGATTACTTCTAAAAGGTTAGTAGCGTGCACAAAAAATTTTTCTTTTGTGGTTTTATCTATTATAAACCCATAACCTTTTTCATCATTGAAGTATTCCAGGATACCAGTACGTGTTACGTTCCTGTTGTTACCTTCAGGAACCTGTATCAGGATATCTTCTGCATTAAATGTTTTTGCTTTGCGTGGATCCGGCGGTGTATCGGATAAATTTCCATCTTCATCCAGATAAGCCAGCATATCGTCCAGGCCTTTTCCTTTTTGGGAATTGGCTTTACGCTCTTCTTTGCGCTGTTCTTTTTCTTTGCGCTGTTTTAATTTTTTCTGTTGTTGGTCTCTTTTATTAAATGTTTCTTTTGATCTTGCCATAAGAACGTTACCGAATAAAAGTTTTAGTTAAAAAATAAACTTACCATGTTGCTATTACCACTGACGGCGTGGTTTCGCTTCTCTTTCCCTGGCTATAGAAACGGACATATTACGACCTTCTACTTCTTTATTATTTAATTTCGCCATAGCTGTATTGCCTTCATCACCTGATTTCATTTCAACAAATCCAAAACCACGGCTGCGGCCTGTTTCTCTGTCAGTAATTACTTTTGCAGAAACAACTTCACCAAAAGGTTCAAACAAATTTCTAAGGTCATCATCGCTTACATGAAAGCCAAGATTGGAAACATACATGTTCATAAATACTTCGTTTTTTTTAAGAATAATTAATTGATTAAAAGGGCTTACAGCAAGGAGAAAAGAGGAGGAAAATAATTACAGTGCGAGCGTAAAAATTAAAGCTGATCCTGACTGAATGATGAAGAACTCATAATCATTTCAATGAAGATACGCTTTTATTCCCGTTATTGGCTATTTTTTTTAAGTAAAGCCGCTACTCTGTTGAGTAACATATACTTAACTTTTGTATATTTGGCTATATAATTAATAAGTATAAAAATAACAAGATGAACTGGTGTAATAAACCTATATTTACCCAGATACCTGCACTTAGTATTATTAATTATCCTGCCAGGATCTGCATTGTAATTGTTCTACTACTTGTTTTTAACACAGACGTTTTCGTTAACATCATCTATTAATTTCTAATTACATGGC
>Ga0164241_10003174_pt1 | contig 16922 bp, 9 predicted proteins | sample OricomyardsoilBY_FD_108780 | JGI IMG/M metagenome (GOLD analysis project Ga0164241, IMG submission 108780) | Backyard soil microbial communities from Emeryville, California, USA - Original compost - Back yard soil (BY) | ecosystem: Environmental > Terrestrial > Soil > Unclassified | place: USA...
GGTGCGGCTGGTGCCGCTGGTGCTCTGGTGCGCACGTGCGGCTCGTGCACCCGTGCGGCTGGTGCGCTCGTGCGGTGCGTGCGCTCGTGCGGTGCGCAGCGTGCAACCGGTGCGCGCCGTGACCAAGCGCGCCCGCGCACCGGCCGCACCCGCGCACGAGCCGCACCAGTAGCACCCGAGCACCGGCCGCACCGGCCGCACCAGCAGCACCTGCCGCACTCCCTATCGGCTATCGGCTCGCGTCAATCTGCGACGGGGACGCAAGGGCCAGGATAGGCAAGGCCGATTCCTGGTGCGGCGGGTGCCGCTGGTGCTCTGGTGCGCACGTGCGGCTCGTGCACTCGTGCCGCTCGTGCACGGGTGCGTGCGGCACGTGCACGTGCACGTGCACATGGGTGCGGGGCGTGAGGTGGATGTGGCGGGGTGGTGCCGCCCGTCGAGCTCGCGCACCGGTGCGCGCCGTGACCAAGCGCGCCCGCGCACCAGCCGCACCCGCGCACGAGCCGCACCGGTAGCACCCGAGCACCAGCCGCACCGGCCGCACCAGCCGCACCCCCGCACCCGTACTAAACTTCCCATGTGGCCACTTACTCCGCCAAAGACATCACCGTCCTCGAAGGTCTCGAACCCGTCCGCCGGCGCCCCGGCATGTACATCGGCGGCGTCGGGTCGACCGGTCTCCATCATCTGGTCTGGGAGATCCTCGACAACTCCGTCGACGAGGCCATGAATGGGCACGCGTCCACGATCCACGTGACGCTCCACGACGACGGGTCCTCGATCACCGTGGAAGACGACGGCCGCGGGATTCCGGTGGACAAGCACCCGCAGACAAAGACGAGCGCGCTCGAAGTCATCTTCACGACGCTGCACGCGGGCGGCAAATTCGAAGGGCAGAACTACAAGACGGCGGGCGGTCTGCACGGCGTCGGTGCGTCGGTCGTGAACGCACTGTCGCGCGAGCTGACCGCGACCGTCAAGCGCGACGGCGCGACCTGGGAACAGCGCTACAAACAGGGCACGCCCGTCGGCGGCGTGAAGAAGATCGGCCCGGCCCGCGGCACGGGCACGACGGTGTACTTCAAACCTGACCCGACGATCTTTCCGAAAGTCGCGTTTGACCCGAAGATCATTCGCGAACGGCTCGAGGTCGCCAGCTATCTGCACAAAGGCGTCAAAGTCACGTTCGTCAACGAGACCGCGAGCGGCGCCGAGGGCGATCCGAAGAAGGAAGTGTTCGAGCACGCCGAAGGCATCGCCGACTACCTGAAGAAAATCCTCGTCGAGCGCAGCGCGAAGCCCGTGCACGACGCGCCGTTCGCGCTGACCAAAGAGCACGACGAATCCGGGATGAAACTCGACGTCGTCCTGCAGTGGACCGAGAGCACGGACGAGCATCTGCGCAGTTACGTCAACGGCATTCCGACCGCGTCCGGCGGCACGCACGAAGCCGGCCTGCGATCCGGCCTCGGCAAGGCGATGCGCAATTTCATCGACACGCACGGCCTGTCGCCGAAGGGCGTGACGCTCACGGCCGAAGACATCCGCGAAGGCCTCACGGGCGTGTTGAGCATCTTCATCACCGAGCCACAGTTCCAGGGCCAGACGAAGGAGCGGTTGAACAACCCGGAAGTGACCAACATCGTGGACTCGATGGTCCGGCCGGCGATCGAGCACTGGCTGAATCACAACAGCACGGTGGCCAATGCGATCGTCGCGCGCATCATCCTGTCGGCGCGCGCGCGTGAAGCGAGTCGCGCCGCGGCGTCGGAAGTGACGCGCAAGAGCGCAACGTCATCGCGGCTGACGCTCCCCGGCAAGCTCAGCGATTGCAACTCCAGCGGCCGCGAAGACAGCGAGATCTTCATCGTCGAAGGCGATTCGGCCGGCGGGTCGGCGAAGCAGGGCCGCGATCGCGCCCGTCAGGCAATTTTGCCGTTGCGCGGCAAGGTGCTGAACGCCGAGAGCGCGTCGATCAACAAGGTGCTCGAGAACAAGGAACTGGCCGATCTGGTGACGGCGCTGGGATGCGGCATCGGCAAGGGTTTTGACCTGTCGAAGCTGCGCTACGGCCGGGTCATCATCCTGGCTGACGCCGATTCGGATGGCAATCACATCGCCACGTTGTTGATGACGTTCATCTATCGTCATATGCCCGCGCTCATCACGGCGGGCCGGTTGTATCTCGCGCAGCCGCCGCTCTATCGCATTGATATCGGCAAGGACACGACCTGGGCGCTCGACGATCGACAAAAGGAAGACACGATCAAGCGCGCGACCGGCAAAGGCAAGGTGGAGATCACGCGTTTCAAGGGTCTGGGCGAGATGATGCCGAAGGTGCTGTGGGAGACGACACTCAATCCGCGCACGCGCCGCTTGCTGCGGGTGTCGATCGACGACCAGATCGCCACCGACCGGGTCATCAACGAGCTGATGGGTAAAGATCCGTCCGCGCGCTTCAAATTCATCATGGAACACGCCGACGCGGCGGACGAATTGGATGTGTAGCTTCGGGTGCGCTGGTGCGGCTGGTGCGGCTGGTGCACCGGTGCGCACGTGCGGCTCGTGCGCGGGTGCGCCATTGCACAGGTGCGGTGCTCCGAGTGCGCGCGGCGGCGGGGATGGTGGGCTGGGCCGATTGGGAGTGGCCCGACGGCGGCAGCGCGAAATCGCGCCAGAAGGCGCTAGCGGATGGCGGCGCGATTTCGAGGGCCATGTACGGGTGCGCTCGTGCGTTGGTGCTGCTGGTGCGGCCGGTGCACCGGTGCGCACGTGCGGCTCGTACACAGGTGCGCCGGTGCACAGGTGCGGTGCTCCGAGTGCGCGCGGCGGCGGGGATGGTGGGCTGGGCCGATTGGGAGTGGCCCGACGGCGACAGCGCGAAATCGCGCCAGAAGGAGCGCGGCGTTTCGAGCGCGGTTCCGTAGGCGTGCGCAGCGGGGCCGAGTAGGAACCGCGCGACGCGCGAGCCGTGCGGCGGCGTGATCGTGCCCGCCGCTGTCTGCGAGATCCGAAACGCAAGCGGATGGCGGCGCGATTTCGAGGGCCAGCTCCCGAAGGCCTAGCCCAGCATCCGCGCCGACGCGCGTCACGATTCGCCGCATCCGCCGCATCCGCCGCAGCTAACGCTCCGGTCTGCGTCCCGCTGACAGCCGATCGGCGCGCACGGTCAGCGTGCCGCGTAAACGGATGTCCTTCGACGACGCGCCGATCACTAGGCGGAAGTCGCCGGGCTCGACGACCCACCGCATCTGCTCGTCGAGCATCTTCAAGGCCGCCGGACCCAGCGTGAAACTGACCGTCTCGGACGCGCCCGGCACGAGCGTGACACGCTGAAAACCCTTCAACTCGATCACCGGACGCGCCAACGATGCCAACACATCCCGGATGTACAGCTGCACCACTTCGTCGCCGCTACGCTGGCCCGTGTTGGTGACCGTGCACCGAATGGTCGCCGAGCCGGCCGGCCCGATGACCGCCGGCTCAATCACCAGATTCGAGTACTCGAAGCGCGTGTAGCTGAGCCCATGCCCGAACGGGAAGAGCGCCATCCCCGTGAGGTCGAGATAGTCATCGCCGCGCCCGGTGGGCTTGTGGTTGTACGACAGGGGCAGTTGCCCGTCGCTCATCGCAAACGTGATCGGCAGACGGCCGGACGGGTTGTACTCGCCAAACAACACATCCGCGACGGCGTGCCCGCCCTGCTCGCCCGGATACCATGCGTCGACGATCGCATCCACGCGATCGAGCCATGGCGACATCGTGATGGCGCTGCCGCCGACGAGCACCACGACCACCGGTGTGCCCGTGGCCGCGACCCGCGTGATCAGCGCATCCTGCGCGCCGGGCAACGCGAGCGTGGCGCGATCGCGAAATTCGCCCTCTTCAAGCCCGGCCACGATGACGGCGACGTCGCTGTCGGCCGCCAGCGCGGCGGCGTCCGCGATCGCAGCGTCCGCCGACGCCTGCGACAGCGTGGCGCCCGCGTCCCAGAGAAGTTTCAACCGCGCGTTGCCGGTGCTTTCGAAATACTCGAGACGCAACGCGTGGGACGTGCCCGGTGCGAGATTCACCGCCGCGTCGCGAACGCCGTACGATCGCTTCACCCAGTTATCGATCACGAGCGCATCGTCAATCCACAGACGATAGCCGTCGTTGCCCTCGATCGCGATCCGGCGCACGCCGGCCGCGGGGACGCCGAGCGTGGCGGTCCACCGCGCGGAGAACCAGTCGAAGGGAATGCCGCGACCGGGCGAGCTGAGCGTCCAGCGGAAGTCCGCGCGCGGGTCGACGCGTGTCAGCCGCGGCGAGCCATCGAGGCGATTGTTGTCGAAATACTCCGCGCCGAGACCCGGCACGCGGCGCCCGTTGATGTCGGTCGAAAACTGTTCCGCAGGAATGGTGACAAGGTCCTGCACGATGCGGCCCGGACCCGCGGCGTACCGCACCGACGTGCCGAGTCGAACCGCGCCGCGGATGCCGTCCAGAATCGACACGACATTCGTGCCGGGTCCGCTGTAGCCGCCCAGTCGCGCCTCGGTGGCGTCCACGCCGATCACCGCGATCTTCCTGGTCGCCAACGACAACGGCAGCCGCTGCTGATCGTTCTTCAAGAGCACGATCGACGACCGTGCAGCCGTTCGCGCCAGCGCGACGTGCTCGGCGCTGCCGTTGGCGGCCGCTGCCTCGTCAGCATCGACATACGGGTGCTCGAACAACCCGAGCTGAAATTTCGCGCGCAGCACCCGGAACACGGCGGTGTCGACCGTGGCCACGGGGATCAACCCCTGCTCGAACGCCTGCCAGTACGGGCGATACTGCGGGTACGACGACTGGAAGATCACGTCGAGACCCGACGCCAGCGCGTGCGCCGTCGCGGCCGGTGTATTGGGTTCGGTCATGTGCAGCACGGTCGCGCCGCCGGTCGCCGCCGCGTCGGAAATCACGAAGCCACCAAACTTCCAGTCGCCCTTGAGGATCCCGTTGAGCAGACGCGGATTCTGTGTGGCCGGCGCGCCATCGACGGAGTTGTACGCCGTCATCACCGATCGCGCGCCCGCGTCGAGCGCCGCCTGAAATGGCGGGAAATACCGCTCCATCAACATGCGTTCATTCCAGAACACGGGATAGCTGTCGCGCCCGCCATCGCCGCTGTTCACGACGAAGTGTTTTGGCGTGGCCACGATGCCCGCCGACTCGAAGCCGCCGACAAACGCGCGCGCCATCTCGGACGACAAATACGGATCCTCTCCGTACGTCTCTTCCACCCGCCCCCACCGCACATCGTCGGCAATATTGACGACGGGGGAGAGGACGTCGCGAATGCCGCGCGACCGGGTTTCGGCCGCGGCGGCATCAGCGACGCGACGCATCAACGGCACATCCCACATGGCCGCGAGGCCGATGGCTTGAGGAAACACCGTGGCCCCCGGCGCTTTCAGGCCGTGAAGCGCTTCTTCGAACGGGATGATCGGGATACCCAGCCGGGTCTTCTCGATGAAATACCGCTGGATCGCGTTGATGCGTTCCGCGTGCGATCGCGCGTCGGCGCCGGAAATCTGCAGACCGAACACGCCGTGCGAGTGGTCATGAGACGTGTCGTCGAGGTCGCCCGGGATCATGAAGAGCTGCCAGAATTTCTCTTCAAGGGTCATCCGGTCGAGCAGATCGCGGACGCGCGCATCCACGGGGGCGGACGCATCCTTATATAAAGGTGTTTGGCGGTGGGCCGACAGTGTGGCCGCCGCCAGAGCGACCGAAACCAGAGCCAGGCGCCAACGCATATCCCTAAATCCTAGAATGTTCATGCCGACCTGTCGATTTTCGCGTTGCCGGTCGACTAGTGGGTGGAGGTTATGACCATGAAGTACTTGTGTTTGCTCTTTTCGGAAGAAGCGGCCTGGGGCCGGATGTCGAAGGCCGAGCAGGATGCCGGCGTGCAGCAATACGCGGCCTACAGCGCGGACCTGAAGGCGTCCGGCCACTACGTGACGGGGCAGCGGCTTCAGCCCGTCAGCTCGGCCACCGTCGTCCGGATGCGGGACGGGAAGATGTCGACGACGGACGGACCGTACGCCGAGACGAAGGAACAGCTCGGCGGTTACTACCTGATCGAGGCGAAAGACCTGAACGAAGCGCTGCAGGTGGCGTCGCGCTGTCCGGGCGCGCATCACGGTTCGATCGAAGTACGGCCCCTCTTCGAGATGTGACAGGGCTCGAGGACGTTTATCGTCGCGAGTCTCGCCGGGTTTTCGCGACGCTGGTTCGCCTCCTCGGCGATTTTGACCTCGCCGAGGAGGCGCTGCACGACGCGTTTGTGGCGGCGATGGAGCAGTGGCCCACCGATGGCGTGCCGGCCAACCCGCGCGCATGGCTGGTATCGACGGGCCGGTTCCGCGCGATCGACGCGCTCAGAAAGCGCGCGCGCTTCGATCGTGCGTTGGCCAGCGCCCATGTGCCGATTGCCGATCACGCCATTGCCGATCACGCCATTGCCGATCGGTCGATAGCCGATCGGTCAATAGCCGATCCCGAGATGACCGATAGCGAGATGACCCGATGGCAAGTCGGCCCTCTGGCGGACGACCGCCTGCGGCTCATCTTCACCTGTTGCCATCCCGCGTTGCCGCCGGATGCGCGCGTGGCGCTGACCCTGCGCGAAGTGTGCGGGCTGACGACTGAGGAAATTGCGCGCGCCTTCTTCGTGCCCGCGCCGACGATTGCCCAGCGCATCGTCCGGGCCAAGTCCAAGATTCGCGATGCGCGCATTCCGTATCAGGTGCCCGCGAGGGAGGACCTGGCCGAGCGTCTGGACACGGTGCTGCACGTGATCTATCTGGTCTTCAACGAGGGGTACTCGGCGACATCCGGCACGGAGGTGACGCGCGGGACGCTCTCGACCGAGGCGATCCGCTTGATGCGTCTCGTGGTCGAGCTGCTGCCGGAGCCGGAGTGTCTCGGCTTGCTGGCGTTGATGCTGTTGCACGAATCGCGACGCGACGCGCGCACCTCGGCCGACGGCGAGGTGGTGCTCCTCGCCGATCAGGATCGGCATCGCTGGGATCGCGCCGCGATCGACGAAGGCGCGGCGCTCGTCACACGCGCGCTCGGCGGACGGCCCGTCGGACCGTTCGCATTGCAGGCGGCGATCGCCGCCGTGCATGCCGGCGCCCCGGAGTCGACCGCAACCGACTGGGACGAAATCGTCGGACTGTACGAATGGTTGGTCCGTCTGGAGCCGACGCCGATCGTCGCGCTCAATCGTGCGGTCGCGATCGCGATGCGCGATGGGCCCACCGCTGGATTGGCGCTCATCGACGAGATCCTCGCTCGCGGAGAATTGTCGGAGTATCAGTTCGCGCATTCCGCGCGGGCTGACCTCTTGCGGCGCCTGGGCCGCCGCGCCGAGGCCGAAGCGGCCTACAGGCGTGCGCTGACGTTGGCGGCGCAGACGCCCGAGCAGCGCTTCTTACGCCGGCGTATCGAGATGCTGGTGACCGAGGCGGGCCGCGAGGATGAACGCGAGCGGCGGCAGCGTCCAGAGAATGTCCGTTCGCATTCCTGAGTCCCACGGGAGAACGCCGACGTACCACAGCAGGTCCAGCGTGTCGATGACGAGCGCGAGCGCGACGGCGGCGGCAAACGCGGTGTAGGTCACCGCCCACGCCGTGGTCACGGCACCGCGGCGTCGCCGCCAGAACGCGATGAGCAGTGCGGCATCCAGGCCGACGTACGTCAGATATGACGGCCAGCCGCTCTCGTAAAACGGTTGGTGCCAGATCGCGACCGCCGTGATGCCGGCCGCGAGCATCGTTGAAACGCCCGCCGCGATCGCGCGTCCCGACGCGGTGCGTGCCGCCGACATCAACTGACAGGCGAAGTACCCGAAATAGCACCACTCCGCGGCGATGTTCCAGGTTTGCGTGTCGCTGCCTTGCGCGAGCGCCCACGGCAACTCAATCGACAGCAGCGCGATGAACGACCAGGCCTGCAGAATCCAGAATCGACGCGCCACGGTCGCACTCGAACGGCCGACGCCGAGCAGGCACGCGACGACGGCCCACGGCCACAGCGGCAGCGTGCTGTAGCGATCGCCCAGACGAACCAGAAAATCGGGTGACACACCCGGCAGAAAATACAGACTCGCGATGCCGGCCCAGAGGAGCAGCGCAACGCGCACGGTGGTATCGCGCAGTAGACGCGTCATCAGATGTTGGCCTCGTTGCCTGCCGGCCGCGCGCGCCTGAGCGCCACCAGCAGGATGAACCCGAAGACGAGGGCGAGTCTTATGGGGCTGAGATAGTAGGACCCTTTGTAGAGCCAGTATCCGTCAGACAGCAGGTTCGACGCCTGTCGCAGGACCCTCGGGATGTCGAACACACCAAACGCCACAAACAGGCCGACCGCGGCCACGCGTCTGGCCTCCTGCCGGATCAGGCCGGACTCCGGCCACATCAACAGCCAGAGTGCCGGCGCCGCCATGAGGCCGTTGTACAGCTGGCTCGGCAGAAAGAGCAGCGGCCAGATGAGTGTCGCGGCAACGACATGCGCACGCTCCGCGGCGTTCGTCGCCCGCCGCGCGGTTTGACCGATCAGCACGAGCGACACCGTCGCCGCCAGCCCATAGGCCAGCGTGGAGAGTCCGTAGTTTCCCAGCAGGTCTTCCAGAACCCATCGAATGCTGAGGAGGCCGCGAATGTGGTCGGGGCCGTCGTACATCACGAAGAGGTTTCTCACGTACTCCGCGACCATGGCCAGGACGGATTGGTTCAACGCGGCCGAGACGAGGAGCGATAGCGACGTCATGATCGCGCCGGCGATCATCGGCACGTCCAGACCGTCGAGCATCAGGATCGCCAGACCAAACCCGACGGCCACATGTGGTTTGAACGAACAGAGCGCCAGCGCCAGCGCGGCGAGGAAGGGTTGTTTGGGGCTCCAGAGCAACGCGAGCGCGCCAAAGAGCACTGAAAACGCGACCGTTTGCCCCGTCCAGATACCGCCGCGCACGGCGCTCGTCGAGAGCATGAGCAATACGAGGCTGGCGTGTTGCGGCACCGGCAGCTGGACCCCGGCGCGATGCGTCATCGCCTGAACCAGTACCCAGCCCGCCACCGCCGATGTCGCCACGCTCAGGGGCAGGAACCACTGCGCCAGATGGGCATCAGGAATCCAACCGAGCGGCGACAGTACGAAAAACGCGACCGGCGGGTAGTCCAGCTGACCGTCGAAATAGCTGTACGGGTTCGCCGCGCTCGTGCGAATGAACGCGATCCACGTGCGGACCTCGTGGAGGTCGCGCATATTTCCTGGCTGGACGGCGATCCACACCGCCGCCGCAATGCTCGCCGCCGCGATCGTGCCCCAGAACGCCACCGGGACCCACGAACGCCGCTCGGCACGCACGAGAAGCACCACGGCCAGAAGTTCCAGCACCGGCATGATTCTACGTGAGGATCTGGTTGTAGAATCCGCCCATGGAACGCAAACAGGCCTCCGACTACCCGCAGGAATTGCTCGATCTGTTTCACGAATACCAGCACGGCGAGATCGATCGCCGCCAGTTCTTCGCGCGCGCCCAGCGATTCGCGATCGGCGGCCTCACCGTCGCCGCCATCTTCGAGACGATGCGCCCCAACTACGCGTGGGCGCAGCAAGTGCCTGTCGACGACAAGGACATCGTCGTGGGCTACGAGACGATCGCGTCGCCGAAAGGCAACGGCACGATCAAGTCCTATTTCGCCAGACCGGCGAAGATTTCCGGCAAGCTGCCTGTCGTGCTGGTGATTCATGAAAACCGCGGCTTAAGCCCGTACATCGAAGACGTCGCGCGGCGGCTGGCCAAGGCCAACTTCCTGGCATTGGCGCCCGATGGCACGTCCACGGTGGGTGGCTGGACGAACGACGAGGAAGGCGTGGCGAAATTCCGCCGGGTCGACGGCACCAAGATGTTTGAAGACTTTCTCGCGGCGTTCGATTGGCTGAAGTCGCGGCCCGAATCCTCCGGCAAGATCGGCGCCGTCGGTTTCTGTTTCGGCGGCGGCGTCGTGAATCATCTCGCGTGGGCGCGGCCGGATCTCCTTGCGGGCGTGCCCTTCTACGGCGCGCCGCCGAGCGCGGAAGACGCGGCGAAGATCAAGGCGGCGATGCTGGTTCATCACGGCGAGAAAGACACGGGCAACGTCGCGCGGTGGCCCGCCTATGACGCCGCGATGACGGCGGCAGGCGTGACGCACGAGGGGTACATCTACCCGGGCGCGCAGCACGGCTTCCACAACGACACGACGCCTCGCTATGACGAAGCCGCAGCCAAACTCGCGTGGTCGCGCACGATCGACTTCTTCAACAAGCATCTGCGGTAGGAGACCCATCGTGCCGACGTCCCATGGTGTCCGCGTGCCCAGGTTGCTGATCGGCGTCGTGGGTACGTTGGCCCTGTGGCACGCCGGCGCCGTGACGATGGCGCAGGCGCCCAACGGCACCGCGCGCGATGTGCAGGTGGGCCGCTCCATGGTGATGACCCGGCTTGGCATCGTCGCCGCCAGCCAGCCGCTGGCGGCTCAGGCGGGTGCCGATATTCTCGCGCGCGGCGGGAATGCCGTGGATGCGGCGATTGCCGCCAACGCCGTGCTCGGCCTGGTCGAGCCGCATTACAACGGCATCGGCGGCGACCTGTTTGCGATCTATTACGAAGCCAAAACGAAGAAGGTCTACGGCCTCAACGCCGGCGGCTGGGCGCCCAGCGGGTTGACGGCGGCGCTCCTGAAGAGCAAAGGGATGTCGCGGATGCCGCAAAGCGGCGTTTACTCCATCACCGTGCCCGGCGCGGTGAAGGGCTGGGAAATGCTGCGCCAGCGATTCGGCGCGCTGCCGTTGTCGGTCACGCTCGCGCCGGCGATCTACTACGCCACCGAGGGGTTTCCCGTCACCGAAGTCATCAGCCATTACTGGGAATCGGGTCAACGAAAACTCGCCGCCGATCCCAACACCGCGAAGACGTTTCTGCCGAACGGCCATCCGTTGAAAGAGGGCGAGGTCTTCCGCAATCCCGATCTGGCCGACTCGCTGCGACGCATTGCCGCCAACGGCGCCGCCGGATTCTACGAGGGCCAGACGGCCGACGCTATTCTGCAGGTCATGCGGGACCACGGCGGCACCATGACGCGCGCCGATCTGACGGACTATCAACCCGAATGGGTCGAACCCATCTCGACGACCTATCGTGGGTGGACGGTGTACGAACTGCCGCCCAACACCCAGGGCATCGCCGCGCTGATGATGCTCAATCAGATGGAGCAGTACCCGCTGTCGGAATATGGTCTCGGCAGCGCGAAGGCCTTCCACGTCATGATCGAGGCCAAGAAGCTCGCCTACGCCGACATGCTGCGCTACGTGGCCGATCCGAAATTCTCCGACGTGCCGACCGCGCCGATGCTCTCGAAAGCGAACGCCAAGGCCCGCGTGGCGCTCATCGATCCCGACAGAGCCAACTGCGCCGTGGCGCCGTCGACATTCGCGGGTCTGACCGACGGCAACGGCGGCGACACCATTTACCTCACCGCCATCGATCAGGACGGCAACATCATCTCGTTCATCCAGAGTCTCTATTCGGCCTTTGGCAGCGGGCTCGTCGCGCCCGGTACGGGCATCATGCTCCACAATCGCGGCGGCCTGTTCACGCTCGAGGACGGCCACCCGAACCAGCTTGCGCCGCACAAACGGCCGCTCCACACCATCATTCCGGCGTTCATGGAAAAAGACGATGTGAAGATTGGGTTCGGCATCATGGGCGGATTCAATCAGGCGCAGGCGCACGCGCAGTTTGTGTCGGACATCGCCGACTTCGGTCTGACTCTGCAACAGGCGCTGGAGATGGGCCGGTTTACGAAGGGCTCGTTCAGTGGCTGCGACGTGGAGATCGAAGCGCTGATTCCGGAATCGACGCGCCAGGCCCTGACCGCGCTCGGCCACGTCGTGCGCGTGGTCGCGCCACGTTCGGGGACCTTTGGATTCGGCCAGGCGGTGATGTCGAATGGCGCCGGGGTGCATTTCGCCGGCTCCGAGCCGCGCACCGACGGCGCCGCGATTCCGCAGGCGCCGCCGATCAGAAAATAGCCGTCACGAGCCGTCAGAGCACGCGGTAGATCCGGACGTCTTCGTCTGCGAACACCAGTGTGAACCGCGCCGGTGTCGCGCTGAACTTGTTGAGCGCCTCGCCGTACGTGGTGTGCTCGGCCGCGTCCATGTAGACGTAGTCGATGTCGAGGTCGTCGGCGATGCGCCACGCCTCTTCTGCCGTCGCGGTGCCATACATCTGGTGCACCTGCTGGGAACGTTCCTCGTAGATGGACTTCTTGAGCAGAGAAATCGGCAAGCCGGCGGCCATCCGGCGTTCGGCGAACGTCGGGATGAAGGTCCAGGTTTCGCGGCCGCGCGGCACCGGCGACATCTGGACAATCGCGTCTTTCGGCGTGGACGTGCGGATCCACGCGGCGCCGCGGCGCTGCGCCGCGCCGACCACGACCGTCCACTTGAAGCCCGGCCCCATGCCCGTGTTGCTGATGTCCTGCGCGTTGTTCGTGTCGATGATCGTCGTCGGCAGGCCGAGCACAAAGAGGGCGCCGATGGCGACGATGCCCATGGCGAGCCGGCCGCGCGTGGCCGACAGCCACGCCAGCCAGATGGCCGCGAGCGCCGGGAGTGTGATCAGCAGGATCTGGCCGGCGCGCCAGCCGACCCACACGAGGTCGCCGCCCGGCAGCGTCACGAAGTAGAACAGGCCGAAGCCGACGATCACGGCCACCAACGCCGGAGTGAGCCGGGAGTCTGGAACGAATCGCCGTGCCATCACGCCGCAGATCGCGGCGAGCAGGAGCGGTCCGAGCGCCAGGAGCGGCGTGATGAACGGCGCGCGCGTAATTGGCCCGGAGAAGCCGAAGTGGATCGCGGAGCCGGCGCCGTCAAAGTTGCGATTGGCCGCGCACCACGCGATCGCGGCGAGCACCGGGACGAGCGCCACGCTGTGCGTGGCCACCCGGCGCGCCCACGCCGACCGGCCGCCGCCGAATGTCCAGGCGGCCGTGATGCCGTAGATCACGGCGAAGATGCCGCCGAGAAACGGGCTCATCATGACGGCGCCCCCGAGGAGGGCACCGGCCGCAAATGCGGCCGGCCAGCGGACGTGATCGCGCGCGCGTCCGGCCACGATGAGCGCGACCAGGCCCAGCGCGCAGGCCATCGCATGCTGGGGCGTGTACCACAGCGAACGCGGCAGCCCGTCAATCGTCAAGCTGCGGAATGTCCAGGACGTGATCGCGTCGATGTTCAGGTACCGCGTGGCGTCGAAGGAGCGGCTGCGCTGCACCAGATCGTTGAGCGCGTACAGGCCCTCGAGGCTCGCAGCGAGTAGCGACAGCGCGACGCCCCAGAACATCGGCCAGGCGCGCGGCACGAGCGACCACACAAACACCGCGATGGCGCCGATGAACAGCAGCCCCGACGCGAGGGCGTTGACCTTCAGGATCGGGATCGGACGATTCCACAGCCCCAGCGGCTGCGTGCCCAGTGCGCTCGCGGGCAACAGAAAGTGCGACCAGTAGTAGTTCAGCGGCTGTTCGGCGACATACGGATCGCGCGGCGGCATCTCGAACTTCGACAGCTCGGCCGTGAGCGCGCCATGCCAGAGAAAGTCCGCGGTGAAGTACGCACGGTAGTACTTGTTGCCGGCCGCATCGACCGCGCCGAGATTGCGGAAGGCCGGCGTGATGAGCACCGGCACGAGCGACATCGTGACGAGAAGCGCCAGCGTGTCGCGACGACGCCAGACGGGGAGCGGCGCGAGCGGCGCGCCGCCGCGTCGGCCCAGTGCCGTCCACGAAATCGTCGTGACCGCCGCCCAGGCCGCGGAGAAGCCGAGGATGCCGGCCATGCCCGACGCGATGACGGCCCACAACGTCAGCGCCGTGATCGCATAGCCGATCAACGCGCCCGCGATCCAGCCGGCGGCGTGACGCCGCCCGAACAGCGCGAAGCCCACCGGAAGGCCGGGCACCAACGCGAGCAGATAGAGCAGGAAGTAGAGCAGCCCGCCGAACCCCTCGCCGAACCAGACCGACAGTCCGCTGACCGTGCCGGCCAGCAGCGTGCCGACAGCGACCGACATCCAGGTCATCGCGGTCGCCGGCTGTGGAGCCGATACCGCTGCTGCGACAGACGCCGGCTTTGCCGGGAGCGCGGTGTCGGGTGAATGCGCCGGCGGCGCGGTGCTCGGCGCCGCGGTCGCGGGCGTCGCGGCGGGCGCGTCGTTCCAGAACTCACGGTCGGAGTCTTCGACCTGTCCCAGCAAATCCCCGCGCAGGATCTTGTCGGCCATCGTCAATCCCTGGCCGATCGAGTGATCCATGTTGTTGTACCAGAACCGGCCGGACCGGCCTGCCAGCAGCAGGTTGTCGAAATTCTGCAGCGCGCGCAGGTTCGCGTTGAGCGTCTTCAGATAGTCGAGCGTGTAGATCGGGTAGGTGTAGGGCACGCGCTCGATGTGCACGCCGGTCACCTGGTCGGCGCGGTCGATCGTCTCGGAGCGCACCAGGTCGTCGATGACGGCCTTCGTCAACGCCTCGGGATGCTGCCAGCGCTCGTCGCCCTCGATGCAGGTCACTTCCACGCACAGGCCGTGTTTTCCCGCCGGCGCCATCGTGGGGGAAAACGCGGTGGGCGTTGACAGCCGCGAAAAGACTTCGTCGCCGCCGAAATACGTCCACTGGAAATCAAACTTCGAGGGCGCGTCGATCTCCAGGTTGTAGAAGATCGTCGAGAGGTACTTGAGCTTGAACTCGCCGAGGCCGAGCATCGCGTTCGCGTCGGTGATCGGGCCCGTCCAGATCACGCCATCGCAGCCGATGCGTTCGTTCGCCGTATGCACCGCCGTGACTCTGTCGCCTTGTGTTTCAAGACGCGTCACTGGCTGGCCCAGGACGATGCGGTTGCCCTTGGCGCGGATTTCATCCGCGAGTTTTTCGGAAAATACCCCGACGCCCTGCGGCGCGTAGAGGAACATCGTGTCCACCGGTTTCGGCATCAACGTGTTCATCAAGAGCGACCACAAGGAGTCGGAGCTCGCGCGCTTGTCGATCACGGCGCGATTGACGCCCGCCCGGCCCCAGTCGCGATGCAGGTCCGTGGGCGAATGGAACAGGAACTTGCGCGTGTTCGGCTCGAAGAAGATGGAATACAGCGTGCGGCCGTACTTGTTGACGATGTCGGCTTCGAACGACTCGCCGTCCATTTTCTCGCGACGGATCAGGTCGAACGCGCCGCGGAACATCAGCGAAAACGGCATCGCGAAGAGCACCGTCGGTCGCAGCGGCCACTCATGAAAGCCGCCGAACATCCGCACGCCGCTCTTGCGCGGAATTTCAAACCCGTCGTCACCGAGCGTGTCGGAAACGAAGCGGGCGACGCGCGGATTCTCGGTATGGAAGCGGTGCGGACCGACGTCGAAATGAAAATCGCCGTAGTGCCAGGAGCGACCCAGGCCACCGACGACGTCAAGCTTCTCAACGACCGTGACTCGGTGGCCGGCAACGGCAAGCTGTCGGGCAATCGTGAGACCAGCTACACCCGCGCCCGCGACGACAAAATGCGCCAAACAATATCTCCCTATTAATGTGAGTGTCGATTATAAGCCAGCGACAAGACCTCCTGCATCGTGGCTAACCGGCTATTGATCATCGAGGGATCGACTATTGGCGATCGGCCGTCGGTTGCCGATCGATACGAGATAGCCTATCGCCGATCCCTCAATGATCAATAGCCAGGTAGCCACGATGCGGGAGGCGTGTAAACCAGAGGCTACCGGCCAAACATCCGGCGGATCGCGGCGACGTCGCCGGCCAGGTCGGCCGGCGCCGTGCTGATGAATTTGTCCACGTACGGCAGGGCTTCCTGGCCGCGGCCGGCTTCGGCCAGGTTCAGGATGAGGTTGTACATCGCGTTGAATTCGCGGTTGTCGATCTCGACCGCGCGCTTCCACGCGTCGATCGCCTCGTTGCGACGGTTGGTTTGCGCCATCACGACGCCCAGGCCGGTGAAGGCCCCCGCGAGCGTGGGATCCACGGCGATGGCCTGGCGCAACGCGGCCTCGGCGCCGGCGTAGTCGCGCGCCTGCAGCTTCACGATGCCGATGTTTTCGTGCGCGAGGCCGCTGGCGGGATCGACCGCCGCCAGATGCTCGAACGTCCGGATCGCGTCGGCGGGGCGGCCGGCGAACTGATAGGCGTTGCCGAGCGCGATGAGCGCGTCGGGGTCATCGCCGGCAAATGACGACAGCAACTGGATCGCGCGCGTGGCCTGACCGCTCTGCGACAGGTATTCGCCCAGGCGGATCTTGACTTCGTCCTGCGTGATGCCGTTGCGCAGCGCGGTTTCAAGGACGACGATCGCCAGCTTCGGTTGACCTGACCGCCAGTACGCGAGCGCCAGTTTGCGATAGGCGTCTTCCGTGTCCGGGCGCCGCTCGATCGCGTTGCGGAAGATGCGGATCGCTTCGGCGGTGTTGCCCGCGCTCAACGCGGCCGCGCCGGCCGTGATCATCTGCTCAATCTCGATCAGCTTCTTCGGATCGTCCGCTTCGGTGTATTTCTCTTTGGCCGCCGCGACCGCGCCGCCGATGTAGCCGAGCGCGCGCATCGATTCCTTGATCTCCGCGGTTTCGGTCTGCGGTCGCGTCGGCAGCGCCACGCTGAAGCTCGTCAAGGTATTGAGCAGGACGTTGGCGCGGTCGGTCTTGACCGGAAAGACGTTGCGCAGTTCCTTCGGGTCGTCCTGCAGATCGTAGAGCTCCGGCGTGGGCGCGGCGATCAGCTTGTAGCGCCCCTGACGCAGCGCGCGAAGATCGCTCCAGCCGAAGTGATGAAGCGGGTACA
>Ga0164241_10003175_pt1 | contig 16921 bp, 12 predicted proteins | sample OricomyardsoilBY_FD_108780 | JGI IMG/M metagenome (GOLD analysis project Ga0164241, IMG submission 108780) | Backyard soil microbial communities from Emeryville, California, USA - Original compost - Back yard soil (BY) | ecosystem: Environmental > Terrestrial > Soil > Unclassified | place: USA...
ACCTACATCCGCTCACTGGCCCACGATTTTGGTAAGGCGCTTAATAGTGGTGCTTATTTAAGCGAACTGCGCCGCACGCGCATTGGCGAATTCGACATTAACAATGCTTTAAGCCTGACGCAAATGCTACAAAAAATTGAAGATGCGCCATCACCACCGCCTCCTGCTGAACAACAACTAATTAAATAACCTTAACCTGTATTTATTTAATTTAGCCCTATGCGTGTATTTAAAGAGCTTGATAACCTGCCCCCTTTCAATAATTCGGTAATAACCATCGGCACGTTTGACGGGGTACATAAAGGCCACCAAAAACTAATTGAGCGCATTAAGCAACTATCGGCTAAAACCGGAGGCGAAAACATCATCATTACTTTTCATCCCCACCCGCGCATTGTAATAAACCCGCAGGATAAAAGCCTGAAACTGCTGAATACTATTGACGAGAAGATTGCCTTGCTTGAAATGTATGGTATCGATAACTTGGTAATAGTACCCTTTAGCCGCGATTTTTCGGAACAGGAAGCCGAAGATTACATCCGTAATTTTTTGATTAGCAATTTTCATCCTAAGTATATAGTAATTGGTTACGACCACAAGTTTGGCAAAAACCGTAGCGGCGATTATTTAATGCTGGAAGAGATGAAAGCTAAATATGGCTACCAGTTGGAGGAGATAAGCAAAGAAATGCTGGACGATATTGACATTAGCAGCACCAAAATACGTACCGCCCTTACCGAAGGCGATGTTGAACTGGCCAATGAATTGTTAGGCCACCGCTACACTTTAGAAGGAACCATAATACGAGGCCTGCAAAACGGGCGCAAACTGGGCTACCCTACCGCCAACATACAAATAGCCGATGAGTACAAATTAGTGCCGCGCACGGGCGTGTATGCCGTGTTAGTAAACCATGCCGGCAAAATGCATAAAGGCATGTTGAATATAGGTTACAACCCAACCTTTAACGGCACTAAGCAATCGGTGGAGGTGAACATACTTGATTTTGATAAAGACATTTACGGCGAAAACTTAACCCTTGAGTTTATACGCTACATGCGCCCCGAAATTAAGTTTGCATCCATACAGGAATTAATAGCCGCTATTGATAACGATAAGGTTGAAATAACCGCCTTACTAAGCAACATTCAACTATCCTAAAAAATATAGCCCCACTCAAATGAATGAGCAGGGCCATTGCACGCATTGATAAAAAATTATTGGCCTGTAACAGTAAGGCTAACAGTGTTTACCAAACCATCGCGGTTGGTAACGGTAAACGAGTATTTTGCAGTATGGCCAGCAGCAGGTGCAACATACGTAAGGTCGCGCGAGTAGCTATCGCCTTGGCTACCGGTTAAGGTTGTAGTTTCAACATCAACGGCTGCAGCACCGTCATCGCTACGCGATACGTTGAATGTTTTTAATACATCTTCATCTTCCGATTTCGAAGCATTGATACCAACAAGAAACGGATCGCCGGAAGTTACAGTAGCATCGGCTGAAGTGTAAGATGAACCTGTTTTAAAAGCAATGTTAGGTAGTTTGCCTTCGTCTTTCTCGCACGATGAAAGGTTAACAAGCGCAGCAAACATTACAACGGCAATAGCCGCAACTGAAAATGATTTTTTCATGGTTTTTAATTGTTGTTTTTGGTTAATGAATATTTAAATGTTAATGGAATAGAAATGTTAAGGGTAATATTTCGGCCTATGTTATTAATGCCGCCAAACTCTTTAAGCCTGGATAGGTGATCGAAGTAAGCGCGGTTAAGCAAATTGCTGCCCACCACACTTATTACAACACGGCCTTTCTTAAATAAAAACTCAGCCCCCGCCGATGCATTCAGTAAGTAATACTTAGGGGTTGGTTTCTCTTCGGGTGCTAAGCGGTTTTGCGCAAACACATAGTTAACACCAGCCTTTACAAAAAAGCCCTTTACCTTTTTACTTAAGTTGCGTGTGTACGATACCGATGGCGATACATTAGGCGCAGGCGTAAATGGTATATACTCGCCAATATCAGTTACCGAGTATAGGTACGAACCTGCAACTGCCAGTTTTAAACCGCGCACAGGCCCCTGCGGCGTTAATTCTAACTCGCCATCTACACCCATAAAGGTGGTATTGTGCTGTTTCCAACGGTAAATATTAAAGCCGTAAAGCGTTTCGGCTGTTGGCGCCAGATATATAAAATTGCTGAACAGGTTAACGTACACGCTTGCCGAGTAACCAAACCAGCGGTGCACTTGCGTAACACTTACATCCATATTTATATTCTGCTCGTTTTTTAAGGTAGGGTCGCCTATTTCGTAATGCAAAGTGCCTTCACGCAATCCATTGCTCGATAGCTCGGCTAAGTTGGGGGCACGTAAACCTGTTGCCGCGTTTATCTTAATATTTAAACCCTCGGTGGGGTTTATGGTAGCGCCAATTAAACCATTGCCTGCTACTTTAAACCTTGTAAACGGATGTATATCCCTGTCGGGTGTATTCACCAAAGGTGTTTCAAGCGTTTTAATATAGCGGGTATTAAGCCCTACGCCTGCTTCAATAATTACTTTATCAATTCGGTACTTTAAAAAGCCCCCAAGGCTGCCCTCGGCAATATGTGCATCGGGTATTAGCTTACGGGCGCCAAAGTTGGTGTTGTTTTCGTAACTGGTATTTTGACTAAGTATAAACTCGAAATTGCTGTTAATAGGTTTTATCCATTCCAAATGGTATAGCAAAGTGCTCAACAACATATCAAGCGATATTTTACCACCGCCCTCATTTTCCTTGCGCGAGTTCGACTGAAAACCCGCATCAATTTTAAGCAGCGAGTTCTTAAGCGTTATAGCATTGCGCGATGAAAGCACATTGAATATTACGTTATGGAAAGGTCCGTTCAACTTGCGGGTGTAGCGTGCATCAGGCTCCATAAAATCGCGTATATCTCCAAGTATAAACCCGTAATCGTTCATCGAAAAATGATACGTATTTTCCGATACTACGTTTTCCTTTCTAAAGCCTACTGTTGCCTTAGCGTAATAACCATCGCTGCGCGAATTAAGTACGCGTGTGTTATTCCCATCGCTGTAGTCGGCATGGCTTTCGGCACCTAAGCGTACCCGCCACCATAGCTTACCTTTATTTCCCCTTACACCTGCATCGGTCAACGTGCCCAATGTGTTGGTATGGAAACGCGTATTAAAGTCAACCGCAATAGTACCCGGCGCAGGCTTTTGTTCTTCAATTACGTTTATTAAACCGCCAACAGCATCGGTACCGTATAGCACTGCCATTGGCCCCTTTATTACTTCTACCCTATCAATACCAATATCGCTTAGTCCCATGCCGTGCTCATCCTGCCACTGCTGGTTATCGAAACGCAAGCCCGATAATAAAGTAAGTATGCGGTTGCCATACAAGCCATGTATAACAGGTTTTGATATAGCCAAGCCCGTTGTTAGCTGTGTAATACCCGGTAATTTGCTTAATGCATCCGATATGTTGAACGAGCCGCTACGCGTCATTTCAGTAGCCGTTACAGGGGTAACATTCATTACCGTTTCGGTACGTTGTACTTCCTTCAAGCCAGTTATTACCACGTCCTTCATTTCAACCGATATACTATCGGTTGTTTGGGCATGCAATGCCAATAACGAAAACAAAAATGATGAAAAGAGAATGCCTTTTTTCACTTACATTAATTAATAAAAATTGAGTAATACATACCACCCATAGCATACTGCACAATACAGCAGATGGTGATATAAGCCTGCGGATGCGGACTATTTATGCCAAAATAAAATCGGGTGGTGGTGTGCTTACGCTTAGCGCCATTTTGCTAACAGGTGGGGTATGCACAGGTATAAAAGCAACAGTTGTTACAGGTATATTTACAATTATGCCCGTAGTGCGTTGCCAGTAAAAATCCTGCTGTGCAAACGTAATATTGTGCGTGGTATTGGTTCCCTTATCGTTCTGTAGGTCGCCTTTAACCCAGCTAATAAGATTTTTAACCAGTTCGGTTTCATCGCCGTCGTGCTTTACCAGCATGGTAACACCCTGTTCGGTAAAGGTTACCTCCTTTACATCGTAGTACTCGCCATTAATTACTACCTCATCTTCTTCATCGGCAGTAAGGGTTTTGTATTGCTCAAGGCTTAATTCTAACTTCTGTAAACTTGCGGTTTCCCCTACACTAATTTCGCGGCGCATATTAGTGCGTATAGTGCTGCGGTTAACCACAAACGAGGTGTAAAACCCCATTAGGTTAAGCAGTATAACTGCGGTAAAAAGTAGACCTAACACCTGCCTCATAGCTATGCAAAAGTATAAATGACTTCGACATACGCAACCAATACTGCCATAACAAAAAGCCCTGTGCTATGAAACACAGGGCTTTATGCAGTTTACATAAGATGTTAATTACCAGTTAAAGCGTGCAGTAACAAAAAAATTGCGGCCAGGAGCACTAATGCCCGAAGCAAAATTACGGTAGCGCAAATCCATTAAGTTATCGCAACCCAAATCAATACTCATGTACTTAACAGGCTGAAAACCTATGCGCATATTTAAAGTAGCCCACGCGGGCATACCATCAGGGGTAGCTTGCCCAAAGTTATCTTCGCCCTGCATGTTGTAATCTTCTACTTTCTTTTTACCTGCAAACAAGGCAAAAAATTCGCCGCGCACCCATTTGTAATTAGCCCTAAAACCCGCTTTGCCATATACTGGTGCAATATGGTCTAATGGGTATGGGGTAGTATCGGTTAATATGCGGCCATAGGTATAGGTAACACTGGCATATACACTCATCCAATTCGTAACATCGGCCTCGGCTTTAGCGGTAACACCTGCTATGTATGCACGGTTTTTATTTTGTAACGATATAACACGGCTTATTACGCCATCGTATTCAATCGAATCCTGCCCGTTAAACTGTGCCTTATCTGCGGTAATAGCATTAAAAAAATAGGTATAGAAACCTGTTGCCGAAATACGGAATCGCTTGGCAAAAGTCTTTTCAAGTGTTAGGTCAACGTTTACGGTATACTCAGGTTTTAAACTGCTGTTAGGCACTATTACCGTACCCGGAACCGATTCAAATACTTTCGACATATCATCCACATTCGGTGCCCTAAAACCCGTTGATGCCAATGCCGCAATGCGGAAACCTGCACCCGGTTGCACTACTAAACCAATATTACCCGACACGGCATGGTAGGTATTTTTTAAGTCGTTATAAGGTAAGGGAAAGAAACCGTTGCTCTGCGCAGTAAAGGTTGACCGCATATTTACAAAGTTGTAACGCACACCGCTGCTTAATTGCACCTTAGGGTGAAACTGCCAGTTATGTGCCGCATACAGCGCTACATAATTCATTTTATTTTTACCATCGGGGTAACGTGTGCTGGCTGGTGCAGTAGTGTCAACTATTACATCGCGCTGCACAGCAGTCGACTTTAAATCATTAAACTGGCCTTCGGCACCAAAGTATATATCGTGTTGTTTAATCACCTTTTTAAAGTCGGCATGAAAGCCCCCTACATTAATAGTTTCTGTACGTTCAGTACGGAATGTTTTACCAAAGCCCCGGTTGTTGCGGCTCTCTTGCAGGTTTTGGTAGTTAGCGCCAATGCTTATATTATCTAACACGGTTTTACCATCCTTGCCGCCAACATTTTTCCAGTTAAAATCGTAAATAGCCAACAACCTGCGTTGTGGCCCATAATACCATTCGCCATCGCGTAATATAGTTGTACTGTTTAATTCGGCAAGTCGGTCGTAACGCGGTATATTGGTTGAATTAGAGAACTGCACATTAATTACATGGCTTATGTTTTCGGTTTGTTGAAACAGAAATTTCTGCAACACATCATACTGCGAGTAACCCGAGCCCACTTGTAAAGCAGGTACACCATTGGCAATGGCAGAATCCTTATTATTTACACGGCTTTGGTAAAAAGTCCTGTCCCAATAGCCTGCTGTGGCATTGGTTAAATAATTGCCCTGCCTTAAATCGCCGAACTTAGAATAAGTGAACGAAGTTAGCGAGCCGAATTTTCGGCCTGCCAGGTTAACATCCAAGTGGCCGGTAAGTTCATTATTAACAGTGCCATACCTAAACATGCCATTGCCCGATGTATAAAACTTTTTATCGGTGGCTAAAGTTGGGTTCTTAGTGCGCATGTGTACTACACCGCCCAAAGCATCGCTGCCATACATAGTTGACGAGGGTCCGAAAAGCACTTCCACCCTATCCAGCATATTATTATCAACCGATAATACATTTTGCAAATGGCCTGCACGGTATTGTATGTTGTTCATGCGCACACCGTCTACCACCAATAAAACCCTGCTCGCCTCAAAGCCGCGCAACATAGGGCTTCCCCCACCCTGCTGCGATTTTTGCACAAACACCTCGCCGCCTAAGGTTAAAACATCGGCGGTGGTTTGGGCATTCATCCGTTTTAAATCGTTGGCCGTAATAACCTGCACACGTTGCGCTACGTTAGTTTGCTTTTCTTCAAATTTATTAGCGCTAATAATTACTTCATTTACGTTTACCACCTTATCGGTAGTATCGGCTTGTGCGTTGTTGGTTATATATGTAAATACAAAAAGTATAATCAATAAGGGGTTTCTCATTTCAAATTAGTTTGGAATAAATAAATACAGCATTGCTATGCCCAATAGGCAAATGCAATTACTATTCAATAAAATTACAAGAGTGGGCTAAGCCTGTGTATCGGGCGGCGGACAAGCCACAGGCATGCAGGTATTTAGTAATACTGTATTATATAGCTGAGCTATTTTAGTATTAGTTCCACTACTAATGTTCAATAAAGTAGCGGGCAATACAAAATCTTGTTGTACAGGTGCAGGTGTTACTTTGCTGCCTTTTGTTTCGCTTTCATCTTCTTCAATAAACGAAAGGAACCCTTCAATCAAATCAGTTTCCTTGCCATCGTGCTTGGCAAATAATACTATCGAATCTCCTTGTACTTCAGAATGCTTAACGTCATACATCTCTCCATTAACGCGTACTTCATCAGGTACGGCTTGCAAGTGCTTGTATGCCATAATTGAAAGGGTAATTTTTTCAAGCTTATTATCGGGTATTTGGCTAAGTATGCGGCTCATTTGTATACGCAATTGTATATGTTGCAGCAAATAGCCCAAGTAAACCCCAAACAGATTAATTACTACTATACCAATAAATAGAATACTCAATTTCCGTTTCACGAGGCGTCAAATTTAATCAGGTATTTTAAACCTGCGGTAACAACTACAAATCGTACTTGCGTAAAAGCTTTAGCAGGGTTTCCAAATCTTTTGGCAAAGGGGCCGAAACAGTGATAGGCTGATTGGTAGCAGGGTGAAGCAAAGTAAGTTGGTACGCATGCAAGGTTAGCCTGGCTATGGTTGGCCTTTCCTCCTCGCCCGATGGCTTGTAATTGCGCTTAAGCGACGAAAAGAAAAATGCAGGCGCATTGCCATACAATTCATCCACTAACAACGGATGGCCGATTGATGCCAGGTGAACGCGTATTTGGTGCGTACGCCCCGTTTTTATCTCTACATCTAACATCGATGTTTGCCTAAAGGCTTCATCCACTTGCCAAAGGCTTATAGCTTCTTTACCCCGCTTGCTAACCATCATACTTCCTGGCTTGGCAGGGTTTTCAGCAATGGGCGATTCAATAATTCCACTTTTATTAGCCATACGGCCCTTTACTACGGCCTTATATATTTTCTTCACCTCGTGGTTCTGAAACTGCATGGAAATATGCCTGTGCGCATGCTCGTTTTTAGCAAAGCAAATTAAGCCGCTGGTATCGCGGTCAATACGGTGTACAATAAACAGCTTACCATATTCTTTTTCTAATACACCTTGTAGCGATACATACTTACCAAAACGGTCGGGTATTACAGTAACACCAGTTGGCTTATTAGCCATCAATACATCATCATCCTCAAATAAAATCTGAACCTTATCCTTCACTGTAAATCTTTAAGGGTTGCAATCGGCAAAGTAATCGGGGCCGCCCTGTTTGGTTAGGTTTATACTAAGCCGGTTACCTTCAATATGCCCCGAACCGCTTACTTTACCTGTGTAACTACCCGATGCGTTTTGCGGGTATATATCGAAGGTAGTACTGGCTGATACCGTGGCAATAATGGTGTAGCCCTCGTTATTAAAATTAATAATGTAGAAATTATTGATGTTGCCTGCAGGGGCAATATTTAGTGTATGCTTAACGGTAACCCCCAGTGTTGAACGGGTAGTTGCATTCCATTGGCGTAAGTACTTTTGCCTCGATGCTACACTACAATTAAGCCCCTCGTAACCCGCTGCACAAAAGGTATCGCAATACCTGCCTCCGTAGCGGTAAGTGCACTCGCACTCGCCGTCTTTACAGCTACCACCGTTTAAGCAGGTAACATCGGCACAGCCATTACGGCAACCGGCAAAGGCAAGTGTTAAAAGTAATATTGCTCCAACTAAAGCTTGTTTCATATTATCGTCAAATCTATTAAAATTCTATTTTAGGCGGCCCTGATACCCCAAATAATAATGAACAGACATCTGTTTTACGCCTTATTGTTGTTGCTAATAGGCAACACCGCACATAGCCAGCAATACACAGCCACTATTAAAGGGCGGGTAACCGATGCCGATAGTAAGCAACCCATTTACGGCGTAAACGTAATTGTGATAAACACCAATCCGCCTTTGGGCGCCGCCACCGATGAGGATGGTTATTTTAAAATAGAAAACGTAACGGTTGGCCGCCATACCCTTAAGCTAAGTTACATTGGTTATGATGATGCCATCCTGAACGAATTGCAGGTAACATCGGGCAAAGAAATGATGCTGAACGTTACCATGCAGGAAAAAGTAACTAACCTGAACGACGTTGTGGTTATACAACAAAAAGATAAAACCAAAGCCAACAACGATTTTGCGGCTGTTAGCGCCCGCGCCTTTAGCGCCGAGGAAATGAACCGCTACGCAGGTACGCTAAACGACCCCGCCCGCATGGCACAATCGTTTGCAGGGGTAATGACAGCCAATGACGAAAACAATCAAATAGTAGTGCGCGGCAACAGCCCGCGTGGTTTGCTTTGGCGTATGGAAGGAATTGAAATACCCAACCCCAACCACTTTGGTGGCAGCGAGGGCAGCACGGGTGGAGGTGTAAGTATGCTTAGCAGCAACATGCTTACCAATACCGATTTCTTTTCGGGCGCCTTTCCCGGCGAGTATGGTAATGCTTTAAGCGGTGTGTTCGACCTTAACCTGCGCAAAGGTAATAGCGATAAACATGAGTTTGCATTGCAGGCAGGCGTATTAGGTTTAGAAGCTGCGCTTGAAGGCCCCTTTAGCCATAAATACCGCGGCTCGTACTTAGTTAACTACCGCTACTCAACATTAGATATTCTATCATTAATGGGCTTGCAAATTGGTGGTAACGTATTACCCAAATATCAAGACTTGTCCTTCAACTTCTTCTTTCCTACTAATAGTATAGGCAACTTTACTTTGTTCGGTTTGGGTGGCTTAAGCAGCTTAGGCGAGCAAGCCAAGCACGATACCACTAAGTGGGAAACCCTGAGCGACAAAAGCGAATACAATCAGGCACAAAAATTAGGTATACTGGGCGTTACACACTTGTATTTGTTTAAGGATAACAAAACATCGCTCAAAACAGTGTTATCATACAGTTATACCAATAACAGCAGCACCGATGATACACTCGATTACGATTTCAACAAGTTTAATCTCGACGATGAAAAGTTCATCTACAAAACTTTCAGGGGCAATGTAACACTCAACTCTAAGTTAGATAGCCGCAATACCATCCGCATTGGGTTAATATACAGCAACATCAACTACAAGCTATACAGCAGTGCATTTTCATTCCTTAACAACCATACCGAAACACTGGTAAATAACACCGGGCAAACCAGCATTTATCAAGGCTTTGCACAATGGAAACACAGGTTTAGCGAGGTATTTCAGGTAAACACAGGTATGCACTTTACCTACTCTATTATCAACCACAAGTTTTACGCCGAACCACGTGCAGGCGCCGAGTGGAAAGTGAAAGAAGGCCACATGCTTAGCTTAGGCGTAGGCTTGCATAGCCGCATCGATGCTATATCAACTTATGTTTCGTATCACCAAAACAACCCCTTAAATACACAACCAAACCGCGCGCTCGATTTTTCGAGGGCATTGCATGTAGTGGCAGGCTACAACTTTAATTTCAAGAAAGATTTTCACTTAAAGCTGGAAGCCTACGTACAGTATTTGTTCGCTGTACCCATTGGTGCCGACTCGGCAAACCGCACTTTCAGCATATTAAATTACGACGATGGGTTTGTAAACATACCTATGAAAAGTACAGGCACAGGTTACAACTACGGCTTAGAGGTAACGTTCGAGAAGTTCTTTTCGAAACACTACTTTTTTGTGTACACGGCTTCGGTGTTTAATAGCAAATACCGCGCAGCCGATAACGTTTGGCGCAACACAGCTTACAATGTAAACTATGTAATGAATGCCCTTGGCGGTAAGGAGTTTGTTGTAGGCAAAAAGAAGAACAATACCATAGGCGTAAACATAAAGGTAATTTGGCGGGGCGGGCAAAGGGTAACCCCGGTAGACTTACCCGCAAGCATAGCTGCTAACGAAACCGTTTATAAAAACGATGAGGCATATAGCAAAAAACTACCCGACTATTTCCGTATCGATTTTGGTGCCAACTTTAAGCGCAACAAAAAGAAATACTCGTGGACCTTATCGTTCGATGCACAAAACATTATTAACCGCGAAAACGTAGCCCGCGAAGTTTACGACGCCGAAAAGCAACAAATAATAACCGCCCGCAACTTAGGCATAGTACCTGTATTGAGCTACAAGGTTGAGTTCGGTATAAAATAAAAAAGGGCTTGCCGAAAGGCAAGCCCTGAATAATATTATTAAATCAATGGCTATTGACGCACCAACTTGGTAAGCGCAGTTTTCGATTTAATTGTAAGTTTTACTCGATAAACAGACTTAGGTAATTCATAAACATCTAAGTATACCTTATTTAAACCAATTATAACATTGTCAATTGATTTATGAATAAGTGGTTGTCCCATTAAATCATATACATCTAGCGATACATTATTTGTGGCAACATCCGAATAAAACTCAACAGTTACATCGCCCGAAGTTGGATTAGGATAACAAGCGAGCCTAGGTGACCCACCCCCTGTTGAGGTAAGTTCTACATCCCAACAGAACGATTGTGTACAGTTAAAAGTTTTGCCGTTAAATAGCATAGCGTAGCTAATAGTAGCACATATGTGGTGAGAACCTGTGTAAAAAGCATCATATCTATAGTTGCTAGTCGATGTAGTTGCTACATCCATTCCATTTACATTCCAAGTAACTGAGTTAATAGTAATGCCTGAATTTAATGGCATAATATTCAACATTGTCCCATCATCATGCACATCCAATACATCTAAATTAAATGAATTAAACTGGCATGGCTCAGCATTTACGTCAAAACAAATGGTATCTACGCAGCAACAGTTAGGTCCGGGATGATTACTTAATTGCCAAACAACATATGCGCAAACATGGTAGGTTCCTGCATTGGCATAATGATGTACTATTGTTGTTGCACCACTATCTGTAATGGATTCTTGTCCATCCCCAAAATTCCAAATAATATTAGTTGGCAGCGGCACTGAGGGGTTTGAATTAGAATAGGTATAGGTTACGTCTGTTGGATTTAAAGGGCTCAGAAATGAAATTATTGCGTCCGTAGCCTTCCATATAAAACAGTTATCAAAGGATATACATACAGTATCATAACAGCAAATGCTATATTCCCCTTCGCCTGGAAATATGTACACCGAAACCATACAAATGCTTGTTTCTCCCCCAGTTTGGAAAGTATAATCAAAATTTCCATCGGCTGGTGTTTGCCCTGCTACATGGCCATTTACTATCCATGTTAAATACTGAGGTTTTATATTTGAATTATAACCGGCATGGTATGAAATGGCTGTTCCATTTGAGTCCGGAATATATACAATCGAATCGTTACCATGTATAAAACTATCACATAATGCATGAATACATAATAGTGAAGTAATATCTTTACAAATAGTATCTGTGCAATATTCATTTGTTGAATCAGGATTATCGCTGTAGGCCACAAAACATACAGTATAATTAGCTGCAGGTAAATTAAACATAATGTGCTCTATAGAATCTCTTCCGGGAATATAAAAAATGTCACTTGAATCTGTAAGAACTTTCCCCGTATCATCTTTAAGTATAAACTGCCCCCATAAACTACCGGCTATATGGAGATATACACTATCGCCATAACAAATTGAATCAGGAGCTACAAGAGTTGCTTCTATGCTGCAACAATTTTTCCTGTAAATATCCACATCGCCGGGGTTTGTTTTATGGGCCCCACTGCTACTGCCGCCAAAAATATCTTGGTATAAACTTTTGTAAACGTGATCTGGATCAGCTGTATGAGCTGGATCACGTTGGTTACCAGTAATTGGTATACCGGCAATCCCATATACATAATCAGACCCAGAAGGTGCACCGGGGTATTTTAAAGCATCACCCGATACCCAAACATTATCATCACAAATTAGGGAATCTGGTGTATGCGTAGTATCGTCATCAAATCCATACCCAAAATCACAACCACCTGCACTATTGGCATGATAAATATCATCGTCATTTCCACCTCCATGGCCTAATGTTGTATAGTTACCCACAAAAAAATTACTTGCCGACGCCACCCATGATGTGCCACTTAAGTCATATTTCAGCAAACGTGATCGGTGTGCAAATTTTAAGAAAAAGTCACCGGAACCACCAGTAAAATATGGATCGTACATAGTCCTTTCGGATAACATCATTTGGTTGCCATCATTTGAAAATTCAATATCTGACACCGGGCTGGACCATGCATAAACACCAGGGTTATCTCTATATGGTGGACCCAAATGCGGCACAGTAACAACTAATGTAGGCGAACTCTGCGAGTAATCAAATAAGGTAAGCGGAACAGGTGTAGCCATAAAATCACCGGTTACGGTATTAACGCCAACACTACGTATTTCATTAAATGCTGTAGTACTTGAGTGACCTTTATCTACTTTCCATACAGCAAAATAAAGCTCACCATTATTGTATCCTATCCCCCATAATCGTTCACCCAAAGGCTCAAATCTTGGTGTTGTTGTCATGTTAGTTGCGTGAGCCGTGAAAGGATCGAGTCTACTTAATACCTTACCATTGCTTGCGTTAATACGGTATATCCTCCCATCTTCCATATCAGTTGCAAACAACTGATTATGTACGGCGTCGTAACATATATTACCAATACCTGTACCCAAATTGTATATTTTGTTACTCGTATTTACGGTAATAGCTTCACTTTGCGTACTTACGCAAAGCACTGTCGCTGTTCCGGTAACCGGGTTCAAATCCCAAATTAGTGGCGTGCCTTCAGCATAAGTGTTTGGGTAATTTTCCGTCCAAGCTGGTATGTTTGTTGTGGGCTGATATATCTGTGTGTTCGATACATAAATATGTGGCGCGTACAAATTGGTACTAATAGCAATACCAAATACTTGTCCCAAATTAGCCAATGTCCAATTGGCACCCATAGGGCTTAAATCAGGCTGATTCCAATTATTCCCAAGGGGGGCTGCACTCGTATTATGTACATCAAATATTTTAACAACCTTATCGGTAGAGTTAGCCCCTGAGTTGGTTGTTACAGCATATCCCTTGTGTAGCTGAGCCTCACAATGGCAAAAGGACATTAGGAACGCCAAGTAGATAATCATTTTCTTCATAAATATTATTTTAGGTAAATATTAATACGAAAAATACTTATCTAAAAAATGTTCTTCACATCACAATTCGCAAACGGTAGGTTATTTAGTGTAAACGGGGCTTTTAGAAGGGAAAGTGAGTAATTGAAAAATTTCGTTATACCTCTAATAATTTATTTGTCCTCACCCTCCCTTCTTTCACCTTCATACCGGTAAATGGGTCGTTGGCAATTAGGTAAGGGCCATCAAGGTCGGCATAATCGGCAAGGGGTGTAAGGTGGGCGGCAGCGGTACAGCCTACCGAACTTTCGCTCATGCAGCCAATCAATACTTTCATATCTAACTCGCGTGCTTTCTTTATCATTTGCAGGGCCTCGGTAATGCCTCCGCATTTCATCAGTTTAATATTAATACCGTCAAAGGCTTCGCGTAGTGGTTCAATATCGGTTAAGCGCTGGCAAGCCTCATCGGCGTATAATGGTAACAGGGTATGCTGTTTTACAGCTTTCATGTCGGCCAGCCATGTTTTGGGCAGGGGCTGTTCAACCAACAAACAGTCGGCGTTTTTTAAAGTAGTATTTATAAATCCGGTAACACCGTTTACATCCTTCCACCCTTGGTTCATATCCACTGCAAATGGCAGGGTTGTACAACTCCTAAAATCAAAAATTTTTTGCGCATCATTATCGCCATTCAACTTCAACTTAAAAAGCTGAAAACCCTCTGCTGTTGCCTCTGTTACTTTTTGTTGTGTATCGGCCAAGGTGCCCACGCCAATGGTATAAGTACACAGCGGGTACTGCGTAGCTTCAACACCTGCCAGCTCCCCTATTGTTACACCTGCTATTTGCGCGCGCATGTGCCATAGCGCCATATCCAATGCTGCTTTAGCACTTAGGTTATCGTTTACAGCACTTAATGCCTCCACCCAATCATCAATAGGGCTATTCAGCAACGGCTTAGTAAAGGCATTTAAAAACGTTATAACCGACTGCTGTGTTTCAGGCAGGTATGGCGGCAACGTTGCCTCGCCCCAAGCGGTAAAGCCCTCGTGTTGTAGTTTTATATATACTACATCGGTATGTGTACGCAGGCCATGCGCTATACTAAAGGGGTACTTAAATTGTAATTGATACGGTATTAACGAAACAGTCAATGGAACGCTGATTAGTAATGATTTTTATGATTTGAAAATGATAATACAAAAGTATTTTGACATCCAACCATAAACAATAACCCAAAAAAAAACTCTGCGTACTTTGCCAAACCTCTGTATTTACTCTGCGTGAAATTGTATTTACATTGTATTCAGTACCCTCTCCTAAATTTAAGAGAGGGGAACCACCAAGCAACACGCAGATGTGGGGTGTGGTTATTAAATAAAAAAGCCGCGAGGTTTCACTCGCGGCTTCCAATTATCTTAATTTTCTAATTTCCTTATTTCTCTCTAATTCCCCAAACTACGCAAGCGCATTTTTAACTTCAGCAGCAGCTTCTTTTAACTGTATAGCGCCGCGTACTTTCAATCCGCTTTCGTCAATTATCTTCTTGCCTTCTTCAGCATTAGTACCTTGTAAACGTACAATTATCGGCACCGGTATATCACCGATTGATTTGTAAGCATCCACAATACCTTGTGCAACGCGGTCGCAACGTACTATACCACCAAATATGTTTACCAATATGGCTTTCACATGCGGGTCTTTCAATATAATACGGAAAGCCTTTTCAACGCGCTCGGCGTTAGCAGTACCACCCACGTCCAAAAAGTTAGCAGGCTCGCCACCGCTTAGCTTAATAATATCCATAGTAGCCATAGCCAAACCTGCACCGTTAACCATACAACCAACGTTACCGTCAAGCTTTACATAGTTCAATTCGGCATTGCTTGCTTCTACTTCGGTAGGGTCTTCTTCGTTTAAGTCGCGCATTTCGGCAACATCTTTGTGGCGGTAAAGGGCATTATCGTCAATACTTATTTTGCCGTCAACAGCTATAATTTTGTTATCGCTGGTTTTTAAGCAAGGGTTAATTTCAACCATGCTGGCATCAATACCTATGTAAGTGTTGTAAACTGCACGTACAAACTTGCCCATTTCCTTCAATGCATTACCGCTAAGGCCTAAGTTAAAGCCTATTTTACGGCATTGAAAATCCTGTAAACCTACAGCAGGGTCAACCCATTCTTTCAATACTTTATCGGGTGTGTGCTCCGCTACTTCTTCAATATCCATACCACCTTCGGTGCTGTATATTATCACATTTTTGCCGGTGCCACGGTCAAGCAATACCGAAAAATATAACTCCTTCGTTTCGCTTTCGCCCGGGTAGTACACATCCTGTGCTACCAATATTTTATTTACCAAACGTCCGGCAGGGCCTGTTTGCTTGGTAACCAACACACCACCCAATAGGTTGGTGGCTATTTCTTTAACCCTATCGTGGTTTTTAGCCAAGGCAACACCGCTTTGGTCGGTGCCCACTACTTTACCTTTACCACGGCCGCCTGCATGTATCTGGCTTTTTACCACCACCCAGTCGCTATTATAAAGTTCCTTTAGTTTTTGGGCTGCGCTAACCGCCTGTTCAGGGGTTTCGGCCACAATACCTTCCTGTATCGAGGCGCCATATTTTTTCATTAACTCTTTTGCTTGATATTCGTGCAGATTCATACGGTATGTAATTAGTTTAAGCGGAAACGAAAATAGTATTTGAAGCTGAATAAGCAAACCAATATACAAATCCCTATCAACTCACACTTGCACATGTGGGCTTACGGTTACAGTAGTACCGAATTATTTTATCTTCGCCAAACCAAGTAATATGGTCAATCGGCCATTTCAATGGTCGCTATTATGATACTTGAAGCCAAAAACATACGTAAAAAGTACGGAAGCCTGGAAGTGTTAAAAGATGTTTCGCTACAGGTTAACAAAGGCGAAATTGTATCGCTGGTAGGTCCATCGGGTGCTGGCAAAAGCACCCTACTGCATATAATTGGCACTTTGGATAGGCCCGATGCAGGCGAAGTGCATATCGAAAACAAGGAAGTA
>Ga0164241_10003176_pt1 | contig 16920 bp, 12 predicted proteins | sample OricomyardsoilBY_FD_108780 | JGI IMG/M metagenome (GOLD analysis project Ga0164241, IMG submission 108780) | Backyard soil microbial communities from Emeryville, California, USA - Original compost - Back yard soil (BY) | ecosystem: Environmental > Terrestrial > Soil > Unclassified | place: USA...
AATCTTGTCAGTGCGTACACGACATTCGCGAATCTCGGTACACCTGTCACGCCACGGTTCATCTACCGCATACAGGATCAGGCTGGCAAGGTTGTGTACACGCAGCCTGTGCACGCACTCACACCAGCACTTGACCCGCGCGTAGCATTCGTGACTCGCGACATGATGCGTGATGTGGTCGATCGCGGCACCGCGACATCCGTGCGAAGATATGTTCCGGCAAGCATCCCGGTTGCAGGCAAGACCGGAACGACGAACAGCAACACCGATGCGTGGTTCATCGGGATAACGCCAGGCCTCGTTGCCGGTGTGTGGATGGGTTTCGACCGACCCACGCCAATGGGCGCGAGCGCGGCCGGCGGCTCATACTCTGCACCCGTGTGGGGACGCATGGTTCAGCAATATCTGAATGCCCGTGGCGCGCGCGATGTGTCATGGGCGCCACCGATCGGAGTGATCAGCGCAGAATTCGATCGTTCCACCGGACAGATGGCTACCGCGCTGACGCCTGCCGACAAGCGATACACGGAATATTTCGTGGAAGGCACCGAGCCGGACTCGCTGAAGCTCGACCCCCGGGTGGCCTTCAGCGCTGGCGCGCTGGTCTTCTAGCGGACGTAGCCGATTATGCGCACGCTGTACGTGCTGTCGCGCGTGCTTCCATTCATCCTCTCGTTCCGACGCGACGTGCGGCGCTGGATCGTGATTGGTCGCCCAGCCACACGATCCGCTGCGTTCCACGCTCGTCGTGCTGAACGACTCGTCGCAACCATCGCGAAGCTCGGTCCGAGTTTCGTGAAGATCGCGCAGGTGTTCGCCGGCCGCGCCGATCTGCTCCCGGAACCGTACGTCACCGCGATCAGTTCACTCACCGATCGTGTTCCTCCGGTCTCTGTCGAGCAGATCGAACGCGTCATCCAGGAAGAATACGGCAAGCCCGTAGACGAGCTGTTCACTGACTGGTCTCGAGTTCCGCTTGCGTCTGCCTCCCTCGGGCAGGTACATCGAGCCAGATATCTCGGCGTCGACGTGGTCGTAAAGGTATTGCGACCGAACATCGAACATACTGTCGCGGCCGATGTGAAGGCTTCGGCGTTGATTCTGGGATGGGCAGAACGATTCTTCCCGAATCCACACGTGCTCGGACTGCGAGCCATCCTCGGCGAGTTCGCGCGCCGGATCGGTGACGAGATGGATTTCCGCAAGGAGGGTGAATACGCAGAACGTATTCGTGCCAACTTCGCGTTCAATCCCAAGGTAGCGGTCCCGATCGTATTCGCGGAGATGACGCGCCGCCGAGCACTCGTGCTGGAATACATGGCCGGAACTCGGATAGACGCGCTCGCTCCGTTGATCGCCAATGGAACGGTGGACACTGGCTACCTCGTGCGAACGGTGATGGAGTTGTACGTGCAGATGATGCTCGTGGACGGATTCTTTCACGCGGATCCGCATCCGGGCAATCTGCTCTGGGGTGACGATGGACGCGTCGTACTGCTCGATTTCGGATTGGTCGTGGACGTACCCCGTGCAACACGACTCGCGCTGGTGCGCACCGTTTTCGCCGCGATCAAGAAGGACAGCAACGCGGTGGTCGATGGCTTCTACGCGCTCGGCGTGGTCCAGCCGGGTGTGGAACGTCACGTGATGGTGCGGCTGGTCGAGACGTTGCTCAGCGTCGCATTCGAGCGGACAACCACGCAGGAGCGGATCGAATTCGTCGAGCACGAGTTGCTGGCTGATCAGGTGCTGGAAACCATGTATGATTTCCCGGTCATACTTCCGCCGGACATGGTGTATTTCGCGCGGACGGCGGCGCTGATAGAGGGGCTTGGTGTCCGCTATGATGCGCGCTTCAACGCGCTGCTGGTCGTCGCGCCGATCGCGATGACGATGCGACGGCAAATCCTGACATCACTCGGCGAATTCGATCAGTCCGAGTCGCATGACGCGATTCAGACCGTTGCCGGTTTCCTTCGGGCGGCCGGCGGTATAGTATCGCGGGCTGCGCGGGAGCTGAGCATGGTCGCGATCGAGGCGATGAGTACGATCCAGCCGAGCCAGGAGATCCGTTCCGGCCAGTCCAGGTCCACCAGCACGCGCCAGATCAGCAACGGCGCCGTGAAGGCGGTCGCGACCAGGGACGAACCGGCATCCGGAGTGTCGCGTACGTAAACCTCGACCGCATGACGGCGCTTGATCCTGATGTCGCGCTGAATCGCGGAATCCAGTTGAGCGGGATTCATGTCGCGCCATCCCGGCAGTTGCATGACGCTCCAGCCGACTGCCGTGCTGCCCCAGCCGTGATTGTCAGAGCCGGCAACGACAGCGAGGTTCAGCGAGTCGGCGAACGCGAGTATGCTAGCGCGTGTTCGTTGAATTATGCCGATGCCTTTCGGCGCGCCGTCACTGAGCTCGATGGCATACAGTCGGGCGAAGCCGTGCAACTCGTTGTCGGGAATCTTGGTGATGTTACCCGGAATGGTGAGGATCAACATCGGGACTCCCCCGGATACGGTAACAGCGGTATCGCGTGCCGGGTCGTGCCAGTCGCCCTTCGGGTCGAATGCGAATGTCGAGTCTATGCCAAAGGCGACGACGTGTTCGTACTGATCGCGTGCTTCCAGCGCTGGCAGCAGCACTGTTGCATCTCCAGCCCGAGCTGGATTCGCAGCCATGCCCGCGCTCGCACCGGCTAGGCTCTTGTGATCACTGATGTATGCAACGTCGAATCCGGCGGCATTGTGCCAGGCACGGTTGCGTTCCGGAGTGAACCAGCTCGAGCCATCCCACGACGAATTGGTGTGACTGTGAAAATCGATTACGACCTTGCCGGGATCGCGCATCATGATACCAGCCATCGGGCGGGGTACGACAGCACCGCCGCCGTACACGATCAGAATGCCGGCGAGTGTCGCGACGAATGCGCCAGCCTCTCTCAGCAAGGACGTCCCGCGATTGCGTGCCCGGACTACACGCCACACGATGACAAGGAGAAACACAGTCGCAAGTATCGCAAAGTGCTGGTGCAACGACAGCAACGTCAGCGCGTCGAGGAGCGTACAGATCGGTGCCAGCATCGTGTACGCCGCCGAGTGTACGAGCAACGCGTCGGCTACCGGGACACCGGATTCTGCATTCAGAATTGGCGTCGCACCCACGAACGCTGTCCCCAGAACGAGGAGGCCGGTGACAGCCAGGGCGGCTAAGCCTTTGGAAAATCTCACAAGCCATAATCTATTTTGGCGGCGGCGGCGCGGCGATTGCGTTGGATGCTGTAGTTTTGTAGCGCACACCCACTGAAATCGAGGAAATCCATGATAAACCGGTTCGCTTCGCTCGCTCTTGGCGCCCTGCTAGTACCAGCTGCCGTCTTCGCGCAGAGCGCGACGTCTCTGGCGCCAGCTTCGCCTGTCTCAGCTGTTTCCACCGCTCCGACCGTTGCCTCGACTGCCGCCCCATCGATGATCCGGTCCGATGTCGCCGGCATTCAGACGAAGGCCGATGCCAACGCGCCGCTGGTGGTCAACAGCGCTGCCGCCGCGGGCCTGCACCAGGGTGAGGGTGTCGCCCTCATGGCAGTCGGCGGCGCGGCTCTCGTTGCTGGCCTCCTCATCGGTGACAGTGCGGGAACCGCCGTGGCACTCGGCGGCGTCGCGGTCGGGCTCGTCGGTCTCTACGAATACGTTCGATAAGTAGGCTGACGAATCGCCAGTCTCCATCGAACGACTGTTCGGGAGACATACGGCTCGTGGGCAATAAAAAGGGGACGCAAATTTTGCGTCCCCTTTTTTCTGGAGTTTTTAGCGCCGACTCAGGAAGCTGCAGCCAACTTCGGCTCTTCCTTCTCCGGCTCCAGCGCATACTTCAGTACTTCGGTCAGTGTTTCGACCGGGTGGAAGGTCAGTTGCGACCGCACCTCTTCCGGAATGTCGTCGATATCAGGCTCATTCGCCTTCGGCAGGATGATGTGCTTGATGCCGGCTCTGTGCGCGCCGAGCACCTTTTCCTTCAGCCCGCCGATCGGCAGCGCGCGGCCGCGAAGCGTGATCTCACCGGTCATCGCGACGTCGCGACGAACGGGTCGGTCGCTCATCTCCGAAACGAGAGCCGTAGCTATCGCGAGTCCGGCACTCGGGCCGTCCTTCGGAATGGCTCCAGCCGGCACGTGAATGTGCGCTTCGATGGATCCTAGTCTGTCCTTCGGAATTCCGAGTCGCGCAGCGTTGTTGGTCGCGTACGTGAATGCCGCACGCGCCGATTCCTTCATCACGTCTCCAAGTTGACCGGTGAGGATCAACGACACAGCACCACCCGGTCCCGTCACGTCGACAGAATCATTTGAACGATTTCCGAAGAAGCGACGGATCGAAGCCTCGACGAACATGATGTCACCGCCCATAGGTGTGTAGTACATGCCTGTGGCGACGCCGACTTCATTCTGCGCCTGGATGTGCTCGGGATGCACCTTGGGTCTGCCGAGCAGCGCGCGCACTTCGGCTTCATCCACCTTCTTAGGCGCCTCGTCCCCGCTTGCGATCTTGCGTGCAAGCTTGCGTGCGACTGCTCCCATCTGGCGCTCGAGCTGACGAACACCTGCCTCGCGCGTGTAGTTGGAAACGACCGACATCACGGCGTCATCCGTAAACTCGATGCCCTTATCGTTTAAGCCGCTCTCTTCGAGCTGTTTGGGAAGCAGATACTTCTTGGCGATCTCCGCCTTCTCTCGCTCGGTATACCCAGCGAAGTCCACGACCTCCATACGATCGAGCAACGGCCCCGGAATATTCTGGATGAAATTCGCGGTCGCGACGAACAGCACCTCGCTCAGGTCGAACGGGATGTTGAGATAGTGATCGGTGAAAGAGTCGTTCTGGGCCGGATCCAGCACTTCGAGCAATGCCGATGATGGATCGCCCTGGTACGAGACGCCCAATTTGTCGACTTCGTCGAGCAGGAATACAGGATTCTTGGTGCCGGCCTGTTTCATTCCCTGTATGATTCGTCCCGGCATCGCACCGACGTAGGTGCGACGGTGACCGCGAATGTCAGCTTCGTCACGCGCGCCGCCCAATGCTATGCGCACGTATTTCCGACCCAGCGACGACGCGATCGACTTCGCAATCGACGTCTTGCCCGTTCCTGGAGGTCCTACAAAGAGCAGGATTGGCCCTTTCGCCATCGCGCGCGACTTGACCTCCTTCTCGTCGGTGATTTCGGTATTCTCGTTGTCTTCGTTCAACAGCGTAGTAGTCGCCTCATCCTTCTCGACGCGAAGTTTCTCCGCGGCCACGCCACCAGTTTCCTTGACTTCGTCGGCAAGTTGCTTGGCGCGAAGCTGGCGCACCGCCAGGAACTCGAGCACGCGATCCTTGACGTCCTGCAGGCCGTAGTGGTCCTCGTCGAGCACCTCGGAGGCATGTTTGAGATCGAGGTTGTCATTCGAACGATCGTTCCAAGGCAATTCTGCAATCCATTCCAGGTACGTGCGAATTACCTGAGCCTCCATGGACTCTCGGCCGGATCGCTCGAGGCGTCCGAGCTCGCGCTCGACCTCGGCTCGGCCTTCTTTCGGAAGATTGAGCTTGGTGAGCTTTTCCCGAAGCTCGGTGACTTCCTGGGACGAATCCTCGTCGCCGAGCTCCTTCTGGATCGCCTTCATTTGTTCGCGCAGATACATCTCGCGCTGGCGTTCTCCCAGCTCTTCCTGAACCTGCGACTTGATGTCTTCCTGGGCTTCGAGCATCTCGATCTGGCGCTGAACCTGAACGAGGACGCGACGGAGCCGCTCTTCGACGCTGAGCGTCTCGAGTAGTCCCTGCTTCTCTGCAACGGGCAGATCGATGTAGCCGGCGACGAGATCGGCAAAGCGGCCCGGCTCGGTGACGGACTCGAGGACCTGATGGACGACCTCCTCGGGGAGACCGCGTTTCTCGCCGAGCTCGCCGGCGCGCTCGCGGGTTTCCTTCTCGAGCGCTTCGAAGGCGGCGTCATTTTCCTCGACAGGGTTCATTTCCTCCGCCGGGACTACGACTGCGCTGAGGAAGCCGTCGGTGGTGGTGTACTGCAGGGCAGTGGCACGCTGCTCGCCTTGAAGGAGAAGCTGGACGCCGCCCAGACCGCGCTGGATCTGACCGATGCGGGCTATGACGCCCATGGAATACAGAATATCTGCCGTTGGCTCATCGCTATTGTCGCGTTGAGCAACTGCAAAGACGAGCCGATCCGCCTTGAGCGCAGACTCGATAGCCCTTAAAGTTCCGGGGCGGCCCGCCGAGATGGGCGAGGTGAGACCGGGGAACATGACCGTCCCCCTGAGCGGAAGAACGGGAATTGTCTGACGTTGTGCCATGATGGTATTGTCGGAATCTTGGTGGAGCGCCACTATTACCAACGTCGGTGAATCCGGCGAATCGCAAAGTCGCGCAAACCGTGGGCCGCGCCGCGTGTCTAAAACGCAACCGCTCCAATCACGCTAAATTGCATATTCCGCGCTCCAAGTTCCACGCCAGCACGGCAGGATTCTTTATGGTAGCATGCCGGTCTGACGGATGACCGAGCCCGAGGGTCTGCCAAACCGGCCTGATGATGCGCTACGCGCACAATTAGGCCGCGTTCTGGAGGCTAACTACGAGTTGGATCAGGAAATAGGCCGCGGTGGGATGGGCATTGTTTATCGTGCTCGCGACCGTCGCCTCAAGAGACTCGTAGCAGTCAAGTTACTTCCACCTGACCTGGCATATCGCCCGGATATTCGGTCGCGCTTTCTGCGCGAGGCAGAAACATCTGCGCAGCTGAGTCATCCGTCCATCGTCCCCATCTATACGGTCGAGGAAGCCGATAATCTTGTCTTCTTCATCATGGGTTATGTGAACGGCGACACGATCGCACAGCGTCTCCGTCAGAATGGACCGATGAGCGCCGATCAGGTGCGCCGGATCATGTGCGAGGTTGCGGATGCGCTGGCCTATGCGAACGCGCGTAACGTCGTGCATCGCGACATCAAGCCGGACAACGTCCTTCTCGATACTGATACAGGACGCGCGATGGTTACAGATTTCGGCATCGCGCGCGCGGTGAGCGAGGGGAACGACACACGTCTGACGACGACCGGTCTCGCCATCGGAACTCCGGCGTACATGTCGCCCGAGCAGTGCGCGGGTGATCGCAGTGTCGATGGCAGAAGCGACATCTATTCGCTCGGAATCGTCGGCTATCAGATGTTGTCGGGCGATTTGCCGTTCGTCGCTTCGAACACTCCTGGGATGTTCGTGAAGCATCTGACCGAGACCCCGCGCCCGATCAGTGAGCGTGTCGCGGGCGTGCCCGAGGATCTGGCGGCGATAATCATGCGCTGCATGGCGAAGGAGCCGAGTGAGAGATTCCCGACGGCGTCTGCACTGGTCGATGCGTTGAACGGCCGTCCGCAGTCGACGATAGGTATTCCAACCGGATCGCCATATCAGCCGCGACAGCCTGAGGGCTCACAGCGACCAACGATGGCGCGTAATCCGACGCCGGTGCGACCGATGTACAATCCGTCGCGCGGAGTCGAGATGGCGCGATGGGAAGCGCCTGCGGTGCGCTCCTATCGCAAGAAGGTTGTCACGTGGCTGTTCCTGAGCGTTGCGTTCATACCGCTCGGAATATTTGGAGATCACTCGTTCTTCTTCATCGACGCGATCTGGGGCGCCACCATCGCTGTGGGATACTCCAAATTGTGGAATCGCGGATACGACTGGCGCGACGTATTCCGTCAACCGCGCGACGCTCTGTTCGCGGATGTGGTAAACGAGCGCATAGATGACGCGCGCGCGCTGTTCGATCCCCAGAAACGGGAAGTCGCGCGCGAGCGCCTGCGCGCGCGCATGCGAGATGGCAGTGGTCTGACGAGTTTTTCTCCGATGCCGGGCAGCATGCAGGGCGGGGGGATGCCCGGGCTGACTGGATTCGATCATCCGATTTCTCCGGAAGTTGCAGCACGATTTCCTGCGGTGCAGGAAGCCGGCGCGGCGCGTGCGGACATTCAGCGAATGATGAACACGCTGTCCGATGAAGAGCGTCGGTTGGTTCCCGACGTTGCGTCGTCCGCGGATTCGCTGTACGTCCGGATCGAACAGCTCGCCACCGCGATCGACAACATGGATCGCGCGAACGTGCCCGGAATGGGCGAGGCGATCGAGCGCGAGATCAATGAGATCGAGGCTGAGGCAAATCCGCTCCAGGAAGAAGCGAGCGAGGGACGAGTGCGTCGCCTGGTGCAGCTTCGCCGTCAACGTGTTTCGCTGCGCGAGATGCGCACGCGTCGCGCTGCCGCCGATGAAAAATTGAATCGTGCGATCTCTGCGATGCGTCAGCTTCGCATGGATGTCGGCCGCCTTTCGACCGGCACCCGCTCCTACGATAGCGTCACCCAGGTTGCCGAGCAGGCTGTCGCCATCGGCAAGGAAGTCGACGCCGTGCTGTACGCGCAGGACGAAATGGCGAGAGTTCTACGGCGTGATAACTGAACGGCGCATTTGCGCCGTTGACTCGCTGGCCGCGCACATAAAACGAAAATTGGGAACGTCGCTCATTCGACGAGCGGCTGCCGCGTGTGGTGTGAGCGCCGTTGTGCTGATTGCTGCATGCGGCGAGCGCGGTAAATCTTCTTCTGCCCCGTCCGCTACCGACGCGGAGTCCTCGCATCGCGTTGCACCGACCGTTGTCGAAGCTTCGGTCGACTCAGCGTTACCGTCGATGTCATATGTCCCGCGGCCGGATACGTTGCGCGGCCTCTACGTGAATCGATGGGCTGCGATCGGCAACAAGATATGGAAGCTGATCGCCGTGGCCGAACGCACCGAGATCAACGCTCTGGTCATAGACGTGAAGGACGATCGCGGTCTCGTTCTGTACAAGTCACGCGTTCCGCTCGCAGAAGCGATCGGAGCGGATACGAATCGACCAATGTCGATACGTCGACTCACGGCGCTGCTCGATTCCATGCGTGTGCTGCACATCTATCCAATCGCGCGCATCGTCGTCGCGAAGGATCCGTTGCTCGCGAGCAAAAAGCTGGAATGGGCGATCAAGCTCAAGAAGGACGGCAAGCCATGGCTGGACCGGAGCGGACATCCGTGGCTCGATCCAACGCAACCTGCAGTCTGGCAGTACGCAATCGATCTTGCGCGCGAGGCGCACGCCGTTGGCTTCAGCGCGGTGCAGTTCGATTACGTGCGTTTCCCCGACGACTCGCGGATGATTAGCGACGCAACTTTCCCGCTCGAACACGGTCGCACCCGCGCGCAGGTCATTCGAGATCAACTCGGCGTCGTTCGTGACTCGCTCAAACCCACCGGCATGCCGATGACAATCGACGTGTTCGGATTGACTGCGACCGATACGACCGACATGGGAATCGGTCAGCGATGGGAGATGTTCGTCGATCGCGCGGATGAAGTGCTGCCGATGGTTTACCCATCGCACTTCGCGGCCGGGACGTACGGACTCGCCAATCCCAACGCTCGTCCCTACGCGACAATCGATCGCGCGCTCAAGGATGTGAAGAAGCGCAGTGAGGGAATCACGGGTGCTGCGAAAGTCGTTCCCTGGTATCAGGACTTCACCCTCGGACCGCCAGCGTATGGGGCGGAACAGGTCCGGGCGCAGATAAAGGCTGGCTATGACAACGGCTTCTACAGCTGGATTCTCTGGAACCCCGGGAGCAGTTACACTCTGGACGCTCTGAAATCCAGATGACATCTTAGATGAAATCTTAATAGTTGTGTAAGTCGTTGTTGTGCAACGAGATAGCCCGATACCCCCTAGTATTTGCTGAAAAACGCGCTATAATTGCCGCGCGGGATGTCTCTGGATATTTGAGGCCCATAAACCGGCACCAGCCCGCCGCCAACTCAACGGCGTGGCTTCCTTCGGGCTTTTCTGGCAGAAATGACCGGGTGAGCCACAGCCGCAAACCTAAAATCGTGAGCGCGTATGGCCGAGCCGACGTCCACCGTCCAGGAAGCCGAAGCTATTCAGCCAGAGTCCAGCGAACCAACGCTGGAGTTTCCGCTTAACTGGCTGCTGGACCATGCAGCCCCGCCGATTCAATACCGGTCGTATGCTGATGTTGCACAGCTTCCCGACAGCAAGCAGATGGAGCCGCTCGCGCTTGCGTCCCCGTACGCTCTGCAGATTGCTGTGTCCCAATCTCTGGACGGCACATGGGACGGCAGAATGCTTTCACTTCCCAAGGCCGGCAAGCCAGGCGTAACTGGTCTTGGAACGATTCCGGCGGTGGAGCGGCTGCTTGAATACGGATGGCATTGTGATTCTCCGCCACTAGCGCAAGCTCGCAGGCCGCTGTTCCGACTGTTATCCGAAGACACCGACCCGCACTATCTGTACGAACTGCGCGCCGGTGCCAAACGGCCGGACATAGCGTTGCGCGGTCGCCAGATCCTGCGCGAGGCGTCGTCGGCCGCGCTCGCGCATGCCGGTTACGAAGCGGATCCACGACTGCGCGGCGCTGCTCGGCGTGCAGTGGAACGCATCGACGCATTTCTGGCTTCTCCGCTCGCGGAGAAGCCGTGGGTGCGCATCGGCAATCGACATGTGCTTGCAGAGAATGCGTCTCCGCCATCTATCTTCGTGCTCATGACAGTTTCGCAGATGCCCATTTTCCGGAGCGAACACTATCCGGAGATGGAACGCCTCTATGAGTATCTGTCGCAGCCGAAGCCGACGCAGGAGGCGGTGCAGATGTATGGCAAGGAAATCATTGCGCAGCCGCATTTGGTGATGGGAGATCAACTTCACAACAAGAACGTTGTCGAATCCGATATTCCGTTTGCGCTGACGTGGCTCGAGATCATGGCCCGACTCGGCTTCCTCAAGCGGAATGAAACGTGGTTGAAGATGTTTGAGCGGTTCGTGGATGACTGCGGGCGCGATCGTGTATGGCGGCCACACAATAAGGGTACGATGATTCCCGGCACCACCAATCCATATGCGTGGCCCAAGTTTCCGCTCGAATCCGATCTTGAGGGTGACGCGCGCTGGAGTGACGTGACTTTCAGAATTGGACTGATCGCTCGTCTGCTGGGTTGGAAAATCAAGCTGGTCTGATTCCCGGACGTATTCCGCCGGAAGAAATGTTTCCGGCGGGGGATTCGCGATTCATACAGCGCTTTCTTTCCTTGAACGTGTCGGGCGAGGCGCTGAATATTCGCGCCGTCGAATGCGGTGATCCCTCGGCGGGACGTGTCGTGGTGTGCATTCATGGGTGGGCATGTTCCGTGTATTCCTTTCGCCGGCTCATGCCTCTGCTCGCCGACCTGGGAATCCGGGCAGTGGCGATCGATCTGCCCGGCCATGGATTGTCCAGCAAGCCCGATGCTCGCGAGCCGTATCTCCTCGATGCGCTGGCAGAATGTGTCGTCAAGTCGATGGACGCATTGGGGATCGACAGCTGCGTATTGGCAGGTCATTCGATGGGCGGTCCGATCTGCGCTCGCGCAGCCGTGACAGCTCAGGATCGAGTGAGCGGGCTCGTGCTCCTGGCGCCGGCTGGATTCGGAACCGAGCTGGACCTTCGAGTGCTGAGGTCCCTCACGCCGCGTTTCCTTTCGCCGCTCTTGCCGTATCTCGTCCGGCGATGGATGATCGAGCTGGTCTTTGCCGCCGCGTACGGGTCGCTTTACCGACCGACTCGACGAGACGTCGACGAGTACTGGGCGCCTACCCAGTTTCCGTCATTTGTGGCGGCGATGTCGGATTTGCTGCACTATTTCGAGTGGAGCGCTGGGTCCGACGAGGGTTTTGGGCGGATTTCGGTGCCGACCGCGATTTTGGACGGCAGCCGCGACAACCTGGTGGTCCGAAGGTGGGTTCGGCGGTACGCGGAGGTGCTTCCGCATGCGACCCTGACGGTCGTCGAGAACTGTGGACACGTGGTGCCCGAGGAGGCGCCTGAGGCGGTAATCGACGCAATACGGGGGTTGATCGGTTAGGTTTATAGTATCAAAATGAGTTTAGAAACGAAGGTGGAGGCTACCGACCTCACATTCGCGGACCTTGGGCTACAGCCCGATGTACTGCAATCGGTAAAGGACGCTGGATACACCCATCCGACGCCAATCCAGGCACTCGCGATCCCGCTGGCGCTCGAAGGCCGAGATTTGATTGGCCTCGCGCAGACCGGAACCGGAAAGACCGCGGCATTTGCGCTGCCGATTCTCAACCAGCTGAAGGACGGGCCGCGCAGGTCTCGCGCCTTGATCCTGACGCCGACTCGTGAGTTGTGCGTCCAGGTGGAGGAGAATTTCCGGAAATACGCCGAGCGTTCGGGCTTGAAGACACTGGCTGTGTATGGCGGCGTGGCCGTGGAGCCACAGACAAAGGCATTGCGAAAAGGCATCGATATCGTGATTGCCACACCCGGGCGGTTGCTGGATCATCTCGAGCGCCAGAACGTCGTATTCGACGATCTCGAGATTCTCGTGCTCGACGAAGCGGACCGGATGCTGGACATGGGCTTCGCGCCGCAGATCAACCGTATTGTGGGCGCGATTCCGAAGTACCGGCAGACCATGCTTTTCAGTGCCACGATGCCTCCTGAAGTCGAAGCCTTATCGCGGAAATATCTGCGCAAGCCGCAGGTAATTCAGGTTGGCCGGCGCTCGATGGCGGCGACCGGCGTGACCCACGCTGTCTATCCTGTGCCTCGGATCCGCAAGACTCAGTTGCTGACTGAGCTCCTGAAAGACAAGGCGATGGATTCCGTGCTGATCTTTACGCGGACCAAGCACGGCGCGGATCGCGTAGTGCGGGATCTGCGACAGGCTGGAATCGAGGCGACAGCGATGCACGGCGACAAGACGCAAAAGGAGCGGACGCGCGCGCTGGAAGATTTTAAGGAAGGCAAGATTCGTGTTCTGGTTGCAACGGATGTTGCGCAGCGTGGTCTAGATGTTTCGGGCATCACACATGTCATCAATTTCGATGTACCGCAGGAGCCTGAGGATTACGTGCACCGTATTGGTCGGACGGGGCGGGCGGAGTCGAGTGGCGACGCATATACGCTGATGTCGCCCGACGAAATCGCGATGGTACGCACGATCGAGCGCGTGATCGGCCAGGAGATTCCGAGGATTTCGGTGCCGGGCTACGACTTCGGGACGACCGCGGCCTAAGCCCGCTCGTCATTCCCGGGCTACGATTTCGGGACGCCTGCCCACTCGTCATTCCCGAGGACGATTTCGGGATGACCGCCCACTCGTCATCTCCGCGAAATCGGGAATCCATACCGCCATAGTCCCGGCAAGATGGATCCCCGCATGCGCGGGGATGACTGATGCCAAATACCGCCATAGTCTCTGCGGAAATGGATCCCCGCATGCGCAGGGATGACTGATGCCAAATACCGCCATAATCCCGGCGAAAATTGGTCCCCGCATTTACGGGGATGACTAGTTCGCCTCACCGTCTCACCCTGCCGAGTCGCGATACCACTACCGTTTCCGCGGCGGCGCCGCGGGTGACGTAGACGCTGAGGTTGGATACTCCGAACGCCATTCCCAACTGCGTATAGGTCACAGGTGAGCGCGTCACTCTGAAGTTGACTCCGTGGATCGCCTTCTCGTTCCGGCTTTGGATGGTATCGGGACCGGCTCGCATGATCACTCGCGCGGGTGCGGAATCGATGTACACACTTACCCGTTCGCCGCGCGCCATCGCCGAATGACGAGCCAGCTCCAGGATCGCCGCAACCTCCTCGGCGGCTCCGCGGACTGCGATGGCGTCCAACAGGTATCGAGTTCGCGGGATTGCGACTCCCGTGATCAGGGCTATTATCGTCACTACAAGCAGTGTCTCGATCAGCGTGAATGCTGCTCGTGTTCGATGGCGAGTTGCACGACATTTCGATCGCTGCATGAAACATTATGGCCGCGTTGATGCCCGTGCAGCTGTATCGATTATCGTTCTCGAGTATCAAAAACACGTGTCTGGAGAAACAATGCGCGTCGTCCATACTTTGACCGGAGTACTGACAGCGAGCACACTCGCGAGCACACTCGCGAGCACATTTGCGAGCACATTTGCGCTCGCAGCTTGCGCGGGCCGCACAGTGGCGATTCCGAATCCGGAACCAGCCGGTCAGCCAATCGGGCAGCGCGCGGATGTTCCTGTGCCAACGCCGCCACGAATCGTTCCGAACGTGCGGCTCGTGGATGACACCAACTCCGTTCCGGAATTTGCCGACGACGCGCTCATTCGCTGGGGTCCCGAGCCGCCGGGTACGGTGCACGTTTTTCCTCCGCACGAATACGATCTTCAGAACCAGGCGGTGCACGTTCGGTTCGACTGGACGCGCCACGCGGTCATCGGTTCTACTACGCTGAAGGTGGCGGCGCTCGAGCATGCCATCTCCGTTGTCCCGCTGAACGCGGTCGGGATGACGATCAAGCGCGTTGCCACGATCGGGTCCGTTCCGCTCAAGTACGACTACGATGGTGAGAAGCTGACGGTTCATCTGCGGCGACCGCTCACACCCCATGCAATCACATCATTCGTGATCGACTACGAGACGGTGCGACCCAAGCGCGGTGTGTATTTCATCGACCGAGATCACTACCTGTGGACGCCGGGCGCGGCGATCGAGACTCGCTACTGGCTTCCCACTTACGACCATCCCGACGACAAGACGACATGGCAGATATCGGTCGTTACCGACTCGAACGAGAAAGCCCTGTCAAACGGCAGACTCGTCGGCAATCACCTCGTGAAGGGCGGGATGGAGTGGGACTGGTCGCTCGATAAACCGGCTTCCACATATCTCATGGTCGTGACCACCGGGAAGTACACCGTGCTCACCGAGCACTGGCACAATATTCCGGTGGAATACTGGACATATCCTGATTCGGTTGCGGCCGCGAAGTTGGGATTCGCAAAAACGCCCGACGCGATAGATGTGTTCTCGCGCAAGATCGGGGTTCCGTATCCGTGGGCGAAATACGCGCAGAGCGTGGCGCCGGATTTCGTCTTCGGCGGCATGGAAAGTGTGACGGCGACCACGCAATCCGACAATGGAATACTCCATCCAGCGTGGGCCGAGCCGCAGTACAACGCCGACGGCCTGGTCTCGCACGAATTGAGTCATCAGTGGTTCGGTGACATGCTGACCACGCGGGACTGGTCACACGCATGGTTGAACGAGGGCATGGCGACATTCATGGAGCAGATATACCGCGAGGAGTCGCGTGGCGTTGACGAGGCCACATGGGATCGATTGGGTGCGGAACAGCAAGCCATATCCGCCGATCGCCGGAACAGACGACCCATTGTGTACAACAAGTACGTCAGTGACCCGATCGAGATCTTCTTCAGCGGACACATCTATCCCAAGGGCGCCACGGTTCTGCAGATGCTGAGGCATCAGCTGGGCGACTCGGTTTTCTGGAGCGCGATTCATCGCTACACGATATCGCACATGTATCAGAACGTCGTGACCTCCGATCTGGAGCACGCATTCGAGGAAACGGCCGGGCGCAGCTTCAATCCGTTCTTCGATCAGTGGGTCTACGGCGCAGGTTTTCCCGTGTTCAGAGTATCGTCGACGTACGACGCCGCGAGTGGTCGTGTCTCGCTTCACGCCGACGAGGTGCAGCCGCGCGATTCGCTGACGGGATACTTTGACGCCGATGTGGACGTGGAAGTCCTTACCGATGCCGCTCCCGTTCACGGCACGATGTCGCTGCGTGACGGCAAGGGTGATCTGATTCTGTCGCTGCCGTCGACGCCGCGAGCGATCGAGTGGAACAAGGGAAGCTGGATTCTCGCGATCACGGATTTCCCACGCTCCACGGCGATGCTGGACTACCAACTCGCCCACAGCGACGATGTCGCGAGCCGGTCGGAAGCGATCAGGCTGCTGGAACTGCGTCGCAACGACGAAGCGGCCATCACCGCGATCGCGAAAGCCGCCAAGGACGATCGGTTCTGGGCAGTGCGGAGCCAGGCGCTCCAGGCGCTCACATCATTCGCGACAGACTCGGGCGCGCGCACCGCGGTCTACGGCGCGATCCGGGATTCCGATTCGCGAATACGGCAGGCTGCGGCTACTGCGCTCGCGGCTTTCCCAGGCCCCGCAACAGACTCGATGCTGAAGACGATAGCCAGCGGCGACGCATCGCCAATAGTGCGTGGTGTTGCGGTAGCCTCATACCTCAAGGTTGCCGGAGACGCCGCGTTACCGCTAGCGCGTGATGTGATGGCGCAGCAGTCCTGGCGTAACGTGTTACGCACACCCGCGGTAGCCGTCTTGAAGGGTATGCGTGACGCGACGGCTCAGGCGCTCTATCATGAATACGTGAAATAGCGAATGCTGTCAGCGCGAACGAACTACCAGTTTCTCCTGAAAATCGACAGTGAGCTTGCGAGAAAGTCTTAAGTGAGAATTGCTCTTTCCACCGGCGGCGGCGACGCACCAGGGCTTAACGCGGTGATTCGCGCTGCGGTGCTGAGTGCGCTCGACCGGGACTGGGACGTCCTCGGAGTGACAAAGGGTTATGATGGTCTTCTGGGCGAAGAGGACATGATTCCACTCACCCGTGCCGCCGTGCGCGGCATCGGCCACATGGGCGGGACGATCCTCCGTACGACGAATCGCGGCAATCCATTTTCGTATCCCGTGCTCCAGGCTGACGGGACTTATGCGATCGTCGATCGTTCAGACGAGCTAATCGCGCGCGCGGCAGAACACGGGATCGAGGCGCTAATCTCGATCGGCGGCGACGGGTCGTTGAGCATCGCGAAGCAGCTTTCGGACAAAGGCATGAAGATCGTGGGAGTTCCCAAGACGATCGACAACGACGTCAGCGGCACGATCACCACGTTCGGTTTCGATACCGCCGTGAACACCGCGCTCGAGGCGAT
>Ga0164241_10003177_pt1 | contig 16915 bp, 26 predicted proteins | sample OricomyardsoilBY_FD_108780 | JGI IMG/M metagenome (GOLD analysis project Ga0164241, IMG submission 108780) | Backyard soil microbial communities from Emeryville, California, USA - Original compost - Back yard soil (BY) | ecosystem: Environmental > Terrestrial > Soil > Unclassified | place: USA...
CGGCGCGCGTCATCATGTGCATAGCGCAATTGGACGCGGCCCGGCGGAGCCAGATTCGCGCCGACCACGACCGCCACTTTGCGAGGTTGGGCCGCAAGCGCGGGCTGCGCGGTTGCGATCCAACAGAACATCGCAACGAAACAGAGCCAAGCTTTCAAGGGTTGGACGGTCCCGCGTCAGCGCTGAGCGCGCTGGCCTTTGGCAGCACGAAAGGCAATACGGCGATGTCCGGCTGCACTTTGCCCTGTCGCCACTTTTGCCAAATCGGCGTGACTTTCACGTGGCTGAACACGACGAACAGCTGCTCGGGAGCAGGTGAGTCGTCGATCTCCCATGCATCGGGCAGGGTCAGATTTTGACCCGGTGTCAGCGCACTCTCGTAGAGCCGCGTGGGGTGCTGCGGATCACTCAACGAATACACTTCCACTCGATGATAGCTGCCCGCGTCGATCTTTAGCCGGACGCGGTCACCCGCTGCAACGGGGCGCTTTCCGTCCCACAGCTGAGTTTCCGTCCCGTGGCGCACGTAGATCCAAACCGAACGAAAGCCCTTCTCGCCCACGTATGCCTCGTCGGCTCGCGTAGCCGGAGGTTGGTCGGGCCCGATGAACAAGATCAGGCCGCAAAACGTGGCTGCCAATGCGGCAGCGGCAAGCCAGCCGCTCCGTGGGATCGGGCTCTTTTTGCGGTCCAGCGCTTGCTGACGCAGCGCCGAACTCGGCGCAAGCTCGGTCGTCGCGAGTGTTTCGAGATACTCGCGGCACGCGCCGCATTGCTCCAAGTGTGCAACGACGTCGTGCGTCGCAGCGCCCAGATGCGCGCGATCGAGCGCCAAAAACGAAGGATGGTTCATCTCGCTGCAGGGCTGCTCCGCTTTCATCACGCGCTCCCTCTGAGTGTGCCAGCTCGCTCGTCGAAACGAGTCAGGAGCCGTCGAACGGTGCGCTCGCCGACGCCCATGACCTGAGCGACCTCCGGATGAGTGAGGCGGTCGCACCGGTTCAAAATCGCTGCCTCCAATTCCTTGGCCGGGAAACTGCTGACCACGATGCGCAAATCCTGACGGCTCACGAAGCGCTCCTCGTACCGCTCATCACCTTCGCCCAAGGCGACCGCCTGTAGGTGAATCAAGCTCTCGTGACTCAGCGCGTGGCGCCGCGCGCGATCGATGACCAGGCGTGTCGATGTTTGATACAGCCAAGCGGTGAGCGCTTGTGGGTCCTGAATCAACTCTCGCTGCTTCCACAAGCGCAAGAACACCTCTTGCGCGACGTCCGCCGCGTCCGCATGTCCACGCAACATTCGCCGACACTTGGACAACACCAAGGGGAAGACGCGGCGGTACGAATCTTCGAAGGAGGCGCCGTCGATGGGAGGCATGGCAAGCTAGGTCGAAACTGAGGACGAACGGCGCGCGAGCATCCGGCCAGCTATTCGAGTGATGGGACGGCGCTTTCCGTGGCGGGATCGGCGCGTCCATACGTCATTGGGGGAGGAGCGGGGGGAGAGATTGCGCTGCCGGCGGAGGACCGCCGCGAAAGCCCAAAAACCGGTTGCCAAGCCTCGTAGGCGAGTTGCGCGTCGCTTGGCGCCGCCCCGACGGCTCGATCGACGACCGAACGCGCCATAGTTCGGCGGGAAGGCTCGATAAGCGTCGCGCGAGCTTCGCTAAGCGGACTTTGCGTTCGGGTCAGCCTGACAAGTGCGCTGGAACTCGGCGCGAAGCCGGGCGGGGCTGGCCGCGGCCTGGCTTACTCGAACCCAATGCTCCCTCCGCTGGATGCCAGCTTCCTAATCGAGCGATATCGCTTGGGTTTTTAGATTCGACTGAGACTGGATTGATTCCGCGAACTTCCGGGTTGCTCTAGCGGAATTCCAGCTGACGCACCCAGAGCCGTTTTTCAATTATTCTGCGTGTTTTCTGGGGTACCTCGGCTCGCATTCGGGGCGTGAGGGCCGAGGTTGGTCCAGGGGAGCTCGAGAGCGGGCTATCGAAGTTTTCGCCCGGCGCATGAAGGTTCGCGCCCGATTAGGAAGCTGAGCGCGGCAAATTCCGGCTCAAATGCGCCGGTAGTGGCGATGAAACCACCGTCGACGGGGATCAGCGGCCTAAAGCCCGGATGGAATCGAGCAGCCGCTGTCGTTCGTCACTGTTCAGCCATGGTGTAAGCACTTCCAGGTCTGATGGCGAACTTTGGGTGAGCTGCCCGGCGCCGCGCGCCTCCACGACGGCTGCCAGGATGCGATCGCCGAGCTCGTTGAGCGCCGGACGGATCTGTCGAGCGAGGTCGAGCGTCGTTGCTTCACTCATTCGCCGTTGCACGGCTTTGCTGAGTTCGATTTGCAGCGCGAAGAACTCGCGAGCTGAGGCTTCTGGCAAACCGAGCTTCGACGCGCTGGCCGCGGTGGCATCGAGCACGACCCTTTCGCGCGGTAGATCCTCGATCGGCTGATTGAGCTTGGCTTTGGCACCAGCGACGAGCGGCATGAATGCCATGCGCCGCGCGAGCAGATCCGAAAGATTGCTGAGTGCACTCAGAGGTTGGCGCTCACCGAACCAACGCTGCTGAGCGCTCTCGATGCGGTCGGCGTGAGAGCGCAGCCAAGCCTCGATGCGCGCACCGAGCTCCGCATGATTGGGCGCTAGCCAATACACCTTCCTGGAAAGTGCAGGCTCGCAGCGCACGTTCCACCCCGGCCGTTCGAAGGCCTTGCGCTCGAAGCTATCAGTGACGATGGCACCCGCGCGCCCGCTCGCCAGAAGATCAGGCAGCGTCTGGTTCGACTCAACGACCAGCAGTTCTCGATTGGCGAAATGGCTGCGCGCCCAAGCCTCGAGCACGCCGCCATGATTGACTGCAACACGCTTGGCCTGCTCATCGCCCAGCACGCAAGGTCCACCGCGCCCCACCGCCCGCGTGAGGTAGCCGAGTACGCCACGCGCGGGTTGCCAGGTCACGCCGCCCATCGCGACGTCGAACTCGTTATTTTGCAGCTGAGTTTGCAGCGTCGGCCAGCGAAAGGTGATCCATTCGAGTTCGAGGCCCAAGTCGCGCGCGAGTGCGTCGGCGATCTCGGCGTCGAAGCCGCGGATGGTGCCGTCGGCGCTGCGCACGGAGAACGGTGCGTAATCGCCGCTCGTGCCGACGCGCAGGTGGGGGCGCGCTGGGGTTGGCGTTGACGGTGCGGGAGGCGGCGCAGTTGCAGCGGGGGCCGCTGATGAAGCTGCTTGGTTCGTCGCAGGTGCGGGCGGATGGTGGGCGCAGCCGAGCGCGATCGCCGTTGAAACGAACGCTAACAGGTTTTGCGCCGAGAGTGCCATTGGTGGCGAGCTTGGAGAGAACGGTGGGGGGCGTCAATCTCGACGTTGAGTGTGACTCGCGAGATGGCTCGGCGCCGTCCAAGGAGCACCGAGCGCGGATGCGATCGTCATGGCGTCTGCCGCGCTGCGGAGCGGCGGCATCGTCTACACGTCTGACGTCGATGATCTCAAGCGACTCCAGCATCATTTCCCAACCGCGCTGAGCCTTCCCGCGTAGCACGCCCGGGTTCTCACTTCCGTCGCGGGTTGGTGTGCACCTAATCCGAATGATTTGGCTCTGGTTCTAGGACTCGAACCTGGGACCCGGCGGCTAGCTATGCCCTGCGCTCTCCTTCACGCAGCAGATCGACGACCGCGCCCGCCGACTTTGGAGCCTCATTAGGCTCTGGTGGCCCCTTCCGGACTCGAACCGGAATGCCCTCGCGGGCGAAGGATTTTAAGTCGGTCCTCTACTGACGTGACCGAGCATGAGCGCGCGATCACGGCGCAAGCTGACACGGGGAGTGACATGGGGGCGCGTGAGTGCCCACCCCATGGCGCGCGGATGGTCAGCGAATGCGACCCGGTGGAGCTCGCTTTGGCGACCGCGTTGGAGCGGGCGAGTGTGGCTGGTGCTTGGGCGTCGGTGGAGATCTTGGGGCGGGAGCTGTCGGCGCGACGCGAGGCGCGTGCAAGCGAGTTGAACCTGTCGCCGCGGCGCGGCGACAGATGAAAGGCCCCAGGAGAACCTTTCCCAGCACCCAAGAGAAGAAAGGCGGCAACCCACGCTCGCGACGGTCCGACCTTTACGGACGCCTGGCATCGGTTCCAGGTTGACCGCATAGGAACCACGGTTCCTAGCAGGCTGACTGAACAAATTAGCAACTACATGCCCGCAATTTCCACCAGTTATGCGCCATGCCAGACAAAAAAACTTACATTTGGGTGATTGACGAAAGTGCGCCATGACGCACAATGAAGTTGATCTGAGATCAAGTCATGCACTACAAGCTCTCGCCATGGTCTTCGTCAGCGCGGAGAAGTTTGGGTGACCGCTGGCGAAGTACTTAAGCGAGTATATCAAGACGCTCGAAGGAATCAATTCGACATCAGGCCACATGCTTGGTTGAGAATGAACCAGCGAGGAGTGACTGTGGCCGACCTGCGCGCGGCCATGATGTCAGCAAAGAGCGCAGACTTCGACGCCAACGAAAAAACTTGGCGCCTGACCGGCGGCACAGATCTGGACGACTCTGAACTCGTCGTCTGTGTGGCCGTTGAATGGACCGTGGCTGTGGTCACGGTCTTTTTGGAGTGAAGATGAATAAGAGTGAGATCGCGTGCCCCGAATGCAAGGCGATCAACAGCCTCGGCCACGCGGTGCAGGAGCTGCGCGTGAGCGTGGGCGAGAAGACGGTGAAGGCGACGCAACACCTGTCAAAGTGCAACAACTGCGGATTTCATGAGATATCTGCGCTGGACGCTGAGCTGCTACAAATGCGCGCCGCGTTGACTGTGTTGCGCGAGTGCGGCGCACCTACGCCCGCTGTACTGAAATTTGCACGCAAAGCGCTTGGGCTGCGCCAAAGTGACATCCCTCCGTTGCTTGGATACGCAGCGGAGACCGTCTCTCGAGTAGAAAACGGAAGCTTCCCAACGCCGGCGGCGTACGCGCCAGCGCTGGGCGGTCTGTTGGAGCGAGCCATCGTACTTAGACTGGGAGGCGATCCTGACTTTGTTGTCGAACGGGCGTCGCCAGAAGAGCAGCGGGAGCAGCGCATCTCTCAGACCGGATAGTGGTCATCAAGGTAGCGCCGGTTTTGAGCCGGCGCTAACCGTGTTGCTTCGTCGCCGACACGAAGTCTGAGAGCGGCACCTCAGTGCCCGTGTAGAACGTGTACGTCGGCGGATTTGGCTTCGCCGCAGTGGTGATGTCGGAGCACGCTGCTGGTGTTCCCGAGTAGACCTTGGGGGGGTCGACCGGCGTGAGCTTGTATGCCGCGGAGTACACGGCGGCGCCGCATGCGACCGATAGTGTCCCCAATGCGTACAGAGCGCTCGGCCCCCCTGGGCATGACGCGGCCGCCGCGATGAACAGCGGGACCATGCAACCCGCGTCGGTGAAGTAGCTCCTGGACGCGGCCGCTGCTGGCACGCAGCGGGTTGATCCGTCCACGAACTGGGTGAAGCTGCACTCCACGCTCAGCTTCGAGTCCCACCAGGCATAGTGCCACTGCTTCGCGCCATCTGCGCCGACAAGGTAGACAGCCTTCAGTCGCGTGCCGTCGGTCGCCGGCTCAGCAGCGGCGTCAGGAACGGGATCGACCATCACGTCCACCGCAGCGTCGACCATCATCATGTCGTCGTTGCCGCCTTCGGCCACGGTGCTGGGTGAGCCGCCGTTAGCCATCGCCCCAGCGTCTGTGGTCGGCACGCCGCCGCTGGCGACCGTCTGGCTATTGGCGCCAGCGGCACCAGCGGTGCGTCGCACATGCAGGTTGGGTCTGTCGGCGCAGGCCGCCATCAGCACGTAGGTCACCGCACTCCCGCTCAAGAACTTCAGCGCGCTTTTCATGGCGTCCCTTCTGGTAGATCGCCCTGCGTATCAGACGGTCGCGTGCAACTTGGATAGTCATTTTTCCATCGCTGGCGAGTTGCTGACACCCGCTTGGCCCTTGGGCTAGCAGGCGCCTTCGCGTAGATGAGGGGGATGCACTTTCCTGCCGACGACGAAATTCTAGACGCCCTGGAGATCCAGATGGCGACTGAGCTCAAGCGCCGTACGTCGTCGGGTGGCTGGAGCCCGCCGGTACCGAGTCGCGATGAGCTGAAAATGCTCTTGGAGAGTTGCTTCGCCGCAAGCCTCGAGCAGGACGAAGGGCGGAAGGTCACGTTCAAGCTCTGCTGCGAAGAATCGCGATTGCTTGACTACACTTTTGCTGAGCCGCCGGCTCTTACTCCGAAGATTCTCGCCCGGCTGTCGGCGGCAGTGGATTCCGCGCGTTCCTACCTCTGCGTTTGGCGGCAACACGAGCACCTAGTGGTCCGCGGCATTGCGCATCTGCCGATTACTTACCCGAGCAGCCTAACGATTCGAGTCATTGGGCCTGGCTTCATGGTCGTTCTGTTCGGAGCTCGTGTCGTCTTCACCTACCGTCGAGGCGAGATCGTGCACTTCCTTGACTACAAATCTCTGAACGATGCCGCAGCGGCAGTGCTGCCCGAGCCTGCCGCGCCGAGCCCCCTGTTCGGCTTGGTTCGGCAAGCTTTGGGCGACATCGCCGCGCGAGTCGTTGAACGCGGTCACGGCGGAACGGTGCTGATGGTGTCGCGTGATGCGAACTGGACCGAACGACGCACCGTCAACGGTTTTGTCCCGACGGAGCCAGCCTGGCTTCTGGCGGAGTCGGTGTGTGTAGATGACGCCCAGAAGGGCGCACCCGGGACGACCGCGGGAATGTCACCGAGGTGGCGTCAACGCTTCTTGTCCGCGCACAGCTACCCTCTGCAGTTCGACGTCGACTGGCTAGCGCATCTGACCGGTGCCGATGGCATTACGGTTGTCGACGAATCGCTTAACCTTCTAGGCTTTGGTGTGTTCTTCAACACAGAGCCGGATCGAGTACTGGACATCACCATACGCGATCCGTTTCATGCAGGCTTAGATGGAAGGTCGCGCGTCTCTGATTTGGGCGGGGCACGACACCAATCCGCTGCAGTGACCTGCGCAGCATTGCCGGGATCCACAGCATTGGTAGTCTCACAGGATGGAACGCTCACCGCGATACACAGCGATGCGAACGGGGCATTGATGGTGCACAAGCACCTGGAACTCACCCTGCGAGGCTAAAGTTTCTTGGAGGGGACTGATCGGTCAGGGTTGCTTCTCGCGGCCGGCTTTCGCCTGCGGAGCAACTGAGCTAGAGCCAATGCGTGGCGTCGAAGAAGAGCGCGTCTGCAAGCGAGCCGAAAAAGCCGGGGCGCAAGCCTCGCCCTAAATATTCGCCGAAGCAGTTGCTTGCTGGCGTTCTTGGCCTGCAGAACGAAATCGAAAGCGCGGTCCGGACGGCTAAGAGCGGAACGGCGCCTCCGACTTCGGCCGCGCTCGACGCAGCCGTCTATGCCTACCTGGGCCAAACCGATCCGCATCGCCAGGCCATATCGCACCTCGCGTACGCGGCCGTGAGGTTGGCGCTCGGTCACGATGTCGACCACGTGATCCAGTTCATGTCGACCGGGCTCATCGCCTACGGTCAGAACTTCGGATTTCAGCTGAAGCGCACGCACGCGCTGAACGCGGCGATCGAACGCAAGCACGCGACGCCGCTCCTAAAGGCACATCACATCCTTCTTCAGCTAGCGAAAAGCGCTGGCCTCGAAGTCGCGCAGGACAAGGTGCCTCGTGGTGACGTGAAGCGAGTCCTGGAAGACCGCATTTGTCAGCTGACCCACTGTGGTCAATGCGGCCGCTTAGAGAGCGTCGGGATGCACCGTGAGCGCGTCAAATCGGGGAAGTGCCGGGCTGCAGGCTGCGACGCCGCCTTGTTCCTCCGATGCGAGATTGCAGGGGTCGAGGTTGGCTACTGCTGTGTCGGAGGGGCGCACGATTGGCGAGCCCCGGTCGACGCTGAATAAGCGATCCGCGCCCACCCTCTTCGAGGCCGCCGCGATACGTGTCATTCGCCACTCGAATTGACACGTATTTCCGTCGTCGCTGAGCGCGCTTCGCGTTGACCAGTCGCTCGTAGTCCACCTATAGATCTCCTTGAACACAGCACAACTCAAGTCGGCCGCGATTGAGCGGCACTGACTGGTCGCGCTGCAACACGTGAGGTGTGTGCATGGACACGTCCATCAAAGAGCTGCGTGAAAAGGCGGGCTATTCGCAAGCAGAGGCCGCGGTCTTGGCGGACTGCGCCTTGAACACGTGGCGCGTCTTCGAGGTCGCCCCAGAAGCCGTTTCGCCCCGAAAGCGTGCGGCTTGCGAGGCGGCGCTGATGACTATCCGCAAGGCCACGGCGGCTGGCGCCGAACCCCAAGCGACCACGGCAGCGTAGGTACCACCAAACGCCAGCCCCGCGGATGCGACCCCGCGGGACCCGGCACCCGACAGGAATAGTTATGGCCTCCCCGACGACCAAAATCAATCCTCCCGAACCAGAGCTACTCGCTGCTCTGGATTGTTTTGCGGCGCGCGTCGCGACCATCGTCGTCGATCGACTGCGCGCCGGAAGCGACCCTGATTGGGTCGACCAACATGCTTCCCCACTCGGGCCACGGCGTCACTGCACCGCAGTTCGCCGCCGCGTTGGCGCCAGCGACGGCGCTGCAGCAATCATCGGCCGCCGCTGTCTCCTGACGCCCGCGGCGATTCAGGAAGAGCTGGCGCGCTCGACCAAGACCAAGGCGCCAGCGGAGGACACCGAGGCGTTCGCGGCCGAGCTCGGATTGAAGCTCGTGAAAGGCGGAAAGCGATGAGCTCCTGCCCGGCTCCGCTGCCCACCCTGCCGATCCCCGGTACGGAATCGGCGGTAAAACAGCTGAATTGCGAGGGCTTGAATGTCCCTCGCGCTTCGCACCGCTACTACCCGCCAGAGCGGCCCGAGCCTGATGTGTGCCCGTTCTGCGCTCAAGAATTTCCCGGCTGTCTGTGCCCGGTACCCGAGCATCGATCGCCTAGCCCCGCCGACCTCGAGCGGGCTCGTCAGTCGCGGCTCACGTGTGCCGAGCTCCGGAGCATCCAATGACCCCGGGCGACGTCATGGACGAAATCATGGCCTCCGACGGTCGGCTTAAATACGCTGATGAACAGGCGGCCATCCACACTTGGGGCGCGCTCAGCTCGGAGCTAAAGCCGGAGCTCGCGCACATGCCGATGAGTCCGGCCGAGCTCGAAAGTGCCGAACTCGTGCTCGACCGGCTCCGGCTCGCGCTGTCGCGGGCAAAGACACGCAATCGCGCTCACGTTCGGTTGATTGCCAAGGGGGCAAGCCGATGAGCGTTGCTGCCTTCAGGGACCCCTTCGACCAATACATCAAGGAAGCGCTCGCGAAGCGCCCGCACGACGGCGAAGGAAGGCCCCTTTGCGGTTCGTGTAAAGCGGTGATTGGGGCGGAGGAATACACCTGCACGATTTGCAGGGAAAAAGCGGAGGAAGCGGAGCGCATTCAACGGCTCAACCGTGAGATCCGAAGGGAACTCCAGACCGCAAACGAGACCATCCCCGCTTGGAGCTGGGCTCGAGCCCGTGACCCTGTCTTCTTGGAGCGTGTGAAGCATCCGAAGCTCCGTGCCCTTGCCCAAGCTTGGGAACCGAAACGAGGGTCGGTGACCATCACCCACGAGTCCGGGACAGGGAAGACCGCCACCAAAATCGCGATGGCCCATGGGCTCCTCGATGCCGGCGCCCGCGCAGCGCGCGAAGCGCGGACGACCAAGCCAGGCGCCGCCCCGCTGTACGATTTGGCGAGAGGGCTTCGCTGGGTCAGCGCGCTCGAGCTGGTCGCGGCCCGCCGCGGGCACGCCCTTGGGCGCGGCGAGTGCGACCTCTGGCAGACGGCAGCGACAGCCAGCGTGCTGTTCCTGGACGAGATTGGCCAAGAGCAGGCGGCGCCCGGCTGGCTGCTCGAACTCCTAGATCTTCGCTACAAGCGCGGCCGACCAACGCTTTCCAGCTCGGGCCTGACGCGCTCCGAACTAGAAAAACGTTACGGCTCCGGAGCGTGCCGACGCCTCGTCGAACCCGGCGGAGTTTGGCTGGATCTGTTTCCGGAGAGCACGGGTGGCTGATGACTACTTCCCGGCGCTCGGATGGCACCGAGCCATCCTTTCGGACCGATGCACTCTCGATCCGTCGGAGAGCCTCGTGATGCTGGCGATCGTTCGTCACGCAGACGTCGAGGGGCGCGCCTGGCCGAGCTTCGGAACCCTGTGCAAAGTGAGCCGCGTCGGTCGCACCAAACTTATCGCTTCGCTTGCCGAACTCGAAGCGCGCGCACTGTTCACGCGCCACGCCCAGACGCGTGGCAAAGGACTCGGCTCGAACAGCTACCGGATTCCACTCGAGCCACCGACGGAGGGGCTTGAGGGCGAGCGACGGGTAGTCCGCCAGGCGAACCAGTCCACTACGCGAACTAGTGCGCTACGTGAACTGGGTAGTGCGCCTGGCGAACTAGGGGTAGTGCGCCTGGCGAACGGGGGTAGTGCGCCTGGCGAACCCTATCTCCTCAGGGAACTCCCCAATGGAACTCCCCAAGGAACGGCACAGGCGCGCAAGCGCGCCGCAGCGTGTCCCTCGGTGCGGACATCTCGAAGAAGGGTTGCTGAAAGCGCAATCCCGAGTGATTGGGCACCGACCGAAGCCCACAAGGCCTACGCGGCGAAGCACGGCCTGGACCTGCAGGGCGAGGTCGATGCCTTTCTTGGCTGGGCCAAAGGCCGCACGCAAATCAGCTGGGACGGCACGTTCACGACGCGGCTTGCGAACCAGGCAAAGTGGAACCGGGCGCGCACCGGCACTCATGTGCCATTGGTTCAACGCGGCGGCACCATCCGCGAAGGCGACAAGAGCTGGCTCGACGCCGCTGCGGGAGGTGAGTGATGCTGACCGTCGTTCGTCCGGGTCTACGACTCGCAGACGCGCGTTCGGATTCTCGGACGCCCGCGAGGTCCACCGGAACCGCGTTCGCCTCGCCACGCGTCACCACGTGGCAGCAATCGGGGTCTGCGTTGGTGGTGCGCATCGGCTCAATCGAGAAGCACATCGGCAGTGGCGACTCGCCGAAGGTTTGCAGCCGCCCCGCGGCGAGGCGCCAGTCCACCGGCAACGGCGGCAGCCTCGCGCGCGCGCGCGTAGGTAACCTTTGGCGCGTCGTGCGCTGTCTCCAACCATTGCCGCCCTCCGCGGAGTTGTCCGTAGTCATTGGCCGCCCGAGCCCGGACGCCGCGAAGCGAGGGACCAGCGGAGGTTTACCCCGCCGTGGTGAGAAACCCGTAATCATTGGAGGTTTCCGCCACGGTGGCGAGAACCCCGTAACGATTCAGCTCTTCGGAGGCGGGCAATGAAGTTCACGCCCGAGACCCAGCAGCGGCTCGTCGCCGCCATTGCGAACGGCGCGTTCCGTTACCAGGCCTGCGCCGCGGCCGGCATCACTCGGAAAACGTTGCGCCAGTGGGAGCGGATGGCGGAGCGCGACCCCGACGGGGAGCACGCGGCCTTCGTGTCCGAGCTGGAGCTCGCCCAAGACCGGGCCGAGGCGCGGCTGATGACGATGCACTTTGCCCTCGCCACCGGCGCTCCGCTGCCGGCGTACGTCGTCGAGATGATCACGGGCCCGCTCGGCAAGTTCCACCAGGACACTTTGCTCCCGGCGCTCCAGTACCGACTCACCTTCGGAGGGAACCGCCCATTCGCTGAAGCGCGGCGGGTCGAGCATTCGGGGCCGAGGAACCACCGCCTCGAACTCACGATCGGCCCGACGCCTCGTGACGTCGCGGGATCGATCCGCGAGGAATGCCAGCGGGCCCGCTCGGGGCATGCCGGCGGAGGCGTTCGACCATGATCGCTATAAGGAACGTGTGCGCGCATGCGCGCGAGAGCCAAAGAATGGCGGAGGTTTGCATGCGCCCTGCCACGGGGCGCAAACGAATCGGGCGGGTGTCCAAGCTCCACGGGCTCCAATCCGCGGATCGCCAGCGCTTCCTCGCCCTCTTGAGCCAGGGCGTTCCGCAGACCTGGGCTTGCAAGGCGATCGGCATTTCATACGAATCGCTCCGGAATTGGAGAGCCCGCGCCGAGCTCGATGAGGAGCCGTTCGCGGACTTCATCAAAGACGTCGAGCAGGCTCAAGCGCGGTTCGTCGGCTCGCATCTGTTGATTCTCAACGCCCTCGCCATGGGTTGGCCGTTACCGGACAGGCGGCGCGAGGCTTGCGATGCGGAGCTGTTGAAGTGGCAGCTCGAGCGCCTGTTCCCTCGGGACTTCGGCCGCCAGCGGAGGTTCGAGCGCACGCTTGGGGACGAGGGGCGGGCTCCCGTCGTCATCGTGGAGTCGAGCGCTTTGGGAGGGGCTTCTGGTGTCTAGGCCGAGCGTGTTGGCCGGCATGTCGCCGGAGCGGAAGGCAGCGTTGCTGAGCTACGTGCGCGCCGGCGCGCCCCTGGAGGTTGCGTGTCGGGTGATCGGCATCACGCCGCAGACGTTGCGGAACTGGCGCGCTCGTGCCGCAGCCGAGCCGCCGGAGGAGCCCTACGCCAGCTTCATCGAGGAGCTCGAGCAGGTCGAAGCGCTGACCGAGTGCGAGGCCGTGAAGGCCATCTACCGGATCGGATGCGGGATGCTCGCCGGCGCGACGGACCGGCACGGCAACGCTCTATGCACCTACGAACAGCCACCTGATTGGCGCGCATTCGCTTGGTGGCTCGCGAGGCGGTTTCCGAAGCGCTGGGGCCACCTGGTGACCATCGAGCGCGACCCGCGCGACTGGGGATTCGTGGTGATTGCCAGGAGCCCGATCGAAGCGCGCGCCGCCACCGCACTCGTACGCGAGGTGTTCGGCGAACACGCCTTGCCACCGCAATTGGAAAGCGACCGGGCCTTGGCTCCCGCACAGTGACTACCCCGAACACGGAAAGGATCGATTGCATGGACCCCACAACCGCTCTCGGCGAAGGCATCGCCGCTCAACTTGGCATTGAGGTTCGGCCTCCCAGGCCGCGGCCCGCGCAGGCGGCGTCGCCCGAGGCTCCCGATACGGCAGCTCTGCTCTCCAACTACGTCGGTATCGACCTCCCGCCCCCGAAACAAGCCGAGTGCTGGGCGGCACCGGCCGACCGCGCCATCGACATCGCTGACCGAGTTGCGGCTGGCGAGTCATTGTCTGAAGACGACCGCGCTTTCCTTTGGACCGATCGGGAATTGGTGTCGCTGTACTCGCGACGCCTCGATCTCGCGCGCGCTGTCGCGCAGGGCGGTGGCAGGTGAGCTCGGGCAATGGCTCGCCCGTGGCTCGGGCGCTCGCCCCATTCTTGAACAAGCACGAACCGGGGGTCGAGAGCCCCAAGACCGAACTCGGTCGCGCTCTGCTCAGACCGCTTCCCCAGACCAGCCTCAAGCCCCCACGTGTGCTCACCGAGGCCCTGGAGGCAGTCGCCGAGCGCTCGAACCCAGCCAAGCCCGAGTCGTGGGCGACACCGGTAGATCGAGCGATCGCGATTGCAGATCGAGTCGCTCAAGGCGGGTCGCTGTCGGAAGAGGACAGCGCATTTCTCTGGACCGATCCCGAGCTGGTCAAGACGTACAGCATGCGGCTCAACCTCGAACTCACGGCAGCGGCGGGAGGTGCCAAGTGAGCTCCGAAAAGTCCGCCATCGGTCGCGCGCTGCTGCCGTTCCTAGGCGAGCGCGTCGATGTGCTCGGCCGCCCAGCAGCGTCGCAACCGCCCCGCGTGCCGGCGCCGTCGGTTGCTGTCGAAGCTCCGAAGCCTGCGCCCGAAGAAGGCGCACCCAAGCCCACACGGCCCCCAGCTGGCTGGCTGGCGAGATACCTCAACCTGCGGCGGTTCTGAATCCGAACACTGGAGAATCCACATGGATCAGCTTTACCGAATGTCCGATATTTTGAGCCCGGCAGTCGATGCGTTGCTTGGGGAGCTTCAGGGTGAACGCCGACTCGCTCGCCAGCGGTTCGCCCAGAGCGGACCCCTTGGCGGTCGGTTCGGCGACATCTTACGCGGATGGCAAGGCCAAGCCGAGCTGCTCCGCGCCCGCCTCACAAAAGAGGTCATGGCGACGCGTCTCGACGGCTGCTCGGGGCAGGAGCTCAAGGATCTCGCGAAGAGCGAGTACTTCGCTGAGCTGCCCAATGACCCGCGGAAAGCCGTGGGTGAGGCTGTGCTGCAGCGGGTCCTGATCAACACGAACCCCGACCCCACGAGTGCATTCAAAGCCGGGACGATCCCGGTCAGTACGCGCATCAAGCGCACGATCGGGTCGGCGCCGCGGGTGCCAGCGCAAGACTCGGAGTTCGTGACCACTGTGGCGGTGGATTGCACGAATGTCGACTCCCACACGAGACTTCAGGGCGACGGGAGCTATGAGCACCAGCAAGAAATCACGGTGCCCATCGAAGCCACGCGGGAAGGCCCACACGCAAACCTGGCGTTCTACGATGGGCAGCTGAATCCCCGAGTAGGGACCATCGCGAGCGCCATCTTCGATCCGGCCTTCTTCGCGGCAGATATCCTGACGGCGGGGGGCACGCTGGGCGTAGTGGATGACCAAATTCGAGCTCTCGCTCGAGCAATGGCGATCGGCTCGAACGGTCCCACGAGCACGGCAGTGGTGGCAGGGGCGCTCACGAACAGCGGCGTTCGGCGCGTCGCCTATGTGGAGTCTGCCGCTACGGCCGAAGGGCGCTTGTACATCGCTGACGAATCCTGGGCGAGCTCCGCGGCGTACCGCAACGCCATCCATCAAGAGCTTCGCGCGTACCCCTGGATTGGCTGGGGCTGCCGCGTGAATCTCTACCAGGTGGCGAACACCGGTATCGTGGTGCGCCCGACCATCCTGCTCCGGAGTCGAGAGTACGAGTCTGCGCAGGCCGACATCACCACCAACGTGCTCGCCGCTCTCCGCGAGTACTTCGACGATCGACCGGACTGGTACACCTGGCGACTCAACGCTATCGGCGCGACGGTTGGCGCTGCAGACGATCGGATCATGGCCTGCACGGCGGTCGACGTGATCGACGCCTATTTTGGTGTCGTGATTGCGGGCATCAATGGCGCTGGCATGATCACCGGGACGGAGCCGCCTTCCGAACTCTCCTCGCAGTCAGACCCGGCCTTTCACTACGCCATGGTCGATCAGGGCGTCAGCCCCATCTTCCAGCTGCCGGGGCAGGCCTAAGATGCAACAGTCCGAAGACCGTGCCCAGAACTTCCGCCCGCGTATGCTGGCGACCCTCAGCGTGCCCCTGATTGGCAATCGCCAGCAGCGAATCAACCAAGAGGCGTCCACCGCTTCGCAGCTGCTCATCGTGCGCCCGAAGTCCGTCCGAATCGAGCGCAACGACCACAACCACGCCGACTCGTGCACGCTGGTGCTCGATTGGACCGAGGCCGGCGTGGACCCGCGTTTGCTCGACAATGCGGTGGTCGAGGTATTCATCGACAACGCCGACCTGGATGGCGGGTGGGACCCGACCGAGGCTAATTGCCGGTTTATCGGGCTCACCAAAGACATCACCGCGAACCGCGACACCGAAGACACGGCCGAGGTGACGATCGAATGCCTCGACTACACGACGCTATTCCTCGAGGCCAAGCCGTTCGGATCGAGCGGCATCCCGAAATACTCGATGCGACTCGACGAGGCCTGGCGGACGATCATCGCGGGGATGCGCCCGAAGCTCTATGACAGCGAGGGTCAATGGGACGGCAAGTCGTTCGGCAAGAGCCCGGCAGCCGCCTTGGAGAACCGACTTGTTTTGCAGGGGCTGGTGACGTTCCCGGAGCTCAGGAAAGCTGTGTCCGACCGCTTCGCGAAGCTGGCCTACGTCCCGACCAAACCTGATACCGATGCGTGGGCGGTATGGCAGCAGTGCGTGGGCATGTGCGGGCTGATTTCGTACATCGACGGCGCCAGCTGCATCGTCACCACGGCCACGAACTACTACACCGAGAGCGACTCCCCGAAGCTTATTTGGGGCGAAAACATCACCGAATGGAGCGAGACGCGGCATTCCGCTTTTGCCGCGAAGGGTGTGGGCCTCACCTCGTTTGACCCAATCGCGCAGACGACGATCGAGGCGCTCTGGCCGCCGGCAGGGGATGAGCGCGTCACGAAGAAGCGCGGCGCTCAGTCCAAGAAGCCACTCGCCCAAGAGAGTCTCCACAAGCGGGAAGAGCGCGAATGGTTCGCCTACGGCTCGGTCCACAACCAAGAGCAGCTCGTCGAAGTAGCGAAGCGGGTCTACGAGGAGCGGAGCCGGCAGGAGCTCGAAGGCCACATTTCAACCGCCTACATGATGATCCCGACCGAATCAGGCACGGACTTCGACCTGCTCGACCTCCGCGCTGGCGACAGCGTGATCGTGAGCGTGGACCCCCTAGACGCGCAGCTGCTCGCCAGGCTGCCCATCGACCAGCAGAGAGCCTACCTCGAAGACCGCGGCTATTCCGAAGACGTGGCGCTGCTGATCATCGGCAACATCTCGAATCTCGGGCTGCTTTCGTCGAAGTTCCTGACCAAGAGTGTGACGACCGAACTGTCTGTCGACGGCGAGGACGGAGGCTCGTTCTCCGTCGATATTGACTACATAAACCGCATTCAACCCTGATGGGAGCGCGACAGCATGAAAAAGGCAAAAGTCCGGAGCTCGGCAGAGGCATCAAGAAGAGCAACGCAGCGATTGCTGCGCAGGATGTACACCGACGAGCTCGCTCGAAGGCCTTCGAAGACGCCGGGGGCGGTGGCGCTAGCGGTGGTGGTCCCGGCGGCGGCAGACGTCGCCTCTAGCGAACTAAAGGTAAATCCCATTGCCTGAATTCAGCAGCCTGGAGTTGCTCGTCTGTGATCCGTCGTGACGCAGCGCTCTGCCGAGACGGCGGGATCAGA
>Ga0164241_10003178_pt1 | contig 16911 bp, 14 predicted proteins | sample OricomyardsoilBY_FD_108780 | JGI IMG/M metagenome (GOLD analysis project Ga0164241, IMG submission 108780) | Backyard soil microbial communities from Emeryville, California, USA - Original compost - Back yard soil (BY) | ecosystem: Environmental > Terrestrial > Soil > Unclassified | place: USA...
AAGCTGTGCGACGAAGCGATTCGGCACGCCGGCACCGCAGGGCGGAAGACGGTGATGGATCGCGACTTCGAGGCCGTGCTCAAAGGGAAATAGTCCCGAGCCAGCGGAGAGCGGCCGACTTTCCCACCACCACCGCCACGTCCCGAGCCGGGAGGGCACCGACGAAGCGCGCGCGGAGCAGCGCGTCGAGCGGTCGCTCCGCTCCGCTCCCGAGCGCGGAGGGGCCGAGGCCGAAGACGGCATCCAGCGCGGGCCCCATCTCGCTCACCAAGCCGGGCCCGCAGCTCACCCCCGGCGCCGCTTCGGCCGCTTTGCCGAGCCACACCAAGTAGTGCGCGACGGGCCGCTCCTGAGAATCTCGGCGCTTCGAGTCCACGAAGGTAGTCGCGAAGAACGGGCGGCCAACGCCGATCCCGAGCTCCCCGCGGCGTTCAAGCGGTCCCCGTGGACGCTCCGCGCGCTCTCGGTCGGTCAGCCCCAATCCGGCGCGTTGGTCCACGGCGCGCGCTTCAAGTCGAGCGCGGCGGCGCGCATGTGGAAGGGCGCGAACGTGCCCGCCTTCGCGACGCCCGTGCTCATCAAAGCGCTGCAGCACGCCGGCGCGAAGGTAAAGCGCTCGCAGAAGGGCGGCGCGCTCGTCGTGTACGCGCTCTCGAGCGAGAAGGGCGGTCCGGTCAAAGAGCATCGGTCGCACCAATCCGGGCGTGACGCGGACGTCGTCTTCTACGCGGTCGATGCAAAGGGCAAGGCGGCGACGGCGAAGAAGCTCGCGCGGTTCGGTGGCGACGGCGTCGCGAAGGACGGACCGAAAGACAAAGCTCTTCACTTCGACGACGCGCGAAACTGGGCGTTGCTCGAAGCGCTCGCCAACGATCGCGACGCGCACGTGACGCACATCTTCGTCGACGCGAAGCTACGCAATCGCCTTCTCGCCTTCGCGCGACGAGCATCGGTCGACGAGGCCAAGATGGCGAAGGTGACGGCGATTCTCTTTGTCGGCGACGACTCCGAGGCGCTCGACGCGTTCTTCCACGTCCGCGTCGCGTGTCCAGAGGGTCAGGGCGAGATCTGCAAGGGCTGACCCCGACGCGGGGAGCCCGCGTCACGCATGCACTCGAAGCGTCGGCAGCGAAGACCGAAGGTTCGAGATTCGTTGCCCGGAGCGAGGACCGAAGATTCGAGCGAAGCCTGTCGGCCCGCGTGAACCGCCCGAGGGCGAGCAGCGCGAGCCGCTTGGCGGAGAGAGCGGGATTCGAACCCGCGGAACCCGTAAAGGTTCACCTGATTTCGAATCAGGCTCCTTCGGCCACTCGGACACCTCTCCGCCGCGCAACATGGCAGAACCGTGGATGGCCGGTCAAGGACAAGTGCACGCCCCGAGCATGTTCGGTCGCGGTCGCGGATGCCGCCGCTGCGCTTGCCGGAAGCGGAGCCAATCGATCGGCTCGGGTGAACGCCGAAGGGAGCCGCTTGGCGGGATTCGTAGCGGGAAGCGAACGCCGACGGCGAGAGCGAAGCTCTGTTAGGCCGCGCGCTCGGCCGAGGGGCGAGTTACGCGAGCCGCTTGGCGGAGAGGGCGGGATTCGAACCCGCGGTACGTTGCCGCACACACGATTTCCAGTCGTGCACCTTCGACCACTCGGTCACCTCTCCGGGTGTTGCCGGGTGCTTTCATCACGAAAGCGCGGCCCTGGCAAGCCTTGTCGGCGGTCGGAGCTGTCGTCCCAAGACAACGTCGCGGCGGCGGTGGCCTCAGGCGGTCTCGGGCAGCGAGCCGACAGCAGTCCTGGCCGGTGCGCCTTGGACGGGCTTTGCAGGCTGAGCATGGGCGTCGCGCACGTGGTCGGGGACGGGACGCAGATCGCTGATGAGCCGGAGCGCCGCCATGGCGCGGAGGATGTAATACGTGACGTCGATCTCCCACCAATAGAAGCCCTGACGCGTGCTGCGTTGGTAGTGGTGGTGGTTGTTGTGCCAGCCCTCGCCCATCGTGATGAGCGCGAGCCACACGTTGTTCTTGCTCTCGTCGGTCGTCGCGTAGCGCCGCGAGCCGAACACGTGCGACAGCGAGTTGATGGTGAACGTGCCGTGCCAGAGCAACACGGTCGAGAAGCACGCGCCCCAGAACAGCATCTCGGCGCCGCCCACGAGGTAGAGCGCGACGCTCATCAGGATCGGCGGCAAGAGGTGGAAGCGGTTCAAGAACCGCAGCTCCGGGAACTTCACGAGATCGCGGATGCGGTCTTCGTCGGTGTCCTCGTGCTCCTTGGTCAGGATCCAACCGACGTGCGACCAGAAGAAGCCGTCGATCTTTACCGAGTGCACGTCGCCTTCCTGATCGCTCTTCGCGTGGTGCAGGCGATGGTGCGACGCCCACCAGAGCGCGCCCTTCTGCGCGCTGGTCTGGGCCAGGAAGGCGAGGAGGAACTGCACGACGCGGCCGGCCTTGTACGTGCGATGCGCAAAGTAGCGGTGGTAGCCGCCCGTCACGCCGAACATCCGCACGAAGTAGAGCGCCAACGCGAGCAGGAAACCCTTCGTCGACCAGCCGAAGATGAAGAGGCCGGCGACCGCCATCGCGTGCATCGCGAAGAACGGAAGCGACGTCACCCAGTGGATCTTGCGGGGCGGGGTGGTCTCGCGTGAAGGGCTCATCAAGTCCGGAGCTTAGGAGCGCGCGTGTCTGGTTTTCGTCACGGCTCGGCAACGTGTTCGTCGGCGCCGCGACCGGATCGGCTCGCGTCAGGTGGCCGCTTTTGGTAAGTCCCCGTGCGTCATGACCGAGGCGTCGCCCCCGACCACGGACAGCCCCCCGAGTGAGGCTCCGGAGGAAGCTCCGGAGCCGCCAGAGCCAGGCGAACCTGGCAGGGCCGCGAAGACGGCGCGCAAGAAAACCGCGCCCGAATCGGCCGCCCATAGCGGCCACGGCCACGCCGACGCGAACCTGAAGAAGCTCGCCTTCGCGGCGCTCGGCGTCGTCTATGGCGACATCGGGACGAGCCCGCTCTACGCGCTCAAGGAGTGCGTCCACGGCACGCACGCCGTGCTGCCGACGCACGCCAACGTCCTCGGCCTGCTCTCGCTCATGTTCTGGAGCGTCACGCTCGTCGTCACGGTGAAGTACCTGAGCTTCATCATGCGCGCCGACAATCAGGGCAAGGGCGGCATCTTGGCGCTCTTGGCGCTCTTGCCCGAGAACGAGAAGGCAAAGCGGGCGGGCAAGGTCGGCCTCTTGGCGGCGCTGGTCCTCTTCGGTGCGTGCTTGCTCTACGGCGACGGGATCATCACGCCCGCGATCTCGGTGCTCAGCGCCGTCGAAGGTCTCGAGGTCGCGACCGACTCGATGAAGAGCGCGATCGTCCCGCTGACGGTCGTCATCTTGTTCGGCCTATTCGCGATTCAGAAGAAGGGCACCACGACGATCGGGGCGCTCTTCGGCCCGATCATGGCGGTGTGGTTCGTCGTGATCGGAAGCCTCGGCGTCTATCACATCTTCCAAAATCCGAAGGTGCTGTACGCGCTGAGCCCGACCTACGCGATCCATTTCTTCCAAGCGAACAAGTTCCACGGTTTCACGATCCTCGCGTCCGTCGTCCTCTGCATCACGGGCGGAGAGGCGCTCTATGCCGACATGGGTCACTTCGGTCGAAAGCCGATCCAGGTCGCTTGGTATTCGCTCGTCATGCCGGCGCTCGTTCTGAACTACTTCGGGCAGGGCGCCATGCTCACGGCCGCGTCCGCCGCCGAGGTGAAAGAGCTGGCAGAGAACCCGTTCTTCGCGCTCGTCCCGCGCGGGCCGCTCATTTATCCGCTCGTCATCCTGGCGACCGCCGCGACCGTCATCGCATCGCAGGCCCTCATCTCCGGCGCGTATTCGCTCACGCGTCAGGCCGTGCAGCTCGGCTATCTGCCGCGCGTCACGGTCACGCATACGTCCCACGAGACCGAGGGGCAGATCTACATCCCCGAGGTGAACACCGCGCTCGCGATCGGATGCATCGGCCTCGTCCTCGCGTTCCGCGAGTCGACGAAGCTCGCCGCGGCGTACGGCATCGCGGTCACCGGGACAATGGGGATCACGACCATCGCGTACTACGTCGTCGCGCGAAAGCGATGGAAGTGGTCCATTGCGAAGGCCCTGCCTCTCGCGATCATGTTCCTGGTCGTCGATCTGGCGTTCTTCTCTTCGAACGCGCTCAAGTTCTTCGATGGTGGCTTCGTGCCGATCGTCGTCGCGCTCGGGCTCTTCTTTCTAATGCGCGTGTGGAAGAAGGGCCGGCACTTGCTCGGCGTCTACTTCCGCGGCGCGATGAGGCCTCTAGAAGGCTTGCTGAACAACCTGCGTCGCGGGGTCTACAAGACCGCGAACGACGAGGAGCGCCCCGTCGTCCGCGTGCCGGGCGTCGCGGTCTTCCTCACGAGCAACGCCGGTGGAACGCCACCGCTGCTGCTCCACCACGTGCGCCACAACAAGGCTCTCCACGACATCGTGCTCCTGGTCACGGTCGCGAACGAGGCCATCCCGCGCATCCCGTCGAGCGAGCGCGTCTCGGTCGAGCCGATCGAGCTGGGCTTCTATCGCGTGAAGATCCACGTGGGCTTCATGGAGACGCCGCACGTCCCACGCGCGCTCGAACAGGCCATCCTCGAGCGAGAGCTCCCCTTCGATCTCTCCGATGTCACGTACTACCTCGGACGCGAGACGCTCCTCGCCACGAGCAAGGGTGAGATGGGCGCGCGCGCCGAGCAGCTCTTCGCGTTCCTCACGCGGAACTCTCAGGCCGCCGCCAGATATTTCGGCATCCCCGCCGAGCGCGTCGTCGAGATCGGCATGCAGATCGATCTCTGAGAGGGACCGACGGCTCTGGCCGAGCGTCGGTCGGAAAACTTCGTTCTGCTCGCTTTTCGGCGCACGCGGCGGCGTCGTTCGACCCGATAATCCCGCGGTGAGCGAGCACGAGAGCGTCAAAATCGTCGTGGCTGACACTGTGCACTCGATGGCCTCGGGCCATCCGGATCCACCGCACGTCCTCTCCGTCGAGCAGCGCCTCTTCGTCGTCCTGACCTCGATCTTCGTCACGTGTCTCGTCCTCGGCGACGTCACCGGCGGCAAGGCGTTCGCGACGGCGGTCGGGCCCGTCAGCGTCGGGATGATCCTGTTCCCGATGACGTTCCTTCTCACGGACGTCGTGAACGACTTCTACGGAAAGAAGGGAGCGCGCTTCTTGACCTTGGTCGGCGCCGGGATGGCGAGTCTCGCGTACGTCGCGCTCATCATCACGACGCGACTTCGAACGGACGTCGACAGCTATTACACCGACGGGGAGTATTCGAAGATCTTCGGGGGCAGCTCGAAGCTCTTCATCGCGTCGATCATCGCGTACGTCATCGGGCAGTTCCTCGACATTTACGTCTTCTTTTTTTGGAAGCGCTTCACCAGGGGCAAGCACCTCTGGCTCCGCGCGACGGGCTCGACCCTGGTCAGCCAGCTCATCGACACGGCAACGATCAACGCCATTTTCTGGGGCGGGGTCGCGGATAAGAGCGCCGTCTGGATCATCCAGAAGATCATCCGCGAGTATTTGATCAAGGTCGTCGTCGCGATCGCCCTGACACCGGTCATCTACGCCATCCACGGGATCGTCGTGCGATGGCTCGGCATCGAGCCGGTCCACCACGCCGAGGCAGACTGAGCGGCCGTCGCCGTATCACGCTCGATTCATGAGCCCGCCTACTCCGCCGCCCCCCATCGAGCCGGATCCGTTCAAGAACGCGCGCGGCCTCTCGGCGATGTTCGGCCCGCGGCGTGGCGCGGGGCCGCCGCTCTGGCCATTCTTGCTCGCGGCGGTCGGCGTCCTCGCGGTCATCGCGCTACGCATCCAAGCCGCGGTCGACGAACGCCAAGCTCGCCAAGACGCGCTGAACGCGAGCTATCAGTTTCAACGCGACATGAACGACTACCAGCGCTCGCCGTTCGCGCAGCTCCCAGACTCGTACCGAAGCCCGACCTACGGCGACCGCGACACGGGTCCCTCGGCGATTGACGTGCGTGCACACGCCGACCAGGTGTGCAGCCGACTCGCCGCGTGCGGCCCGAGCGCAGGCGATCCGACCGTCGTCTCCGAGTGTGTCTCCCAGCAGATGGCCACCGCGACCGGCGCGCTGGAGCGCACCGTCCTCGATCACACACTCACCGAGATCCTGACCACCTGCGGGCAGAAGCCGTGTGAGGAGCTCACGACCTGCTACCTCGACGTCGTGAAGAAGCAGAGCGCAGCCGTCCTGGGGACCGCGCAGGTCGTGTCGCCGGAAGACCGTCAGATCACGCGATAGTTCGGCGCTTCTTCCGTGATGATCACGTCGTGGACATGGCTCTCGCGGAGGCCCTGCGAGGTGATGCGGACGAAGCGCGACTTCTCGCGGAGCTCTTGGATGGTGCGGCTGCCGGTGTAACCCATGCTCGAGCGAAGTCCGCCGACCAACTGGAACACGTTCGCCGAGAGCGAGCCGCGATACGGCACGCGACCCTCGATGCCCTCGGGGACGAGCTTCTCGTCGGCGGCGCCGCCCTGGCCGTAGCGATCTTTACTGCCCTTCTTCATCGCGCCGAGCGAGCCCATGCCACGGTAGACCTTGTAGCTGCGGCCTTGGTAGAGGACGAGATCGCCCGGCGACTCGTCGGTGCCGGCGAAGAGCGAGCCGATCATCACGCTCGAGGCGCCAGCGGCGATCGCCTTCGCGACGTCGCCCGAGAACTTGATGCCACCGTCCGCGACGATCGGCACGCCGTGTCGGTCGCCGACGCGCGCGCAATCCGAGATGGCGGTGATCTGCGGAACGCCGACGCCGGCCACGATGCGCGTCGTGCAAATGCTGCCCGGTCCGATGCCGACCTTGATCGCGTCGGCGCCGGCGTCGATGAGCGCCTCGGTCGCCTCTGCGGTCGCGATGTTGCCGGCGATCACCTCGACCTGTGGGTAGCGCTTCTTCACCTCGCGGACGGCGTCGAGGACGCCCTTCGAGTGGCCGTGCGCGGTGTCGACGACGATGACGTCTGCGCCGGCTGCGACGAGGGCCGCGGCGCGCTCGTCCCGATCTGCGCCTGGGCCGATCGCGGCGCCGACCCGCAGGCGACCGAGCTCGTCCTTGAGCGCCTCTGGATGGCGGTCGGTCTGCAAGAGGTCCTTGATCGTGATGAGACCGACGAGTCGGCCGTCCCCGTCGACGACGAGGAGCTTTTCGATGCGGTGTTGGTGGAGCAGCTCTTTCGCGCGGGCGTTCGACACGCCGGGCGGCACCGTCACGAGCTCCTGCGTCATCAGCCCCCTCACCTTCTGCGAGGGGTTCAGCGCGAAGCGGACGTCGCGCGCGGTGAGGATGCCGACGGGGCGATCGTTCTCGACCACCGGGACGCCGCTCACGTCGTGCTCGCGCATCATGTCGAGCGCTTCCTGCAGAGTCTGATCGGGCCGCACCGTGAACGGGTTCGTGATCATCCCGGTCTCGGCGCGCTTGACGCGTTCGACCTCGCGCGCCTGGTCGGCCGGCGTGAGGTTCTTGTGCACGATGCCGATGCCGCCTGCGCGCGCCATCGCGATCGCGGCGCGCCCCTCTGTCACGGAGTCCATCGCCGCCGACACCAGCGGCAGGTTGAGATCGATCTTCCGCGTGAGCCGCGTCTTCACCGCGACCTCTGCGGGGAGCACCTCGCTGTACGCGGGGACGAGGAGGACGTCGTCGAAGGTGAGGCACTCGCGGAGGCGGTCGTCGAGCATGTCGCGAGTTACCGCAGCGTCCCCGAGCACGCCACCCAGTCGTTCGGCCGGCCGAGTCGGTCGGGGTTTCCGCATGAGTCATGGATGATCCACCATGCGTGAAGCCGCGGCGTTCGCTCTCATTTCCCCGAAGAGCCGGAGAGAAGACGCGGCGTGAAATAAAGAGCCCCGCTCGGTCGAAGAACGGGGGAATGCTCGTCTCGATGGCCCGCCCGCTCGAAAAGGCCACTGTCGGGCGCCCGTTCTTCGGGTCGCCCGATCGTCGTCTCGAGGGCCTGCGCCCGATGATCGGCGCCGTCGTCGGTCGCGTGCTTTCCCTGCCGCGCAGCCACGCCGACGTCGAGGATGGCATCAGTGAGACGTTTCGACGTCTCGTCGAGGGCATCGATCGCGTGCGCCCCGGCGAGCCGGTCGGTCCTTGGGCCGCGGGGATCGCTCGTCACGTCGCGGTCGATCAGCTTCGCGCGCGAAAGCGGGCGCGCCTCTTCGATCGAAGCGGGTCCGATCGAGACGGCGAAGACGGCGCGGCGTTCGAGTCGATCGATCCTGCGCCCGGCCCCGAAGAGCTGGCGATGGGCGCCGAGGAGACCGCGTGTGTGAAGCGCGCGCTCGCCACGATGAACGATGCGCACCGCGACGCGCTGCTCGCGTTTCACGTCGACGGTCTGGCGTATCAGGAGATCTCCGCGAAGATGGGCGTCCCGATGGGCACCGTAGCCACGTGGATCTCACGCGCACGCAAGACGGTCATGCTGGCCGTCGAAGAGGCGCGCACCGACAGGAGAGAGGAGTCGCGATGAGCACACCTCGCAAAGACGAAGCCGGGCTCGAGTCGACGGGGCATCTCTCGGAAGGGGCGCTCGCGCTCGCGGCGGACGGTCGACTCGATCTCGTCTCGAGCGACGCGGCGAGTCACCTCGAAGCCTGTGAAGACTGCGCGACGCGCCTGGCCGATCAAGCGCTGGCGAGCGACGTCGTGCAGCGAAATCTGGAGGCGCTCGCGAGCGCGCCCGAGCTCGTGAAAGAAGAAGGCTCGGCGTCGCGACCCTCTCTCGGTCGCGTCCCACGCGGGGCCATCGCCGTCGCCCTGGTGTGCGTCGCGCTCGCCTCGCTCCCGGCGATCCCGGCCCTCTTGCGTGGCCTCGCGCAGGCGCCGGGCTCGGGGCGCGTCCTCGTCCTGGCGCTCGCGTCCGCCACGCGCGCCGCGGCGCTCTTCGTCTCTCGTCAGGATGTCGCCATCGCGAGCGCCGCGTTTTTCGTGTTGATCGGGACCGTGATCGCAGTGCGCGCGTCACGCGCAGAGGAAAAGAAACATGCCGTCGTCTAGTGTTCGCCACCCCTATCGCAGCCTCATGAAGGCCTCTCTGACGGCGCTCTTTCTCGTCGGTGCGCTCGCGTCGTCGCGCCAGGCGTTCGCCGACGTAAAGTACGAAGGAACGTGGCCGGACCACGAGCCCGAGGTCACGGTCGCCGTCGATGGCACGCGCGACGAGGTCCTGCGGGCGCTGGCCGCGAAGGCCGGCTGGAGCGTCGTCATGGATCAGATCGGCGACGCGAAGCCGATGACCATGCACGTCGAGAAAGTCGACGCGAAGAAGCTCTTCGAAGCGCTCCTCGCCGATGGAGATTGGGTCGCGAAGCGCGACGGGACGCTCGTCACGATCACGCGCGCGAAGCCCGGTCCTGCGTCCGTCACGGCGCCCGCCGACGCGGCCGTCCCGGCGATCCCGACGCCCGCGAAGGTCGATGCCGTGCCGCCGCCTCCCGTGCCGCCGCCTCTGGTCGCGAATCGAGGGTCCGACCACGAGGAGCAGGCCGAGGTCGCGTCACCCCCGCCCGCGAAGGGCGACAAACGCGATCGCGACGTCGAGGTCTTCGGCAACAGCCTTCGCATCGCGAAGGACGAGACCGTGCGCAACGTCACTGTGCTCGGCGGGAGCGTCGACATCGACGGCCACGTCACCGGCAACCTCAGCGTGCTCGGCGGGAGCGCGCATCTCCACGGCGGCTCCGTCGTCGATGGCGACGCGAGCGTGACGGGCGGCAGCATCGAGGTCGACCCCGACGCGCGCATCGACGGCAACCTCGGCGTCCTCGGCGGCAGCATCGAAGGCGCCGAGAACGCGAAGGTCGGCGGCTCCGTGAAGCTCGATCCGTCGGATGGAAAGAACAGCGCGTCGTTCATCGTGCGAGCGGGGCGTCGTGTCGCGGACGGCATGCGCTCTGCGGCGTTGCTCTTCTTGCTCGGCGTCTTGTTCATCGCGCTGGGTGGCGACCGAAGCGAGACGCTGCGCGCCGAGATCGCCGCGCGGCCAATGAAGTCGCTCGCGCTCGGGCTCGTTGGGCTGCTCGGCGCCTTCATCGTGCTCGTCGGGCTCTGCATCACCGTCATCGGCATCCCCGTCGCGTTCATTGGCGCGGTGCTCGGCGTCGTCGTGCTCTTCGCCGGCATCACGAGCGCGCTCACCGTCGCCGGCGCCGCCGCAGCCGGCCATCGAAGCAAGAACGTGTACGTCCACCTCGCGGTCGGATGCGCGCTCTTCTTCGTCGCGGGGCTGCTCCCGTGGATCGGTGGCCTGCTTCAGCTCGCCGTCGTCCTCATCGGCATCGGCGCCGCCGTCGCGACGCGCGTCGCTGGCTACGTGCCCCGCTTCCGAAAAAGCCTCCCATACCGCGAGCCCGCTTGAGCAAAGGGAGCTCGCGGTAGCATCGCGCCGCAACGCCCGCGTCTTGCGGCGCCGGCCGTCGTCCTTCACGCTTCGGGCATGCTCGAGCTCCTCGCACTCGCCGCGCTCTCGATCGCCACGTTCTTCGTGGTGCGGCGACTGTTCCGCGGGAAGTCGAAACCCCTCGCCGGGAAGCAAGAGGCGCCGGTTGAAATCTGGGCGCGATCGGAGATCGCTCGGATCCTGGCGGACACACTCGAGCTCGAGGAGAGTCAGCTCTCGGCTGCGCTGCGCGGAAATCCGGATCCCGATCTCGTGACGCGGCTCGAGCGCAGCGTGCGCAAGGTCGAGATCGTCTACGAGCGCGTGCCCGGGATGGACGCTGCCGCGGATGTTCGCGTCGAGGTGCACCTCGAGAACGGCAAGCTCGAGCGTTCGATCCGGCGCGTCGAGAAGACCGAGCTGCCGGCGCACATCACCGACGATTGGGCGAAGACTGGCGCGGCTCAGGTGTTCCGTCCGTTCTCGTTTCCCTGGCAGTCGTGAGCCGCTGAGCGCGGCACGACCCCCGATCGTCGCCGCTCAACCCAGGACGGCGCGGCGCAGTCTGTCGGAGAGAGCCGTCGTCCTCGACTCTTTGCGTGTCTCGGCGAGCGCGAGCGACACGCTGCGTGGATCGGCGACCAGGACGACGAGCTTTCGACCGCGCGTGACGGCGGTGTAGACGAGGTTTCGCGAGAGCATGACGAAGTGGTTCATCTGCAGCGGGATGACCACGGCCGGGTATTCGCTGCCCTGGCTCTTGTGGATGCTCGTCGCGTACGCGAGGACGAGCTCGTCGAGCTCTTGCTCGGTGTAGGCGACCTCGCGATCGTCGAAGCGGACGATGAGCTTGCGCTCTTCAGGGACGAGCTTCGCGACGATGCCGACGTCGCCGTTGTAGACCTCTCGGTCGTAGTCGTTCTTCAGCTGCATCACCTTGTCGCCGAGGCGATACGTGCGCAGGCCGACCTTCACGCTGGCGCCGTTCGGGTTCAACGCCTGCTGAAGGCGCTCGTTCAGGCGAATGGTGCCGGACTCGCCGCGATGCATCGGCGTCAGCACCTGGACCTCGCGGATGGGATCGAAACCGAAGCGCTTCGGGATGCGTGACGTGACCAGCTCGATGACCGCGTCGGCGGCGGCCTCGTCGCCTTTGCGATCGACGACGTAGAACTCGCCAGTCGGGCCGTCGGCCGACGCGGGCGCCTGGCCGTCGTGGATCCTGTGCGCGTTCTCGACGATCAGGCTGCCCGCGGCCTGTCGAAAGATCACGGTGAGGCGCGCGGTCGGCACGACGCGCGATGCGATGACGTCGCGGAGCACCGCGCCCGGTCCGACGCTGGGCAGCTGATCGACGTCGCCGACGAAGACGACGCGTGCTTGCCGCGGGATCGCCTCGAGCAAAGCTTTCATGAGCGCGAGATCGATCATCGACGATTCGTCGATGACGAGCGCACCGACGTCGAGCGGGCTCTCGTCGTTGCGCTTGAACTCGCGCGTCTTCGGATCGAACTCGAGCAGGCGATGCAGCGTGACCGCGTCGCGACCGGTCGCCTCGCTCATGCGCTTTGCGGCGCGGCCCGTCGGTGCGGCGAGTCGCACGGTGAGGCCGGCCTGCATGAAAAGCTCGAGCAGCGCGCGGACGATCGTCGTCTTGCCGACGCCCGGACCGCCCGTCACGACGCAGACCTTCCTCGCCGCGGCGAGCTCGATCGCCTCTTGTTGCGCCGGCGCCAGAGCGACCTTGGTGCGCGTCTCGAAGGCTCGGACTGCCCCCGGGACGCGTGAAGGTAGATCGGCCCCGCCCGGCGGCGCGGCGAGGAGCTCGGCGAGTCGCTCGGCGACGCAGACCTCGGCCTCGTGAAGCTCGGGTGTGTAGATCGCCTGATCTCCGTCGCCGTACGGCTCGCTGCGCGCACGCTGCGCGTGGACTAGCGCGTCGACGGCTTCTTCCGCGGCGAGGACGTCCACCTCCAGCATCTGCGCAGACGCCTCGACCAAGATGGTGCGCGGCGCGAACACGTGACCCTGTCCCGAGCGCTCGCTGAGCACATGAAGTACACCGGCCTGCGCGCGCTCGGGCGCGTCTCTCGCGACGCCCAGGGATTGCGCGATGCGGTCGGCCGTCTTGAAGCCGACGCCCCACACGTCGAGCGCCAGGCGATACGGAGACGCGCTGACGATCGAGATCGCCTTGGAGCCGAAGCGCTTGTAGATGCGCGACGCCAGCGCCGGAGACGCGCCGTGCGACTGCAGGAAGATCATGATCGCGCCGACGACGCGATGCTCGTCCCACGCCTTCTCGACCTGCGCCGCGCGTCCTTCTCCAAGGCCGGTCACCTCGCGGAGTCGCTCTGGCGTCTTGTCCAAGACCTCGAGCGTCTGCTGGCCGAACGCATCGACGATGCGCTTGGCGAACGCCGGACCGATCCCCGGGACCAGGCCCGAGCCGAGGAAGCGCTCTAGCCCCCCGAGCGTCGACGGCAACACCGGAAGCAGGGTCTCGATCTTGATCTGTGGTCCGCGCTTCGCGTCGACCACGCGCTTGCCGGTCAGTCGGACGCGCGAGCCCGCAGCAACCTTCGGGAAGACGCCGACGATCGTCTCTTCGCCGCGCGGATCGTCGACGAGCACTCGCGCCACGCGAAAGCCCGAGTCGTCGTTTTCGAACAGGACCCGGACGATCTCTCCCTCGAGCACGACGGCGGCGTCGCCCGACGCGCTGCGCGTCGAGAAGAGTCGCGCCTGCGTCCCGCTCGCCGGTGGCGCGCTCGCGTGTGGCGCCCTGGGATCGCGAGGAGGTCGAGTCATCGTGTGCGTCGACGCTAACCCCGGGTGCATCTGCAGCATAGGTCGGAGAAAGTCCGGAGGTATCTGATCGAGACGGATCATGGCTTCGGATCTGGCTTCGGATCCGGCTTCGGATCTGGCTTCGGATCGGGCGGCGGATCGGGATCGAGCACGACGTGGTCGCGGATCTTCATGAGGAACTTTCGCTTGATGCCGCGGACGCGGGTCAGATCGCCGACGCTCTTGAACCTGCCGCCGAGCTTCTCTCGCAGCGCGAGGATGGCTGCGGCCTTCTTCTTTCCCACACCGGGGATCTTCACGAGCTCGGCCTCGCCGGCGAGATTGAGAATTACCTTCCCGTCTTTCGTGATCGCGGGGACCGCCTTTGCCGCGTCCGCGGAGCCTCTCGGCGATGGGCCTTCTGGGACTGTCGTCGCGTTCGTGCGCGGCGCAGCCGCGGCCGACGCCGTCCCAGCCGCAGCGGCCCAGCCCTTCGCGGACCCGTCTGTCTTGGCGTTCGCCGCCGCGGCGAGCGCCGCCGGGGCGCTCAAGTACTTGTCGAGTGCGCCGCTTCCCACGACGCCGAGCGTGAGCAGGATGAGGACTACGGCCGCGCCCTTTGCGGCGATCGGTGCCCACACGCTGTCCTTGATTCGATGAACGAGCTTTCCAAACGATGCCATCGCGCGCCTCCGCCCTCGGGCATTGCGCGCGGCGTGCCACGCGCGAGCGCGCACGAATCACGGCGAATCGGAGCGAATCGCGGTGCGCGTGGAGATGTTCGAAGCGGCGGGCGCCGGGCGAGCGCCGGCGGCCGCCGTCGCGCCACGACCAGCCGTCAGTTCGTCACCATCGCGCCCATCCAGAACTCCGGCGCCTCTGCCGACCACGCGGCCAAGAGCTTCGCCGAGGCCTTCGTCGGTTCGAAGGAGCGCGCGTTGCCGCGCAGCTGGAGCGTGAAGCGCTGCCCCCTGGGGAGCAGGCTCTCCGACGGCGCGCGCTCTTTGCCTTTGCACGCCGCCGCGACGCGTTTGTCGAGCGACGGAGTCGGCGCGACGTGCGCACGGTCGACGACGATCTCGAGATCCATCACGCCGTCCTTGTCGAAGTCGACCAGGCGATGGTCGACCGTGCTCGCCTTGGTGATTCCGTATTCCAGGAACGGCGACATGCTCGGCGAGGGCTCGCACCAGATGTCGAACGCGGCGTCGTAGTACGTGGCGACGCGCTTCACACGCTTGCCTGGCGCTTCGGCGAAGTCGACGACGTACCAGAAGTGCACGCCTCCGTCGGGGGGCGCGGCGAAGCCGCTCTCGCAGACGAGGAGCGAGCGACCATCGGCTTGCGCGACTGAATCGCAGTGCCAGAGATCGATGTCCGCGATCATGTCGGCGTAGCGCCACTCGCCGCCGTGGCGCTCGAGCAACATGGCAAACCCGGGTTGCGCGCCGTTCGCGATTTGCCCCCCGTCGGGGTTGCAGAGGTCCACGCCCACGATCGCCTCTTCGGCGCCAGCTCTCTTGAACGCGCCGCGGAACGTCTGGTCGGCAGAGCACACGTCATATACGTCGTCGACCACGTAGACCGATCCATCCGGGAGCTCGCCGGGTCGATCGAAAGGAGGCTGCGAACGGCAGCCAAAACGTGGGCGCGTTCCGTCGGGATCGAACACCGCCAGGCCGCAGACCGGCTCGAATAGATCGAAATTCGGCAGCGTCGCGAAGCCGCCGGCGGGTCGGCGCTCTTTCGGCTCGGGGACGGGCTCGGCGGACGGACCGGCGCTGGCGCTTCCGGCGGCGCTCGCCGTCACTCGGGCGAGCGGGCTCGTCGTCGAGGCGAGGCTCGCGCGGCTGGGCGAGGCGGTCGTGGTCCAGGGCGCCTGCTCTTTCGCAGGCTCGCCGCGCGCGCCACACCCGAACAAAGAAGCTCCGAGGACGAAGGCGCTGCGCCGCATCATGTCGCCGCACGATACCTCGATGCTGCGTGGTCCGTCGCTATTGGCCTTGCGAGGACGATCGATCGCCGACTCGGCGCAACCGAATCGTCGCCGGTCCACGGGTGCTGCCGTGCTCGAGCGCGACGACCTCCCAGATCCCTTTGCCAATCACGACTTGATCGCCGACCCACACGCGCTCCTTGCGGATCATCGAGGCGTGGGGATCGCGGATCAGGAGGACGGCTTCGTCGACCTCTTTGCGCTTTCCATTCAGGACTAGGGAGCGTGTCTCGACGACGGACAGCCCCGTCGGGACCTCGTCGATCGCGGCGTTCACTGACTGCGGGAGCGAGACCTCTAGCGGCGCGGCTGCACAAGCGGATGCCGCCAAGCCGAGCGCGAGAACCACCCCGATAGATCGCCGCTGCATGATCGGACCGCGTTCTACGACGAGCGGGCAGCTTTGACACGAGGAAGAAGCGAAGAGACGGGCTCGTCGCGCTCACCGTGCAGGCCGCGTGCATGGCAGCCTCGGAAGTGCCCGCCCGGCGCAGCTGCAAAAGCCTCCCTTCCGGCGTCTCGAACGATTAGCGTCCGCCGCCTTCGGTGGAGGGTGCCGTCATGAAGCTTCTCGGGTGTGGGCTCGGTCTCTCGATGTTGGTCGGTGTGGGCGCGCTCACCGGCTGCGGTGACAGCGGCACGACGACGACGGGCGCGGGTGGGGGCACGACGACGACGACCTCTTCGAGCGACGGTGGCGGCGGCACGTCGAACGGCGGTGGCGGGTCGACGGGCGAAGGTGGCGGTTCGACGACAGGCCCGTTCACTCGCAGGGCTCGAGCGTGTTCGAAACTCAGACCTCGGTCGCCGTCTCGGGCAGCCATGTCGTCGCGGTGTGGCTAGCGTTCTTCCAGACGGGGCCGGCCAAGATTGGCTACGCCGTTTCGGAGGACGACGGCACGTCGTGGACCGCACCCGCCTACGTCGAATCGCCCGGCGGCCGTCTCACATCGAACCCGGTCGTCGCGGCGGACGGACAAGGCGTCGTCACGCTCGCGTGGCTCGGCTTCAGGCTCGACGGCGGTGACCCTGACGAGCACGTGTACGTCTCGACCATGGCGAGCGGCGCGTCGGTCTTTGGTGCGCCGGTCGTCGCGTCCGACGACGGCACGTCGACGACGCGCGACTTCGACAAGCCCGACCTCGCCATCGATGCAAATGACGACGTCCTGCTCACCTGGTCGGACTTCACGAACAGCGCGAACCCGGCGCTGACGTTTGCGCGCTCGACGGATGGCGTCACGTTCACCAAGACGACCGTCGTCGCTGACGCGACGTTCGGCAATCTCGCGTCGCTCTGCTTCGATCGCTCGCTCGGGCCGACCGCGCCGCTCTACATGGTGCACCTGGCCGCGGGCGCGACGCTCTCGCTCCGCAAGTCGATCGATCAGGGCGCGACCTGGCAACTTCAGCCCGCGCTCCCCGCGACAGATGTCGTCTTCCAAGATCCGACGTGCGCTGTAAAGGGCTCGAACGTCACGATCGCCTACGCCTCCGGCACATCGGGCTTCAACCCGTCGACCGACAACCCAGGCGACGAGATCGACGTCCTTCAATCGACGAACGGCGGTACGTCGTTTGGCGCGCCCGCCGCCGTGACCGACTCGTCCGCGTCGAGCCAATACCTCTTCCCGAAGCTAGC